>Ga0310822_100034_pt1 | contig 300781 bp, 250 predicted proteins | sample P4_ome_2_FD_201313 | JGI IMG/M metagenome (GOLD analysis project Ga0310822, IMG submission 201313) | Sorghum-adapted microbial communities from Joint BioEnergy Institute, Emeryville, California, United States - P4_Day56_Rep2 | ecosystem: Engineered > Bioreactor > SSF (Solid state fermentation)...
CCCTCGACGCGACGCAGCCGACGGACCTCTGCCCAGTCCTCCACACCGATCACCCTCCGCAGGATCGCGGCAGGCTGGTCAGATTTCAGCCGTCGATCCCCGGTCAGTCTTCAGGCGTCGGCGACAGAGCAGACGCCGAACCAGCGCGGCCTTGTCCGTTCCGGCTCCTGGGCCGTTTCCCCGTGCCGCACCGACCAGCTCTACGCCGGTTGCGACCTTGGGCCTCCGGTTCACACCGGTCCGCGCAGCACGGTGGCCGAACCAGTTCACGCGCACCGAACGACTGAGGGTCGCCCGACCAGGTGGCCCGCGCCGCCTGGTTGCCACGGACACACCGACGGGCACGGTGTCCCGTGCACCCGACACAGCTGGAGCGGTTGACGCCGGCACGGACGGAGGCGCACAGTTGTGGTTTCTAAACGACACCCTGGGGGCGATCGTGCTGGTCGGCGGCATGCCACAGGCAGCCACAGGGTCCACGAGGATCCCCGACACACCCAGCGTCTGCCTCCGGAGCAGAAGGTCGCAGGTTCGAGTCCTGTCTCGGGCACCACACGAAGGGCCCCGTCCGGGCAAGGTCGGGGCCCTTCGTCGTCTCCGCTGACCTGCGAGATCGCGCCCCGCCCGGCGCCGCCGCCGACGCACCCCGTGGCGGGTGGGGCCCGCGGGCCCAGGACACGCGTGAGCCCCCGGATCGCTCCGGGGGCCCACGTGCGTGTATGACGGCTCGACCGTGCGGCGCGCGACCGACGTCGGGACGCCGACCGGCGCGGCTGCGGCGGTCAGACCTCGGTGTCGCGCGGCTGCGGGATGCCGGTGAGCAGGCTCCGGACCTCGGCCTCGCTGTAGCGCCGGTGGCCGCCCAGCGTGCGGATCGCCGAGAGCTTGCCGGCCTTGGCCCAGCGCGTCACGGTCTTCGGGTCCACGCGGAACATGCTCGCCACCTCAGACGGGGTGAGCAGTGCGCCGGGCGCGTCGGTACGGTTCACCCTGGCTGGGGTCTGAGGGGACATCTAGCACTCCTTGTCGTTCGGTCCGCCCGGCCGACCTCGTGGGCCCCGTGGCTTTGCGTCCCCACCTCGCGGTGGGTTTGCCCTTCTCGCTGACGTGGGACAGGCTGCCATAAATCCGGACATCGATGGTGGGACCAGTCGCCCGGAGCGGGAAGAATCACCCGTTCGGCACAACGCGGTCACCCGACCGGCGTAACGCCTCGAAACCCCTTTCGGCCCTCCTCGCCGGCTCCGGCGTCGAAACGCATCGATCGCCCGGGCCCCCGAGACGGCCTCCGGGGGCCGCTAGGTTGCCCCCATGACCGACCCGCGCGACCTGCTCGACGCCGCCACCCTGCGCGCCCGCGGGTGGCTCAAGTGGACCGCGACGCCCGACGCCGAGATCGCGGCCTGGGTCGCCGAGTCCGACCTCGGCACGGCGCCCGCGGTGGCCGAGGCACTGCGGGACGCGGTGGCGCGCGGCCTCGTGGGCTACCTGCCGCCCGCCGTGCGGCGCGAGCTCGCCGAGTCGTTCGCCGCCTACGCGCGCGACGCGCACGGCTGGGCGGTCGACCCGGCGCGCGTCGTCCCGGTGGGGCACGTCACGGAGGCGCTGCGCACGGCGATCGACCTCTTCTCACGCCCCGGGTCGCCCGTCATCCTCCCGACGCCGGCCTACATGCCCTTCGTCACGGCGCCGACGACGTGGGGCCGGCCCGTCCTCGAGGTGCCGATGGTGCCCGACGGCGACGGCCGGGCCACCCTCGACCTCGACGCGGTGGCGGACGCGTTCCGCGCGGGCGGCCACCTGCTCGTGCTGGTCAACCCGCACAACCCGACCGGGCGCGTCGCCCGGGCCGACGAGCTCGCCGCGCTCGCCGAGGTCGTCGACCGGCACGGCGGGCGCGTGTTCGCCGACGAGATCCACGCCCCGCTCGTCCACGCGCCGGCGCGGCACGTCCCGTACGCGTCGGTCTCGCCCGCGGCGGCCGCGCACGCGATCACCGCGACCTCGGCGTCGAAGGCGTGGAACGTGCCCGGCCTGAAGTGTGCGCAGGTGGTGCTCACCAGCGACGCCGACGCCGCGACGTGGGCCCGCGACGACGTCCTGCTCACCGAGGGCGCGTCCACGCTGGGCGCGGTGGCGAACGCCGCGGCGTACGCCCACGGGCGCGAGTGGCTGGCGGACACGCTGGCCTACCTCGACGGGAACCGCCGCGCGCTCGCCGAGGTCCTCGCGGATCTGGCGCCCGAGGTCGGCTACCTCCCCCCGGAGGGCACGTACCTCGCGTGGCTCGATCTGCGTCGCGCGCTGGCCGCCCTGCCCGACGGCGAGCGGCCGGGTGGGTCCCTCGCGTCCTGGCTGCGGCGGCGCACGGGCGTCGCGGTGACCGACGGCGCCCTGTGCGGCGCGGCCGGCGTCGGGCACGTGCGCCTCAACCTCGCGATGCCGCGCCCCATGGTGGTCGAGGCAGGCCGGCGGATCGCGGCCTGCCTCGACCGCTGAGCCCGCGGGCCCGGCGAGGGCCCGCGGGCCGGGCCCGTCAGGACGTCGCGGGCTGGGGCTGCGGCTCGCCGGCGCCGATCGCCGTCGCGCTCGTGGCGTGCTGGATCTCGATCCGGCGCGGCCGCGCCTCCTCGGCGACGGGGATCGTGAGGGTGAGCACGCCGTCGGCGTAGCTCGCGGTGATCTGGTCGAGGGCGAGGCCGCGGCCGAGCTGGAGCTGGCGCACGTAGGTGCCGGTCGCCCGCTCGCGCGCCAGCCACTGGACGTCGGAGTCGGTCCGGGCCGTGCGCTCGGCGCGGATCGTCAGCATGCGGTCCTCGACGGCGACGTCGATGCTGCCCGGGTCGGCGCCCGGCAGGTCGACGTGCATGACGTAGTGGTCGCCCGTCCGGTACAGGTCGATGGGCATCGCGGGCACGCTGGCGGTCGCGTCCCGCATCGCCGTCATCATCTGGTCCATCCAGCGGGCGGTCTCGGCGAACGGGTCGAATCGCGTAGCCACGCTCGGTCACCTCCTCCTGGTGGCGGCCCCGGACCTTCCGGGGCGCCCGCGTGGACCCGGGCGGAGGCCGGCTGGGTGCGGCCTCCGCGCCGGGCGGCTACACACCATCAGTGTTAGCACTCTCGCTTCGCGAGTGCCAGTGATGGGACGATTCCCGGGACCCGCCGGTGAAATTGCCCACTGTCCGCCGGGACTTTGGGCACACAGTTCGGGCTCCCCCTCCGCCTAGCGTCGATACCGGATCAAGGGCGATCCGCAGCCGATGTCCCTTGAGGCCCGGGAGGATCCCCGTGAGCACCAGAAGCCGTGGCGAGACCGCCGCGATCCCGACGCAGAAGCACGGCCCCGCGGCCGCGTCGATCGACGCGCTCGTGGCCGGCGCCACCAAGGCCCTCGCGGCCTACGCCAGCCTCACCCAGGAGGACGTGGACCACATCGTCAAGAAGGCGTCCGTCGCCGCGCTCAACAAGCACGGCGAGCTCGCCCGCCTGGCGGTGGAGGAGACCGGCCGCGGCGTCTTCGAGGACAAGGCCGTCAAGAACATCTTCGCGTGCGAGCACGTCACGCACTCGATGGCCGACCTCAAGACCGTCGGCATCGTCGGCCGGGACGACCTGCACGGCATCGTGGAGATCGCCGAGCCGGTCGGCGTCATCTGCGGCGTCACGCCCGTGACCAACCCGACGTCCACCGCGATCTTCAAGGCGCTCATCGCCCTGAAGACCCGCAACCCGATCATCTTCGCGTTCCACCCGTCCGCGCAGGAGAGCTCGGTCGCCGCGGCCCGCGTCGTGCGCGACGCGGCCGTCGCCGCCGGCGCCCCCGAGCACTGCATCCAGTGGATCGCCGAGCCGAGCATCCAGGCCACGAACGAGCTCATGAACCACCCGGGCGTCGCGCTCGTGCTCGCCACCGGCGGCAACGGGATGGTCCGGGCCGCGTACTCGTGCGGCAAGCCCGCCCTCGGCGTCGGCGCCGGCAACGTGCCCGCCTACATCGAGCGGACCGCCCGGCTCGCCCGCGCCGTCAACGACGTCGTCATGTCCAAGGCGTTCGACAACGGCATGATCTGCGCCTCCGAGCAGGCCGCGATCCTCGACGACGCGATCTACGACGCCGCGATGGCGGAGTTCGCCCGGCTGCACGCGTACCGCTGCTCGCCGGAGGAGAAGGCGAAGCTCGAGCGCCTCATCTTCGGCGTCGACGCGGCCGGCGCGAACTGCGCGGAGGCCAAGCTCAACGCCGCCGTCGTCGGCCAGAGCGCCGTGCGCGTCGCCGAGATGGCCGGCTTCACGGTCCCCGCGGACACGTCGATCCTCCTGGCCGAGGTGTCCGGGGTCGGCCCGGCGGAGCCGCTGACGCGCGAGAAGCTCTGCCCGGTCCTCGCGGTCCTCCGCGCGGAGACCACCGAGCACGGCATCACGCTGGCCGAGCAGATGGTCGAGTTCGACGGCCTGGGCCACAGCGCCGCGATCCACTCCGAGGACGCCGCGCTCGTCGAGGAGTTCGGCCGGCGCGTCAAGGCGGTCCGGGTCATCTGGAACTCGCCCGCGTCGCTCGGCGGCATCGGCGACATCTACAACGCCTTCATCCCGTCGCTGACCCTCGGCTGCGGGTCGTACGGCGCGAACTCGGTGTCCAACAACGTCTCGGCGGTGAACCTCCTGAACATCAAGCGCATCGGGCGCCGGAACAACAACCTCCAGTGGTTCAAGGTCCCGGCCAAGACGTACTTCGAGCCGAACGCGATCCGCTACCTCGAGGACATGGCGGACGTGAACCGGGTGACGATCGTCACCGACCCGACGATGACCCGCCTCGGGTTCGTCGACAAGGTGCTCGACGTGCTCGCCCGCCGGCCGAACAAGGTCGCGCTGCAGATCATCGACAACGTCGAGCCGGAGCCCAGCATCTCGACCGTCGACCGCGGCGCCGAGCTCATGCGCGAGTTCCGTCCGGACACGATCATCGCCCTGGGCGGCGGCTCGCCGATGGACGCGGCCAAGGTCATGTGGCTGCGCTACGAGCACCCGGAGATCGTCTTCTCCGACATGCGGGAGAAGTTCTTCGACGTCCGCAAGCGCGCGTTCAAGTTCCCGACGCTCGGGAACCTCGCCAAGCTCGTCTGCATCCCGACGACGTCGGGCACGGGCGCCGAGGTCACCCCCTTCGCGGTCATCACCGACCCGAAGACGGGCCTGAAGTACCCGCTCGCGGACTACGCCCTGACGCCGACGGTCGCCATCGTCGACCCGGTGCTCACCGGCGAGATGCCCGGCTCGCTCGCGGCGGACTCGGGCTTCGACGCCCTCACGCACGCCACCGAGGCGTACGTGTCGGTCTACGCGAACGACTTCACCGACGGCATGGCGCTGCACGCCATCAAGCTGATCTTCGAGAACCTCGAGCGGTCGGTGAAGGGCGGCCCGGACGCCGACCGCGCGCGGGAGAAGATGCACAACGCGGGCACGATCGCCGGCATGGCGTTCGGCAACGCGTTCCTCGGCATCGTGCACGCGATGGCGCACACCATCGGCTCCACGTTCCACCTCGTGCACGGGCGGACCAACGCGACGCTCCTGCCGCACGTCATCCGCTACAACGGCACCGTCCCGACCAAGCTCACGAGCTGGCCGAAGTACGAGTCCTACGTGGCGCCCGAGCGGTTCCAGGAGATCGCCCGCAGCCTCGGCCTGCCGGCCTCGACGCCCCAGGAGGGCGTGGAGTCCTACGCCGCCGCGGTCGAGCGGCTGCGGGACGCGGTGGGCATCCCGCCGTCGTTCCAGGCCCAGGGGGTCTCGGAGCAGGCGTTCATCGGCAAGCTCGACGACCTCGCGATGCGGTCGTACGAGGACCAGTGCGCGCCCGCGAACCCGCGCATGCCGATGCTCGACGACATGAAGGACCTCATGACCGCGGCGTACTACGGGACGTCGCTGGAGGACGTGCGCCGGCGGCGCGCGGCGTCGGCCGACGACCGGTCAACCCAGGAGGCCGGGAGCGTCGCCTGACGCGGGTGGGCCCGCCCGGTCGCGCGGGCGGGCCCACCCACCACCACCCCCACGGCCCGGGCAGCTGCCCGGGCCGTCGGCGTCCCGGAGCGACACGGCAGCGCCGCGTGACGGCACCTTCGCGGCACGCCCCGCGATGACGGGCGCGCGGGCCGGTCCGCCCACTAGCCTGCCGGGGTGATCACCCAGCCTGCGACCGATGCCCCGGCCCCGCTCTCCGGCCACCAGCTCCACCTCGTCTCGGGCGACCACGAGGCGACGGTCACCGACGTCGGCGCGAAGGTGCGCCGGTACGCCGTCGGCGGGCGCGACGTCTTCACCCCGTACGGGGAGGACGAGGTCGCCCCGGCGGGCCACGGCGCCCTCCTCGCCCCCTGGCCGAACCGCCTCCGGGACGGCCGGTACACGTTCGACGGCGTCACCTACCAGGTGGACATCAGCGAGCCCCCGACCCGGACCGCGCTGCACGGCCTGGTCATGTGGCAGCGCTGGCGCGTGGTCGAGTCCGACGACGCCGACCACCGCCGCGGCGCGGCCGTCACCCTCGAGCTGCGGCTGCCCGCGAGCGGCGGCTACCCCTTCGACCTCCTGCTGCGGGTGACGTACCGGCTCGGCGACGCCGGCCTGCACGTGCGGGCCACCGCGACGAACCTCGGCGACCGCCCCGCCCCGTACGGGGTCGGCTTCCACCCGTGGCTGTCGCCCGGCCCGGGGACGCTCGACGAGTGCACGTTCCAGCTCGACGCCGCCACGCGCGTGCTCGTGGACGAGCGGCTGCTGCCCGTGGGCACCGAGCCCGCCTCCGGGGACTACGACCTGCGCGCCCCGCGCAGGGCGCGCGGCCTCGACCTCGACGACGCCTACCTCGACCCGATCCGCGACGAGGACGGCCTCTCGTGGGCGCGCCTGACCGGCCCCGACGGCCGCACCGCCGCGGTGTGGATGGACCGCACGATGGACTGCTGGCAGGTGTGCAGCGGCGACCACATCGACGCAGTCCCCTACCGGCGCACGGGGATGGCGGCCGAGCCCATGAGCTGCATCGCCGACGCGTTCCGCACGGGCGAGCGGCTCGTCGTCCTGCAGCCGGGCCAGACGCACGAGGTCACGTGGGGTGCCACGCTCCTCTGAGCCGCTGCGTGGGGCTCAGCTGCCCCAGTCGGTACCCATCTCGACGGTGCCGGGCAGGTACTCCCAGTGCCACGGCTCGTACGGGCCGGAGCCGCCGCGGCGCGCCCACGGCGGGTTGTGCCAGCCGTAGATCTCGCCGTTGTCGCGCAGCCACGACATCACCGACGAGTTGCGCGTCTCGGAGCCGCACAGGTCGATCGCCAGGCCCCAGCCGTGGTTGGACTGGCCGGGCTTCGCGGCGAGGCCGCCCTTCGTGTACGCCAGGCGACGCTGCTCGGCGAGGGTGCGGTAGGAGTCCGTGATGCACAGGTCGCGGTTGAACGTGGCCCGGAAGACGAGGTTGAGCTCGGCGAGCGCGACGGCGGCGTCGCCCCGCAGCATGTGGTTCGCGTCCCAGAGCCGACAGAGGTCCGAGGAGGCGATCTGGCCGTTCGCCGAGACCGCGGCGGCCTCGCCCGTGCAGTCCGGCAGGGGCGAGCGGTCCAGCGCCCGGCTCACCGACTCGGCGAGGCGGACGGGCTGCGCGGCCGCGGCGAGGAGCGAGGTCGGCGTGGTGTCGACCACGGTGCCGGCGAGCACCTCGTACGCCGTCGGGTAGTCGGCGACGGGCGCGGCGGCGTCGAACGCCTGGGCGCGGCCGTCCAGCTCCTCGACGACGGGGACGACGATCGTGGCCGCCCCGAGCGCGGCGAGCACGCCCACGCGGACGGCCCAGCCGGCGGACGCGCCGCGCCTGCGCCGGGCGCGGGAGGAGCGGCCGGACCGGAGCTCCCGGCGGGACGCCGTGGAGGTCGCCGAGGACGCCGTCGCCGAGGACGCCGTCCGGGACGGACGAGACTCCACAGGACCTCCGGGCTCGGTCGGGCACGTCGCCACCCCGTCGGACGGCGCGGCGGCGCCGGGCCGTGGACGAGGTGGTAACGGAACAGTAACGGGTCGCACGGGGGGAACAAAGGGCCGTTCAGGGCCCGGGTGCGTAAGAAGCGTCACAGTGGGGTTGTTCAGCCCTTCGTCGTGGGTTGTTCACCGCGCGCCCGGGGGTCAGCGGGGGTCTCGCGGGGCTCAGTCCTGGTGCCGCTGCATGACGTCGCGCACCTCACCGACGAGCTCCTCGAGGATGTCCTCGAGGAAGACGACGCCGACGACGTCGGGCGGCCCGTCGCCGTCGGGCACGACCACGCGGGCGAGGTGCGCGCCGCTGCGCTGCATGGCGGCGAGCGCGTCCTCCACCTCGTCGTCGGGGCCCACCTGGGCGAGCGGGCGGACGCGCCAGCCGGGGACGGGCCGCGCGCGGTCCGCCGGCCCGGCGTACAGGACGTCCTTGAGGTGCAGGTAGCCGACGGGCGTGCCGCCCTCGTCGGTCACCGGGAAGCGCGAGAACCCCGTGCGGGCGACGGCGCGCTCGACGTCCTCGACGGTGCAGCCCTGGGGCACCGACACGAGGCGGTCGACGGGCACCATCACGTCGCGCGCGGTCCGGTCGCTGAACTCGATGGCGCCGGCGAGCAGGCCCTGCTCGTCGCGCAGGAGGCCCTCCCGCTGCGAGCGGGCGACGATCGACTGCACCTCCTCGACCGTGAACGCGGACGCGACCTCGTCCTTCGGCTCGACGCCCGACAGCCGCACGATGTGGTTCGCCAGCCAGTTGAGCGCGGCGATCACCGGCCGGACCACGCGGGCCACCCACACCAGCGGCGGCGCGAACCACATCGCGGCCCGGTCCGGCCCGGCGACCGCGAGGTTCTTCGGCACCATCTCGCCGAGCACCACGTGGAGGTGGACGACCACCGCGAGCGCGACGGCGACCGCGACCGGGTGCACCGCGCCCTCGGGCAGCCCGACGGCGGTCAGCGGCCCCTCGAGGAGGTGCGCGAGCGCGGGCTCGGCCACCACGCCCAGCGACACCGACGCGACGGTGATGCCGAGCTGGGCGCACGCGAGCATGAGCGAGACGTGCTCCATCGCCCACAGCACGGTGCGGGCGCGCGCGGAGCCCGCCTCGGCGAGCGGCTCGATCGCGCTGCGCCGCGCGGACACCACGGCGAACTCCGCGCCGACGAAGAAGGCGTTCGCCGCGAGGAGCAGCACGCCGAGGACGACGGCGACCCCGGGGCTCACGACGCCACCCGCCGCACGCGCAGCCGCTCCACCCGGCGGCCGTCGAGCGCCTCCACGGTGAGGACCACGCCGTCGACCTCGACGGCGTCGCCGACCCGGGGCAGCCGGCCGAGCTGCGCCATCACGAGCCCGCCGAGCGTCTCGTAGGCCGGGTCCTCGGGGACGACGACGCCGGTCTGCTCCGTCAGCTCGTCGGGCCGGAGGAGGCCCGGCACGCTCCAGGTGTCCTCGCCCACCCGGCGGGCGCCCGCCTCGCGCGGGTCGTGCTCGTCGGCGACCTCGCCCACGAGCTCCTCGACGACGTCCTCCAGCGTGACGACGCCGGCGGTCCCGCCGTACTCGTCGACGACGACGGCCATCTGCAGGTGCTCGCGCAGCTCGACGAGGAGCGGCCCGAGGCCGACGGTCTCGGGCACGCGCGGCGCCGGGTCCATGAGCGCCGCCGCGGGCACCTCGCCCCGGCGCTCGTACGGCACCGCGACCGCGCGGCGCAGGTGGACGAGCCCGACGACGTCGTCGTGGGACTCGCCGATGACCGGGAACCGCGAGTGGCCGGTCGCGTGGGCGAGCGCGACGACGTCGGCGGCCGTGTCGTCGCGGCGCACGACGTCCATCCGGGTGCGGTCCGTCATGACGTCGACCGCCGTGAGCGTGCCGAGCTCGATGGAGTTCGCGAGCAGGGTCGCCGTCCCGGCGTCGAGCGTGCCGGCCGCGGCCGAGCGCCGGACCAGCGCGACGAGCTCCTGCGGCGAGCGGCCGCCCGAGAGCTCCTCGCGGGGCTCGACGCCGAACCGGCGCAGCAGCGCGTTCGCGCTCGCGTTGAGCACGGCGATGACGGGCCGCAGCGCCGTCGTGAACGCCCGCTGCAGCGGCACGACGAGGCGGGCGGTCGTCAGCGGGGTGCTCAGCGCGTAGTTCTTGGGCACGAGCTCGCCGAACAGCATGGAGAAGCCGTTGACGAGCACGATCGCCAGCACGGCGGCCACGCCGGTGGCGGCCGCGGTGGCGAGCACCTCGCCGAGCCCGGCCGCCAGGAGGTCGGTGAGCGCGGCCTGCGCGGTGTAGCCGAGGAGGATCGTCGTCAGCGTGATGCCGACCTGCGCGCCCGAGAGCTGGGTGGAGAGCTCGCGCAGGGCGGCGAGCACGGACGCGGCCCGCCGGTCGTGGCGGCGCGCGAGGTCCTGCTCGACCACCCCGGGGTCGAGGGTGACGAGCGCGAACTCGGCCGCGACGAAGACCGCCGTCCCGGCCGTGAGCAGGACGCCGAGCCCGACGAGCAGCCACTCGGTCAGCACGGGGCGCTCACGACGGGAGGGCGCCGCGGCGCGGCGCGCACGGCTGGCGGCCGCGCAGGGTCAGGACGTGGGGCGAGCCGGTGCCGACGGCGCGGCACCGGCACGGACTTGAGCTGTCCATGATCCGGCGAGCATAACTCAGCGCCCCGAGGACGTTGTGCCAGGCTGTAGGGGTGATCAGCAGATCAGCGCAGCCGACGTCGAAGGGCGGGCCGGGCGCGGTCCGCGTGCTCGTCGTCGAGGACGAGCCGGCGATCGCGACGGCGATCCAGCACCGGATGGCCGCGGAGGGCTGGCAGGTCGACGTGGCGGCCGACGGGCCCTCCGGGGTACGGGCCGCGGCCGAGCTGCACCCCGACGTCGTCGTGCTGGACGTCATGCTGCCCGGCATGGACGGCCTGGAGGTCTGCCGCCGGATCCAGGCCGAGCGCCCGGTCCCCGTGCTCATGCTGACCGCGCGCGACGACGAGACGGACGTGCTCGTGGGGCTCGGCGTCGGCGCGGACGACTACATGACCAAGCCGTTCTCGATGCGCGAGCTCGTGGCGCGGACCAAGGCGCTGCTGCGCCGGGTGGAGCGCGCGGCCCAGCTCTCCGAGACCGCGCCGCCCGCGATGACCGTCGGCGACGTCGTCATCGACCGGGCGCAGCGGCGGGTGTCGCGGGCCGGGCGGCCCGTGCACCTCACGCCCACGGAGTTCGACCTGCTCGTCACGCTCGCCGCGACGCCGCGCACGGTCCTCACCCGCGAGAAGCTGCTCGCGGAGGTGTGGGACTGGGTGGACGCGAGCGGCACCCGGACGGTCGACTCGCACGTCAAGGCCCTGCGGCGCAAGCTCGGCGCGGACCTCATCCGGACGGTCCACGGCGTCGGCTACGCCTTCGAACCGGCGGAGTGACGCGTGGCCCAGGCGCGGCACGGGCGGCGCCTGCTCCCGGACGTCCGCCCGCTCGACAGGTTCTCCTCGATCAAGATCAAGCTCGGGGTGCTCGTCACGGCGACGGTCACGCTCGCGGCGTTCGTCACGTGGCTCGGCCTGCGCAACGAGCTGGGGCCCTCGCGGACCCTGCCGCTCGCCGTCGTCGTCTCGGTCATCGCGGTCCAGGTGATCGCCCACGGCATGACGGCGCCCCTGCGGGAGATGCGCACGGCGGCGCGCGCGATGGCGTCGGGCGACTACTCCCGGCGCGTCCGCGCGACGAGCCGCGACGAGGTGGGCCAGCTCGCGCAGGCGTTCAACACGATGGCCCAGGACCTCGAGCAGCTCGACACGCTCCGCCGCGAGATGGTGGCGAACGTCTCGCACGAGCTGCGCACCCCCGTCGCCGCCCTGCACGCCCAGCTGGAGAACATGGTCGACGGCGTCGTCGCGCCCGACCAGGAGGCCCTCCGGGCGGCGCTGGACCAGACGGAGCGCCTCAGCCGCCTGGTCACGTACCTGCTCGACCTCTCGCGGATCGAGGCGGGTGCCGTCGGGCTGGAGATCGCGGACCTGCCCGTGGGGCCGTTCCTCGAGGAGGCGGCCGCCGCGGCCCGCCCGATCGGGGCGCAGAAGGACCTCTCGTTCGTCATCGACGTGCAGCCCCCGCACCTCTCGGTGCCCGCCGACGCCGAGCGGCTGCACCAGGTGGTGACGAACCTCCTGCACAACGCCGTGCGGCACTCCCCCGCCGGCGGCGAGATCCGGCTCGAGGCGCGCCGGGCGGGCTCGAGCGTCGTCGTCGACGTCGTGGACCAGGGGCCGGGCATCGCGCCGGGCGACCGGCAGCGCGTCTTCCAGCGCTTCACGCGCGGGAACGTGCCCCGGACGGGCGGGGAGAGCACGGGCGGGACGGGGCTCGGGCTCGCTATCGTGCGCTGGGCGGTCGAGCTGCACGGCGGCACGGTCGAGGTCGCCGACTCGGCGACCGGATGCCGCATGCGGGTGACCCTGCCGGGCGGCGCCGCGCCGGGCCGGGCGGGGGGTGCCGCGGTGCGCGGCTGAGCGGCCGACGGGGCGCGCCGGGGACCCGGACGCCGTCGGCGCGGGAATGCAGTTGTTATAGGAATAGTCGAACAAGTAGGGTGACGCCCATGACCACAACCCACGGCGTGGTCCGCGTCGAGCACCTCACGAAGTCCTTCGGGCCGGTGCTCGCCGTGGACGACCTCACCTTCGAGATCGGGCCGGGACGTGTGACCGGCTTCCTCGGCCCGAACGGGGCCGGCAAGACGACCACCCTGCGCATGCTGCTGGGCCTGGTCACCCCGACGTCGGGCACGGCCACCATCGACGGCCGCAGCTACGTCGACATCCCGCGGCCCGGCCGCACCGTCGGCGCCGCGCTCGAGGCCTCGAGCTTCCACCCCGGCCGCACCGCGCGCGACCACCTCCGCGTGCTCGCCCCGCAGGTCGGCGTCCCCACCCGCCGGTGCGACGAGGTCCTCGAGCTCGTCGGCCTCAAGGACGCGGCCCGACGCCGGGCGGGCGGGTTCTCCATGGGCATGCGCCAGCGCCTCGGCCTGGCGGCGACCCTGCTGGGCGACCCCCAGGTGCTGCTCCTCGACGAGCCGGCGAACGGCCTCGACCCGCAGGGCATCGCCTGGCTCCGCTCGCTCCTGCGCTACCTCGCCGGCGAGGGCCGCACGGTCCTCGTCTCCAGTCACGTGCTGTCGGAGGTGCAGCAGACGGTCGACGACGTCGTGATCATCGCCAAGGGCCGCCTCGTGCACGCGTCGTCCCTGGCGGACCTCGAGGCGCTCGGCCGACGCGAGGGCCTCGCGCGGCGCAGCACCCTCATCGCCTCGCCCGACCCGGCGCGCCTCGCGCGCATGGTCGAGGAGCGCTGGCCCGGCCGCGCGACGCCGGTCCCGGGCCGCCCCGACGCCCTGCTCATCGCCGACGTGACCGCGGCCGAGGCCGGCGCTGCCGCCTTCGCGGCCGGCGTCGAGGTGCACGAGCTGGTGCCCGGGGAGGTCAACCTCGAGGAGGTGTTCCTCCGCCTGACGAACGGGGACACCGACGCGCCGAGCGCACCGGAGGTGGCAGCGTGAGGGCCGCACTGCTCAGCGAGTACCGCAAGTTCGTCACGACCCGCATGTGGTGGGTCCTCCTGCTCGTCATGGCGCTGTACATGGCCTTCATCGCGGCCTCCTTCGGCTTCGCGATCGCGGCCGACCCCGACGCGCTGACGACGGGCATCCCGGGCGGCGACGGCGCGGTGGCGATCCCGCCGCTGCAGCTCGCGCTGGCCATCTACACGCTCGCGCCGACCTTCGGCTACGTGTTCCCGGTGATCGTCGGCTCGCTGTCGGTCGCCGGGGAGTTCCGGCACATGACGATCACCCCGACGCTCCTCGCCGAGCCGCGGCGCAGCGTCGTCGTGGGCGCGAAGCTCCTGGCGAGCCTCCCGCTCGGCGTGCTCTTCGGCGTCGTGGGGGTGCTGGCGACGTTCCTGCCGGGGGCGGGGGTGCTCGCGGCGACCGGCAACTCGACGTTCCTCACCGACCCCGAGGTGCTGCGCGCGGCGGCGTGGTCGATCGTCGCCCTCGCGATCTGGACGCTCGTCGGCGTGGGCTTCGGCACGGCGCTGAAGAACCAGGTGGTCGCGATCGTCGTCGTCCTCGCCTTCACCCAGCTCGTCGAGCCGCTGCTGCGGATCGCGTTCGGGATGATCAAGGGGCTCGAGGGCGTCGCGAAGTGGCTGCCCGGCGCGGCGGGCGAGGCGATCGCGGGCTCGAGCTTCTACGCCGCGACGGGCCTCAACGACCTGCTCACCCGCTGGCAGGGCATCGTCGTGCTCGTCGCCTACGGCCTCGTGCTCGCCGCCATCGGCCGCTTCACGACGTTCCGGGGCGACATCACCTGACCGGGTCCGGACCGGACCCTGTCCGGCCCTGACCGACGCCGCCCGCGGGGACTCCCCCGGAGACCCCGCGGGCGGACGGGTCCGCCGCGCCTTGACCCGGCCGCGAGCGGGCCTTTGCGCGCTCCCGACCGCGTCCTGACGGGCCTGTGACCTGCGGCTCCGCCGGTGTCCGACGCGCGGGTGAACCCGGTTCGCCACGGCCGCCCCGGCCGGGACCAAAGGCCCGGGTTGGCCTAGGGTGGGAGGGTGCACCGGCCGCAGAGCAGCGGCCCTACGACGTGGGTGGAAGTGGGCGATCCTCGCGTGTCCCAGCAGGCTGACCGTGACGTCCGGTCGACGTTCGGCGCGAACCAGTGGCTCGTGGACGAGCTGTACGAGCAGTACCTCGCCGACAAGGACTCCGTCGACCCAGCGTGGTGGGACTTCTTCGCCGACTACCGCCCCCGGTCCGAGGCGCCGTCCGGGCAGGTGAACGGCCGCCCCGCGGCCACCACGACCGAGGCCCCCGCGCGGCCGGCCGACGGCGCCCCCGCCGACGCCGGCGCCCCCGCGCCGTCCGCGGGCCCGACGTCGGCGGCGCCCGCCCCGCCGTCGCGCGCCACGACGCGCACGCCCCCGACGACGCCGGACGACCGGCCCGCGCCCGCGTCCCGCGCCGTCCGCTCCCCCGCGCAGGCCACGCCCCAGACGCCGCGCGAGCCCGACGCCGCCGTGCCGGTCGCCGCCGCGCAGCCCCCGACCGCCTCGTACGCCGAGCAGCCCCAGGCGCGCCTCGACTGGGACGCGGCGCAGGAGGAGGTCGTCGAGCGCCTGCGCGGGCCCGCCGCGCGGGTCGTGACGAACATGACCGCGAGCCTGGAGATCCCGACGGCCACCTCGGTGCGCACCGTCCCGGCCAAGCTCATGGTCGACAACCGGATCGTCATCAACAACCACCTCGCGCGCGGCCGCGGCGGCAAGGTCTCCTTCACGCACCTCATCGGCTACGCGGTGGTCGAGGCGATCGCCGACGTGCCCGTGATGAACGCGGGCTACACCGAGGAGGACGGCAAGCCCGCCGTCGTGCACCGCGGGCAGGTCAACCTGGGCCTCGCGATCGACCTCGCCAAGCCCGACGGCACCCGCCAGCTCCTCGTGCCGAACATCAAGAACGCCGGGGCGCTGGACTTCGGCCAGTTCGTCGCGGCCTACGAGGACGTCGTGCGGCGCGCCAGGACCGGCCGCCTCACCGTCGAGGACTTCGCGGACACGACGATCACGCTGACCAACCCCGGCACGATCGGCACCGTCCACTCCGTGCCGCGCCTCATGCCCGGCCAGGGCACGATCATCGGCGTCGGCGCGATGGACTACCCGGCGGAGTTCCAGGGCGCCTCCGAGGAGCAGCTCGCCCGGATGGGCGTCTCGAAGGTCCTCACGCTCACCTCGACCTACGACCACCGCATCATCCAGGGCGCCCAGTCCGGCGAGTTCCTGCGGATCGTGGGCGCGAAGCTCCTCGGCGAGGGCGGGTTCTACGACCGCGTCTTCACCGCGATGCGCGTGCCCTACGAGCCGGTGCGGTGGGTGCGCGACAACACCGTCGACCACGACACCGAGCTGGCCAAGCCCGCGCGGATCGCCGAGCTCATCCACGCGTACCGGTCGCGCGGCCACCTCATGGCCGAGACCGACCCGCTCGCCTACCGCCAGCGCAAGCACCCCGACCTGGACATCCAGAGCCACGGCCTGACGCTGTGGGACCTCGACCGCGAGTTCCCGACGGCGGGCTTCACCGGCAAGCCGCGCGCGACGCTGCGCGAGATCCTCGGGCTGCTGCGCGACTCGTACTGCCGCACGGTCGGCGTCGAGTACATGCACCTGCAGGACCCACGCCAGCGGCGCTGGCTGCAGGAGCGGCTGGAGTCGGGCTACGCCCGCACGCCGCGCGAGGACCAGCTGCGCATCCTGCGCCGGCTCAACGCGGCCGAGGCGTTCGAGACGTTCCTGCAGACGAAGTTCGTGGGCCAGAAGCGCTTCTCGCTCGAGGGCGGCGAGTCGCTCATCCCGCTGCTCGACGCGATCCTGTCGCGCGCGGCCGAGAACGGCCTCGACGAGGTCTGCATCGGCATGTCCCACCGCGGCCGGCTCAACGTGCTCACCAACCTCGCGGGCAAGAGCTACGCGCAGGTGTTCGCCGAGTTCGAGGGGAACCAGGACCCGCGCAGCGTCCAGGGCTCCGGCGACGTCAAGTACCACCTCGGCACCGAGGGCGTCTTCACGTCCGAGTCCGGCGCGACGACGAAGGTGTACCTCGCGGCGAACCCCTCGCACCTCGAGGCGGTCGACCCGGTGCTCGAGGGCATCGTCCGCGCCAAGCAGGACCGGATCGACCTCGGCGGCGACGGCTTCTCCGTGCTGCCGATCCTCATCCACGGCGACGCCGCGTTCGCCGGCCAGGGCGTCGTCGTCGAGACCCTCAACCTGTCCCAGCTGCGCGGCTACCGCACCGGCGGCACGGTGCACGTCATCGTCAACAACCAGGTCGGCTTCACGACCGGCCCGGCCTCGTCGCGGTCGACGTACTACTGCACCGACGTCGCCAAGGGCCTGCAGGTGCCGATCTTCCACGTCAACGGGGACGACCCCGAGGCGTGCGTGCGCGTGGCCGAGCTCGCGTTCGAGTTCCGCGAGCAGTTCGACCGCGACGTCATCATCGACATGGTCTGCTACCGCAGGCGCGGCCACAACGAGGGCGACGACCCGTCGATGACGCAGCCGCTCATGTACAACCTCATCGAGGCGAAGCGGAGCGCGCGCAAGCTCTACACGGAGTCGCTCGTCAGCCGCGGCGACATCTCGGTCGAGGAGGCCGAGCAGGCGCTGCAGGACTACCAGAACCAGCTCGAGCGCGTGTTCCGGGAGACGAAGGAGGGCGCCGCCGCGCGGGCGGCGGGCCGCGACGACGTCGCCGGGCTCGAGAAGCCGGAGTCCCAGCTCGAGGACGCGGGCACGATGGTCGGCTGGCGCACGGCCGTGCCGCCGGAGGTCCTGCACCGCATCGGCCGGGCGCACGTGCGGCCGCCGGAGGGGTTCACCGTCCACCCGAAGCTCGAGCCGCTGCTCGCCAAGCGCGAGGAGATGTCCCGCGTCGGCCCGGTCGACTGGGGCTTCGGCGAGATCCTCGCGTTCGGCTCGCTGCTGCTCGAGGGCACGCCCGTGCGGCTGGCCGGGCAGGACTCGCGGCGCGGCACCTTCGTCCAGCGGCACGCCGTCCTGCACGACCGGCGGACGGGCGCCGAGTGGACCCCGCTGAACTTCCTGTCGAGCGACCAGGCGAAGTTCTGGGTCTACGACTCCTCGCTGAGCGAGTTCGCGGCGATGGGCTTCGAGTACGGCTACTCCGTCGAGCGACCCGACGCGCTCGTGCTGTGGGAGGCCCAGTTCGGCGACTTCGCCAACGGCGCGCAGACGATCATCGACGAGTTCGTCGCCTCGGCCGAGCAGAAGTGGGGCCAGCGCTCGTCGGTGGTCCTGCTGCTGCCGCACGGCTACGAGGGCCAGGGGCCGGACCACTCGTCGGCCCGGATCGAGCGCTACCTGCAGCTCTGCGCCGAGGACAACATGACCGTCGCGGTGCCGAGCACGCCCGCGTCGTACTTCCACCTGCTGCGACGCCAGGCGTACGACCGGCCGCGGCGGCCCCTCGTCGTCGCCACCCCGAAGTCGCTGCTGCGGCTCAAGGCGGCGACGTCGCCGGTCGAGGCCTTCACCGAGGGCACGTTCCGCCCGGTGCTCGGCGAGGAGCACCTGCCGGCGGACGCCCGGGTGGACCGCGTGCTCCTGTGCGCGGGCAAGGTCTACTACGACCTCCTCGCGCACCGGGCCAAGACGGGCGACGCGCGGACGGCGATCGTCCGCCTCGAGCAGCTCTACCCGCTCGACGTCGAGGCGCTGGCGGAGGCGGTGGTCCCGTGGCCGGACGCCGAGCTGGTGTGGGTCCAGGAGGAGCCGGCGAACCAGGGCGCCTGGTCGTACATGACGCTGACGCTCGGTGACCGCCTCGGCCGCCCGCTGCGCCGCGTGTCCCGTGCGGCGGCCGCGTCCCCCGCGACCGGCTCGAGCGCCACGCACGTCGCGGAGCAGACGGCGATCGTGACGGAGGCCTTCGCCCGCTGACCGGCGCGCGTCGGTCCGCCGCCCGCCGTCCCGCCTCGGCCAGACTGCAGCGTGGGCCCTGCGCGGGCCGACGCGAGGGGAGGCTACGGTGACGGCTGTGGTGCGGCGCATCTGCGTCGTCGGCGACGAGCTCGTGGCGGGGGTCGGCGACGCCAAGGCGCTCGGCTGGCTCGGGCGCGTCACCGCGCGCACCGCCGTCGAGCCGCCCCTCGTGGTCCTGCCGCTGCCCGTCCCCGGCGAGACGACGGCGGGCCTCGCCGCGCGCTGGGAGGTGGAGGTCATGCTGCGCCTCGGCCCGGAGCCGACGCCGGGCGACCACCTCGTCGTCGCGCTCGGGCACGCCGACCTCGACGCGGGGATCTCCCTCGCCCGCAGCCGCCTCAACCTCGCGAACGTGCTCGACACGGCGGAGTCCCGGCGGCTGCGCACCCTGGTGGTCGGCCCCCCGCCGTCGGCGCGCCACGAGCCCGACCGCCAGGCGGAGCTGTCCGCGGCGTTCGCCGACGTCACGACGCGACGCCGCATCCCCTACGTGGAGACGTACGCGCCGCTCGCCCGCCACGAGCAGTGGCTCGCGGACCTCGCCGAGGGGGACGGCCGCCTGCCCGGCCAGGCGGGCTACGGCCTCATGGCGTGGCTCGTGCTGCACTCCGGCTGGCACCGCTGGCTCGGCCTGCCCGACGACGTCTGACCGCCCGGGCGCGGCCCGTCAGCGGGGCGCGCCCACCGTCGACCGGAGCATCTCCCACAGCGCCGCGGCGTCCACCGGGCGGGAGAACAGGTAGCCCTGGCCGAGCGCGCACGCGCTGTCGCGCATGACGGCGCACTGCTCGGGCCGCTCGATGCCCTCGGCGACCGTCGACAGGTGCAGCGTGCGGCCGAGCTCGACGATCGCCCGCGCGAGCTGCGCGGCCTCGGCGTCGTCGGCGACGTCGTCGACGAACGCCTTGTCGATCTTGAGGATGTCGATCGGGAACCCGCGCAGGTAGGTGAGCGAGGAGTACCCGGTGCCGAAGTCGTCGACCGCCAGCCCGACGCCCAGGGCCTTGAGCTCGCCGAGACGCGACATGGCGAGGTCACGGTCCTTCATGAGGATCGACTCGGTGATCTCGAGCACGAGGCCGTCCGGCGGCAGGCCGGAGTCGGTGAGGGCGGCCGCGACGCGCGCGGCGAGCCCGGGCTCGGCGATCTGCCGTGCGGAGAGGTTGACGGCCACCGCGGGCGCGCGGCCCGGCGGGAGCGCGTCGTGCCACACGCGCGCCTGCCGGCAGGCCTCGCGCAGCACCCAGTCCCCGATCGGCAGGATGACGCCCGTCTCCTCGGCGACCGGGATGAACGACAGGGGCGGCACCCAGCCGTGACCCGGCCGGTCCCAGCGCAGCAGCGCCTCGACGCACACGACGTCCTCGGTGACGAGGTCGACGATCGGCTGGTAGTGCAGGCAGAACTCGTCGTGCGTCAGGGCGGTGCGCAGGTCGTGCTCGAGCTCGACGCGGCGCTCGAACCGCTCGCGCATCGAGGTGTCGAAGACGACCGAGCGCCCGGCACCGGTCTGCTTCGCCTCGTACATGGCGACGTCCGCGTCGCGCACGAGCGACTCGCCGTCGGTGGACCCGGGCGGGGCGGTGACGATGCCGATGCTCGCGTCGACGAAGACGTCCCGGCCCGCGATCGCCACGGACTCGCGGATGGCGGCCCCGATGCGGTCCGCGATCGCCACGACGCCCTCGACGTCGTCGACCGCCTCGATGAGGACCGCGAACTCGTCGCCGCCGAACCGGGCCGCCGAGTCCCGGCCGCGCAGGGCGCCGCGGATCCGTGCGCCGACCTCCATGAGCAGCGCGTCCCCCGCGGCGTGGCCGAGGGTGTCGTTGACCATCTTGAAGCGGTCGAGGTCGATGAACAGCACCGCGACGAGCGGCCCGGGCGACGCGCCGAGGGCCTCGTCGAGGCGCTGCATGAACAGCCGGCGGCTCGCCAGCCCGGTCACGGCGTCGTGGTTCGCCCGGTCCATCTCCGCGAGCGTCAGCGCGTCCGTGAGGGCCAGGCTGACCTGCTCGGCGAACGCCTCGAGGACGGCCTGGTCCTCCGTGCCGTAGGCGCGGTCCGGCGCGGACGACGCGACCACGAGGGCGCCGGCGGGCCGGCTCCCCTCGTGCACCGGGGCGGCGAGCGCGGTGGCGGGCCGCTCCCCCGGCCAGGCGTCGACGTCGCTGCCCAGCACCGGCCCCCGGGCGAGGACGACGCGGTCGGTCGTGATCGCGGCCCACGTCGGGTCGGTCGGCGACGGGCGCGACCGGCGCACGGCCGCCTCCACCGCGGCGGGCATGCCGCGCGACGTGACGTGCACGAACCGATCGGGGTCGTCGCGGTCGACGAGGCAGATGACCGCGACGTCGTCGCCGAGGAGGCCGCGCGCGCCGTCGACGACGGTGCCGAGCACCTCGTCGAGCGGCGCCCGGCGGGTGATCGCCCGCTGCACGCCGACGAGCCGCTCGAGGAGCTGGTGGCGCACTCGCAGCGACTCCAGCAAGCGCCGGTTCTCCGCGGCCTGCCGGTCCGACAGCGCGCGCATCGCGCGCTCGGTCTCGACGGTCCGCAACGAGAGCAGGGCGACGTGGAACGCGCGGGCCATGCCGCGCAGGAGGTGCACCTCCGCGGTCGAGAACTCGCTGATGTACGAGCGCGCGACGACGAGGTGCCCGTCGGTCGCCTCGCGCAGCGGGGCGGCGAGCGCCGCGCACACGCCGACGCCCGGGACCTCGATCTCCTCCGTCTCGCGGTGGGCGACCGCGAGCAGCGCGTCGGTGGACGCCAGGTCCTCCGGGATGCCGACGGCCGCCTCCACGCGCCCCGGCAGGATGACGGCGCCCACCTCGGCGTCGAAGGCGGCGGCGACCCGGCCGGCGGCCACGCGGGCCGCGGTGGCGCTGTCGGGGCAGGACGAGACGGCCGTCAGGAACTGCACGAGCAGCTGCGTCGAGGAGGTCTCGGCGGAGGTGGGCATGCGTCGCACCGTCGTCACCTGCGCCGCCCAGGGCACACGGGCCCGCCCGTCCCGCCCGCACCGACCGGCCGGCGGGGCGTCCGCGCGCGCTCTGCCATTGGAGCCTCCCATGGCCAGCGGCGCCGGGAGCCGCGCCGCACCTGAGGGATCGGCCGGCACGCGGCGCTCCTGAGCCCGGGGGCGGGTGAACCCTCCGTGATGTCGATCACGGTCGGTCGTCTGCCCGGACCGCCGGCCGCGGCCCCTCAGCGGCCCGTCAGCGACCCGTCAGCGGCCGGTCAGCGTCGCGACGATGGCCCGGCGGGCCGAGTCGAGCACCGTGCGCACGGTGTCGACCGTGAGCTGGGTGACCTCCCCCCGCGCGTCGGCGCGGCGCAGCTCCGCGCGCATCTCGTCGCGGAACTCGTGCAGCAGGGCCTCGGCCTCCGCGCGCCGCGCGCGGGAGGCCGCCCGCCGCTCGCCCGCCGGCGAGACGGGCGTGCCCGCCGCGGCCCGCACCTCCTGCGCGGCCGCGGCGAGGTCCGCGCGCAGCTCCGCCATGGCGCCGCGCACCTCGTCGCGCACCTGCGCGGCGAGCGAGCGCACGGTCTCGGCGAGGTCCTCCTCCAGGGCGGCGAGGTCGCCGCGCCGGGCCGCCAGCTCGGCGCGGCCGGCGTCGGTGAGGCGGTACGTGCTCTTGCGGCCGTCGTCGGTGCGCTGGACGAGCCCCTCCTCCTCGAGCCGCGCGAGCCGCGGGTAGACGGTGCCCGGGCTCGGGCGGTAGGTGCCCCCGAACCGGTCGGACAGGGCGGTGATGAGCTCGTAGCCGTGCTTGGGCCCGCTCTCGAGGAGCGCGAGCAGGTACAGCCGGAGCTGGCCGTGCGCGAAGACGGCCATCAGACCGCCCCGCCCTCGCGGCCGGGACCGCCGCGCAGGACCGTGACGTGCCCGGAGACCGTCTTCGTCGAGAGCCGGACGGCGCCGTCGCCGCGGACGACGTCGACCGAGCCGGTGACGTACCCGTCGCCCGTGTGGGCCTCGCCGTCCACGACGACGCGGCCGGAGACGCTCTTCGCGGCGACGGTCACGCCGAGCCCCTCGGGCAGGCGGACCGTGACGTCGCCGGAGACGGTCTGGGCGTACAGCTCGCGGGCCGCCGCGGCGTCGAGGGTGACGGTGCCCGACACGGTGGTCACCTGCACCTGGCCGAACCGGCCGGAGGCCGTGACGCCGCCGGACACGGCGTTGGCGCGCAGGTCCCCGACGTGGCCGCGGACGACGAGGTCCCCGGAGACGGACTTCGCGACGAGCAGGCCGCGCGTGCCGTCGGCGACCACGGAGCCCGAGACCGTGGAGACCTGTGCCCCGCCGGTCATCTCGGCCAGGAGGCCCTCCGCGGTCACGGTGCCGATCCGGGCGGCGACGTCGCGCGGGACCGCGATGTGCACGTCCGCGCGGTCGTCGGCCCGCCAGCCCTTGAAGCGGTCGAGCCAGCCCTCCCAGCCGCCGAGCGTGTACGGGTAGCCGACGCGGAGCTCGCCGTCGGCGAGCGTCACCTCGAGCGACCGGCCGACGACGCGGTGCACCTCGATCCGGGCGCCGGGCTCGTCCCGCCCGACGACGTCGACGCGGCCCGCGACGAGCCCGACGCGCAGCGCGCGGACGTCGTCGAGCTCGATGATCTGGGGCCCGGTGACCACCCACGTGTCCCGCTGCACGCCCGTCACGTTCATCGCCTGCCTCCCGGTCGAGATATATCGCGTTTCCGAAGGCACGATATATCTCGACTTCCGGCGGGCGCAAGCGTACCGCCCGACGCCGGCGCCCGGGGTCGGCACCCGGCCCCTCCCCCGCCCGACGGCGGGGCCCGCCTAGCGGACGACGCCCGCCGCGCGCAGCTCGACCGTGAGGTCCTGCGGGCGCGTGGCCACGGCGCACGCGTCCTCGTAGGTGACGACGCCCTCCGAGACCAGCTGGAAGAGGTGCTTGTCGAAGGTCTGCATCTTGTAGAACTCGCCCTCGGCGATGAGGTCCTCGAGCGGCGGGTTGTTGAACGGGTCGATGATCGCCTCGGCCGTGCGGCCCGTGTTGACCATGACCTCGACGACGGCGACCCGGCCGGTGCCGTCGGCCCGGCGCACGAGGCGCTGCGAGACGATGCCACGCAGCGACTGGGCGAGCGCGCCGCGGATCTGCTTCTGCTCGTGCGGCTGGAAGAAGTCGACGATCCGGTTGATCGTCTCCGAGGCGTCGATCGTGTGCAGCGTCGAGAGCACGAGGTGCCCGGTCTCCGCGGCCGACAGCGCCGCGCGCACCGTCTCCACGTCGCGCATCTCGCCGACGAGGATGACGTCCGGGTCCTGCCGCATCGCGGCGCGCAGCGCGACGGTGAAGTCGGCCGTGTCGTAGCCGACCTCGCGCTGGGACACGATCGCCTTCTTGTCCTTGTGCAGGATCTCGATCGGGTCCTCGATGGTGACGACGTTGACCTCCTTGTACGTGTTGATGAGGTCCACCATCGAGGCGAGGGTCGTCGTCTTGCCCGAGCCCGTGGGGCCCGTGACGAGCACGAGGCCGCGCGGCTCGAGGGCCAGCTCGCCGAGCACCTCGGGCAGGTGCAGCTCCTCGAGCGTCTGCGCCCCCATCGCGACCCGCCGGAACACCAGGCCCAGCGTGCCGCGCGCGCGGAACGCGTTGACCCGGAACCGCCCGACGCCGGACAGCGAGTAGGCGAAGTCCGCCTCGTTGGTCTCCGCGAACGACTCGCGCAGCTCGTCGGGCAGCACCTGGTTCACCATGTACTCGGTGTCCTCGGGGCGCAGGTCGGGCACCTGCAGGCGTCGCAGCCGGCCGTCGACGCGCAGGCGCGGCGCCGACCCCACCTTGCAGTGCAGGTCGGACCCCCTGCTGCTGGCGAGGGCGTGCAGGAGCGGGATGACGGACTGCGGCTGCTGCTGCTCGGTCACCCTCTGGTGATCGGGCGCGAGGGGGCCCGACTTGAGGCCCGATGCGCCGGTCCTGCGGTCGTCCCGGTGCCGCCCGGCGCGGTCAGTCCGAGGCCTCGACCTGCATCCGCAGGATGGTCAGCTGCCGGCGGATCCGCACGTGCAGCTCGGCGGGCGCGGGCTCGAGGCACGAACGCCGCACCAACCGCTTGAGGTGGTCCGCGACGTCGTACGCGGACAGGCAGGGCTCGCAGTCGGCGAGGTGGCGGCGGATGCGGTCGCCCTCGACGTCGTCGATCTCCGCGTCGATGAACTCGAAGAGGCGCGCGAGCGCCTCGGAGCAGTCGACGGCCGCGCCCTCGAGGTCGTCGTGGCTCACGACTCGCTCCCCTCGGTCCGCGCGGGCACCAGCCCCCGCTCGCGGGCGTAGTCCGTGAGCAGCTCGCGCAGCTGGTTGCGGCCGCGGTGCAGGCGGGACATCACCGTCCCGATCGGGGTACCCATGATCTCGGCGATCTCCTTGTACGCGAACCCCTCGACGTCGGCCAGGTAGACGGCGATCCGGAAGTCCTCGCCGATTGCCGCCAGGGCGGCCTTGACGTCCGCGTCGGGCAGGGCGTCCAGCGCCTCCGCCTCCGCCGAGCGCAGGCCGCTCGACGTGTGGGACGCGGCGCGGGCGAGCTGCCAGTCCTCGATGTCCTCCGAGCCCGACTGCAGCGGCTCACGCTGCTTCTTGCGGTAGGAGTTGATGAACGTGTTGGTCAGGATCCGGTAGAGCCACGCCTTGAGGTTGGTCCCCGGGCGGTACTGGTGGAAGGCCGCGAACGCCTTCGCGATCGTCTCCTGGACGAGGTCCTCGGCGTCGGTCGGGTTGCGCGTCATGCGCAGGGCGGCCGAGTACAGCTGGTCCACGTAGACCAGCGCCTCCCGCTCGAACCGCTCGGCGCGCTCCTCGGGCCCCTCCGCCGGCGCCCTGTCGAAGTCCTCGCGGTCGGTGCCCTCGTCGGGCGCGTCGTTGTCCATCGGCCACGAGCCTAGCCGCGGGTCCGGCGTCGGACCCCACGGGCCCCGTCGGCGACCGACCCCCCGCCGGCCCGCCGAACGCCCGCCCGACGACGACGGCGCGCCGGTCGGCGCGGGAGCGAGCGCGAGCGTCATGACCGGGACAACGCCGCGGGCCCGCGGCGCCATTCCCGCAGGCCGTCGAACCCGCCGTCGCGAAGGCCGTCCGCCGACCCGCGCGCCGGGTCGGGGCGCAGCGGCTACCGTGCAGACAGGAGACCTTGGAGGAGACCATGCTCAGCCGCCGGATCGCCCGTCCCCTGCTGGCCGCGTGGTTCGTCGCCGAGGGCGTCGACGCCGCCCGGCACCCCGACGCGCACGTCGAGCGCCTGCGCGGCGCCTGGCGCCGCCTCGCGAAGAGCCTCGACCTCCCCCAGCCCCCACCCACCGGCACCCTGCGCACGATCGCGCAGGCGCACGGCGGGGCGACGGCCGCGGCCGGGATCCTGCTCGCGCTCGGCAAGGCGCCGCGCACCGCCGCGACCGCCCTCGTCCTGCTCACGCTGCCCGTGGCCGCCATGGACGCCCCGACCCGCGGCGGGTCCGACGACGAGGACGACCGCGGGCCGCGCCCGTTCCTGCGCGACCTGTCCCTGGTCGGCGGCGCGGCGATCGCGGCCCTCGACCGCGAGGGGCACCCGTCGCTGGGCTGGCGCCTCTCGCACGCCCGGGCCGGCCGGGCGGCGGCGGCGCGCTGAGGCCGCCACCCCGGCGGCGGCGGGCCCGCCGCCGGTAGCCTCGTCGCCATGACGACCGCGCCCGCCCCCGCGCCCGAGTGGGCCGCGCCGGTGGGCGAGCGCCCGCTGGACGCCGTCGTCGAGGTGCCGGGCTCGAAGTCGCTGACCAACCGCTACCTCGTGCTCGCGGCGCTCGCCGAGGGCCCCGGCCGCATCCGCGGCGCGCTGACCTCCCGCGACACGCTGCTCATGGCCGACGCGCTCGAGGTGCTCGGCGCGCGGGTGTCCCGGGACGGCGCCGACTGGACGGTCGACCCGCTCGACCCCGGCGGGGCCCCCGCCGGCGACGGCCCGCTGCGCGTCGAGTGCGGCCTCGCCGGCACCGTCATGCGGTTCGTGCCGCCGGTGGCGGCGCTGCTCGGCAGGCCCGTGCGCTTCGACGGCGACCCGGCCGCCCGGGTCCGGCCCGTGGGCCCGGTGCTCCGGGCCCTGCGCTCGCTCGGCGCCGACGTCGCCGACGACGGCCGCGGCACCCTCCCCTTCACGGTCACCGGGCCCGGCGTCGTCACCGGCGGCCTCGTGGACGTGGACGCGAGCGGGTCGTCGCAGTTCGTCTCCGGCCTGCTCCTCGCGGCGCCGCGCTTCGCCGAGGGCCTCGTGCTGCGGCACACCGGCCCGACGCTGCCGAGCCTGCCCCACATCGCGATGACCGTGGAGGTGCTGCGCGCCGCCGGCGTCGCGGTCGACGACTCGCGGCCGCACATCTGGGAGGTCGCCCCCGGCCCGGTCGCGGCGCGCGACGTGCGCGTCGAGCCGGACCTGTCCAACGCCGCGCCGTTCCTCGCCGCCGCGCTCGTCGTCGGCGGCACGGTGCGCGTGCCCGGCTGGCCGGAGCGGACCACCCAGCCCGGCGACCGCCTGCCCGAGATCCTCGAGGCGATGGGCGGGCGCGCCCGGCGGGAGGGCGACGTCCTCGCGGTGACGGGGACCGGCGTCGTGCACGGGATCGACGTCGACCTGCACGACGCGAGCGAGCTCGCCCCCACGGTCGCCGCCCTCGCGGCCCTCGCCGACTCCCCCAGCCGGCTGCGCGGCATCGGGCACATGCGCGGGCACGAGACGGACCGGCTCGCTGCGCTGGCCACCGAGATCACCCGGGTCGGCGGGCAGGCGGAGCAGACCCACGACGGGCTCGTCATCACCCCGCGCCCCCTGCACGCCGCCGTCTGGCAGACCTACCACGACCACCGGATGGCCACCGCGGGCGCGCTCGTCGGCCTGCGCGTGCCCGGCCTGCGCGTCGTCGACGTGGCCACGACGGCCAAGACGCTGCCCGGGTTCGACGCGATGTGGGCGCGCATGCTCGAGGTCGCCTGAGGCATGGTGCGCCGGCTCGACGAGGACGCCGTCCGCATCCGCATCCGGCCGGGGCGGGGCTCCCGCCCCCGCACCAAGCGCCGCCCCGCGCACCGCGACGCCGTCCGCGGGCTCGTCGTGTCCGTGGACCGCGGCCGCTACGCGGTGCTCCTCGCGCCGGACACCCCCGAGGAGCGGGCCGTGACGGCGGTGAAGGCGCGCGAGCTGGGCCGCCAGCGTGTCGTCTGCGGCGACCTCGTCGACGTGGTCGGCGACGTGTCGGGCGCGCCGGGCACGCTCGCGCGCATCGTGCGGATCGCGGACCGGCGCACGGTCCTGCGGCGCACGGCGGACGACGCCGACCCGGTCGAGCGCGTCATCGTCGCCAATGCCGACCAGCTCGTGATCGTCACCGCGCTCGCGGACCCCGAGCCGCGCCCGCGCATGATCGACAGGTGCGTGGTCGCGGCGTACGACGCCGGCATGGACGCGCTCCTCTGCCTGACCAAGGCGGACCTCGCCGACCCCACCGAGCTCGCCGGGCTCTACGCGCCCCTCGGGGTGGCGGTCGCCGTCACCGCGTTCGAGCCGTCCGACGGCGGCCCGCCCCGCATCCGCGGCCTCGACCGCCTGCGGCACCACCTGGCCGGGCGGGTCTCGGTGCTCGTCGGCCACTCCGGCGTCGGGAAGTCGACGCTGGTCAACGCGCTCGTGCCCGACGCCGACCGGGCCACCGGCGCGGTCAACGAGGTCACGGGCCGCGGGCGCCACACGTCGTCGTCGGCGGTGGCGCTGCGCCTGCCGGAGCGGGACGGCTGGGTCATCGACACGCCGGGGGTGCGGTCGTTCGGGCTGGCGCACGTGACGCCGCAGCGGCTGCTCGAGGCGTTCGAGGACCTCGCGGAGGTCGCGGAGGAGCGCTGCCCGCGGGGCTGCACGCACCTGGCGGACGCGCCCGACTGCGCGCTCGACGACTGGGTGGCCGAGGCCGACGAGGCCACGCGCGAGCTCCGCACCGCCCGCGTGGCCTCGCTGCGCCGCCTCCTCGCGGCCCGCACGGGCGACCCGCGCGCGGACTGACCGCACGGACTGACCGCGCCCGACGACGCGGGCCCGCGGAGCGCCTGGGCCGCGCGGGGCCCGCGCGGCGCTACGGTGCCCTCATGGCGTACGACGACGACCTGCGGCTGGCGCACGTCATCGCCGACCAGGTCGACGCGGTCACCATGTCGCGCTTCCGCGCGCTCGACCTGCACGTCGAGACGAAGCCCGACCACACCCCGGTGTCCGACGCCGACCGACTGGCCGAGGAGATCGTGCGGGCCCAGCTGGGCCGCACCCGGCCGCGGGACGCCGTGCTCGGCGAGGAGCTGCCGGCGACCGGGCACGGGCCGCGCCAGTGGGTCGTCGACCCGATCGACGGCACGAAGAACTTCGTCCGCGGGGTGCCCGTGTGGGCGACCCTCATCGGGCTCATCGACAACGGCCAGGTGGTGCTGGGGCTGGTCAGCGCGCCGGCGCTCGGGCGGCGCTGGTGGGCCGCGGTCGGCTCGGGCGCATGGAGCGGGCGGTCGCTGTCCTCGGCGACGCGCCTGCACGTGTCCCAGGTGAGCACCCTCGCCGACGCCTCGCTGTCGTTCTCCTCGCTCTCGGGCTGGGAGGAGCAGGGTCGCCTCGAGGGCTTCCTCGACCTCACGCGCGCGGTGTGGCGCACCCGCGCCTACGGGGACTTCTGGTCGTACGTGCTCGTCGCCGAGGGCGCGGTGGACATCGCGTGCGAGCCCGAGCTCGCGGTGCACGACATGGCCGCCCTCGTGCCGATCGTCACCGAGGCGGGCGGCGTCTTCACGTCGGTGCGCGGCGTGCCCGGCCCGTTCGGCGGGTCGGCGCTGGCGACGAACGGCCTGCTGCACGAGCAGGTGCGCGCCTACCTCGACCCGTTCGAGGACTGAGCCCGGCCGGGCGGGCCGGCCCGTCGGCCCGGGCGGGCGGTCAGCGCAGCCGGCCGGCCGCGAGCTCGTCGAACTCGCTCACGTCGTACCAGAGCAGGTCCCGGTCGGCGAGCCGCTCGGCAGCCGCCTCGTCCCCCGCGAGCGCGGCGGCGACGTCGTCGGCCGCGGCGGGCTCGTCCACGTGGGCGCACGCGACGTCCTCCCAGGCGACCGGCGTCGTCAGCCGGACGACGGACGGCGCGTGCGGGTCGTCGACCGCCTCGACGACCGCCTCCGGGACGTCGGCGGCCACCACCACGCGCCGCCGGGGCGCCGGGCTGCCCTCCAGCCGCTCGAGGCTGTCGTCGGCGGCGAGGAGCTGGGCGGCGAACTCCAGGCCCTCCTCGTCCTCGTCGGGCAGGGCGGCCCGCAGCGCCGCGGTGACCGCGTGCACGAGGCGCGGGGCCAGCGCCTGGCGGGTGTCGAGCTCGGCGAGCGTGGCGGGGACGTAGATGCGCATGGCTCAGTGTGCTCCATGACACCAGATCGGCACAGACACGTCAGAGCGGGAACGAGCCCACTCGATGTGCGGCCAGCCGCGGCCACACTTCTGTATCCTCCGCACGGGAGGAGCAATGAGCCTTGTCGACGACCTGCAAACCTCGCCTGCCGCAGCAGCGTCCGAAGTCGAGAAGTACTTCCAGTCAGCCGTGAGGCGATACAACTCTGAGACGGGCCCGCGGATCCTCGGGCGCGTGACAACGGAGAAGCTGCCTACGGCGAAGCGCGACCTGTCGAGCTTCCGCTCGCGCCTCGGGGCTCTCATCGAGTACGCCGTCGGCTCACTCCTGGACGAGATGTTCGTACAGGACTTCGGTAACGATCTGTCGCTCGCCTTCGTCCACGCAAACCAGTATCCCGACTATTACATCCGCAACGCCGACGGCGAACCACTTCTCTCGATCGACGCCAAGGGGCTCCACGAGGAAAGTGAGGAGTTCTCAGCCCGGCTCACAGTGCCCGTGGCCCAGCTCACCAAAAGAGACTTTGTCCTCTACTTTGCCTGGCAATGGGACACCACGAAAGTGGGAAGTTCCAGTCGCATCTATCCCCGCGTGTACGATGACCTTGTCTTGGTCTCAGCCTCGGAGATCGCACAGGAACGCGACCGACGCCACATGATGGGCGTCGGGAACAGCTTCGGCCCAGCAGGCGAGCCTCTCCTTGGGTCGGGGAACATCGACACCAACTTTGGCAAGATCAACCGTATTGTGCATCCTTCCAGACGCGATGCGCCCGATCTCGCTCCCGACGTACGTCGATTCCTCGAGTTCACGCAGCGTCAGGCCGCCGTGGTTCCCAAAATTGACATCCCCTAGGCCGACCTGCGTCTAGTGCGACGTGAGAGAATCCACCGCCTTCGCAATCGACTCCACGCGACCCTCCTCCGCCGCCTCGAGCGCATTTCGAGCCGCGGCGCGACGTTCGCGCCAGATCTCTTCGGCGCCTTCGAGTGTACTCACGATCGCTTCTTGCTCGGACAGGTCAGGCAACGGCAACCTGACACCAAGCACGGCACTTGTGCTCACCCGGGGGCGACCGATTCCAGTAACCCGGAAGATGAGCTGCCCGAGCGCAAGGTCACTGCGCAGCAGGTAGGCGATGTACTTGGCGCTCACTCGAGCCTGCATCTCGGGGCGCAACCTCAGCACCAGCAACTCAGCTGAGCAGTACCCGTGCACATCCTCTTCGCTGATGAAGATCGTCTTGCGCAGCAGGGGACGCAGCTTTGAGAACAGGATGTCGCCTGACTCAAACACATGGGCGGCGGACCGAATACGCGAAGCCGGCAAATGCGAGATCACATAGGTCCCAGTGCGGCTCTCGATATCGCCCAGGCCCAGCCACTCGATGGAGGCATCGCCCTCCACCGCTTCCGGAATCACCGCGTCGTTGGCTACTTCAAATGCTTCGCCGACTGAGACAACCGGGTGCCGGGAGCGCTCAAGGAGGGCGTGCGCCTCGCGCCTAGTCGGGTGGAAGTAGAAGGCGTCCAGTCGGTCACCATCAGGCTCATCGGAGTAGTCGTCGATGTCCACGACGTACACGCGCCCCGACAAGGGCGCGTCGGCGCCACGAGTTGTGTAGGAGACCCACGACTCTAGGACCTCTGGCAGGTCGCTCAGGAGAACCGGCATGCCGTTCTCGTCGCGCTCCTCCGCGTAAAGCGCGTCGCCGTTCGGGCGAATTCCGACCTCCGAGACATCGGCCATAAACACCGGCCCCTGCGTGCGATGCGCTGGGCCGCGCTTACGCAGTACGAGAATTGAGCACTTCGCAGTTGAGTAGGGCATAAATGTGACATCCGGCAGGCTAATCACCGCTTCCACAACGGTCTCTTGCCTGATGATCTGCCTGAGGTCCCGGTTACTGGATGAGTTGAGGACACTGTCATCGACGACAATTACCAGACGCCCGTCAGGAGCGAGCAAGTCTATGCACCGCTCGACGAAGAGAACACCACGACGCCGCGAGTTTCGTCCTCGACCCGTACGAAATCCCGCCAGCGCCCTCCGATCGGTCAGATCGCTGCCGAACGGAGGGTTTGTGAGGATAAGGTTGAACGAGTCTCGGTCCAGTGATGGCCCAACGTCGGCCCATCGCCCGAGCGACCCGGCGCCGCGAAGGTGGGCGATCGCCGTCGGCAGCCCACCATGGAGGATCATGTTGATCCGCGCCACCCACGCCATTCGCTCGTCAACCTCTGCGCCGACGACCTCCGGACGGAGATCGCCCATGGGCAACGCGTTCAGAGCGGCGACGAGAAACCCACCCGAACCACACGCCGGGTCGCAAATCCTGTCGCCTGCGGACGGCTGAGCCAGCTGGACCATGAACTCCGTGATGACCCGGGGAGTGAAGTACTGCTGGTTCTCGTTCTTCTCAAACGTGTCCCTCAGTAGTTCCTCATAGACGGCGCCCTTCACGTCGACCGGCGTTGACGTGAGCCGATACGGGCTGAGAAGGGCAGCCATCTCAGCCACAGCCCTAACGTCACGCGGGAACGCACCGCGCCCGTTTCGGAAGATCGATCCTTGGCCATTGATTCCGCGGTGCCACACCGCCCGGCATCGCTCGTAGACCGTTCTCTCGTTGTCGCCGTCGCGCCAACAGACGTCAGGGGCGCCCTTCGAAGGGCCGCGGAGCCCGTCGACTTCCTGCTCATCGAGCATCTTCACGAAGAGCATCTTGGACACGTCTTCGAATCGCTCCATGATTCCCCCTCCCTCGGAGTCGCGAAGCGCCTTTGACATCGCCTGGGCGAGCGCCTTGAACTCGCGACGATCCATCTGGGGAACCTCCCGTAGGGGTTGAGGGACCTGAGCGTCAGGCCTGACGCATGGGTCGACGCTACAGCCTCTAGGGCTTCCTGCGCAGAGGCCACGCCGGATGCAGCGCTCGCAGAGAGCGTCGACGACCCAAACAAGCCGCCTGGTCGACGTCTTCAGGCACTGGCGAGACTGCTCCCCTCGCTCCCAGCCAGGCCAGGAGGCGTCTACGCCAACACGGGCCGCTCAGGCCTCGTTCTTGCCGTGGCAGAGCTTGTACTTCTTGCCCGAGCCGCACGGGCACTGGGCGTTGCGCGGCGTGCCCGGGAAGGTCTGCCCGTCCTTCTCCGCGGCGACCACGCCGCCGGTGCCGCTCGTCACGGTCCGGCCCGCCTCGCCGTCGACCGTCGGCGCCGAGTACTGCAGCGGCACGCGCCGCTCCGGCCCGTCGAGGCCCTTCGCCACGAGGCGCGGCACCACCGGCCGGGCCTGCCCGGCCGCCCCGGCCGACACCGGGACCGTCGGCGGCGCGCTCGTCGAGACGCCCGAGGCGCCCACGGCCACCCGCTCCGCGCCGGCGGCCTGGCCCGCCTCCGCCGCGGCCGCGGCCTCGGCGGCCTCCTCCTCGGGCTGGGCGACCTTGACCTCGAGGTTGTACAGGAAGGTGACCGACTCCTCCTTGATGGCCTCGGTCATCGCCTGGAAGAGCTGGTAGCCCTCGCGCTGGTACTCCACCAGCGGGTCGCGCTGCGCCATCGCCCGCAGCCCGATGCCGTCCTTGAGGTAGTCCATCTCGTACAGGTGCTCGCGCCACTTGCGGTCGAGCACCGAGAGCACCACGCGCCGCTCGAGGTCGCGCAGGTTCTCCGCGCCGAGCTCCTCCTCGCGCCGCTCGTAGGCCGCCCGCGCGTCGGACAGCAGCTCCTCGAGCAGCAGCTCCCGGGTCAGGCGGTGGCGCGAGCCGGCCTCCTCGACCACCTCGTCGACGGTGATCGAGACCGGGTACACGACCTTCAGGGCCGTCCACAGCCCGTCGAGGTCCCAGTCCTCCGGGTTGCCCTCGGCCGTGGCGCCGTCGACGTAGGAGGTGATGACGTCCGTGATGAAGTGCTGGATCTGCTCGTGCAGGTCCTCGCCCTGGAGCACCCGGCGTCGCTCGGCGTAGATGACCTCGCGCTGGCGGGACATGACGTCGTCGTACTTGAGGACGTTCTTGCGGATCTCGAAGTGCCGCGCCTCGACCTGCGCCTGCGCGCTCTGGATGCCGCGCGTGACGATCTTGCTCTCGAGCGGCATGTCGTCCGGGTACGCGGCGCGGTTCATCATCGACTCGGCCAGGCCCGAGTTGAACAGCCGCATGAGGTCGTCGGTCATCGACAGGTAGAACCGGGACTCGCCCGGGTCGCCCTGCCGGCCCGACCGGCCGCGGAGCTGGTTGTCGATGCGCCGCGACTCGTGCCGCTCCGTGCCCAGCACGTACAGGCCGCCCAGCGCGACCACCTCGTCGTGCTCGGCCGCCACGGCCGACCGCGTCTGCTCGAGGACCTCGGGCCACAGGGCCTCGTACTCCTCCGGGTTCTCCGCGGGGTCGAGGCCGCGCTCGGCCATCGCCTGCACCGCCATGAACTCGGCGTTGCCGCCGAGCATGATGTCGGTGCCGCGGCCTGCCATGTTCGTCGCGACGGTGACGGCGCCCTTGCGGCCCGCCTGGGCGACGATCGCCGCCTCGCGCGCGTGCTGCTTCGCGTTGAGCACCTCGTGCGGGATGCCGCGCCGGCGCAGCATCTGGGATAGCTTCTCGCTCTTCTCGACGCTGACCGTGCCGACGAGCACCGGCTGGCCCTTCGCGTGCCGCTCGACGATGTCCTCGACGACCGCCTTGAACTTGACCTCCTCGTTCTTGTAGACGAGGTCGGGCTGGTCGATCCGGATCATCGGCTTGTTCGTCGGGATCGGCACGACGCCGAGCTTGTACGTGCTCATGAACTCGGCGGCCTCGGTCTGGGCCGTGCCGGTCATGCCCGAGAGCTTGTCGTAGAGCCGGAAGTAGTTCTGCAGCGTGATCGTGGCGAGGGTCTGGTTCTCCGCCTTGATCCGCACGCCCTCCTTGGCCTCGATGGCCTGGTGCATGCCCTCGTTGTAGCGGCGGCCCGGCAGCATGCGGCCCGTGTGCTCGTCGACGATGAGCACCTCGCCGTTCATGACGACGTAGTCCTTGTCCCGCTTGTACAGCTCCTTCGCGCGCAGCGCGTTGTTGAGGAAGCCGATGAGCGGGGTGTTGAGCGACTCGTAGAGGTTGTCGATGCCGAGGTAGTCCTCGACCTTCTCGATGCCCGGCTCGAGCACGCCGACCGTGCGCTTCTTCTCGTCGACCTCGTAGTCGACGTCCCGCGTGAGCCGCTGCGCGACCTTCGCGAACTCGGCGTACCACTTGTTCGCGTCGCCCGACGCCGGCCCGGAGATGATGAGCGGCGTGCGCGCCTCGTCGATGAGGATCGAGTCGACCTCGTCGACGATCGCGAAGTGGTGGCCGCGCTGGACGAGCTCCTCCGGCCGCCACGCCATGTTGTCGCGCAGGTAGTCGAAGCCGAACTCGTTGTTCGTGCCGTAGGTGATGTCCGCGAGGTACTGCTTGCGGCGCTCCTCGGGCTTCTGCCCCGTGACGATGCAGCCCGTCGTCAGGCCGAGGAACCGGTACACGCGGCCCATGAGCTCGCTCTGGTACTGCGCGAGGTAGTCGTTGACCGTGACGACGTGCACACCCTTGCCGGTCAGCGCGTTGAGGTAGGCCGGGAGGGTCGCGACGAGCGTCTTGCCCTCACCGGTCTTCATCTCGGCGATGTTGCCGAGGTGCAGGGCCGCGCCGCCCATGAGCTGCACGTCGAAGTGCCGCTGGCCGAGCGTGCGCCGGGCCGCCTCGCGCACGGCCGCGAACGCCTCGGGGAGGATGTCGTCCAAGGTCTCGCCGTCGGCGAGCCGCGCCTTGAAGCGGTCCGTCTCCTCGCGCAGCTCGGCGTCGCTCAGCGCCTCGAAGCTCGGCTCGAGGGCGTTCACCTGGTCGGCGATGCCGGCCAGCTTCTTGAGGATCCGGCCCTCACCGATACGCAGAACCCTGTCGAGGATCGAAGGCACGCTTGGCTCCCACTGTCGATGACCCGCGCCGTCCGGCGTCGGGCGAGACCAGCGTCGCGCGGGGGGCGCGCCGACCGCAGGCCACGAACCATCGTAGGCGAGCGGCCGCCGACCCGGTCCCCCGGCCCGCCCGACGGCGGACGGCGCCCCTGGGGCGCGTCAGGCGTCCGCGGGCCCCGCGGCGCGGAGCTCGGCCGCCACGGCGTCGGCGAGGTCGCCGCGGGCGCCGTCGGCGGTGGCGCCCCGCGCCAGCCCGAGCCAGGCCGCCGCGAGCCGCAGCTCGTCGGCGAGCTCGCCCGCGGTGGCCGCGGGCGCGTGCGGCTCGGCGTGCGCGGCGAGCACCCGCAGGACACCTGCGCGGCGGTCCGCCTTGAGGTCGACGCGCGCCGCGACCTGCTCGCCGAGCAGGAACGGCAGCACGTAGTAGCCGTGCACCCGCTGGTGCGCGGGCGTGTAGATCTCGATGCGGTACCGGGTGCCGAACAGCTCCTCGAGGCGGCGCCGCTCGAACACGAGCGGGTCGAACGGGCTGAGCAGCGCGCGGCCCGTGGCCCGGCGCGGCAGCGTCGCGTCGCGGTGCCGGAACACCGGCCGGTCCCAGCCGCGCACGCGGACCGGGCGCAGCACGCCCGCCTCCACGAGCTCGTCGACCGCCCGCCGCGCCGGTGCGATCCCCAGCCGGAAGTAGTCGGCGAAGCACCGCACCGTGCCGATGCCGTGCGCGCGGGCGCCGATCTCCACGAGGGCGCGCACGGCGTCGTCGGCGGCGGGCTCCGGGGCGGCGGCGACGTCGGGCGGCAGCACGCGCGACGTGAGGTCGTAGCGGCGCTCGAAGGCCGCGTTCCGGCCGGCGGCCGTCACCTCGCCCGCGAAGAAGAGCACCTCGAGCACCCGCTTGCTCACCGACCAGTTCCAGCCCCACTCGACGCGGTCCCGCGGGTGCTCGGCCTCGTACTGCGCGTGCACCTCGCGCGCGGTGACCGGGCCGCGCTCGGCCACGAGGGCGCGGATCTCGTCGACGAGGCGCGGGTGGGTGTGCACCACGGAGGTGGCCATCCGCCAGGCGCGGTCGCGCCACTCCCGCTGGCGCCAGCCGAGCAGCCGGTAGGTCGCGGGCGGCACGAAGGACGCCTCGTGCGCCCAGTACTCCACCAGCCGGCGGGGCGCGCGCCCGCTCGCGCGCTCGAGCAGCCCGACGTCGTACGGCCCGATCCGCGAGAACGCCGGCATGAGGTGGGCGCGGGCCATGACGTTGACCGAGTCGATCTGCAGCAGCCCGAGCCGGTCGATCACCTGCTGCAGGTGGCGCATCGTCGCGGGGCCGGCGAGCGCCGGGCGGGGCCGGTCCAGGCCCTGCGCGCGCAGCGCGATCCGGCGGGCCTGGGACAGGCTCAGGTCCTCGGCGGGCATGCGGGCATCCTGGCCCGGACCTCCGACACGCGCGCGCCCGGCCCACCCTCGGCGGGCCGGGCGCGCGCACCCGACGTCGGGCCTGCCCGGCCCGGGGACTACACGGCCTCGGCGGTCGCCGCCACGGGGGTGTCGAGCCGGATCACGCCGTAGCTCCAGCCGCGCCGCCGGTAGGCCACCGACGGCAGCGAGGTCTCGGCGTCGACGAACAGGAAGAAGTCGTGCCCGACCATCTCCATCTGGTACAGCGCCTCGTCGAGCGTCATCGGCTGCGCCGTGTGCAGCTTCTCCCGGATGACGATCGGGGAGTCGCCCAGGACCTTCTCGACCGAGCCGTCCTCGGCGACCCGCACCTCGTCGGCGGGCTCGGCGGGGGCGCCGTCGGTGGCCTCCTCCGTGCGCACCTCGACCGGCACGAGCGGCGCGGCCCGGTGGTGGTCCTTACGACGGTCCCGCGCCCGGCGCAGGCGCTCCATGAGCTTCGTCATCGCGACGTCGAGCGCGGCGTACGGGTCGTCCGCCGTTGCCTCCGCCCGGATCACCGGCCCCTTGCCCCGCACGGTCAACTCGACCCGCTCGCAGATCTCGGACTGCCGCGGGTTCCTCTCGTGCGTGACCTCGACGTCGATCCGCTGCGCGCGAGGTGCCAGCTGAGCGACCTTGCTCAGCTTGTCCTCGACGTGCCGGCGGAACCTCTCGGGCACCTGGGTGTGACGGCCGACGACGACGATCTCCATGCTGACCTCCAGAGGATGGGAAGGAACCCGTCCGACGAGCGGACCCGGTGCTCCGTGGGAGCCCGCGGCTCCCCACGTGGTGTGGCGTCGTCGCTACGCACCACCTCCCCGCAGGTCTCCGCGGCCCCGGAGGCCCCCGGGAGGGGGTGTCCCTCCGGTCGTCAGCTACCACGACCGTAACCCGGTTTCCCGGCCGACGGGAAGCGGAGCGCGGCCCCCTCGTGCCGGGTCGCGCGGACTTCACCCGCCGACGCCGGACGCCCCCTCACGCGAGCCGCGCGTCGACCTCCGTGGCGCCCGCGGCGAGCGAGAACGCGGCCCGCTCGCCGGCCGCCGTCACCTCGTAGTCGCCGAGCCAGCCCCGCACCCGGACGCGGCCGGCGTCGTCGGTGCGCATCGTCGTCGGCGCGAGCCACCACTCGCCCTTGACCAGCGCGCGCAGCGCCTCGTACGCGGGCTTGGGCGTGCCGTCGGCGCGGACGAACCCGCCGGGCGCGCCGAGCCACATCCCGTCGTCGGTGAGGCCCCAGTAGGTGATCGCCTCCACAACCGGGTGCGACAGCAGCGTGCGGTAGTGCCGCACGACCTCGTCGGCCTGGCGCTCCTCGCCCTCGGGCGTCGAGGGCCACTGCGGGACCCGGTAGTCGTTGAGGTCGACGATCTCGGGCGGCATGAGGTGCCCGGACAGGAGCGTCGTCTCGGTGAAGTGGATCGGCAGCCCGTAGCGGGAGAACCGCTCGAGGACGCGCAGCGTCTTCTCCTCGCCCCAGTAGCCCTGGTGCATGTGGCTCTGCAGGCCGAGGACGTCGACGGCGATGCCGGCCGCGAGCGCGGCCTCGACGAGGCACTCGTACGCGGTCGACATGTCGAAGTCGTTGAGCAGCAGCCGCACGTCCGGGTTGGCCGCGCGGGCCTCCTCGAACGCGAGCCGCATCATGTGGACCCGGCCCTTGTGCCAGGCCAGCGGCGTGATCGCGTTGTCGCCGTTGGCGAACACCGGCATGATCACGACCTCGTTGATCGCGTCCCAGGTGTCGACCAGGCCGCGGAACGCCGTGACCTCGCGCCGGATGCGCTCGCGCTGCAGGCGCTCGACCTCGTCGAGCGGGAGCCCCAGCCAGTCGGGCTGCACGGTGTGCCAGACGAGCGGGTGGCCCTTGAGCTCGACGCCGCGCTCGCGGAACCAGCGCGCGGCGGCGAGCAGCCGGTCGGTCTGCGGGTGGCCGCGGCGGCGCTCGAAGCGGCCCCAGTAGAACGGCAGGGTCGCGGTGTTGAACAGGTCGAGCCACAGGTCGGCGAGGTGCTCGAGCATGTCGAGCCGCGCGCCGCCGAAGGTCTCGACGTCGTCGTCGGGGTGGGGCGCCGTCTCCCCGTTGGCGAGCGGGATGAGGTCGAAGCCGATGTTGCCGAAGCCGAACGCGTGCCGGGTCTGGGCGACCGTGACCTCGGCGTCCCGCAGGGGCTGCCCGTCCGGCCGGGTCACGGTGACCGTCGCCTCGGCGGTCCGGTGGGCGAGGCTCGGGTCCGGGGTGAACGACGACGGCGGGAACGGGCTGGTCATCACGGCCTCCTTGCGAGGATCACCACGAGCGTGCCACCCGCGCCGCGGTGCGGCAGGCCGGAGGCGGGCCGCGTCGGCGACGGGACGGATCGAATCGTTTCGGATCCTAGCCCGCGGCGGCGCCCGCCCCCGGCAGCAGCGCTGCGACGCGCCCGCCCGACGGCGGGGGCGTCGCCGCCAGCACGACCGCGCCGGCGACGAGCACCCCCTCCTCCGCCAGCGCGGCCCGGCACGCGGCCAGCGTGGCGCCGGTGGTGACCACGTCGTCGACGAGGAGCGCGACGCCGCAGCCGCCCGCTCCGGCCCGGCGAAGCCCGCGCGCGCGGCGGGCCGGCACGAACGAGCCCGCCGAGTTCCGCCCGCGCGCCCGCGCGCCCAGCCCCACCTGGTCCCGCCGCCGGCGCCGGCGCAGCACCGGGGCGACGCGCGCCGCGACGCCGCCCGCCGCGAGCCCGCGCGCCAGCCCCGCGGCGAGCAGGCGCACGAGGTCGGCCCCGCGCCGGCGGCGGGCCGCCGGCGTCGTCGGCACGGGGACGACGAGCAGCCCGCCGGGACCGCCCGCGAGCCCCGCCAGGGCGGGCGCGAGCGCCGCGCCGGCCCGCTCCGCCGCGCGCACGAGGTCGCCCGTCAGGTCCGCCCGGCCCCGGTCCTTCCAGCCGACGACGACGCCGCGCACCGGGCCCTCGTACCGCGCGAGGCGCCAGACCGGTGGCGCGGGCAGGTCGGACCGGTCGAGGCGCGGCACGTCCGCCTCGCAGCGCACCGGCGGCCCGGCGAACGCCGCGGCGCAGGCGCCGCAGAGCCGCTCGTCGGGCCGCCCGCACCCCGGGCACTCGACGGGCAGGACGAGGCGGCCCAGGTCGCGCGCGAGCGCGGCCGCCCCGACCAGCACCGCGGCGCCGCGGCCGGTGGCCCCCCGGCGAGCGGGCCCGCGCCTGGCGCGCCCGGGACGGCGGGGCGGGCGGGGACCGACGTCGGGCACCCGCCCAGCGTGCCCCGCGGCGGGCGCCCGCAGGCGCCCTCCACAGCCCTCAGCCCGGGAAGGCGGGGTCGCGCAGCCCGTCGGCGACCTCGACCCAGCTCGCGCTGCGCAGCACCCGCAGCACGCCCGCGCCGTCCACCGCGTACACCGTCTCGCTGTCCCGCCCGGCCGCGATGCCCGTGGCGTCGTCCGCGGCCGCCTGGACGAGCGTCGTCGGGCCGCCGACGGGCACGTGGTACACGCCCGGCTGCTCGGACTCCTCGCCCGAGCCGAGCACCGCCAGGGTCGTCGCGTCGAGCCACGCGATCTCCACGACCTCGACGATGGGCGCGCCCACGGCGAGCCGCTCGTCGCTCAGCAGCTGCGGGACGGCGCCGTTGCGGATGACGGACGCCACCTCGATCGTCGTCGTGAGGTCCGGGCCCACCGACGCGATCGCGACCCGCGTCCCGTCGCGCGACACCCGGATCGAGCGGATCTCCCGGCCCGCCAGCCACGGGGCGGACACCTCGACGACCTCGCCCTCCGGGGAGGCGGCGACGAGCACGCCCGTCGACGCCCGCTCCCCCGTCCAGACCCAGTCGTGCCGGTCCACCGACGGCGGCAGGAGCGCCTCCCCGGAGTGGAGCACCACGGGCTCGGCGCCGTCGGTCGGCAGCAGCACGAGGTCCGACGGCCCGTCGAGGACCACCCAGACGTCGCCGTCGAGGCTCATCGCGGGGTGGTGCGCGGCGAGGCCCGCCAGCGAGGGCAGCCCGCCGACGGGCTCGGTCTGGCCCTGGCCGCGGACCTCGACGATCACGTCGTCCTCGATCGCGTACGGCCCGCTCGAGGGCAGCAGGTCGACGACGAGCCGCTCCACCTGGTCCGGCCGGGCGTTCCACGGGGAGTCGCGCACGGTCACGGCGACGCCGGACACCGGGATGCCGCGCAGCGTCGAGGACACGAGCGTCGCCTGGAGCTGCGCCTCCAGGAGCTCGCGGGCGCCCTCGGGCAGCTCCAGCGCGTTGACCTCGGACGACAGGGCGATCGTCACCACGCCCTGCGCGTCCGGGCCCGTGACGTCCTCGATCGCCCCCGCGAGGTTGGGCAGGCCGGTGACGACGGCGTCGCGCAGCCACGGCGACGGCCCGCCGAGGAGCGCCTGCACGGTGCGCAGCAGGAGGCTCCCGCGCGCGCTCGGCAGCCAGCGCTCGTCCGGGACCCCCACCGCGCGGTCCGGCGTCGCGAAGTAGACGGGCACCGGCGTGTAGGCGTTGAGGAACGCGGACTCGCGGAACACGACCCCGTCGGGCACCGACGTGATGCGCCACTCGCCGGCGATCCTCGTCAGCTCGAACTGCAGCTCCGCGCCCGCCGACGGCGCCGCCTCGTGGTAGACGCCCGCGGCGTCGACGTGCGCGGCCACCTCGAGGTCGACGAGCACGACGCCGGACTCCGTGCGCCGCACGGCCGGGTCCTCCCGGACGACGAGCGTGACGGCCCGCGGGTCCCAGTCCGCCCGGGGCGCGAGGAACTGGCGTGCGGTGCTGTAGTCCTGGAACACGCCGGCCTGGGCGGCCCGCAGGAAGCCCGTGACGATCTCCTCCTCGTCGGCCCCCTCCTGGGGACCGAGCGGCAGCGGGATCGGCAGCGTCCGCTCGGCCGGCGCCGGGCTGCCCTGGGCGATCGGGCCCGACGTCGGGATGGCGACGCACCCGGCCAGCGTCGCCGACGCGACGGCGAGGGCGGCGAGGACGGCCGTGCGGCAGGCGCGGCGCATCATGCCTCCAGCCGGTCGAGGTCGGGGACGGCGGCGGGGTCCGCGGCGGCGGCGCCCTCCTCCACCCGGGGCTCGGGCACCGGGGCCTCCTCGGGCTCGAGGGACAGCGGCGAGGCCTCGATCGTGATGCCCGCCCGGCGCGGCAGCGTGAGGAGGAACGAGGCGCCCAGGCCCGGCCGCGACCACACCTCGAGGCGACCGCCGTGCAGGTGCGCGTCCTCCTGCGAGATGGCCAGGCCGAGGCCCGTGCCGCCCGTGGTCCGGGCGCGCGCCGGGTCCGCCCGCCAGAACCTGTCGAAGACGTGCTCCGCCTCCTCCGGCGTCATGCCGACGCCGTGGTCGCGCACGCGGATCGCGAGCACGTTCTCGTCGGCCGCCAGGGTGACCTCGACGGGGTTGCCCTCGGCGTGCTCGATCGCGTTGACGAGGAGGTTGCGCAGGATGCGCTCGACGCGGCGGGGGTCGACGTCCGCGATGACCTGCTCGGCGGGCAGGTCCGCGCTCAGCCACACGCCCTTGCTCGCCGCGAGCGCGGAGGCCTGGTCGACCGCGCCGACGACGACCTCGCGGACGTCGCGGCGCTCGGCGTCGAGCATCGCGGCCCCCGCGTCGAACCGGCTCATCTCGAGCAGGTCGGCGAGCAGCGCCTCGAACCTGTCGAGCTGGGCGGTGAGCAGCTCCGCGGACCGGGCCGCCGCCGGGTCGAGGCGGTCGCGGGAGGAGTGGAGGATCTCCGCGGCCATGCGGATCGTCGTCAGCGGGGTCTTCAGCTCGTGGGACACGTCGGACACGAAGCGCCGCTGCAGGCGGGACAGGTCCTCCATCCGGTGGATCTGCAGCTGCAGGCTCTCCGCCATCTCGTTGAACGACCGGGCGAGCGTCGCCATCTCGTCCTCGCCACGCACCGCCATCCGCTCCGACAGCAGGCCGTCCGCGAGTCGCTCGGCCACGCGCGCGGCCGCGCGCACCGGCTGGACCGCCGTGCGCGTGACGAGCCACGTCAGGGCGCCGAGCACCGCCACGAGGGCCACCGCGCCGAGCAGCAGCACGCGCTGGATGAACGCGAGCGTCTGCTGCTCCGACGAGAGGTCGTAGAGGTAGTAGAGCTCGTACGTGCCCACCGTGGGCACGGTGACGGTGGAGCCGACGACGACGCCGGGCACCGGCGGCTCGCCGTCGACCGGGATGCCCACGGGCATCCACAGCTGCACGTCCGACTCGCGGACCTGCGCGCGCAGCTCGCTCGTGATGAGCGAGACCCGGTCCGCGGCGGTCACCTGGTCGTTCGCGAAGGTCCGCGACGGCTGGTTCGGGGCCGCGAGCAGGAAGACGTCCCGGCGCTCGCCGCTGCCGCCCACGCGGAGCTGCCCGACGACGTCGGCGAGCAGCCGCTCGACGTCGGGCACGCTCGCGCGGTCGCCGGCGGACGCCGTGAACCGCTCCTGGGCCTGCTGGGTCGAGCTCGCCGAGTCGCCGAGGATCTGGGAGAGGCGGTCCTCGTAGAGCCCGTCGGCGATCCGGTCCGACAGGAACCAGCCGAGGCCGCTCAGCGCGGCCACGCCGAAGGCCAGCGCCGACGTCACGACCCGGATCTGCAGCGAGCCCCGCCAGCGGGCGACGACGCCGCGCCCCGCGAGCGCGAGCCAGGCCCGCCCGCGGCCCGCGCCGCGGCGGACGCGGGCCGGCCACGTCCCGGCCGCGACGCTCACGACGACCCGGTGCCCGCCTTGTAGCCGACGCCGCGCACGGTCACGACGATCTCGGGGTTCTCGGGGTCGTGCTCGATCTTGGAGCGCAGGCGCTGGACGTGGACGTTGACGAGGCGCGTGTCGGCCGCGTGGCGGTAGCCCCAGACGCGCTCGAGCAGCACCTCACGGGTGAAGACCTGCCACGGCTTGCGCGCCAGCGCGACGAGGAGGTCGAACTCCAGGGGCGTGAGGGGGATGGTCTCGCCGTTGCGGGACACGCGGTGCCCGGTGACGTCGATCTCGAGGTCGCCGATGGTCAGGTGCTCCGGCGTCGGCTCGTCGGTGCGGCGCAGCCGGGCGCGCACGCGCGCGATGAGCTCCTTGGGCTTGAAGGGCTTGGAGATGTAGTCGTCCGCGCCCGACTCGAGCCCGAGCACGACGTCGACCGTGTCGCTCTTCGCCGTGAGCATGACGATCGGTACGCCCGACTCGGCCCGGATGAGGCGGCAGATCTCGTTGCCGTCCTTGCCCGGGAGCATGAGGTCGAGCAGCACGAGGTCCGGCTGGCCCGTCCGGAACGCCTCGAGCGCCTCGTCCCCGTGGGCGCAGAACAGGGGCTCGAAGCCCTCGGACTTCAGGACGATGCCGATCATCTCGGCGAGGGCGACGTCGTCGTCGACCACCAGGATGCGACCCTTCATGCTCCCCATCGTGTCACCCAGGGGAAGGGACCGGCGAACGCCTCGCCCTGACGCCCCCGCCGCCCACCCCTCGGCGGGGTCGTCCGTGGCACGATGGGCGCGGTCCGCGGGGCACGGCGCCCGCGCGAGTGCGAGGAGACGAACCGGTGAGCGAGTCGCCCCCCGAGCGCCCCGCCGAGGGCGCTGGCCCGAGCGGCTGGACCTGGGGGCCGCACGCGAGCGGCGCCCCGGGATACGGACCCCCGCCCGCCCCCGCGCCGCAGCCGCAGTACGGGGCCCCGCAGTACGGCACGCCCCAGTACGGCACGCCCCAGTACGGCACCCCGCAGTACGGCACCCCGCAGTACGGCACCCCGCAGTACGGCCAGCCCCAGTACGGCCAGCCCCAGTACGGCCAGCCCCAGTACGGCGCCCCCTACGGCGCTCCGCCCGTGCCCGTGCAGCGCGGCATCATCCCGCTGCGCCCGCTCACCCTCGGCGAGATCTACGACGGCGCGTTCAAGTCCATCCGCGCGAACCCGCGGGTGATGTTCGGCTTCAGCATGCTCGTCATGGGCGTCGCGGCCCTGATCGGCGGCCTCGCGTGGTACGTGCTGACCCCGACGGTCAGCCGGTGGGTCGACAGCACGCTCGGCTCCGACGTCACCGTCGACCAGACCGGCACCGAGATGCTCGCGTCGGTGTGGTCCATGTACGCGATGCTCCCGTTCCTCGGCCTGGCCGGCATCGTGCTCTCCGGCATCCTCACCGTCTCGGTCAGCCGCTCCGTCCTCGGGCAGAAGATCGCCGTCGGCGACCTGTGGCGGGGCTACTGGAAGCGCACGCTGATGGTCGTCGGCTACACGCTCCTCGGCACCGTCGTGGCCGTCGCGTTCTGGGCGCTCATCGTCCTCGCCATCGGCGCGATCGGCTCCGCGTCGGCGGGCGCGGGGGTGGTGTTCGGGATCGTGTCCGTCGTCGGCGGGCTCGTCGTCAGCGTCTGGGTCGGCTACCGGCTGCTCCTCGTGCCGCCCGTGCTCATGCTCGAGGGCGGCCGGTTCGTCCCGTCGATCGTGCGCGCCTGGCGGCTCACCCGCGGCAGCTTCTGGCGCCTCCTCGGGATCAACCTCCTCGCGCAGATCATCGCGAACGTCGTCAGCCAGGTGCTGGGCGTGCCGGTGAGCATCATCGGGGCGATCCTCATGGTCGAGGGCACGCTGTCCGTCGGGTTCATCGCGACGATGACCATCGGCATGGCGATCACGTACACGATCCCCGCGATCTTCCTCGCCGCGGTCGTCGCCCTGCAGTACATCGACCTGCGCATCCGCCGCGAAGGGCTCGACGTCCAGCTCGCCCGCGCGGCCGAGGCGGCGGCGGGGACCGCCTGACGTGCCCGCGGCCCCCGCGCTGCTCGCGCGCGTGCCCGCGGCCGTCGCCGCGGCGGCGCTCGCGGGCGTGCGCGCGGACGTCCCCGTCGACCCGGACGCGGAGACCGCGCGCCGGTGGGCCCGCGAGGAGCTCGCCGACCCCATCTACCACCAGGGCCAGAACCTCCTCGGGCGCCTGCTCGAGTGGCTGGCCGACCTCCTCGAGACGTTCCGGGTCGGCATCGCCGGCGTCGACGGGCGCGCGGCGGCCGTCCTGCTCGGCGTCGTCCTGCTCGTCGCGATCCTCGTCGTGCTGCTCGTCGCGGGCCCGGTCCGGCGGGCGCGGCGCCTGCGCACCTCCACCGAGGTGTTCGTCGACGACACGCGCACGGCCGCGGAGATGCGGGCCGCCGCCGACGCCGCCGCGCTCGCCGGCCGGTGGCACGAGGCCGTCGTCGAGCGCTTCCGCGCGATCCTGCGCTCGCTCGAGGAGCGCGCGGTGCTCGACGACCGGCCGGGCTGGACGGCGGACGAGGCGACGCGCGAGGCCGGCGCCGTGCTGCCCACGTGCGCGGAGGACCTGCGCCGTGCCAGCCGCCTCTTCGACGACGTGCACTACGGCGACGCGCGGGCCGACGCCGACGACGACGCGTGGCTGCGCGGCGTCGACGCGGCGGTCCAGCAGGCCCGGCCCGTCCCGCGCGCCGACCGCGGCGCGGGGACGCCGGCCGACGCGACCCTGGCGGTGCCGCGATGACCGCGCCCACGCTCGACGCCCCGCAGGCCGTCGTCGTCGGCGACGGGACGACGGCCGTGGCGCGGGCGCGCACGCGCTGGCAGAAGGTGCGCTGGCCGCTCGCCACCGTGGTCGGGTTCCTCGTCCTCGTCGGCCTGAGCTCGCTGCTCACCGCCCGGACCTCGACGACGCCGCTCGCGCCCGACAACCCCGGCGAGGTGGGCGCGCGGGCGGTCGCGGAGATCCTGCGCGACCAGGGCGTGCACGTCAGCTACGTGCGGACCGTGCGCGAGGCGCGTGCGCTCGCCCAGCCGGGCACGACGCTCCTCGTCGCCGGCACCGCGGCCCTCGACGACGACCAGGTCGAGGCCCTCGCCGACGTGGCCGCGGACCTCGTCGTCGTCGGCCCGCAGGGCTACCACGTGCCGCGGCTCACCGGCGGGGCCGTGCGCATGGACGGGCCGTACATGTCCGGCTCGGCGGCGGCGTCGTGCACCCACCCCGCCGCCGCGGCCGCGGAGGCGATCGCCGTGAGCGGCCGCGCGCTCGTCGCCGAGAACCCGGGCGTCCTCGTCTGCTTCCGGCACGCCACGGGCGCGGCCGGCGGGCCGGCCGGCGCCATGGCGGCGTTCGACGACGGCGACCGGCGCGTCGTCGTCGTCAACGACGCCGCCTTCCTCACCAACGGCGTGCTCGCCGAGCGCGGCCACGCGGCCCTCGCGCTGCACCTGCTCGGGCGGAACGCGGAGCTCGTGTGGCTCGTGCCGCGCTTCGAGCCCGACGACGGGCCCGGCCTCAGCATGGTCCCGGACTGGCTGGGCACGGTCGCGCTGCAGCTCGCCGTGGTCGTGCTCGCGGTCGGGCTGTGGCGCGGCCGGCGCCTCGGCCGGGTCGTGGTCGAGCCGCTGCCCGTGACGGTCCGCGCCGCCGAGGCGACCGTCGGGCGCGGGCGCCTGTACCGGCGGGCGCGGGCGTACGGCCACGCCGCGGCCGCCCTCCGCGCGGGCACGGCGAGCCGGATCGCGAGCCGCCTCGGCCTGCCGCGCGCCGCCGGCGCCGCGGAGGTCATCGACGCGGCGGTCCGGGCGACCGGCCGCCCCCGCGAGCAGGTCGCCGGCCTGCTCTACGGACCGCCCCCCACCGACGACACCGGGCTGACCGTCCTGGCCCGGCTGCTCGACCAGCTCGAGAGCGAGGTTCATCGCACGTGACCGACCAGCCCCTGCCTCCGCCCCAGCCCACGCCGCCCGTGCAGCCCATGCCGCCCGCCGGGCAGGCCCCGCCCGCCCCGCCCGCCGGGCAGGCCCCGCCCGCGCCGTCGGAGGAGCTGCGCGCCGGCTTCGCGGCCCTGCGCGCCGAGGTGGCCAAGGCCGTCGTCGGGCAGGACGCCGCCGTGACCGGCCTCGTCATCGCCCTCCTGTGCCGCGGCCACGTGCTGCTCGAGGGCGTGCCCGGCGTCGCGAAGACCCTCCTCGTCCGGGCGCTGTCCGGCGCGCTCGACCTGGACACCAAGCGCGTGCAGTTCACGCCCGACCTCATGCCGGGCGACGTCACCGGCTCGCTCGTGTACGACGCGCGGACCGCCCAGTTCTCGTTCCGCGAGGGCCCGGTCTTCACCAACCTCCTGCTCGCCGACGAGATCAACCGCACGCCCCCGAAGACCCAGGCGTCGCTGCTCGAGGCCATGGAGGAGCGCCAGGTGTCGGTCGACGGCACGCCCCGCCCGCTGCCCGAGCCGTTCCTCGTCATCGCGACGCAGAACCCCGTCGAGTACGAGGGCACCTACCCGCTGCCCGAGGCCCAGCTCGACCGGTTCCTGCTCAAGCTGACGATGCCGCTGCCCGAGCGCGACCACGAGGTCGAGGTGCTGCGGCGGCACGCCACGGGCTTCGACCCGCGCGACCTGGCCGCCGCCGGCGTGCGCGCGGTCGCCGACGCCGACCGCCTCGCCCGCGCCCGCGCCGAGGTGGCCCGCGTGCAGGTCGCCCCCGAGGTGCTCGGCTACGTCGTCGACATCTGCCGCGCGACCCGCCAGTCGCCGTCGCTCTCGCTCGGCGTCTCGCCGCGCGGCGCGACGGCGCTGCTCGCCACGAGCCGCGCCTGGGCGTGGCTGTCCGGCCGGGGCTACGTCACGCCCGACGACGTCAAGGCCCTCACGCACCCGACCCTGCGCCACCGCGTGCAGCTGCGCGCGGAGGCCGAGCTCGAGGGCGTCACCGCCGAGAGCGTGCTCGACACGGTCCTCGGGGCCGTGCCCGTCCCCCGCTGACATGGCCATCACCTGGCGGGCGGTCGTCCTCGTCGCCCTCGGCCTCGTGCCGGTCGCGCTGGTGCCGGTCCCGGCGACCGTGCTCGCGTGGCTGCTGCTCGCCGTCGTCGCCTGCGGCGTCGACGCGGCGCTCGCGGCGTCGCCCCGGCAGGTCGCCCTCCGGCGCACGGTCCCCGGCCCGGTCCGGCTCACCGAGTCGACCCGGTCCACGCTCACGGTGACGAACCTCGCGGGGCGCCGCCTGCGCGCCGTCGTGCGCGACGCGTGGCAGCCCTCGGCGGGCGCCGGCCCCAACCGGCACGCCGTCGACCTGCCGCCCGGGGAGTCGCGGCGCGTCGTCACGCCGCTGCGGCCCACGCGCCGCGGCGACCGGGTCGCCGACCGCGTGACGATCCGCTCGTTCGGGCCGCTGCGGCTCGCCGCGCGGCAGGTGAGCATCGCCGTGCCGGGGCGGCTCCGCGTGCTGCCCGAGTTCGCCTCGCGGCGGCACCTGCCCAGCCGGCTCGCGCGCCTGCGGGAGCTCGACGGGCGCACGGCCGTGCAGGTCCGCGGCGCCGGGACGGAGTTCGACTCCCTGCGCGAGTACGTCATCGGCGACGACGTCCGCTCGATCGACTGGCGGGCCACCGCCCGGCGCAGCGAGGTCGTGGTGCGCACGTGGCGCCCCGAGCGGGACCGGCGCGTGCTCCTCGTCCTCGACACCGGGCGCCTCTCCGCGGGCCGCATCGGCGACGCGCCGCGCATCGACGCGTCCATCGAGGCCGCGCTCCTGCTCACGGCGCTCGCGTCGCGGGCCGGGGACCGCGTCGACCTCATCGCCTACGACCGGCGCGTGCGCACCCAGGTGGCCGGCACGAGCGGTCCCCGGCTCATGCCGGCCGTCGCGGACGCGCTCGCCCCGGTCGAGCCGACCCTCGTCGAGACCGACTGGCCGGGCGTCGTCGCGCAGGTCCGCCACCGGATGTCCCAGCGGGCGCTCGTCGTGCTCCTCACCAGCCTCGAGCCGGCCGCCGTGGAGTCGGGGCTGCTGCCCGTCGTCGGGCCCCTCGCGCACGACCACACGGTCGTGCTCGCGTCCGTCGCCGACCCCGAGGTCGCGGCGCTCCGCGCGGGGCGCGGGACGGCGTCGGAGGTCTTCGACGCGGCCGCCGCCGAGCGCACCGAGCTCGAGCGGGCCGCCGTGACGGTGCGGCTGCGCCAGCGCGGCGTCGAGGTGGTCGACGCGCTGCCCGACGACCTCGCGCCCCGCCTCGCCGACACCTACCTCGCGCTCAAGGCGGCCGGGCGCCTCTAGCCCCGGCGGTGCCGGGTCACGCAGTGCCCGATCACGCGGTGCCCGATCACGCGGTGCCCGATCACGCGGCGACCGGCAGCACGTCCGCGGAGTGCCGGGCGGAGACGTCGCCCGTCTCGCCGTCGCGCACCGCCCGCCGACCGAGGACCAGCACGTACGCCCAGAACGCGGCGAACGGCACCGCGCCGACCGCGATCTTCGCCGGCCACGGGAGCGACGACGGGGTCACGAAGCCCTCGACGAGGCCCGACACCCCGAGCGCGAGCGCCAGGCCGAGCACGACGGTGACGAGCGCCCGCCCCTCCTCCGCGACGGCCCGCCCGCGCGGCCGGCCGGCCGGGTCGACCCACGACCAGAAGAGCTTCAGCCCCGCGGCGGCCGCGACGAACACGCAGGTCAGCTCGAGCAGCCCGTGCGGGAGGATGAGCTGGAAGAACAGGTCGAGGTAGCCGGCCTCGGCCATCACCGCGGCCGAGGAGCCGACCGCCACGGCGTTGAAGAACAGGACGGCCGCGGTCCCGACGCCGGAGATGCCCAGCGCCACGCAGAGCGTCGCCACCCACGCGTTGTTCGTCCACACCATCGCGGCGAAGCTGCCGTGCGGGTGCTCGCTGTAGTACTGCTCGAACGCCACCTCGGCGTACTGCGCCCGCTCCTCGGGGGTGCCGGCGAGCTCCATCGCACCCGGCGTCGTCAGCATGTGCACGGCCACGACGGCGCCGAGAGCGACGAACGCGAGCGCGACCCCGAGCGTCCACCACCGGATCCGGTACAGCGCGGCCGGCAGCGCCAGGCGGAAGAAGCGGGCGACGTCGGTGACGGACGGGTCGTGCGCGCCGGCGATCGTCGCGCGGGCCCGCCCGAGGACGTCCGAGAGCCGCCCGACGACGGCGGGGTCGGGCGCGACGGAGCGGACCGTCGACAGGTGGGTCGCCACGACCTGGTAGAGCCGGACGAGCTCGTCCACCTCGGCGCCCGTGAGGTCCCGGCGCTTGGCGAGCTCCTCGAGCCGCGCCCACGTGCCGGAGTGCACCGCGGCGAAGGCGTCGAGATCCACGGCGGTCAGCCTGCCACAGGCCACCGGGCTCCGTGGCCCGGGCGCGGGCCCGCTGTGGCAGGATCCGAGCCGTGCAGGACGACGAGATCCTCCTCGGCGAGGGCGTCGCGATCGAGGCCCGGCCGGCGTCGTTCGCGGTGCGGATGCTCGGCGCGCTCCTCGACGTCACGATCATCTACGCCGCCCTGCTGGCGCTCACCGTCGTCGCGAACACCGTCGGCGTCAGCGCCGACCCGGCGGTCGGGGCCGCGCTGGGCGTCGCGGTGACGACGCTCGTCCTCCTCGCCGTGCCGGTCACCGTCGAGACGCTCTCCCGCGGCCGCTCGCTCGGCAAGCTCGCCACCGGGATCCGCATCGTCCGGGACGACGGCGGCCCCGTCCGGTTCCGGCACGCGTTCGTGCGGGGGCTGGTCGCCCTCTTCGAGATCTACCTGACGGTGGGCTGCGTCGCGCTCGTCGCGTCGATGGTCCACCCGCGGGGCAAGCGGCTCGGCGACATGCTCGCGGGCACGTACGCGGTCCGGGTCCGCGGCGGGCAGCGGGCGATGCCGCCGATCGTCATGCCGCCCGAGCTCGCCCGCTGGGCGCGCCACGCCGACATCCGGCGCCTCCCGGACGGGCTCGCGCTGCGGGCGCGGCAGCTGCTCGGCCGGGCCGCCATGCTGCACCCCACGTCGCGGATGCGCCTCGGCCAGGAGATCGCCGCCGAGATGGAGCGCTACGTCGCGCCGGGCCCGCCGGTCGGCACGCACCCCGAGCGGTTCATCGCCGCCGTGCTCGCCGAGCGCCGGGACCGCGAGTACCGGCACGCGGTCGCCGAGGCCCAGCGGGCGCAGCAGGAGGCGGCGCTGCTGCGCCGGCTGCCGCACGCCGTGCCCGACCCGGCCGACTGAGCCGCCCGGCCGCCCCCCACGCCGGGCTCGAGCTCCCGGCGTGTTCGAGAGGTCGCTCGACCTCGCCGCAAGGTCTCGAGCTCGCGGAAGGGAGGGGCCGGAGAGGTCGGGTCAGGGGCCGGGCGTCCCGGCGAGGGCGGCGGCGAGCGCCTCGAGGTCGGCCCGGTGGGCCTCGACGTACTCCTGCTGGAGCTCGATCTCGATCGCCCGGTGCCGGGCCACCCAGTCGGTCGCCTCCTGGCAGTCGAGGTCCGCGACGGCGACCCGCACCTCCTCCGGCGCCCGCTCGGCAGCCACGACCGGGCTCAGCACGCCGTCGGCGACCTCCTCGTCGAGCTCGTCCATGAACTGCTGCTGCGCGGCGAACGGGTTCGCGAACGCGAAGCCGCGGTCGGCCATGCACGACGCCCACGCGGCGTCCACCTCGGCGAACCTCGGGTCGGCGTTCAGCGCCTCGAGGAACGCGTAGGCCTCGTCGCGCACGCCCGCCAGGAACGCCGCCTCCGGCCCGGCCGCCGTGAGGACGCCGTCCGCGCAGCCGCCCTCGCGGGTCTCCGACCCGTCGGCGGAGGACTCCGTCACCGGCCCCCAGAGCGCCGTGAGATAGGCCGCGCGACCCGCCTCGCTCATCTCCTCCACCCGCGCCCAGTTCGGGTCCTCGGCGGCCGTGTAGGTGAAGCCGCCGCCGGACCCGCCCGGCGGCGAGGACCACAACCCGTAGCCCCACCGCTCGACGAACTCGCGCGTGCCCTGCACAGGCCCGTCGAGGTAGGTGATCCGGTCCACGCTCGGCACCTGGGGGACGTACTCGAACCCCTGCTCCGCCATGCAGACCGCGACGAGGTTCTCGCGGACGGTGATCTGCGCGACCCACTCCTCCGCCGTCCGCACCGTGTCCCCGAAGCCGAGGTACTCCTCGAGCGGGCCGAGGGGCGGCGGCGCCGGGAGGGTCGGCCCGGGCTCCGGGGTCGCCGTCGGCGTCGGGGACGGGTCGTCGGGCGCGGGGCCCTCCCCCGAGCACGCGGCCAGTCCGACGGCGAGGACGAGGGCCAGGGTGGGCACCGGGGCGAGGCGCGCGGCCGCGGTCGCCGGGTGCAGGGCGCGCGGACGCGCGGGCGACCGGACAGGCATGTCCGCACCCTACGGGCGGGGGCCCCGCGGCGCGGGATCACCGCCCCGTCGTCGAGAAGTGCTGGTAGTCCGTCGGCGAGTCCCAGTACCCGCCCCACTGCCACCCCTCCGCGGCGAAGGCGCGGACCACGGCGTCGTCGGCGTGCACGACGCCGGGCGCGTCCGGCCGGGAGGCGAAGGCGCGGCCCGCCCGCGGGCCGACGTGGGAACCGAGCACGTACGGGTTCTCCACGGGGTTGAGGTCGATGGCGCGGCCGTAGGCGTGCTCCGACCAGGCCGTGCCGCCGGTGATCGCGCGGCAGTTGAACGCCGACGTGTTGTCCGCGTTCATCGACGCCGTGTCGTCGGCGCCGAAGTCGTCGACGAGCCGCATCGAGCGGATCGGGTACCGCTGCTCGAAGAGCTCGGCGAACACGCGCACGACGCCGTCCGCGACGTCGGCGTGCACGACCAGCTCGCCCGTGCGCACCGCGCCGTCGAAGTCGACGTGCGTCACGGTGACGTACCGCAGGTCCTCGAGCGGCACGGGGCAGCCCGGCCGCCACGAGGCGCTCATGCGGGCCGCGAGCGCCTCGTCGATCGGCGCGACGCTCGCCGCGTACATCGGCACGGCCGTGGCGCCGACGGCGGCCGGCAGGGGCGGGCGCTCGCGGACGTCCGCGATCCCGGCCACGAGCACGTCGCCGGGCTCCCCCGGCGGCCCCGGTTCGGCGAGCTCGCCGGGCTCCGTGGCCACCGTGGCGACCGACGGCGAGCCGCCCGCCGTCGTGCACCCGGCGAGGCCCACGAGCAGCCCCGCGAGCAGGGCGACGAGCGGGACGGGCACGGCGAACGGGCGCACCGCCCCCGCCCCCGCTCGCCCCCGGGTCATGCAGCGAGTATCGCGCCCGGGGACCGCGCGCGGACCCCCGGGTCGGGCGGTGCGGCTCAGTACCGGTAGTGCTCCGGCTTGTACGGGCCCGCCACGTCGACGCCGATGTACTCCGCCTGCTCCTTGGTCAGCTCGGTGAGCCGGACGCCGAGCGCGGGCAGGTGCAGCCGCGCCACCTTCTCGTCGAGCACCTTGGGCAGCCGGTGCACGCCGAGCGGGTAGCCGCCGCGCGCGATCTCGATCTGCGCGATGACCTGGTTCGCGAACGACGTGCTCATGACGAACGACGGGTGCCCCGTCGCGTTGCCGAGGTTGAGCAGGCGGCCCTCCGACAGCACGATCACCGAGTGCTCGCCCCGCTCGGGCGTCGCGGGGAACGTCCACTCGTGCACCTGCGGCTTGATCTCGGTGCGCACGATCCCCGGCACCGCGGCGAGGCCGGCCATGTCGATCTCGTTGTCGAAGTGGCCGATGTTGCCGACGACCGCCTTGTCCTTCATCCGCGCCATGTGCTCGACGCGGACGACGTCGCGGTTGCCCGTCGCGGTGATGAAGAAGTCCGCGGTCTCGACGACGTCCTCGAGCCGCGCGACCTCGAAGCCGTCCATCGCCGCCTGCAGCGCGCAGATGGGGTCGACCTCCGAGACGATGACGCGCGCGCCCTGGCCGCGCAGCGCCTCGGCCGCGCCCTTGCCGACGTCGCCGTACCCGGCGACGAACGCGACCTTGCCGCCGATGAGGACGTCGGTGGCGCGGTTGAGTCCGTCGGGCAGCGAGTGGCGGATGCCGTACCGGTTGTCGAACTTGCTCTTGGTGACCGAGTCGTTGACGTTGATCGCCGGGAAGAGCAGCCGGCCCGCCTCGGCGAGCTGGTAGAGGCGGTGCACGCCCGTCGTCGTCTCCTCGCTCACGCCCGTGATGCCGGCCGCGATGCGCGTCCAGCGCTGCGGGTCGGCCGCGAGCGAGCGGCGCAGCACGCCGAGGACGACGTTGAGCTCGTGCGAGTAGCCCGGGTCGCCGGGGGCGAGATCGGCGGGGACCGCGCCGGCGGCCTCGTACTCGACGCCGGAGTGCACGAGCAGGGTGGCGTCGCCGCCGTCGTCGAGGATCGCCGTCGGGCCCTGGCCGTCCGGCCACACCAGGATCTGCTCGGTGCAGTCCCAGTACTCCTCGAGCGTCTCGCCCTTCCAGGCGAAGACGGGCACGCCGCGCGGGTCGTCCGGGGTGCCGTCCGGCCCGACGGCGATGGCCGCGGCGGCCTCGTCCTGGGTGGAGAAGATGTTGCAGGAGGCCCAGCGGACCTCGGCCCCGAGCGCGACGAGCGTCTCGATGAGGACGGCGGTCTGCACGGTCATGTGCAGCGACCCGGCGATCCGCGCGCCCGCGAGGGGCCGCGACCCGGCGTACTCGGCGCGCAGCGCCATGAGGCCGGGCATCTCGTGCTCGGCCAGGCGGATCTGGTGGCGGCCGGCGGCCGCGAGGGAGAGGTCACGGACCTTGAAGCGGCCGGGGACCTCGTCGAGCTGGGACATGGTCACCTCACGGGGGTGGCGCGTCGGGACGCGCGGCGGCAGGGACGGCGGGCGCGCGGGGGCCCGCGGACGCCCGGCGCGGCCCCTCCGGGCCGACGGCATCACCTGCGCCAAGCACGACCATGGTACGTGGTGCGCCGCCGGCCGGGTACGCGCCCGGCGGACGTCTGCCCGCCGGGCGGGCTCGGGGTCCCGCGCCCCCGAGCCGACCGGCACGTTGGTCCGATCGGGTGGACCTCCGGGCGAGGGTGGACCGATCCGGGTCACGACTCCGTAACGGTTCTGCAAAGCATCAGTGCAGGCCAGCGCGTTGCCGGTCGGCTCGACGGCGCACCCTCGGGCGAAATGTCCGAGATGTACCGCTGGACGCCCCGACATCGAGCCGGAAGGGTGTCCCGCGGCCGGGCACCGCGGACCGCGGACCGGGCCACTGGCGGGACATGCCGACGGCGGCCCCGACCCTCGTGAGGCGATGAGGACTACGAAACGTGACGATCCTGGCAGCTGACAGTGTGTTCAAGGTCTTCGGGCGACGGCCCGGTGAGGCGGTACGTCAGCTACGGGCGGGCGCCAGCCGCGACGACGTCCGGGCGCTCGGCACGCCGGCGGTCATCGACGCCTCGTTCACCGTCGAGGCGGGCGAGACGTTCGTCGTGATGGGCCTGTCCGGCTCTGGCAAGTCCACCCTGCTCCGGATGCTCAACGGCCTCTGGCGGCCGACCGCGGGGACGATCCGGCTGGGCGACGCGGACCTCGGCTCCATCTCCGCGCGCGACCTCCGCACACTGCGCCAGGAACGCGTCTCGATGGTGTTCCAGCACTTCGCCCTGCTCCCCCACCGCACGATCCTCGAGAACGCCGCGTACGCGCTGGCGGTCCGCGGCGTGGACGGGGCCGAGCGGCGGCGCCGGGCCGGCGAGGCGCTCGAGATGGTCGGCCTCGGGGGCTGGGAGGACCACCTGCCCGCCGAGCTCTCCGGGGGGATGCGGCAGCGCGTGGGCCTGGCCCGCGCCCTCGCCGCGGGCACCGACGTCCTGCTCATGGACGAGGCGTTCTCGGCCCTGGACCCGCTCATCCGGCGCGAGATGCAGGACCAGCTCGTCGAGCTGCAGCAGAGCCTGGGCAAGACCATCGTCTTCATCACCCACGACCTCAACGAGGCCATGCGCCTCGGCGACCGCATCGCCGTGATGCGTGACGGCCGGATCGTGCAGATCGGCACCTCGGAGCAGATCCTGTCCGAGCCCGCGAACGACTACGTGGCGCAGTTCGTCGCCGACGTCGACCGCACGCGGGTGCTCACCGCCGGCTCGGTGATGGTCCGTCCGCGCGCGGTGGTCGTCGTCGGCGCCGGCCCGCGCGGCGCGCTGCGGGAGATGCGCGACGCGCAGACCTCCGCCGCCTACCTCGTGGACCGCAACCGCCGCCTGCTCGGTGTGCTGCGCGACGACGACGTCCTGGCCGGCCAGCGCCGGGGTGTGGAGACGCTCGCCGAGCTGACGCGCGACGAGGTGACGGCGGTGGGCGTCGACGCGCCGCTCGCGGAGATCTTCGCGCCGTCGGCGGAGACGCCCTTGCCTGTCCCCGTGGTGGACGACGACGGGCGGCTGGTCGGCGTCATCCCGCGCGTCACCCTGCTGGAGGCGATGGCGCCCACCGAGAGCGCGAACGGCGACGGGTCCGGGGGCACCGCCGCCGCGGCGTCGGCACCGCCTGGCCGCACGAACGGCACGCTGTCGGCCCCGGCGACGGCGGTGCCCGCATGAGCGCCACGGAGATCGGTCCCCGGATCCCCCTCGGCGCCTGGATCGAGTCCGGCGTCGACTGGGTCACCGACGCGTTCGGAGTCCTCTTCGACCTCGTCCGGACGATCCTCGTGGCGTCGTTCGACGCGGCCGAGACGCTCCTCACCTCGCCCCCGTGGTGGGTCGTCGTCGCCGTCCTCAGCGCCCTGGCGTTCTGGGCCAAGGGCTGGCGCCTGGGCGTCGGTGCCCTCCTGGGCTTCGTCGTCGTGCTCGGCGTCGACCAGTGGGACAACGCGATGGCGTCGCTCGCCCTCGTCCTCGTGGCCAGCTTCATCGCCCTGGCGATCGGCATCCCGCTCGGGGTCTGGGCGGCGCGCGACGACCGGGTGTCCGCGACGGTGCGGCCCGTCCTGGACTTCATGCAGACGATGCCCGCGTTCGTCTACCTCATCCCGGTCGTGGTGGTCTTCCGGGCGGGCGTCGCGCCCGGGCTCGTCGCGACGATCATCTTCGCCCTCGCCCCGGGGGTGCGGTTCACCGAGCTCGGCATCCGCCAGGTCGACCGCGAGGTCGTCGAGGCCGGTCACGCGTTCGGCGCGCCGCCGGGACGCATCCTGCGTCAGATCCAGATGCCGCTCGCGATGCCGACGATCATGGCCGGCGTCAACCAGGTGATCATGCTGTCGCTCTCGATGGTCGTGATCTCCGGCCTCGCCGGCACCCGCGGCCTGGGCCGAGAGGTGGTCAGCGCCCTGAGCACGATCGACATCGCACTGGGCTTCGAGGCGGGGCTGGCGGTCGTGATCCTCGCGATCTACCTCGATCGGATCACCTCCGCCCTCGCCAGCCGTTCCCCGGTCGCGCGCGCCCTTCAGGCGACGGCGGCCCGCTGATTCCCCGACCCGGGTCCGACGCGTCGATGCTCGGGCCCTGCTCGCACGACGAGCGAACGACGGGCGGCCCGCCGCCCGAGAGAGGAAGCAATGAGACGAGGAAACCGGAAGGCACCGACCACCGTCGCGACGGGCACCGCCGCGCTGCTCGCCCTCGCCGCCTGCGCGGGCGGGGACGGCGGCAACGGCGACGCCCCGGGCGGCGAGGGCACCGGCGAGGATCTGACGAAGGTCACCATCGCCCTGCCGCCCGGCGGCTGGCCCGAGGGGGACGCCGCGAGCTACTTGTGGGCGAACCTCCTGGAGTCCGAGGGCTACGACGTCACGCTCGAGTCGGGCGGCGACATGGGCGTCATCTACACGGCGGTCGCCGGCGGCGACTACGACCTCTTCTTCGACGCCTGGCTGCCCATCACGCACGGCACCTACCTCGACGAGTACGGCGACGACATGGAGCGCCTGGGTGTCTGGTACGACGACGCCCGCCTCACGATCGCGGTCAACGAGGACGCCCCCATCGCCTCGCTCGAGGAGCTGGCCGACAGCGCCGACAGGTTCGACAACCGGATCGTCGGCATCGAGCCGGGCGCGGGCCTGACCCGAATCACCAAGGAGGCAGTCATCCCCACCTACGGGCTCGAGGGCATGGAGTTCGTCGAGTCCTCGACCCAGGCCATGCTCGCGGAGCTCTCCGGTGCGATCGACGCCGGCCGCGACGTCGTCGTGACGCTCTGGCGCCCGCACTGGGCCTACGACGCGTTCCCGCTGCGCGACCTGGAGGACCCGGAGGGCACCCTGGGCGGCGCCGAGAACATCGAGGTGGTGGCGCGGGCCGGGTTCGCCGAGGACTACCCGCAGCTGGCGAGCTGGCTGGAGGCCTTCACGCTCACCGGCGACCAGCTCTTCTCGCTCGAGGAGATCATGTTCAACCAGAACGGCGGTGAGGACCCGGAGGGCTCGGTCGAGCAGTGGCTCGAGGAGAACCCGGACTACTTCGCCTCCATCAAGGCCGCTGCGGCCGGATGATGGCTGCGGTCGGGGCGGGCCCGCGCCGTCCCGCCCCGACCGCGGGCCACCGGCCCGGACGGAGGGCTCACACCGTCCCGGCGGCCGGGTACGCCTCCTCGACGAGGAGCACGGGGATCCCGTCCCGCACCGGGTATGCGAGCGCGCACGCCTCGCCCGTGCACGCGAGCTCGGGGGCGCCGTCGGGCCGCGTGCCGTCGCGCAGGGGCGACCCGCACGCGGGGCAGCGCAGGAGGTCCCGTACCCAGGCGGGCAGGTCGCCCGGCGTCGGCCGCTCGGCCATCAGCGCCCCTCCCCCGCCCGGACCAGCCCGAGCACGTCGTCGCGCACCTTCTCCATGACGTCCGCGTCCTCCGCCTCGACGTTGAGCCGCAGCAGCGGCTCGGTGTTCGACGCCCGCAGGTTGAACCACCACCGCGGCGGAGCGTCCCAGTGGACGACGGTGAGCCCGTCGAGCTCGTCCACCTCCACGGGGCCCGCCTCGGCGCGGCGCACGTAGGCGTCCAGCACACGCTCGCGCGCGGCGGCGACGTCCGCCACCCGGGAGTTGATCTCCCCGCTCGCCGCGTACGGCTCGTACGCCTCGGCGAGCGCGGACAGCGCCACGGGCGACCCGTCGGGCCGGCGCGCGGTGCCGAGCGCCGCGAGCACGTGCATCGCCGCGAGCATCCCGGTGTCGGCGAAGAAGAAGTCGCGGAAGTAGTAGTGGGCGCTGTGCTCGCCGCCGAACACGGCCTCGTGCCGCGCCATCTCGGCCTTGATGAACGAGTGCCCGACGCGCGTGCGCACGACGCGCGCGCCCGCCGCCTCGAGGAGGTCGGCGACCGCGCGCGAGGTGATGAGGTTGCGGATGACGACGGGCGTGCGCCCGGCCGCGACCTCGCTCGCGACCTCCCGGAGCCCGACGAGCGCGGTGATCGCGGACGGGCTCACCGGCTGCCCCTGCTCGTCGACGACGAAGCACCGGTCGGCGTCGCCGTCGAACGCCAGCCCGACGTCGGCGCCGTGCTCGACGACGGCGGCCTGCAGGTCGCGCAGGTTCTCCGGCTCGAGCGGGTTGGCCTCGTGGTTGGGGAACGACCCGTCGAGCTCGAAGTAGAGCGGCACGACGTCGAGCGGCAGGGCCGGCAGCCCCGCCGCGGTGCCGAGGACCGCGGGCACCGTGAGCCCGGCCATGCCGTTGCCGGCGTCGACGACGACCTTGAGCGGCCGGACGCCCGACAGGTCCACGAGGCCGCGCAGGAAGGCCGCGTACTCGGCGAGCGTGTCGTGGTCGCTCACCTCGCCGCGCCGCCCGGCGGGCGCGGGCACGCCCTCGTCGAGGTAGCGCTCGGCGCGCGCGCGGATCTCCGCGAGCCCGGTGTCCTGGCCGACCGGCCGTGCGCCCGGGTGGCACATCTTGATGCCGTTGTACTGGGCGGGGTTGTGGCTCGCCGTGAACATCGCGCCCGGCACGTCCAGGGCGCCGGAGGCGTGGTACAGCCCGTCCGTCGAGCACAGGCCGATCCGCACGACGTCCACGCCGCGGCTCGTGACGCCGTCGGCGAACGCCTCGACCAGCGCCGGGCCGGAGGGCCGCATGTCCCGGCCGACCACGACGCGCGGGCCGCCGACGACGTCGGCGAAGGCCGCGCCGATCGCGCGCGCCACGTCGGTGGAGAAGGGGTCGGGGACCACGCCCCGGACGTCGTAGGCCTTGACGAGGGCGTCCAGGGAAGTCATGCGGGGCAGCCTAACGACCGCGGAGGGTCCGTCCGGCACGCGCCGCGTCGCCCCGCGCCGCGTCCGCCGCGCCCGTCAGGAGCGCCGCGACGCGCGCTGCAGCACGACGTCGATGGGGACCGTGCGCCACGTGCCGTCGGGCACCTGGACGAGCCACTCGCGCGTCTCGCACGCGTTGCACGAGATGAACGTGACCTCGGTGCCGTCGGTGAGCACCATCGGCAGCCGCGTGAGGTCCTCCGTGCCGCACGACCCGCACGTCTGCGGCGTCCGGCCGCGGTCCGGCGACGACTCGGGCACCTAGCCGCCTTCCCCCGGCAGGACGCGCAGGTGGCCGCGGCGGACGCCGTCGCCCGGGTCGTCCACGGGGGGCGCGACGGCGCGCGGGCGGCCGGCCTCGCGCACCGCCTCCGCGAGCGCGACGAGGTCGTCCGGCGTCGGGCCGGTCGGCACGAACTCGGGGGTGAGCCGCACGACCTCCCAGCCGCGGGGCGCGGTGAGCCGGTTGGCGTGCTCGCTGCACAGGTCGTACGAGTGCGGCTCGGCGAGCTGGGCGAGCGGGCCGAGGACCGCCGTCGAGTCCGAGTAGACGTACGTGAGCGTGGCGACCGCGGGGCGCCCGCAGGCGCTGCGCGAGCACTGCCGTCCGGACCTCACGCCTGCGAGGCTACCTGCCCCCGCCGACGACGCCGCGCAGCACCACGCCGCGCGGACTCCCTCCCCACGGAGTGGAACGATCTGCTGGCATCTCGTTCCACTCCCGGCCGTCAGCCCTCGCTTCGTTCCACTCTGCGGGGCCCTGGTGACACCATGCGGGCATCGCACGGACATCGCACGGACGCCGCGCAGCACCACGCCGGGCCCGCGGGAGACCCGGCCGCCGGGCCGCGCCCGAACTACAGTGGCTGACGTGAGAGGTCCCCGCCCGCCCGCGCCGGCAGCGGCGCGCACCGCGGCCCCCCGCCGCCGCGACCGCCGGGGCCGTGGCCTGCGCGGGCCCGTCATCCCGCCGAACCTGCCGGCGTACCGGACGCGCGCCGAGCGCTTCGACGACCACGTCCTCGACGCGGTCGAGCACCTCGAGCGGCGCTGGGGCCGCCAGATGGCGGGCACCGAGTTCGCCGTCGAGGAGGTCCCGCCGTCGTCGCCCGCGCCGTGGGAGCACGGCGGCGTGCCCATGGGCCGGTACTTCCCCGCCGACGCCGGCCTGCCGGCCCGGATCGTCGTCTACCGCCGTCCCGTCGAGTCGCGGGCCCACGACGAGGCCGACCTCGCCGACCTGGTGCGGGACGTCGTCGTCGAGCAGGTCGCGCACCTGCTCGGGCGGCGGCCCGAGGAGGTCGACCCGCGCTACCAGCCGTAGGGCTCAGCGCACGGTCACCGGCACCGCCGGCGCGTCCCCCTGCTGGGCCACGGGCGCGACGACGGAGATCGCGTCCCCGGCGTCGAGCACGACCGCCCACGCGAGGTGCGCGTCCTCGGTGCGCACGACGAGCGCGGCGGGCCGACCGCCCTCGAGCTCGTCGAGCGGGAGCGTGACGGACGAGCCCGCGCCCACCCGCACCTCGCGGCGCTCGAGCACCGCGCCCGCCGCGTCCAGGGCCTCGACGGTGGCGACGGCCGACCCGGTCGACGCCGCCGGCCCCGGCACCGCGCCGAGCACGAGCCGCGCCGGCACGTCGCCCGGCAGCGCCACCGGGCCCTCGGTGCCCGGCGCCACCGACGGCGACCAGGCCCGCTCGACGGGCGGGTCGTCGCCCTCCTCCTCCGGCTCGCCCACGCGCGTGACCGCCGCGCCCGCGACCACCGGGACGTCGGCGGTGACCACGACCGTGTAGTCGCCGGGCTCGAGGCCGTCGAGCGGCATGTCGAGGACCTCACCGGCGCGGAGCCCGATGCCCTCGGCCCCCGGAAGGCGCACGACGCCGTCGGGACCCAGCAGGACGACGTCGACGACGGCGTCCTCCTCGCCCGGGGCGAGCAGCCGCACCAGGGCGTCGCCGCCGTCGTCCACCGCGACGGCGGGCACCACCTGGGTGGTCGCGGGTGGCGCCGACCCCGTGACGAGGTCGACCCCGGCGGGGACGAGGCCGTCGGTGCGGCTGTCCTGCAGGTACGCCGCGACCAGCCCGCCCTGCGCGGTCACCTCGACGACCATGTGCGGCTGCTCGGCCGCGACGCCCTCGAGGAGCACGACCTCCTCCTCGCCCGGGACCACGAGGTACTCGGGCGCCCCGGCGAGCTCGAGCGCGCCCGACGGCCCCCACACGCGCAGGGTCACCGAGGCGGGCGTCGCGCCGGGGTTCAGCAGGACGAGGCGCGCGCTCGCCCCGAGCGCCGTGCTGCCGCCGACGAGCCACGTGCGGGGAGCGGGGCGCTGGCACGACGCCGCGGCGAGCCCGCGCAGGTCGCCCGTCCCGGCCCGCCACGCCAGCGCGCCGGCGAGCCACGGCGGGGCGTCGCCCGTCGGCTCCGCGCGCAGCACGACCGGGCCCTGGACGCCGGACGCGCCCGCCACGCCGCCCTCGACCGCGGGCGCGACCGCGAGCGCCGCGGCCCCGTCGCCCAGCCGCGTGCCGGCCGCGGGGGCGGGCTGCTCGTCGCCGCGGCGCGACGTCACCGCGCCGAGCAGGCTCGTGGCGTCGACGGGCGAGGGGTCGAACGCGGGGTCGTAGTCGGCGTCGGTGCCGTCCTGCTCGGTGGCGAGCCGCAGGGGCCCCGGGCACACGAGCACCGACGGCGCCGGCGGCACCTCGACGGGCGCCGCCGCCCGGGGGGCGGCACTGTCCGCGGGGACGCGCCCCGCCAGGACCACGACGGCGGCCACGAGCGCGAGCACGACGGCCGCCCAGACCGTGCGCCCGACGACGGAGAGGACCCTCATCGCGCACCTCCCCTGCGGCGCCGGAGCGGGATCGCGAGCAGCACCGTGACGGCGACCACCGCGCCCTGGAGCGCGAGCCAGCCGCGCCGCTCCGCCGGGGCGTGCGCCACGCGGATCCGGCCGGCGTCGGCGGGCACCTCGAACGCCTGCCGCCACGCGGACTCGACGGCGCGCAGCGGCCGCCCGTTCAGGGTCGCCTGCCAGCCGGGGTCGGCGCGCTCGGCCAGCTCCAGGAGCCGGGTCCCCGCGCCCGCGGGCACCTCGCCGCGCCCGCGCCGGTCGTCACCGATGATGACGTCCTCGCCGACGCGGCCCCAGGCAGGCTCGCCGCCGGCGACGCGCCAGGCGATGCCCGACGCCGTCGTCGTCACGCGCTCGAGGCCGGCCGTGGCGTCGAGGGCTGCCGCCAGGGCGCCCACCTCGGGGGTCGACGCGGGCGGCACGACGACGGCCCCCACGCCGAGCGCGGCGAGCTCGGCGGCCGCGTCCGACGTCGCACCGGCGGCCAGCCGGGCCGCGACCCCGGCGACCTCGGCGTCCGCGGCGTCGCGGTCGCCGAGGAGGCGGCCGAGCTCGACGGCGCGGGTGGTCTCGGTGAGCTGGCGCCCGTCGCCGCGGAGCAGCGTCGCCGCGACGCCCTCGCCGGCGGGCTCGACGAGGAGCACGCGCAGGCCGGCCGACGCCTGGAGCTGCCGGCCGACCGTCGGCACGGCGGGCACGTCGGTCGCGGCGATGGCGAGCGCGTCGGGGGTCCGTGCGTGCCACGTCCACGCGCCGAGCACGGCCGCCGGGCCCACGGCGCCCGCGAGCGCGAGCACGCCCGCGACCGCCTGCCGCCAGCCGAGCGGGTGGCGGGCGAGCGCCGTCCGCACGCCCGTGGCGCCCAGGAGCGCGGCCGCCAGGGCGCCGGCGAGGGCGAGGCTGAGGCCGGGCGAGGGCGACGCGGTGGCGGCGGCGGCGGTCCCGTCCGGGCCGACGACCACCCCGGTCGCCGTGCCCCCGGCGACGACGGCGGCCGCGACGCCCAGGGCGACCGCGACCCAGCCGGCGCGCGCGGCCCGGCCGACCGGCGCCCGGAGCCAGAGCGCGGGCAGGGCGAGCAGCAGCACGACGCCGGAGGCGGCGAGCGGCACCACCTCGCCCGCGACGCCCCACGCGGACAGGTCGAGCCACGCGGGCACGTCCACCGGCCAGCCGAGGAGCAGCCGCCAGGGCGCCGCGGTCGCGGCGGCCACGGGCGCCCCGGGGTCGGCGAGCAGGAGCCGCCACCCGCCGTCGGGCCAGGTGCGCGCCGCCTCCGCGATCACGGGGCCGTGCACCGCGAGCGCGGGCACGGCGACCCACGCGAGGCGGCCCCGGCGCCGGGCGACCGGCGCGACCGCGAGCAGGAGCAGGATCCCGGCCGGCAGCAGCACGGGGGCCGCGGCCGTGAGGACGACGAAGGCGAGGGCCGCCGCCGCGGCCGCGACGAGGGACGGCTCGGCCGTCGTCGTCGCCGGGGGGTGCAGCGGGCCGGCCGGGGGGAGGTCGGACGGGAGGTCGGGCGGAAGGTCGGACGGGAGGTCGCCGGGGGCGTCGTCGAGGGGCTCGGGGTCGGCGGGCGCGGGATCGGGTCCGTCGGGCTCCGGGTCGGTGGGCTGGTCGTGCCCCGGCTGGTCGGGCTCGGTGTCGCCCCCGACCTCCGCGGGCTCGCCGGCCCTCTCGAGGTCCTCGGGCCCGTCGTCGACGTCGTCGAGCACGAAGCGCGGGCGCGGGCGGAGGGCGGGCGCGGCGTCGGGGCTGCGGTCGGGCGCGCGCGGGGCCAGCCGGCGCGCGCCGACGAGCCCGGAGAGCACGGTGTCCGTGCGCGCCGCGCCGACGCCGCGCGCCAGGCCCAGGAGGAACCACGGCAGCACGACGTGCGCGACGACCGCGCCGAGCCGCGCCTGCTCGAGCCCGACGAGCAGCGCGGGGGCCGCCGTCCAGACCAGCGCCGCCCACGCGCGCAGCGCCACGGACCGGGTCGCGGCGCCGGCGGCGAACCAGGCCCCCACGGCCGCGAGCGCGAGCGAGGCGAGGAGCAGGAGCGCCGTCGCGCCCCCCACCCCGCCCGTGACGGCGGTGAACGGCAGGAGCGCGGCGAGGAACGGCTCGGACGGGGACGGCTGCCCCAGGCCCGCCGTCGCCCACCAGGACGTCGCCGCGCGCCACAGACCCGTCAGGTCGGCGTCCCCGAACAGGAGCGACCCGCCCGTGAGCCGCGCGCCGCCGACGACCTGCCCCACGAGCCGGCCGAGCACCACGAGGTCCACGGCCACCGCGGCGACGGCCACCGCCGCGAGCGTGCCCCGGCGGCGGCGGCACAGCGCGGCCAGCTCGCGCAGCTCGAGCTCGCTCGGCGCGGTCGCGGCGCGCCGGGCCTCCGCGGCCGCGAGCCGGCGGTCCCGGAGCTGGCCGACGACGTCCCGCCAGGTCGCCTCCAGCGGCCGCAGCGTCCGGCGCGGCAGCACGCTCGTCGCCCGCAGCCGGCGCCGCGCCCGGCGGATGCGCCCCGGACGGGCGAGGACCCGCCACGGCGCCACGAGCTCGCCGACGACGAGGTGCGGCTCCTTGGTCGCCACCCGGCCGAGCGCGCGCACCGCCCCGCTCACCACCGCGAGCACCGCGACCACGGGCACGAGCAGGGCCGGCACCCCCACGAGCTGCTGGTGCAGGAACGCCTCGCGGCGGGCGCGCGCCGAGCGCCGGTCGTCCCAGCCCTCCCGGAGCCCGCGCAGCGCCGCCTGCGCGTGCCGCACGACGGCGCCCGGCACGACGACGACGCGGTGCCCGGCGAGCCGCGCGCGCCGGCTGAGGTCGAGCCCGTCGCCGAACGGGCCGAGCGCGGGGTCCGTGCCGCCCAGGGCGTCCCAGACGTCCCGGCGCACGAGCGCGCCCGCGGTGCCGACGGCGAGGACGTCGTCCCGCGCGTCGTGCTGGCCCTGGTCCACCTCGGGCTCGTCGATGCCCGTCATGCGGCGCCCGAAGCGGGACGTCGTCACCCCGACCTCGACGACGCGCGGGGGCCCGTCCCACGTGCGCTGCTTCGCGCCCGCGACGGCGACCGAGGGCGCGATCTCGACCGCGCGCACGAGCGCGGCGAGCGCCCCGGGCTCGGGGGCGGAGTCGTCGTGGAGGAGCCAGAGCCAGGCGTGCTCCCCGCCGGCCGTGCCCCCGGCCTCGCCCTCGCCCGCGCCCTCGCTCTCGAGCGCGGCCCGCACGGCCCCGCCGAACGTGCGCACGCCCGGCGCCGTCACCACCCGCGTGGGCACGCGCGCGGCGAGGGCGGCGAGGACGGTCCCGACGCCGTCGGCGGCGCGCAGGTCACCGGGCTGGGCGGCCGGGGCGGCGTCGACGACGAGGACCCGCTGCGGGAGGCGCGCCTGGTCGGCCAGCCCCGCGAGCGTGCGGGGCAGGAAGCCGGTGGGTCCGCGGGTCACGACGACGGCGGTCACGTGCTCGCGGGTGAGGTCGTGGCGGGCGGCCGACGGGGTGGCCGCGGCGCCCGCTCGAGGTTCTGTCATCGGGATCCATCATGGCCGCCGTCCGCGTGGACCCCGGCGGCGCCGCGCGGGGCCGCCCTGGACGACGCGCCTTCGCTAGACGACGCGCTTCTTCAGCTTGCGGCGCTCGCGCTCGGACAGACCGCCCCAGATCCCGAACCGCTCGTCGTGGGCGAGGGCGTACTCGAGGCACTCGGCCCGCACCTCGCAGCGCGCGCAGACCTTCTTCGCCTCGCGGGTGGACCCGCCCTTCTCCGGGAAGAAGGCCTCGGGGTCGGTCTGCGCACAGAGCGCGCGCTCCTGCCAGGCCAGGGCGGTGTCGTCACCCGCGTCGCCGAACAGCGGGAGGACGGCGGCTACGCCGGCGTCGGGACGTGAGAGGTCGGAGGGGAACGCTGCGTCGTCGTCGAGCAAGTTCCACATGTCGAGAGCCTCCGTGCCCTTCGGTGCCCGCCGGGGTCGAGCAGGTGGTGCGGGGGTGTGCGCCGTCGTCGTACGGTGCCGAGTCGCTCCAGACGGGCCGATGGGGCGAGCCGACAGAACTACAATGACTGAATTACACGCGTGTCATCCGCTGCAGTCAAGCCGTGCTGTGCTAGACATCGCACCCACGCCCGCCCGTTCCGGCAGATTTCACCCGCTGGGCGGCGTCGAGATCCCTCGAACGTTCGCTGCCGCCCGCGGCCCCGGCATCCCTAGGCTGAGCCCGTGACGAGTCCCATGCCGCTGCCCGGCCTCCTCGCGCGCATCACCGCCGAGCCCGGCCGGCCCCGCCTCACGTGGTACGGCGCCGACGGCGAGCGGGTCGAGCTGTCCGGCCACGTGCTCGACAACTGGGTGACCAAGACGGCCAACCTCCTCGTGGAGGAGTACCAGGCGGGGCCGCTGACGCGGGTCCTCGTGGACCTCCCGGTGCACTGGCGCGCGATCGTGTGGTCGATGGCGACCTGGCGCGTCGGCGCGTGCGTGGGGCTCCCCCCGGCCACGCGGCGCCCGGACCTCGTCGTCACCACGGTCCCCACGCGGTACGCGGACGTGGACGTCGTGGCCGTCGCGCTGCCCGCGCTCGCCCGGCACTTCGACGGCGAGCTCCCCGTCGGGGCGGTGGACGCGACGTCGGCGGTCATGACCTACGGGGACGTGCTCACCTGGATGCCCGAGCCGACGCCGACCGCCCCCGCCCTCAAGCTCGGCGAGCAGCTCGTGGCGCACGCGGGCCTCGAGACGTGGGCCGCGGAGACCGCGGCGCGGCTCGGCACCTGGTCGCCGGGCGAGCGGGTCCTGCTCGTCGCGCCCGACGACGCGCTCGAGGCGGCGCTCGCCGTCGCGCTCACCGTGTACGAGGGCGACGGCTCGCTCGTGCTCTGCTCCGCGGGCGTGGCCGAGGACGCACGGGAGCGGCTGGCCGCGACGGAGCGGGTGGGCGCGCGGGTCGTCCTCTGACCCGGCCCCGGCGCACGCCCGGCGCGCCGCGGCTCAGGGCACGTCGGCCTGGACCACCCGGCCGGCGCCGTCGGCGCCGATCCCCTCGATGGTGAGCGCGCCGTCGGACGCGGGCACGAACGCCGACTGGCCGCGGGCGAGGTCGATGGAGTCGTCCGTCTCGGCCGTGATCCGCACCTCGCCCTCGAGGCAGAACACGATGCGCGGCCCGCGGCCCGGCAGCGGGTGGGCGCCGCCGGCGGGCACCTCCGTGACGGAGAGCTCGAAGTCGTCGACGGGCGCGTAGTAGACGCGGGTCACCTCGTTGACGACCTCGGGCGCGATGCGGATGGGCGGCGCCGCGACGTAGTCGACGTTCGCGAGGAGCTCCGGCACGTCGATGTGCTTGGTGGTGAGGCCGGCCCGGAGCACGTTGTCCGAGTTCGCCATGACCTCCACGGCCGTGCCGTCGAGATAGGCGTGCACGCCGCCGGACGGCACGAACATCGCCTCGCCGGGCTCGAGCGTGACGGGGTTGAGGAGCAGCGACGTCACGACGCCGGGGTCGCCCGGGTACGCCTCCCCGAGGAGGACGACCGTGCGGTCGGCGCGCGGCGACGGCGAGGCGCCGGCCGCGAGGCGGCGGCGGCACGCCTCGACGACCTCGCCCACCTCCTCGGGGGCGGGGCGCAGCTCGGGCTCCAGCAGGCGCCGGAACGCGGTGCGGATGCCCTGCGCGGTGGGGTCCCCGGCCAGCAGGTGGTGGATCGCCTGCGCGAGGGGGGCGTCGAGGTCGGCAAGCAGCTCGACGACGCGCCGGGGGGCGCGGAAGCCGCACAGCCCCTCGAACCGCGTGAGCGCGTGCACGAGCTCCGGCTTGTGGTTGCGGTCCTTGTAGCTGCGGCGCCGGTCCATGAGGTCGATGCCGGCTGCCTCCTCGGCCGCGAAGCCCTCGCGGGCCCGCTCGAGCGAGGGGTGCACCTGGAGCGAGAGCGGCCGCGCGACGGCGATGACCTTGAGCAGGTACGGCAGGGTGCGGCCGAACCGCGCGACGACGTCGCGCCCGAGCACGCTCTCCGCGTCGCGCGCGATGAGCTCGTCGAGCCGCTGCTCGCCGTCGGTCGTCTCGACGACGGACGGGGCCGCGGGGTGTGCGCCCAGCCACAGCTCCGCGGCCGGCTCCCCGGTGGGGTCCTCGCCGAGGAGGTCGAAGATCGCGGTCGGCGAGCCCCAGGGGTACTCGCGGGTGGGGTTCGAGAGCCGGAGCACTGCATCCTCGGGGGGTCGGCGACGTGTTCGTCCGATCGTAGCCAGTGGCCGCGGGCCCCGGGCGCGGGCCCCCTCGGGCGCCCGACGCCGGTCCCCGCCCGCCGCCGGGCGGCACCCCGCGCGTGTGACGTTCGCGACGTCCGCGCGGCGTCCACGCGACGTCCCACCTGCCCGTCCGCCGTCGGAGGGCCCGAGGGGACCCACGACCCACCGGCGATCGCGGCCGGTCTCGATAGGCTGAGCGTGCACCGGCACGTCGGCCGGCCACACCCGCGACGAGGGGCTCCCGCTTTGACAGTACGCATCGTCGATTCCGCAGACGTCGACGAGAGGGCCGAGATCGGTGACGGCACCTCGGTGTGGCACCTGGCGCAGGTCCGCGAGGGCGTGCGGATGGGCCGCAACTGCATCGTCGGCCGCGGCGCCTACATCGGCTCCGGCGTCCGGATGGGCGACAACTGCAAGGTCCAGAACTACGCGCTCGTGTACGAGCCCGCCGTGCTCGAGGACGGCGTGTTCATCGGCCCGGCGGTCGTCCTCACGAACGACACGTTCCCCCGCGCCGTGAACCCGGACGGCTCGCTGAAGAGCGCGCACGACTGGGAGCCCACGGGGGTGACGATCCGCGAGGGCGCCTCGATCGGGGCGCGCGCGGTGTGCGTGGCGCCCGTGACGATCGGGCGCTGGGCGACGGTGGCCGCGGGCTCCGTCGTGACGCGCGACGTCCCCGACTTCGCGCTGGTCGCGGGCGTGCCGGCGCGCCGCATCAAGTGGGTGGGGCGCGCGGGCGTCCCGCTGGAGGACCTCGGCGCCGGACGCTGGCGCTGCCCCGTGACGGGCGACGAGTACGAGGAGACCGATGGAGTGCTGGCGCTGACCGTGCCGGCAGCCACGACGAAGGAGACCAGATGAGCAACCCGATGATCCCGGCCGCCAAGCCGGTGATCGGCGACGAGGAGCGGGCGGCCGTCGACCGCGTGCTCCGCAGCGGCATGATCGCCCAGGGCCCGGAGGTTGCCGCCTTCGAGACGGAGTTCGCCGAGCAGCTCGTGGGCGGCCGCGCCTGCGTGGCGGTGAGCTCGGGGACGTCGGGCCTGCACCTCGGCCTGCTCGCCGCCGGCATCGGCCCGGGCGACGAGGTCATCGTCCCGTCCTTCACGTTCGCCGCGACGGCGAACTCGGTCGCCCTCACGGGCGCGACGCCGGTCTTCGCCGACATCGACCCGGTCACCTTCAACCTGTCGCCCGCCGCGGCGGAGGCCGCCATCACGGAGCGCACCGCCGCGATCATGCCGGTGCACCTCTACGGCCACCCCGCGGACATGACGGCGTTCACCGAGCTCACGCAGCGCCGCGGCCTGCAGCTGTTCGAGGACGCCGCGCAGGCGCACGGCGCGACGTGGCGGGGCGAGCCCGTCGGGTCGTTCGGCACCTTCGCGATGTTCAGCCTCTACCCGACGAAGAACATGACCTCCGGCGAGGGCGGGATGGTCGCCTGCGCGACGCCCGAGGTCGTGCGGATGGTCAAGCTCCTGCGCAACCAGGGCATGGAGCGCCGCTACGCGAACGAGGTCGTCGGGTTCAACGCCCGGATGACGGACGTGCACGCCGCGATCGGCCGCGTCCAGCTCACCAAGCTGCCCGCCTGGACGGCGAAGCGGCAGGCGAACGCCGAGTTCTTCAGCACCCACCTCGAGGGGGTCACGGTCCCCACGGTGGCCGAGGGCGCCACGCACGTGTGGCACCAGTACACGATCCGCGTCGAGGGCGACCGCGACGGCTTCGCGAAGGCCCTGGCGGAGGAGCACGGCATCGGCACGGGGGTCTACTACCCGATCCCGAACAACGAGCTGCCCTCCTTCGGCGTCGAGGCCGACCTGCCCGAGACGGCGAAGGCCTGCGCCGAGGTCATCTCGCTGCCGGTCTACCCGACGCTCACGGACGCCGAGCTCGAGCGCATCGTCGCCGGCGTCAACGCGGTCGCGAAGGCGGGTGCGTGATGGCGGACCTGCGAGCGGGCCTCATCGGCCTGGGGATGATGGGGCGCCACCACGCCCGCGTGCTCAAATCGCTGCCGGGCGTGCAGCTCGTCGCGGTGGCCGACCCGGGCGGCGACGTCCACGGCGTCGCCGGCGGGCTCGAGGTCGGCGCCACGGTGCAGCACCTCATCGACGCCAAGGTCGACTACGCGATGGTCGCCGCGCCGACGATCTTCCACGAGGAGACCGCGCTGGCGCTGGCCGAGGCGGGCATCCACACCATGGTGGAGAAGCCGCTGGCCCCCACGGAGGAGTCGGCCCGGCGCATCGTGCAGGCGTTCGCCGACCGGGGGCTCGTGGGCGCCGTCGGGCACATCGAGCGGTACAACCCGGCGCTGCAGAACCTGCGGGCCCGCCTCGCCGAGGGCGAGCTGGGCGACGTCTACCAGGTGGTCACGCGGCGGCAGGGCCCGTTCCCGGCCCGGATCGCCGACGTCGGCGTGGTCAAGGACCTCGCGACGCACGACATCGACCTCACCGCGTGGGTGACGCAGTCGCCGTACGTCTCCGTGGCCGCCCAGACGGCCGTGAAGAGCGGGCGCGAGCACGAGGACCTCATCGCCATCGTGGGCCGCCTCGCCGACGGCACCGTGACGAGCCACCTCGTCAACTGGCTGTCCCCCATGAAGGAGCGGGTGACGATCGTCACCGGCGAGCGCGGGGCCTTCGTCGCGGACACGCTGACGGCGGACCTCACGTTCTACGCCAACGGCACGGTGCGCACGACCTGGGAGTCACTGGCCGGCTTCCGCGGCGTCAGCGAGGGCGACGTGACCCGGTTCGCCATCGCCAAGCCGGAGCCGCTGCGCACCGAGCACGAGGCGTTCCGCGACGCCGTGCTCGGCAAGGAGGCGGACATCGTGACGATGGAGCAGGGCCTCGCGACCGTCCGGGTCGCCGAGGCCGCGCTCGAGGCGGCGCAGACCGGACGCACGGTCGCGCTCGCCTAGGAGATGGTGCACGAGGAGCTCCCCCCGGCCCCGTCGGAGGCGGAACGGGCACGTTCCGGGCCACGGGGCCGTCTGCACTGGGTGGACGTGGCGAAGGCCGCGGCCATCGTCCTCGTCGTCGTCTACCACGTCTCCCTGACCGGGACCGCCTACCTCCTGCCGGGCTCGACGGACTGGGGCGCGGAGGCCTGGCGTGCCCTCAGCCGCGGGCTGCTGCCCGTGCGGATGCCGCTGTTCTTCCTCGTCTCGGGCATGCTCGCACGGTCGGCCGTGGCCCGCCCGTGGGTCCTGGTCCGCCGGCGCAAGTTGGCGAACCTGCTCTGGCCCTTCGTGCTGTGGTCGCTGGCCTTCGGCCCCGCGTTCGCGCTCGGGTACGGCGCGACGGTGGGGCCGCGGCGGCAGGTCGCCGCGGAGCAGTGGGCGGCCGCGGCGTGGGGATCCGGCGCGTACTGGTACCTCGCCGTGCTCGCGATCTTCGTCGTGATCGCCCGCGCGCTGCGCGAGCGCGGCCGGTTCGTGCTCGTCGTGGCGGCCGTCGCGTGGCTCGCGACGCCGGTGATGGGCCAGCTGCTCGACGGCCTCCTGCCCGCGGACCTCGCGACGACGCTCACCCGCGTCATGTCGTTCGGCGTCTGGTTCTTCCTCGGCTGCTTCGCGCGGCCCGTCGTGGAGCGCGTGGCGGCGACGACCGGCCGGGCCGGGCTGCTCGCGGCGTCGGCGTGCTTCGTCGGCCTCACCGTCTGGATCTACGGCGTCGGCGGCGCGCCGCGGCACGCGGGGCACCTGGCGAGCGTCGTCGGCGTGCTGGCCGCCGCCGGGCTCTCCGTGCGGCTCGCGCGCCACCCCGGCGTCCGCCGCTGGTCACGCCTGGTGGCCGAGCGCACGCTGCCGATCTACGTCGTCCACCCGATGCTGCTCACGCTGGCGGTCGCGGCGACCCGGCGCCCGGAGGGCGGGGCGGGCGTCCCGGGCGGCGACCCGGTCCTCGGCCTCCTCTTCACGCCGGTGGTCACGGCGCTCCTCGTGGCGGCGGCGGTCGGGCTGCACCGCCTCGCGGGCGCGATCAGGGCACGGTGGGTCTTCCAGGCACCGGCCTGGATCACCGACGGCGGGCGGGTGCCGGACGCCGGGCGGGCGCCCGACGCCGCGGGAGGCTGACGCGCCGGCCTACCAGCCGGTGCCGATCTGGGTCTTCATCCCGAACGACCCGCCGTACCGGCCTGGGTAGAACCACAGGCGGCCGTCGGGGTCGCGGCCCACGAGGTCGGAGTAGCCGTCCGCGTTGAGGTCCGCGCCGGAGGCGAAGGCGTAGCCCGTCCAGCCCCAGCCGACCTGCTTCCGCATCCAGAAGTACCCGCCACCCCGGCCCGCGTAGTACCAGAGTCGCCCCTTCGTGTCGATCGATAGGATGTCGCGGCGCCCGTCGAGGTTCGCGTCCCCTGCCGCGTAGAGTTCGAACCCGTTCCAGCCGTTGCCGACCTGCACCCGCTTGCGGAAACCGCCCCGCCCGTCGCCCGGGTAGAGCCACAGGAGGTGCTTCGGGTCGATCGCGAGCAGGTCCGCCGTGCCGTCGCCGTTCATGTCACCCGCAGGCACGATCCGGTAGCCGTTCCAGCCGTTGCCGATCTTCTGCCTCGCGCCGAAGCCGCCCTTGCCGTTGCCGGGATAGAGCCACAGGTCACCCTTGGCATCCGCCGCGACGACGTCGGCCCGCCTGTCGCCGTTCCAGTCCCCCGGGGCGAAGACCCGCATCTCGCCCCACCCCGTGCCGAACGTCTGCGCGAGGGCGACCTTGCCGCCGCCCTTGCCGCCGAAGAGGAAGAGCCGGCCGGACTGGTCGACCGTGAGGACGTCGCCGTAGCGGTTCCCGGTGAGGTCGGGGCTGGCGACGATCTGCTCGAACGGCGTCTTCGGCGTCGTGTCGACGACGGTGACGGAGAGCACCGCGCCCGCCGTGCTCGTCGAGACCACGCGGACGGAGACGGACTTGTCGGCGGTGGTGAAGGACTGCCCCGCACGGAGCGCGAACCACCCGCTCGACGTGTCCGCGTCGAGCAGGTACGTCGGATCACCCGCGCCCTCGACGTCGACGCGGCGCACGAGGACGCCCGGCTGGTACACCACGGTGCTCGAGCAGCTGCTGACGCCGAGCGGACAGCCCCTCCGGGTGCTCCCGAGGTCGGCGTCGCGCCCGACGGCGGCCCGGTACTCCACGTAGTACGTCGCCCCGCCGGCCGTGAACTTCAGGAAGCGAAGGCCGCTCAGCCCGCCGACGGGCGCGAGCGTCACCTGTCCCGCGGTGGTGGTCGTCATCGCGCCCGCAGGGACGAGGCCGAGCGCGTCGAGCTGGGCGCCGCTCAGCGGCCCGGCCGCACCGGACGACGCCGACCCCATGACGTCGTACGCGTCGCCGTACTCGCCGTGCCGGCACTGGGTGAAGGTGCCGTCCTGGCCGGGACACTGCACCCGGCTGTCGGAGTGGCGGAGGGCGAGCGTGTGCCCGAGCTCGTGCGCGATGGTCGGCCAGCGGTTCGAGGTGCCGTTGATCCAGGCCGAGCCGCCGTCGCCGACGTGCGCGACGCCCGCGAAGCCGCATGCCGGGAGCTTCGGGGTGTACAGGACCGTGTGGCGCCGCTGCGCGAAGGTCGGGTACATCCCCGCGGCCTTCGCGCTCCAGTCGAGGACGGCGAGGATGAACGTGGTGTCGCACGTGGCGGGCGGGTTGCCGTACGTGCCGGCGGAGCCGGTCGTCGTCACGGTGAAGCCGATGGCGCCACCGGTCGAGTCGGCCCAGAACGGGTTGACGTAGCCCGTGATGTCGGCGGCGATCGTCGCGGCGCTGACGGCGGGGTTCCCGAGGCCCGTGAAGGTCCCCGTGACGACGCCGACCGGCCGGTTCCCCGCCGCGGCCGCGGCGGCGAGCCCGGCAACCGTGGGACCGCCGGTCGCGGGCTGGTCGGGGGCGGCGAGCAGGTCGACGTCGGCCACCTCGACGCCGCCGTCGTCGGACAGCACGTCCTCGGCGGCCTGCGCGTCGGGGATCACCTCGGCGGCGACGGTCGCCCCGGTCTCGACGTGCTCGACCGCCTCGGCGTCCACGCGGACGGCCTCGCCGTCCTCGGCCACGACGACGGCGACCTCGAGCCCGGTGCCGTCGAGCCGCTCGATGGCGAGCCGCTGCAGCTCACCCTCGACCGTCTCGGTCGCGTCGGCGACGGCCACGGCGGGCAGCCCGACGACGAGCATGCCGGTCACGGCCGTGAGCGCGACACAACGACGCATGAATGAGGTCCCCCTCGATCGGCCGGGCCGTTCGCCCCGCGGGTGAATTCGTTATCGGCACTGCGTCCGATCGCCTGAAGCGAATGTGACGAATCGCCGTGGGGAAAGCAAACGCGTCGTCCAGGAATGGGTGATAATGACCGATTTGCCGCCCTGGAAATGCCCCTCTATCGGACGGCTGTGTCCATCTGTCGGGCGATGTCGCGCGCCAAGGCGCGCATGGAAGACCACGAGGTGTCGTCGGCGGCAGCGTCGTCGACGGCGTCAGCCGCGAGGACGAGCGGGGAGGCCGGGACGACGAGCGCCACGGCGAGAGCGCGGCCCCCGGATCTCCGGCGGGATGGCGCGGGCAGGAGCGGAGCGCCCCCGGCTCACACGGCGGCGACCCGCTCGGGCCACCTACGCAGGATCGCCTCGTCCCGCGCGTCCATCCGGTCGATGCCGCTGCGGCGCAGGCGCGCCTCCACCGCTCCGCGCCACCGCTCCGTCACGAGGTCGTCGAGGCCCTGGGGGAACCAGCGCTCGTTCCAGCGCGTCTCCTCGCGCGTCGGGGCGATCCGCTCCTTGACCGCCTGGAGGGGCGTCCCGGCGACGTCCACGCGGGCGAGCGCGTGCCAGACGGTGTTGCCGTAGTGGAAGACGTCCTTGTCGAAGACCCGGGTCATCACCGGGTGGTCCGGCGTGATGTTCCGCACGACGCGCGGGTCCAGCGGGTCGCCCGTCACCGCCGCGGTGACGAGCGCCTTGCGCACGCACTTCATGCACCAGTGGCACGGCGTGCCGCCCTCGCCGACGGCGCACGAGCGCGCGAGGTCGGCGAGGCTCGACCCGAGGGCGAGCCGCGTGGTCCCCGTCTCGGTGATCGCGCCCGTCGGCTGCAGGTAGTCCAGCCCGACGGCGGCGAACAGCGCGGGCAGCGTCGGCTCCCGCATGCCCCCGGTCCAGCCGTGGCCCCGCCCGAGGTAGATGGCCTCGAGGACGTTGCCCCACGCCACGCCGCCGCCGCCCAGCTCGTCGGCGAGGAGGATCGCGCCGATGCCGTCGGCGAAGCTCGTCGGCTGGTGGGGGCGGAGGTCGCAGACGTAGTCGACGTCGGTGGCGACGACCTCGGTGCGCCAGCCGCGCCGGCCGGCCTCGGCGACGAGCGGGAGGATGGCCGCGGTCTGGTAGATGTCGTCGACCCGGGGCACCCACGGGTGCTTGCGGCGCTCGGAGTGGACGAGGACGACGTCGTCGGCGAGCAGCTCGGCGGCCGCGACGGAGTCGATGCCGCTGCTGTACGCCAGCAGGGCGCGCCGCGGGCTCTCCCGCGGCGCCAGGTCCGGGTCGACGGGGGTCACCTCGACCCCGACGGCGGTCGCGAAGCCCTCGGCGGCGCGCGCGCTGACCGGCCGGTCGAGCTCGAGCCGGCGGGCCGTCCACGGCGCGACGACGGAGTACGCGGCGAGCGCGAGCAGGTCGCCGTGCGGGGTCGCGACCTCGCGCGGCAGGACGACGGACACCTGGGTGACGAGGAGGCGCTCGCTGCCGCCGCTCCAGTCGGGCTCGCCGGGCGAGCACCACCGGGGCCCCTCCACCGGGTCCTCCGGGTGCAGGGCGTACCGCAGCGTGAGGTGGCGGCCGTCGATCTCCCACGCGGCCCGCATCAGTCGGGCTCCCCGGCCGCGTCGACGTCCCGGCGCAGGCGGACGGTCTCGTGCAGGAGGTGCTCGATCGCCCGGGCGTTCTCCCGGGACAGGCGCTCGGTGTCGTGCCACTCGCGCGGGTCGACGCGCTCGAGCCGCTGCTCCATCTCGGCGAGGCGGACCTCGAGGCTGCGGATGCGCTGCTCCATCCGGAACGGGTCGAGGCCCACGAGGACCCGGCGGCCCCGGCGGGCCACCCGCGAGGCGAACCGGCGGACCCGGGCCCGCGTCCCCCTCGTCATGCGATCGCCCGCTCGGTCAGGACGCGCGCCACCGCGCGGGCGGCCGCGCCGTCGCCGTACCACGGCGGGCGCTCCCCCTCGGGGGCCGGGCGCAGGGCCAGGTCCGCCAGGCCGTCGGCGTCGGGGCTCAGCACGTTCCACCCGCCCTCGAGGGTCTCCGGCCACTCGGTCTCACCGCGCAGCGTGGTGCACGGGCGACCGAGCAGGTACGCCTCCTTCTGCAGGCCCCCCGAGTCCGTCACGACGCCGCGGGAGCCGAGCACCGCCGCGACCATCGCCGGGTACGGCAGGGGGTCGATGACGCGGATCGACCCGGTCTCGAGGGTGATCCCGTGCTCGACGGCGCGGGTGCGCAGCCGCGGGTGCGCGGCGAGCGCGACGGGGGCGGGCACCGCCGCGAGCCCGGCGACGATGCGCCGCAGCCGGTCGGGGTCGTCGGTGTTCTCCGCGCGGTGGATCGTGGCGACGACGTACTCGCCCGGCGCGGCGCCCGCGACCGTGGGCAGGCCGCCCGCGAGCACCGCGTCGCGCACGCGGTAGCAGACGTCCGTCATGACGTCACCGACGAGCACCGAGCGGGCGGCGAGGCCCTCGTCGGCGAGGTGGCCCATGGCGACCGCGGTGGGCGCCAGCAGCAGGTCCGCCGCGTGGTCGGTGAGCACGCGGTTGTGCTCCTCGGGCATCCGCCGGTTGAACGACCGCAGGCCGGCCTCGAGGTGCGCCACCGGCAGGTGCAGCTTCACGGCGGCCACCGCCCCGGCCAGCGTGGAGTTCGTGTCCCCGTAGACGAGCACCCAGTCCGGCCGGGCCTCGGCGAGCACCGGCTCGAGGGCCGTGAGCATCGCCCCGGTCTGCGCGCCGTGCGAGCCCGAGCCGACGGCCAGGTGCACGTCGGGGGCCGGGATGCGCAGGTCGGCGAAGAACACGCCGGACAGGCCCTCGTCGTAGTGCTGGCCCGTGTGCACGATGACGTGCTCGACCCCGTCGCGCGCGAAGGCGTCGGCGACGGGCGCCAGCTTGACGAACTGCGGGCGGGCGCCCACGACGCTCAGCACTCGCACCGCCTGGTCCCCTCACTGCGTCCGTCGTCACGGGTCCTGCGGGTCAGGCCCCGGGCCAACGGCCAGTCTAGGGTGCGCCGACCTGCGCGCCGATCCGCGGGCGCGGACCCGCTACCCGTCCTGCGCCGGCGGCGGGGTCGCCCCGATGTCCGGCGGCGTGGCGTCGGCGCCCGGCCCGCCCCGCGGCGCGAGCCGCGCGGCGTCCTGCTCCTCGAGCGACGGTGCCGGCTCCTCCGGCGGCGCGCTCAGGCCGTCGACGGGCGGGGTGTAGACGTCGAGCCCCAGGTTGGCGAACACCGGACCCTTCGCCGGCGCGAGCGGGGCCCAGAGGCGGGCCGTCTCGAGGAACACCTCCTCGCCGGTGCGCCGGTACAGCGAGACCAGCTCGTTGATGTGCGTCTCGTGGTAGCCGTAATGCAGGTTCCGGCCGGTGAACCGCTCCGGCACCGTCACCGTGACGGTCCGCGGCGTCGCCGCGGCAGACAGGTGCGCGACCTTGTGCCAGCGCCCGTTCTCGTACGCCTGGAGCTCGCCCGTCCCGGTGTAGGTGAGCTCGACCTGCGCCTGCGGCGACCGCAGGACGGACAGCGGGTACGTCGGCACCACGGCCGAGCCGAGCGGCTGCGCCGGGGTGAGCGTCACGTCGTCGAACACGACCTGGGTGCCCGCCACCGTCGAGCTGGCCTGGTAGAGCGTCACGCGCAGGGAGCAGCCCGCCGGCACGGGCTTGAGCAGCAGGTCGAACTGGCTGAACGTGCGGCCCCGCGTGATCGCCGAGTCGCCGAGGTTGACGGCACCCGTCGGGCAGTACGCGACGCCGACGACCCGGCCGCTCGTGCCCACCGCCCCCTCGGGGATGACGACCTTGCCGCGCCAGGACACCCGGTACGCCGTGCCGGCCACCAGCCTGCTCGCCGGCACCGTCTGCGACACCGCCTGCCAGCCCGTCCCGGTGGTGCGGATCCAGAGGGCCCCGCCGGTCGAGGAGAGGTTCTTCGAGTGGCCGATCTGCATCTGCCAGCCGGTGGGCACGGTGCCCGTCCAGCTGTCGAAGCCGGAGTTGACGAGCAGGTTCGCGCCGTCGCGGGCCGGCGGGTTCGTCGGCAGCGTCAGCGGGCGGCGCGCCTCGCCGTCGAGCACCGCCGCGCTGTGCACGACGAGCGGCGAGCCCGAGGCCACGCGCAGCGGCGCGGCCGTCCAGCCGCGCATCATGTCGTAGCTCGACACGATGCCCTGGGTCACCGGCACGTGCTCGCGGGCGAGCACCGTCGGCAGGTCGGCGACGGCCTCCTGGAAGAGCGCCGTCGCCCGCGGGTCGTGGGAGTGGCGCTGCCAGAGGTCGAGGGCGACCACGGCCTCGAGGTGCCCGTTGAGGACCGTCGTCGGCGGCGACGTCGGGTACTCCTCGAACCAGAGGACGCCGTCCGCCCGGTTGACGAAGCCGCCCTCCTCGATGGGCACGGTGTACGTCTCGAACACCTCGGCGGCGTAGTCCGCCCAGCGCTCGTCACCGGTCGCCTCGGCCAGGCGCAGCAACGCGCCGATCGCGCCGCCCTGCGCGAGGCCGCTCACCCAGCCCGGAGCGAGCGACGGGACGGAGGGGTTGGCGGAGAACTCGAACATGTACGGGAACCAGCGCGCGGTGGCGCCCGACGCCGTCGTCGTGGTCCGCGAGCCCGCGATGAGCGCCTCGCCGCCCAGCTCGGCGAGGCAGTGCTTCTGGGCCGTCGTCGTGCGGGTGTCGCGGAGCGCGGCGCGGATGAAGTTCGAGATGCTCGTCGGGTTGTAGAGCGTGTTCGGCGTGTACGGCGTCTTGACGACGTGCGGCCGGCGGCCCGCGAGCGCGTACCCCGTCGGGAGCGGCGCGCCCTCGCACAGCGGCGGCGGCGGGGTCTTGTCGGTGAACCGGACGAGGTTGTTGAAGACCCAGGTGCGCCGGGTGACGAACGAGTACCCCCCGCCCGAGCGCGGCACGGCCGAGACGACCGACGCGAGGATGTAGGAGCGGCACGCCCCGACGCCCGTCGCGGGGGTGTCGCACTCCGTGCGCCACTGCCGGCCGTTCGACGTGAACGTGCCGGTCGTCGCGAGCGGGTTGCCCGCCCAGGCGGACCGCGGCGCGGGCAGGTAGGTGAGGTTGTTGAACACCCAGTCCCGCGCGACGCGGTAGCGCCCCGGCGTCCCGACGACCGTCGAGGCGAGGATCTCCGTCCGGCACCTGTCGATGGTCGAGGAGTACTTCCCGCACGTCGTGCGCCACTGGCGGCCGTTGACCGTGTGGTAGCCGGGCGTCGTGTACACGTCGACGGGGGACGCCGCGACGGTCGGGGTCCCGGTGCCCGTCGCGCCCTCCGCGGGCGCGGGCTCGGCCGGAGCCCCGCCCTGGTCCTCGGGGTCGCCCGTGCCGTCGGTGCCGTCGCCGTCGGGCGCGGGCGTGCTCTCGTCGTCCGACGGCGTGGGCTCCGGGGTCTCGTCGGGCAGCACCGTGGCCGGCGTCCCGGGCAGCAGGGCACCGGCGGGCTGGGCGGCGGCGGGCAGCGCGGCCGCACCCAGCACGAACGCGAGGAAGGGTGCCAGGAGCAGCGCCCTGAGGCCCGCCCGGCCGCCGGATGACGGTACTCGTCTCATCTCGTGCACACACTCGCAGCTCGCGGCGGCGTCCCGGCCCGGGAGCGGGGACCTTCCGGCCGGAATCCTCTCACACGCCCCGGTACGCTGGGGGCCGCCCCGCTCGGGCCTCACCCACACCCCTCGGGAAGAGGACACCTTTCGTGAAGATCGCCGTCATCGCCCTGGGCAAGATCGGCCTCCCCCTCGCCGTCCAGTTCGCGACCAAGGGTCACGAGGTCGTCGGGGTCGACGTCAACGCCCGCCTCGTCGAGGCCGTCAACGCGGGGCGCGAGCCGTTCCCGGGCGAGGCGCACCTCGCCGAGCGGCTCGCCGAGCTCGTGCCCGCCGGCCGCCTCCGGGCGACCACGGACTACGCCGACGCCGTCCCCGGCGCCGAGGCGGTCGTCGTCGTCGTCCCGCTGTTCGTGGACGACGAGACCTGGCAGCCGGACTTCGCGGCCATGGAGTCGGCGACGCGCGACCTCGCCGCCCACCTCAGCCCCGGCGCCCTCGTCTCCTACGAGACGACCCTGCCCGTCGGCACCACCCGGCACCGCTGGAAGCCGCTCATCGAGGAGGTCTCCGGCCTCGTCGAGGGGCGCGACTTCCACCTCGTCTTCTCCCCCGAGCGCGTGCTCACCGGCCGGATCTTCTCCGACCTGCGCCGCTACCCGAAGCTCGTCGGCGGCCTGTCGCCCGAGGGCGCGGCCCGCGCGGTCGCGTTCTACGAGGCGGTCCTCGACTTCGACGAGCGGCCCGACCTCGACCGGCCGAACGGCGTGTGGGACCTCGGCTCGGCCGAGGCCGCCGAGCTCGCCAAGCTCGCGGAGACCACCTTCCGGGACGTCAACATCGCGCTCGCGAACCAGTACGCGATCTTCGCGGCGCAGCACGGCATCGACGTGCACCAGGTCATCCAGGCGTCGAACAGCCAGCCGTACAGCCACATCCACCTGCCGGGCATCGCCGTCGGCGGGCACTGCATCCCCGTGTACCCGCGGCTGTACCTCTACAACGACCCCGCCGCGACGGTGGTGCGGGCCGCCCGGGAGGCGAACGCGGCGATGCCGGCGTACGCCGTCGGGCTGCTCGCCGACGCGCTCGGGTCCCTCGAGGGCCTGCGGGTCGTCGTGCTCGGCGCGTCCTACCGCGGCCGGGTCAAGGAGACCGCGTTCTCCGGCGTCTTCCCGACGGTCGCCGAGCTGCGGCGGCGGGGCGCCGAGACGCTCGTCCACGACCCGATGTTCACCGACGACGAGCTCGCCGCCTACGGCTTCACGCCGTACCACCTCGGCGAGCCCGTCGACGCCGCGGTCGTCCAGGCCGACCACCCCGAGTATCGCGCGATCGGGCCGGCGGACCTGCCCGGCGTGCGCGCGCTCCTCGACGGTCGCAACGCGACCGACGCGGCCCGGTGGGAGGGCGTGCGGCGGATCGTCATCGGCGTCGGCTGACCCGCCGACCGACCCGTCGCCCGTCGGGGGCGCCCGCCCGACGGTGTCGCGCGGCCCGGGTGGACGGAATCACCCGATGATGGTGAACCCCGTCCAGCCGTTGCCGACCTGCCGCGGCGCGAGCAGCGAGCCCGCGCCGTCGCCCGGGAAGAGCCAGAGCTTGCCCGTGGCGGCCTCGCGCGCGATGACGTCGTACCGCCCGTCGCGGCTCCAGTCCGCGCCGCCGAGGATGACGTCGTACCCGCTCCAGTCGCCGGGGAGCTGGCGCCGGGCGAGGAAGCCGCCCGTGCCGTTCCCGGGATAGATCCACAGCGTCCCGTCCGCCGTCTTCCGCGCGATGAGGTCCACCCGGCCGTCGCCGGTGAGGTCGCCGCCGAACGCTATGACGTCCATGACGTTCCACCCGTTGCCGATGACCCGCATCGCCGCGAAGCCGCCCTTGCCGTTGCCCGGGTAGAGCCGCAGGTTGCCCTTGGGGTCGCGCGCGATGAGTCCGGGCAGGCCGGCGCCGTGCCAGCCCTGCACGCCGACGAGCGCGGTGAAGCCCTGCCAACCGTTGCCGATGTTCCGAGGGGTGCCGAAGCCGCCCTTGCCGTTGCCCGGGTAGAGCCGCAGCGTGCCCGTCCTGGGGTCGGTCGTGATGATCTCCGGCAGGCGCGTGCCCGAGAAGTTGTGCACCTGCGTCATGAGCCCCATGACGTGCCAGCCGTTGCCGATCTGCACGCGGCTCGCCCAGGTGCCCGAGCCGCGGCCCGAGTAGAGGTAGAGCTTGCCGTCCGGGGCGCGGCCGATGAGGTCGGCCAGCCCGTCGGCGTTCCAGTCGCGCTGCGGCGTGGCGATCGGCGGCTTCGGCGGCAGCGTCACGGACGACGACGTCCACAGCGTCGACTTCAGGCCCCACTGGCTGCGGAACGTCGCACCGCTCACGCTCGTCGAGCCCTTCGTGCCCTGCACGGTGACGGTCACGACCCGCCCGCCGTAGGAGCCCTTGCCGTCGCGGGTGACCGCGAGCCCGGTGAACGTGCCGATCGTCGGGTACTTCGCCTCGATCGCCGCCTTGGTGAGCGTCACGGTCCACGTCGGGTACGCGTCGTACGGGTCGGGGGCAGCGACGAGGTACGGCTGCGAGCCCGCGACCGTGTAGCCCCCGTTGGACGCGCTGAACTGGGTGAAGGCCGGCTTGCCGCCGTAGGCGAGGTACTTCCCCGCGGTCGCTGCGACGGCGGCGTCGGAGTCGCGGTGCTGGTGCTCGGTCGTCCGCGCGCCCGCGCCCGTGTAGTCGGCCACCCCGCGGTACACCTGGCACGACGTCGAGTTGCAGGTGTCGTACCACCACGGCCGGCTGGCGACGTCCCGCTCGTACATCGCGTACGTGCGCGCGGCGACGGCCTGGGCCCGGACGGCCTGCGCGTGCCAGGACGCCGGCATCTCGGCCTTGACCACGGACTTCAGGTACTCGCCCATGGGCAGCGTGACGGTGGCGTAGAGCGTGTCGGTGCCCGCCGGGCGGTTCGCCTGGATGACGCCCTTGTGCTCCCGGTAGGTGGAGCCGGTGATGAGGCGGACCGTGCCGTCGGGGGCGGCGAACGTGCCGCGGTTGACGGCCCACAGCGTGGCGCTGACGGCGTCGCTGCCGTGCGGGTACCAGGCCCCGTTGTGGTAGCCCTCGAGGACGAGGTTCCGCGAGACCAGCCGCAGCCGCCACACGGTCGGTGTCACCTGCACCCCGCCGGCGCCCGCGATCGTCGCCGGCAGAGTGACCACGGGGTTGACCACCGAGGTCGCCGGATCCGTGCCCTGGATCGTCATGCCGGGCTCGGCGACCACGCGGACCTCGTTGTCCGTGTCCTCCTGGAGCCACACCGTGATCGACGCCGCGTCGCTGCCGGTGGCCAGGGTCGTGCCCGGGTAGTACGCGGCGAGGATCGTGGCGTACGACTGCCCCGCCTCGGCACGCCCCTTCGCGCCGTACTGCGACATCCCGATGCCGTGACCGTAGCCGCGTCCCGTGAGCACGACGTCCCCCGCCGCCGCGGCGCCCGGCAGGGCACCCAGCCCGGTCGCCACCAGCGCAGCGGCGAGCGCCACGGCGGCGATCCGCCGAGGTCGTGCGGTCATCTCAGGCCCTCCCCGGCCGGGACGGTGATCGGCGACACGGCGAGGCGGACCCCGAACCCGCCGTCGCCCGTGCCGAGGTACAGGTAGGACTCGCCGTTCGGGCGGCGCGCCAGCAGCGCCGGGCGGCCCGTCGACAGCGGGTTCGACACCCCGACGACGTCGGCGAACGCGTGCCAGCCGGACCCGATGGTGTCGCCGCCCACGAGCGTCGCGCCGGTGCGGGCGTAGAACGCGCGCAGCGCGCCCGTCTTCGTGTTGATCGCGAAGACCGTCGAGCCGCCGTTGAGGGTCCAGTCGGGCGACGCGACGAGCCTGTAGTCGCCGAAGCCGTGCCCCACCTGGTACTGCGGGTAGAAGCGCCCGTCGCGCTCGGGGCGGAACGGGTACACGAACAGCCGCCCGTCCCGGTACTGCGCGAGCATCTCCGGGGCCCCGTCGAAGTCGAGGTCGCCGATGCCGTGCAGCGCCGTGAAGCCCGACCAGCCGGACCCGATGCGGACCGGTGCCGCGAACGTCCCGTCGCCCCGCGCCTCGTGCAGGTAGAGGTATCCGGAGGCGTCGGTGGTCACGACGTCGGCCAGCGGCGAGCCGATCGCGTCGCCGACGACGGCGGTGAGCACCGCGGAGCCCGTGTCGAGCGTGGGCGCGGACCGCCGCGACCACGTCGCCGTGGACCTCACCCGGTGCTCGTAGAAGTATCCGGCCCCGTCGATCGCGAGGATCGACCGGCCGCCCGTGCCCCGCCAGCCCGCGCCCGACAGGATTGCGTGCATGCCGCCCCAGCCGGTCCCCCAGGCGATCGGGGCGCCGAAACGCATCCGCCCCCGTGACGGCAGCGTGAGCAGCTGGTCGCCCGACGCGTCCCGCAGCACGATGTCGGCCCAGCCGTCGTACGTGACGTCGCCCGGCACGAACGCGGCGTCGACGGGCACGGAGACGGTGCGAACCGTCGTCGTCGAGGCGAAGGTGCCCCGGCCGCTGCCCGCGTACACGTTCACCTTGCCGTTGGACAGGACGCCCACGATGTCGGGCACCCCGTCGCCGGTGAGGTCGCCCGCCGCGGACGCGGCCTGCACCTCCTGCCAGCCGTTGCCGATGCGGGACCGTGGCCCGAACTTCAGCGCGCCGTTGCCCGGGTAGAACCACATGTAGCCGGTCGCCCGCTCGATCGCGATGAGGTCGCGCCGACCGTCGCCGTTGAAGTCCCCGGGCGAGAAGACGTGGGACATCGCGCCCCAGCCCGTGCCGAGCGCGGTCTTTCCCGCGAAGCTCCCCTTGCCGTTGCCGTGGTAGATCCACAGCCGCCCGGTCGCCTGCTCGCGGGCCACGATGTCGCGCGTGGTGCCGCCGCGCAGGGCGGGGCCGATCGTGACGAGGTCCATCGGCAGCCAGCCGTTGCCGATCCGGGTGCCGCCGAGCACCGGCGACGCGTCGATCGTGAGGATCGACGACGGCGTCCCCGTCTGCAGCACGTCGACCGCGCCCTCGCGGGTGAGGCTGTGCTCGTTCGGCACGGGCAGGAACGTCTGCAGCGAGGCCGCGCCCGCCCGGATCGTCGGCAGCAGGTTGTAGAGGTAGGTGCCGGGGCACGCCGTCTGGGCGGTGGGGACGTTCCGGTGCCCGATGACGTTCGTCATCCGCACCCCGTTGAGCGTGAACGTCGCGCCGACCGGCACGCTGTGGATCGCGAGCTTCCACGCCACGAGCCGGGTGACCGCGTTGCGCGTCGCGGTGGGCACGGCGGCGACGTCGTGCCGTCCGATGACGGAGATGCCGGTGGAGACGCTGTTCGCCTCGCTCGCGTGCACGCCGCGGATCGGCAGCTCGATGCCGCCCTGGCGGCCCTCCCAGATGGTGCCGAACCTGTCGACGAGGAAGTTGTAGCCGATGTCCGACCAGCCCCGGCCGTCCATGTGGTACGCCTGGATGGACCGCAGGATCGCGGGGACCTGCGAGGCCGCGTAGTCGTTCGCCGTCACCGTGTGGTGGATGACGGCGCCCTGCACGGAGGTGATCTCCGGCGTGCCGGTGAACGGCCGGGCGGCCCACTCGGAGCGCAGGTGGATCACGGGGCGCGGGGCCGTGATGGGGCCGGCCGCGACGGCGGCCTCCGGGACCGCGGCCCCGGGCCCGGCCTGGACCGGCCGCTTGCCGGGCGCCTTCGTGGCGGGGGCCGCGTCGACCGAGGACACGACCTCCGAGTCCTCCAGGAGCGGCACCGGCCGCGTGCCGACGCCGACGAGCGTCAGCCGCACGTCGGACGGGCGGGCGTCACCGGTCACGACGACGCGCACCTGCACGACCGCCTCGTCCGTGACGAGGTAGGGCGCCGTGCCCTGCCGCGCGGACCCCTCGCCGTCCGCCTCGCCGTCGGCGGCCTCGTGCTCGAGCGTGACCCACTCCGTCCAGTCGTCCCCGGTCCGGGAGCGCAGGTCGACGTGGACGCCGTCGGCCGGGCCCGCCCACGTCACGCCGAGGGCGCTGACCTGGCCGGCCGGGATGTCGATGGGCTCCGTGAGGCCGACGACGACACCGTCGGCGGCCGCGGCCTCCGGGGCGTCCGCCACCGCGAGGTCGGCGGGCGGCGCCTCCTCGAGCTCCGCGACGGAGTCGGTGGCCGCGTCGAGGGCGCCGGGCTCGGTCACGCCCTCGTCGTCGACGGCGAGCGGCGCCTCCTCGACGAGCGTCTGGGTCGCGTCGGCGGCCTGCGGGGCGGGCGGGCCCGCGGCGCCCGCGGGCGCGGCGACGGCCAGGGCACCGAGCGCCGTGGCGAGCGCTGTGGCGCCCGCGACGAGTGGGCGGGCAGCACGCAGCATCGGTGCACCTCCGTTCCGACGAGTGTTCATCATGTCCGTGCCGGGGACGGCACCGTCCCCGACGCGCCGACCGGGGGCCTGCGCGCTCCCTCACACCATCGGCCCCGACGGCCCGAGCCTCAACCCGGGCGCGCCGCAGCGCCCGAAACGTCCCGGTGTGCGCCTCAGCGGGCGATCTCGGCGTAGAGCGCGGCGAGATTGGCCGCCTGGCGCTCCCACGAGAAGGCGGCCCGGAGCTCGGGCGAGGCCGCGCGCTCGCGGTACGCGGGCAGGTCCGCGAGGACGGCCCGCACCTCGGCGGCGAGCGCGGCCGGGTCGTCGGGGTCGAACGTGCGCCCGACGCCCCACTCGCGCACGAACCGCTGCATCTCGGCGACGTCGCTCACCACCACGGGCAGCCCCGCGTAGACGTAGTCGAACAGCTTGTTCGGCAGCGCCATCTCGTGGTTGGCGAGCCCGCGCACCATGGGGTGCACGCCGACGTCGGCGCTGCGCAGGAAGTCGATGACCTGCTCCGGGTCGACGGGGTCGACGAGGTGCACGCGGTCCGCGACGCCGACCTCCTCGGCGAGCGTGGCCAGCGCCCGCGCGACGGGGTAGTGCGCGTTCGGCACGCACACCGCGGCGAAGTGCACGCCGTCGAGCTCGGCGAGCGCGCGCACGACTGTCGGGATGTTCCGCAGCTTGCCGAGCACCCCGGAGTAGACGAGCAGTGGGACGCCCTCGGCCACCCCCGCGACCTCGCGCACGCCCGCCGGTGCCCGCGCGGGCTCCCCCGCCGACGGCGTGTTGAGGACGACGACGGGCCGGCGGGGCAGGTGGTACCGCTCGACGAGCGCGTCGGCGATCGGCTCGCTCACCGTGACGACGGCGTCCGCCGCGCCGATGAGCTCGGCCTCCATCGCCTGGTACCCGGCCTCGGCGACCACGTCGCCGCCGGTCATGCCCGGCACGTACTCGTGGGCGTCGTAGACCAGGGGCACCCGGCGGCCCTGCGCGGCCAGCCGCCGCGCCGCCTGCACGCCGGCGCCGAGGAGGTGGATGTCGTGGATGTGCAGGACGTCCGGCTCGAGGCGCCACAGCCACTTCGTGAACGCCGCCTCGAGGTCCGCCACGTTCGCGAGCTCGCGCCGCCAGTCCAGCCGGTCCAGCCGCGCGAGGCGGCGCCGGTCGCGCCGCCGCCACAGGCTGGCGAACGCACGCTCCTGCACCCCGAACGCGCGCGCCCGGACGCGGTGCACGAGCGTGCGGACGCGGAGCAGGCCGCGTGCGACGAGGCCGCGCCCCTCGACGCGTGCCGAGTCGGCGGCGAGGCGCATCCCCGCCGTCCGCAGCGCCGTCCGCGACCGGTACGCCGGCCAGGCCGGGCGCCACGCCCGTCGCCGCGCGATCCGGCGCGCGCGCTCGTCCCGCAGCAGGTACGGCACGGGGAGCCCGATCGTCCGCACCGGGCCCAGCTCGCCCTCGACGACGGCCGAGCCCTCGTGGTCGCCCCAGAGCACCGTCACGCGGTGGCCGGCCGCCGCGACGGCGAGCGCGGACTTGCGCACGCGGGCGTCGCGGGCGATCCCGCTGGCGACCGCCATGACGACGTGCCGCGGGGCGCCGGGGGTGGCGTCCGTCATCGATCCTCCTCGGTGGGCGAGACCGCCCCGATGCGGGTGGCGTCGGGCGCCCACGCCGCGTCGGGCAGCCCGCCGAGCAGCTCGGCGTACACGTCGCGCAGGACGGCGGCCTGCGCGTCCCACGAGAAGCGGTGCTGGACCTCGGGCCGCGCGACCGCCGCCCGGTACGGCGCGGGGTCGGCGAGCACGAGGCCCACGGCCCGGGCGAGGTCGGCGGCGTCGCCGGCGGAGAAGACCTCCCCGACGCCCAGCTCGCGGACGATGTCCGCCTGCGCGGGCGTGTCGCTCGTGACGACGGGCAGCCCGGCGAGCAGGTACTCGCAGAACTTGTTCGTGAGGGCGACGTCGTGGTTGACGACGTGGAGCAGGGGGCTCAGGCCGGCGTCGGCCGAGGCGAAGTACTGCGTGACGTGCTCGGGCGGCACGAAGGGGGCCGTGTGGTACCGATCCGCCACGCCGTGCTGCTCCGCGAGCCGCGCGAGCTCGGCGGTGACGTGGCTCTCCCGGTTGATGACGACGGCGAGGTGCACGCCCGGCAGCAGCGCGAGAGCCTCGACCACCGTCTGCACGCCGCGCGCCGGGTTGACGCCGCCCGCGTAGACGAGGAGGGGCACGCCGTCGGGCACGCCCGCCGCGCGCCGCACGGACGGCGGGTCCGCCGCCGGGGCCACGGTCGGCGCGTTGAGCACGAGGTCGGGCAGCCGGCGGAGCCGGTGGTCGCGCCGCAGGAGCTCCGCGAGCGGCGCCGACACCGTGAGCACGCGGTCGAAGTCGGCGATGAACTCCCGCTCCAGGTCGCAGTACGCCGCCACGGTGCGCGGCGGCACGTGCGCGAGCCCGGGCAGGTACTCCCGCGCGTCGTAGACGAGGGCCATCCGCCGCCCCGCGAGCGCCGCGCGCGCCGCCGCCCGCGCGGCCACGCCCATCATGAACACGTCGTGCACGTGCACGAGGTCCGGCCGCAGCTCGTCGAGCATCCGGCCGAGCACGACCTCGTCGTCGACGGCGATCGGCAGCTCCGTGCGCCACCGCACCCGGCCCGGGCCGCGCCGCAGCCGCGCGATCTCGCGCTCGCGCGAGCGCTGGGTCTCCTCGTGCGCCCGCATCTCGCGCGCCCGGCGGCGCTGCAGCGGCAGCGCCCGCAGCCGCACCACGACCTTGCCGGCGAGCACGCGGGCCCGCACGAGCGCCGCCGGCGCGGCGGACGGCGCGGCGCCGTCGACGAGCGGCTCGCGGCCGGCGTCGCGCCGCGCCCGCCCCTCGGGGGCGCTCGCCTCGCGCACCTGGTACGCGAGCCGCGCGCGGGCGGTCTTCAGCTCCGACTCCGTCGCGTACCAGGGGCGCAGCAGCGCGCCGAGGCGGCGCAGCCACGCCCGGGCGCCCGCCGCGCCCACCCGGGGCGGGACCGGCACGACGACCACGCGCGCGTCGCCGACGCGCACCTCCCGGCCGGGGCCGCCCCGGACGACGCCGATCGCGATCGCGTCGAGGCCGAACCGCGCCGCCGTCGCGAGGTTCTTCAGGACGCGGGCGTCGGACAGCGCGTCGTTGCCCGGCATGATGACGACGCGCGGGCGCCCGTCACCGCTCACGACACCTCCTCGACGTCCCCGACGCGCGCCGGGCCGTCCAGCAGCCCGGTGTAGAGCCCGCGCAGCACCTCGACCTGCGCGGCCCAGGAGAAGCGGTGGCGGAGCTCCGCGTCCCCGCTGATCCTGGCACGCAGCCGGTCGCGGTCGGCCAGGACGGCGCGCACGGCCTCGGCGAGCGCGTCCGCGTCCCCCGCGGGGTAGACCGCGCCGAGGTCGAGCTCCGTGACGAGGCGCGCCTGGGCCGGGGTGTCGCTCGTGACGATCGGCAGGCCGGCCTGCAGGTACTCGCAGAACTTGTTCGTCAGGGCGACGTCGTGGTTCGGGGAGTGCAGCAGCGTGCTCAGGCCCACGCTCGCGTCCGCGAAGTAGCGCGGCACGTCGTGGGCGGCGACGTAGTCGGCGAGGTGGACGCGGTCGGCGACGCCGAGGTCCTCGGCGAGCTCGAGCAGCGCGCGGACGACGTAGTTGACGCGGTTGGTCACGACGACGAGGTGCGCGTCCGGCAGGGCGGCGAGCGCCCGCACGGCGGTGTCCACCCCGCGCGCGGCGTTGACGCCGCCGCCGTAGACGAGCAGCGGCGTCGGCTCGGCGACGCCGGTGACCTGGCGCAGCGTCGGCACCTCGCGCTCGCCGGGCACCACCATCGGGGCGTTGAGGACGACGGTGGGCCGCCGGGGCAGGTCGTGGTCGCGCTCGAGGAGCTCGGCGAGCGGCTCCGACACGGTCACGACGGCGTCGGCGTGGCGGATGTGGTCGCGCTCGAGGGTGGCGTACGCCGCCACGGTGCGCGCGGGGAGGTAGGACAGGCCGCGCACGTACTCGTGGGCGTCGTACACGAGGCGGGGCGACCGGCCGGCGGCGCGCGCCCGCTCCACCGCGCGGTACCCGACGCCGAGCAGGAAGACGTCGTGGACGTGCACGACGTCCGGCGCGAGCTCGTCGAGCAGCGGGCCGATGGCCGCCTCGTCGCGGTGCAGGACGGGCAGCGCGCGCGACCAGTGGGCCCGCGGGTCGGCCATGAGCGCCGCGACCCTGGCGGCGCGCTCCTCCGGGGACTCGGCGACCTCCGGCGCGCGGCGACCCGGCCGCCCCCGCAGCCGCAGCCACGCGCGGCCCGCGCCCGCGAGCGCGGCCAGGACGGCGCGCCGCCAGCCGCGCTTGCCCGCCGCCGTCGTCGACCACCGGGCCACCTGGCCGCGGGCGGCCCGGACGGCGTCGGCGTCGGCGAAGGACCAGCGGGCGACGACGCGCACCTGCCGCCACTTGGCGGCCAGGCGGTCGCGCAGCGTCGTCGCGGTGCCGACGACGACGACCCGCACCCCGCCGACGCGCGTCTCGCCGCCGCCGCCCTGACGGGTCACCCCGATGGCGACGACGTCGAAGCCCAGCTCCTCGGCCGCGGCGGCGTACTTGAGCACGCGCGCGTCGCTGAGGACGTCGTTGCCCGCGAGGTAGGCGATGGTGGGGCGCTCAGACATCGGCGTCGACCTCGAGGAACGGGCGCAGGACCCCGGCCGAGTACGTGCCGTCGTGCACGCGGTGGACGTACTCGACACCGGCCCGCGCGGCGGCCCGCGCCTCGTCCCGCTCGGCCACGAGGCGCTCGACCACCGCGCCGATCTCGGCCGGCTCCGCCTGCACGATCGGCACGTCGAGGCCCGTGCGGACCTTCACGCGCTGGCGCACCGTGGGCGTGACGTTGCCGACGACGACGCGGCCGGCGGCCATCGCCTCGCACGCGGCGACGCCGTAGCTGCCCAGGCGGAACTGCTCGAGCACGATGTCGGCGTCCGCGTAGAGCGCCGGCATCTCCTCGGCGGGCACGCGGCCGATGCGGCGGTACTCCACGAGCCCCTTCTCGTGCAGGGGCTCGAGGGCGGCGTCCACCGCGGCGCTGCCCTTGACGCGCGGGTTGCTCGGGGCGTGCACGACGACGGGCACGTCGCGCTCGAGCACGGGCGCCTCGCTGCGCCACACCTCCGGGTCGACGACGACCGGGCACCACAGCCCGAACGGCAGGTCGTCGAGGAGGTCGGGGGTCGAGACGAACACGGGGCCCGTGAACGCGCGCAGCCGCTGCACCATGCGGGTCGCCTGCGCCTCGAGCCGCGGCACCTCCACCCAGTCCCGGTCGCGGTACGGCGACCAGGGGAACCGCGCGGCGTGCCGGGAGGGGATCCGCGAGTCGCTGCCGTGGGAGATCATCGCGACGCGCACGCCCGCGGCCTCGAGCACCCGGGCCTCGCGGAACGGGTCGAGGCGGAACAGGTCGGCGAACAGCGGCCGGCCCGCCTCGATGAGGACGTGCGAGAACTCCTTGACATAGGCGAACTGCTCGGCCTGCCACCGGCGGTTGCGGCGGTAGACGAGCGGCGGCACGTGGAAGTCGTCGGGGAAGCTGAAGCCCCCGGTGATCTCGAGCGCGAAGCACACGCCCCGCACGTCGGGCAGCGTGCGCTCGACGGCGCGCGTCCACGCCATGCCCTGCCCGGCGAAGTTCGCGGGCCCGACGAACAGTCGGCGCGGCGCGGTGGGCACGGGCGGGCGGACGTGGACCTCGGGGTACTCCCAGTCCTTGCGCCCGACGCCGCCGCCCCCGCGGCCCGTGAGCGCGTCGACCCAGGAGGAGGGCAGGCGCCAGCGCACCCAGTCGATGGCGCGGTTCAGCCAGCCGGGGATGCGTCCGCGCTGGCGCGCCAGGAAACGTGCGCTCCCGACGACGACCCTCTTCGCGAACCGTCGCACCCTGTTCAGATCCGTGCCCCCGTCATCCGAAGTCGCCTGCGCACGCCGATCGAGTCTAGCCCGAACGGGGGATCCGGCCTCCGCGCCGCGCGTCGGCCACGAGGGCGGCGCACGCCGCCACGAACGCGTCGGCGCCGCCCGTGAACGCGTCGCCCGCGGCCCGGGCGGCGGTCCGCAGGCGGGCCAGCTCGGCGTCGCCGTCCGCCCACCGCGCGAGGCGCCCGGCGGCCTCCTCGGCCGAGGTCACGGTGACGCCGGCCCCCGTCTCGTCGAGCAGGGCGGCGACCCGCTCGAGCGGCGTCGCGAGCACCGGCAGGCCGCACGCCAGGTACTCGTAGAGCTTGCTCGGCATGGCGCGGCGGAACGCCGGCGTCGGCTCGAGCAGGAGGAGCCCCACCCACGCCCCGCGGGCGTGCTCCCAGGCGCGCCGTGGCGGCAGGCGGTCGAACCACCGGACGCGGCCGGCCAGGTCGGCGGCGGCCATCCGGCGCTCGGCCTCCGGGCGGTCGTCGGCCGCGATCGGCCCGACGAGGTCGAGCCGCCAGCCCGGCGCTGCCGCGACGGCCTCGAGCATCGCGAACAGCCCCCTGCTGCGCCGCAGGTCGCCGACGTACACCGCGCGGGGCGCGGCGTCGGGCTCCGACGGCCCGGGGAGCATCGCGGGGTCCGGGAGGTTGCGCAGGACGACGCGGCGGGGGGCGTCGGGCAGCAGGGGGTCGTCGGCGACCACCGTGAGGTCCGCGCGGCGGGCGGCGCGCTCCCCCGCCCACGCCCACGCGTCGCCCGCGAGCCGGCGCCGCCCGCGCGCCCAGGCCCGGTCCCGCAGCAGCAGCCGGTAGTCCTCGTGGACGTCGGCGACGACGCGCACCGGACGGCGGCGCAGCCGGCGCAGCGCGCGCAGGAGGTGGGCGCCGACCGCCGCGTCGGGGTCGAGCGTGACGACGACCGGCGCGGCCGCGCGCCACGGCAGCGCGAGAGCGAGCCGGGCCCGGCCGACGCCGCCGCGCCGCGGCCAGGTGCGGACCGTCGCCTCGGGCGGGCCGGCCGCGGCGTCGCCGAGGCCGAGCACCTCCACGCGCAGCCCCGCGCGGGCGAGGGCCGCGACCTCGCGGTGCAGCCGCGCGTCGGCCACGTCGTGGCCCGACGTGACGATGCTGACGTCGACGGCGGTCACCGGTCAGAGGTCGTCGAACGTGAAGGCCTCTTCGCCCACCTCGAGGAACTTGGTGTAGGCGGCGATGCACTTCTCGGGGGTGTCGTGCATCATCAGCCGGCCCTTGTGGATCCAGATGCAGTCCGTGCACATCTGCTGGATCGCGGCGAGGGAGTGGCTGACGAGGAACATCGCCCGCGCGGACTCCATGAGCTCCTGCATCTTCGCGGCGGACTTGACCTTGAAGGACGCGTCGCCCGCCGACAGCGCCTCGTCGATGAGGAGGATGTCCGGGTCCATGTGCACGGACACCGAGAACGCCAGCCGCTGGAACATGCCGGACGAGTAGGTCCGCATCGGCAGGTCCATGAAGTCGCCGATCTCGGCGAACTCGGCGATCTGGTCCGCGCGCTTCTCGACCTCCGAGCGGGGCAGGCCTGCGGCGAGCCCGCCGAGGATGACGTTCTCGCGGCCGGAGAGCTGGCCGTTGAAGCCGACGCCGAGGGCGAGCAGCGAGCTGATCTTGCCGCGGACCTCGATGCGGCCCTTCGTCGGCGGCAGGACGCCCGCGAGCGCCCGCATGAGCGTCGACTTGCCGGCGCCGTTGGCGCCGATGATGCCCATGGCGGTGCCGCGCGGGACCTCGAACGAGATGTCGCGGACGGCGTGCACCTCGCGGATCGCGCGCTCGCCGCGGCCGAGCCGCACGATCGCGCTCTTGAAGGTGGGCACCTTCTCGAACGTCGTGCGGTACGTGATCGACACGTTCTGCACCCGCACGGTGGGCGGCTCGCCCGGCAGGGGCTTCTGGCGGAGCACCACCTTCTTGGGCGTCTCCGGGACCGGCGCGCTCGCCGGCGTCTGGGGCTCGGTGCTAGATGCGGACAGCGAAATCACGCTCCCGGGACATGAAGAAGAGGCTGCCGAGCACGAGGGACACCACGGCCCACGCGGCACCGGCGACCCACATGGAGGTCGGTGGCACGACACCGCGCAGCGTCAGGTCGCTCCACCCGCCGATCAGCGAGTACAGGGGGTTGAGCTCCATGAGGTTCGCGAGGTCGGGGAACTTCTCGCGCGCCTGCTCCGGGTACCACAGGACGGGCGAGACGTAGAGCCAGATCCGCAGGAAGTACGGCAGGAAGCTCGACGTGTCGCGGAAGTAGACCTGCACGGCCGCGAACAGCGCCGCCATCCCCATACTGAACAGCGTCAGCATGATGAGGAACACGAAGCCGAGCAGCATCGTGAAGGACCACGGCGGCTGCGCCAGGATCAGCAGCAGCAGGTACACCGGGATCGTCGGCAGGAACCGGAAGAACGCGGTGCGCACGGCGGCCAGCGGCATGAGGAGCCGCGGGAACGCCATGTTGAGGATGAGGCGCCCGCCGCCCGTGACGGACGTGGCGCCCGAGGCGACCGCGCCGGAGAAGTAGTAGAAGACGAAGATGCCGCCGGCGATGTGGGCGAAGCGCTCCATGCCGCCCCCGCCGCCGAGGACGTTGATGAGGAAGAAGTAGACGGCGGCGAGCAGGGTCGGGTTGAGCACCAGCCAGATCTGCCCGAAGACGGTCTGCGAGTGCGCCGCCTTGATGCCCGACCGCGAGAACTCGGCCGCGAAGGGCAGGCGCCCCCACAGGTCGCGGAAGTAGGGCCGCAGCGCCGGCAGACCCGCCCGGTGCGGCTCGTAGACCTGGAGCTCGGCGTCCCAGTCGGGCGCGTTCTGTTGAGCCATGTGCTGCTCAGTCCTCCGGACTCTCGTGACCCCCGTCGAGGGGCGGCCGGCCGGACCGACCCGGCGCAGGAGCCGACCCAGGATAGCCGCCCGGCCGCGGGGTCCCCTCCTCGTGCGGTGCGACGTCCGTCACGGGACCGGGCCGCTCGACCCCCCGCAGGAACCCGCTGCCCCACGCCATCTGCATGGTGGCGACGACGCCGGGCAGGCGCCACCGGGCCGCGGGCTCGAGGCCGCGGCCCATGGCCGCCGTCGCCACGACGAGGAACGCCGCGTACACGCCGGGGGCCGCCGCGCCGAGCAGGAGCCAGCGCGGGCCGGTCGTCGCGCCGAGCACGGCGGCGACGGTGCCGACGGCGACGCCCAGCACCGTGGCGGGCGGGGCCAGGTAGCGCAGGCTCGCGGTCTCCGGGTAGGTCCGGACCACCTGGCGGCGCCAGCGGCCCGTGCGGAAGAACTGCCGGGCGAGCTCGGACCACGAGCCGCGCGGGCGGTACGTCACGGCGAGCGTCGGGTCGAACCACACGACCTCGCCGGCCGCGCGGAGCCGGTGGTTGAGCTCCCAGTCCTGGGCGCGCACGAACGTCTCGTCGAAGCCCCCGACCCGCTCGAGCGCGTCCCGCCGGAACACGCCGAGGTACACGGTGGGCGCGGGCCCGGCCTCGCCGCCGGTGTGGAACGCCGCGGACCCGATGCCGAGCGGGCTGGACATCGCGCGCGCGACGGCGTTCTCGAACGGCGTCGTGCCGACGGGCACCATCATCCCGCCGACGTTCGCGGCGCCCGTGGCCCGCAGCACCTCGACGGCGCGCGACACGTAGTCGGCGGCGATCTCGCTGTGCCCGTCGACGCGCACGAGGACGTCGTACCGCGCCGCCGCGACGGCGAGGTTGAGAGCCGCGGGCGTGCGGCCGCTCGGGTTGGCGACGACGCGCAGCCGGGGGTCGGCCGCGGCGAGTTCGGTCGCGATCTCCCACGTCCGGTCGCGGCTGGGCCCGACGGCGAGGACCACCTCGAGCGGGCCCGCGTAGTCCTGCGCGAGGACCTGGCCGACGGCGGCGCGCAGGTGCCGCTCCTCGTCCCGGACGGGGAGGATCACCGAGACGCCGGGGGCGGCGTCGGGGTCGGGGACGGGGGGACCGGACATCCCGGAGATCGTACCCAGGCCCCCGCTACGGTTGGTGGGGCCCGGGGCCCACACGGCTCGGCGGGCACGACCGGACGGCCCGGCGGGCGGAACGGAGCGGGCATGAGGCTCTCGGTGATCGGGTGCGGGTACCTCGGCGCGGTGCACGCGGCGTGCATGGCCGACCTCGGCCACGAGGTGGTGGGCGTCGACGTCGACGCGGCGAAGGTGGACCTCCTCGCCGCCGGCACGCCGCCCTTCCACGAGCCCGGGTTCGCCGACCTGCTCGAGCGGGCCCTCGCCACCGGCCGGCTCACCTTCACCACCGACCCGGACGCCGTCGCGTCGGCCCAGGTCCACTTCGTCTGCGTGGGCACGCCGCAGCGGGAGGACTCCTACGCGGCCGACCTGCGCTACGTCGACGACGCCGTGGACGCCCTCGTCGCTCGGCTGGCGCCGCACCCGGACGGGCCGGTCGTCGTCGTCGGGAAGTCGACGGTGCCCGTGGGCACGGCGGAGCGGATCGCGGCCCGGATCGCCCGGGCCGCGCCCGACGCCGGCGCGACCCTGGTCTGGAACCCCGAGTTCCTGCGCGAGGGCTTCGCGATCCAGGACACGGTCTCGCCCGACCGGATCGTCTACGGCCTGCCGCCCGGGCCCGACGGCGAGCGCGCGGCCGAGGTGCTCGACGCCGTCTACGCCGACCTGCTGGCCCGGGGCGTCCCGCGCCTGCGCACCGACTACGCGACGTCGCAGCTCGTGAAGGTGGCCGCGAACTCGTTCCTCGCCACGAAGATCTCGTTCATCAACGCGATGGCCGAGCTGTGCGAGGCGACCGGCGCCGACGTCACCGAGCTCGCGGAGGCCATCGGGTACGACGACCGGATCGGGCGCAAGTTCCTGCGCGCCGGCGTCGGCTTCGGCGGCGGCTGCCTGCCCAAGGACATCCGGGCCTTCATGGCGCGCGCGGGCGAGCTCGGCGTCGACCAGGCGCTGACGTTCCTGCGCGAGGTGGACGCGATCAACCTGCGCCGGCGCGAGCACGTCGTCGAGCTCGCGGCGGCGGCCTGCGGGGGCAGCCTCTCGGGCGCACGGGTCGCGGTGCTCGGGGCCGCGTTCAAGCCCGACAGCGACGACATCCGCGACTCCCCCGCGCTCGCCGTGGCCGAGGGCGTGGCGGGCCGGGGCGGGCAGGTCGTCGTGACCGACCCGGCCGCGCTCGAGAACGTGCGCCGCACGCGGCCGCACCTGCGCACCGAGCCGGACGTGCGGGCGGCGCTGGCGGGCGCGGACGTCGTGCTGCTGCTGACGGAGTGGCGCGAGTACGTCGGGCTCGACCCGGCGGAGGTCGGGGAGCTCGTCGCGCGGCGCCAGGTGGTCGACGGCCGCAACGTGCTCGACCCCGCCCGCTGGCGCGCCGCCGGCTGGACCTACCGCGGCCTCGGCCGGCCCTGAGACCGGGCCCCGGCGCGGCGTCGCGACGGGGTCGGCACCGGGGCCGGCTCCGGCGCTGCGACCTGCGACGGGACCTGCGACGGGACCTGCACACAACCTCCACGACGCCCTGGCAGATGCTCCCGGGACGGCGCACCCGCCGACCGTATGCTGACCGGCGTGACCCCCAGGCATGCCGCCGTGCGCCGCCGCGGCCCCGGCCACGCGCGCCGGCTGCCCCGCCACCGCATCCGCCGCGCCGTCGGCCTCACGCTCGTCGCCGTCGTGGGCTTCGTCGGCACCGGCGCCGCGACCACCTACGCGCGCCTGCAGAACAACATCACGTCCGCGGACGTCACCCACCTGCTCGGTGAGTTCCGCCCGCCGCCGCCGAAGCCGGACCCCGAGGACCCCGCCGCCGGCACGACGGTGAACATCCTCGTCATCGGCTCCGACACCCGCGCCGGCAACGAGCGCTTCGCGACCGACACGTCGGTCCAGGGCGAGCGCTCGGACACCACGATCGTCGTGCACATCTCCGCCGACCGGAGCCGGGTCGAGCTGGTCTCGATCCCGCGCGACATCCTCAGCCCGCAGCCGGAGTGCCTGCGCTCGGACGGGACGAAGGCCGGCGCGCGCAGCCAGGCGATGTTCAACGAGGCGTACTCGCGCGGCGCCCAGAACGGGTCCGAGACCGACGGCGCCGCGTGCGTGCAGCGGACCATCGAGCAGCTCACGGGCGTCTACATCCACCACTTCGTCATCGTCGACATGACCGGCTTCGTCGACATGGTGGACGCCGTCGGCGGGATCCCCATGTGCATCCCCGAGCCGATCAACTCGCCCAAGGCGAAGCTCGTGCTCGAGGCCGGCGTGCACGAGTTCGACGGCGTGACGGCCCTGCGGTTCGCCCGCGCCCGGACCGGTCAGGGCCTCGACGGCTCCGACACCTCGCGCATCGGCCGGCAGCAGGAGCTCATGGCGGCGACCGCGCGGACCGTGCTGAGCAAGAACCTGCTCACCGACGTGCCGGAGCTCGTCCGCTTCCTCAACGCGGCGACGCGCTCGCTCACCGTGAGCAGCGGGCTCGCCGGCATCCCCGACATGACCGGCCTGGCGTACAGCCTCCGCGGGATCTCCCCGGACGACATCACGTTCATGACGATCCCCAACCGGCCGTACCCGGAGAACCGGAACCGGCTGATCTTCGACGACACGGCCGCCCTCGTCTGGGCGAACATCGCCAACGACGTGCCCATGACCACCGGCATCCCGGGGCTGGAGCCGACGACCGTCGACCCCGGCACGGCCGACCCCGCCGCGCCGACGACGCCGACGCCCGCGCCGACGCGTACGCCCGGGGCCGAGCCGTTCACGCCCGCCGACGTCACGGCGGTCTGCGGCTGATGGCCGAGCGGCCGCCGAGCTTCGAGCCCGGGTCGCGGCGCCGGCCGCCCCGCGCCGACGACGCTGTCGTGGTCGGGCGGCCCGCCCGCCCGGCGCAGCCCGCGCGGCGCGTGCCGCCAGCCACCCCCCGGCGCCCGGGCGCCCAGGGCGCGGCCCCGCCCCCGGCCATCCCGCCCGGGGACCGCGGCGCGCGGCCCGCCCGGCCGGCGTCGGGCACCGCACGGACCGCGGCGGGCGCGCCGGCCCGCCCCGCCGCCCGCCGGGCGGGCGCGCCCGCCCGCCCCGCCGGCCGCCCCGCCGCCCGCCCCGCCACAGCGCGACGTCCGCGCCGACGCGGGCGGCGGCTCGCCGTGGGGCTGGTCATCGTGCTGGCCCTGCTCCTGGCCTGGCCGATCGGCCTCGGCCTCTGGGCGAACAACCGCCTCACGCGGGAGCCGGCGCTCTCCGGCGCCGCGGGCACGCCCGGCACCACCTACCTGCTCGCCGGCTCGGACGAGCGGGGCTCCCTCGTGCACGACGCGACGGCCGGCTCGCGGACCGACACGATCATGGTGCTGCACGTGCCGCCGTCGGGCCCGAGCGCCCTCATCAGCCTGCCGCGCGACACCTACGTCGACATCCCGGGCCACGGGCCGAACAAGCTCAACGCCGCGTACGCGTTCGGCGGGCCGCCGCTGCTGGTCACGACGGTCGAGGGCCTCACCGGCCTCACCGTGGACCACTACGTGGAGATCGGGCTCGACGGGGTCGCGGGCGTGGTCGACGCGGTCGGCGGCGTCGAGCTCTGCCTCGACTACGACGTCGACGACGCGAAGAGCAAGCTCGTGTGGACGGCCGGCTGCCACGAGGCCGACGGCGTCACGGCGCTGGCCTTCGCGCGGATGCGGTACTCCGACCCGCAGGGCGACATCGGCCGCACGCAGCGCCAGCAGCAGCTCATCAGCGCGGTGGGCGACGAGGTGGCGCAGCGCTCGCTGCTCTGGCAGCCGGGCCGCCAGGTGTCGCTGCTGCGTGCCGGCACGGACGCGCTCGTGGTGAGCGAGGGCACGTCGATCCTCGACCTCGGGCGGCTCGCCCTCGCGTTCCGCGACGCGACCGGCCCGGAGGGCATCCGCGGCACGCCGCCGATCGCGGACGTCGACTACCAGTCGGGCGGCGTGGGCTCCACCGTGCTGCTCGACCCGGAGCGCAGCCCCGGCTTCTGGGCGGGGATCCGCGACGGGTCGCTGCCGCCCGGCCCCGTGGGCGGCCTGCCCTCCTGAGGAGCCGACCGCCGGGCCGACCGCTGGGCCGACCGCTGGGCCGACCACCGGGACGACCACCGTGCGACCCGCTCGCGCACGGCGGCCCGCAGGCGCACCAGCGCCCGCTCGAGCGAACGCCGCGCGGGCCCGCTCGCCCGCTGCTCCACGCCTGCGTGGATGACGACGGCGAGCGCGACCGCGAGCGTGATCGCGACGGCGAGGGTGAGCGGGGCCGGGAAGACGTCGCGCAGCGACGCGATGACCCACCGGCCCCAGAGCTGGTGTACGAGGTAGAGCGGGTACGTGAGCGCGCCGAGGGTGGCCAGCCGTGCCCATCGCAGGCGCCGGAGCGGGCTCAGCGCCGCGAGCGCGACGACGCCGAAGCAGGCGACGACCGACAGCGCGAGCAGCGCGTGGTTCGGCCGGTGGCTCGTGTGCTCGACCACCCCGCGGGCGAGCACCGGCAGGCTCGTCCAGAGGGCGAGGCCGACGTTGCCCGCCAGCAGCAGCCACGGCAGCGGGGCGTGGCCGTCGCGGAACACGAGGAACAGGAGCATCCCGCCGGCGAAGAACGGGGCGAACCGCCCGACGAGGAGCTCCGGCAGGACGCCGGCCGACGCCTTGGTGGCGAGGACGGCGGCGAGGGGCCACAGCGCCGCGACGGCGAGCACCCGCCGCCGCGTGATCCCCACCGCGACGAAGACGACGACGAGCAGGTAGAAGCGCAGCTCGGCCCAGAGGGTCCAGTAGACGCTGTCGACGTGCGCCACGCCCACGAGGCTCTGCAGGAGCGTGGCGTTGACCGCGACGTCGCCCGCGGAGAGCGCCTTGCCCTCGGGCCACAGCACGGCGAGCAGCAGCACGGTGAGCGCGAGCGCCGCCCAGTACGTCGGGTAGACGCGGGCCAGGCGGGACGCCACGACCTGCGGCACCGACCGCCCCCACGCCGTCCAGAGGATGGCGAACCCGCTGACGACGAAGAACAGCTCCGGCGCCACGCGGAAGTACACGGTCACGCCGCTGAGGCCCGGGAAGAGCTCGGCGGTGTCGGCGCCCCACACCTCGAGCGTGCGGCCCGCGAAGTGGTAGAGCACGACGCCGAGCGCCGCGAGGAACCGCAGCCCGTCGAGGGCGTGCAGGCGCCGCCTCGCGGCGTCGGCCGGGAGCACGCGCGCGGGCGCGGCGGGGCGGGCCGGCGCGCGCCCCACGCCCAGCCCGGACGGTCCCGACGGCGCGGGCGGCACCGGCGGCACGGCGCGGCCGCGCCACCCGTCGAGCCCCTCGGCCGTCGTTACCATTCCGTGACCATAAGCACGGGTCCGCGCCCCTCGCACGACGACCGACCGCGTGCCGGACCGCTGTGCGCGCCGCCGCCGCGCGCGCGATGATGCGGCGGACGACCGCACCGCACCGGTCGGCCGGGCGCGACCCGGGCCGCCGGCGTCGGGACCGAGCAGACGGGGAGCACGCATGGCCGAGCAGCCGCTGGTGGGCATCATCATGGGGTCCGACTCCGACTGGCCGATCATGGAGGCGGCGTCCCAGGCGCTCGGGGAGCTCGGCGTCGCGCACGAGGTCGAGGTGCTCTCGGCCCACCGCATGCCGGACGAGGTCGTCGCGTACGGCCGCGGCGCCGCCGACCGCGGGCTGCGCGTCGTCATCGCCGGCGCGGGCGGCGCGGCCCACCTGCCCGGCGTGCTCGCGGCCGTGACGCCGCTGCCCGTCATCGGCGTGCCCGTGCCGCTCGCGCACCTCGACGGCCTCGACTCGCTCCTCTCCATCGTGCAGATGCCGGCGGGCGTCCCGGTGGCCACGGTCGGCGTCGGCGCGGCCCGCAACGCCGGCCTCCTCGCGGGCCGGATCCTCGGCGCGGGCTCCGACGACGCCGCGGCCGCGATGCGCGAGCGGGTCGTCGCGTTCCAGGCCACGCTCAAGGAGCAGGCGCTCGCGAAGGGCGCCCGCCTGCGCGCCAAGGTGGCCGGGGAGCACCGCACCGGCTTCTCCGCCTGAGGCCCCCGACCGGCCGGTTCGCGCCGTGGGCGCGACGGTTACGCTGGCCGCCATGCGGGAGCGGTTCTGGGAGCTCGTGCGCTTCGGCTCCGTGGGCACCCTGGCGTTCGTCGTCGACGCCGGGCTGTTCAACCTGCTCCGCTTCGGCCCCGGCGAGATCCTCGGCCACAAGCCGCTCACGGCGAAGGTGCTCTCGGTCGCGGCCGCCACGGTGGTGGCGTGGCTCGGCAACCGCTACTGGACGTTCGCGAGCCGCCGCACCGCCCGCCGCGCCCGCGAGTTCCTCGGCTTCGCCATCGCGAACGTCGTCGGCATGGTCATCGCCGTCGGCTGCCTCGCGATCTCGCACTACGTCCTGGGCCTGACGTCGCCGCTCGCGGACAACATCGCGGCGAACGTCGTCGGGCTGGGCCTCGGCACGATCTTCCGCTACCTCGCCTACCGCAGCTTCGTCTTCACCGGCCGGCCCGACGACGTGCCCGACGCCCTCCCGGACGACGTGCCCGACGCCCTGCCCGAAATGGCCGACGAGATGCCCGACGTCGGCGCCCCCGCCCCGGGCCTCTCCCCCGCCGCGCCCTCAGCGCCGCGGGCCGCGCCGACGGCGCCGACGCCCCTGGGGTGACACGAGCGACCCCCGCGGCAGCACGACGTCGGGGTCGAGCGACCGCGGCACCGCCGCGAGGAACACCGCGAACACGGGCGGCCGCCGCTGCGCGAGCTCGAGGCGCCCGCCGTCCGCCGCGACGAGGTCCCGCGCGAGGGCCAGGCCCAGCCCCGTCCCCGCGCCCGAGGTGACCTCGCGCTCGAAGATCCGCGGCGCGAGGTCGTCCGGCACGCCCGGCCCCTCGTCGGCCACCTCGACGACGAACGCGGCGGGCCCCGACGGCCGGGACCGGACCGTCGTCGTGCCGCCGCCGTGCTTGAGCGAGTTCTCGATGAGGGTGGCGAGCACCTGGGCGAGCGCGCCCGGCGTCGCGAGGACGCTGACGTCGTCGGGCACCTCCACGACGAGCCGGCGGCCCGCGCGCGCGAACGTGGGCGCCCACTCCTCGCGCTGCTGGACGAGGACGTCGGCGAGGTGCACCGCCTCCGTCGTGCCGCCCTGGGCGCGCCGCGAGCGCGCGAGCAGGTCGTCCACGACCGTGACGAGCCGCTCGACCTGCTCGAGCGCGATGCGCGCCTCCTCGCGCACCTCGTCCGACGACGCGGCCTCGATGATCTCCTCGAGCCGCATGGACAGCGCCGTCAGCGGGGTGCGCAGCTGGTGGGACGCGTCGCTGGCGAACTGCCGCTCGGCGGCGAGCCGGCCCGCGAGCCGGTCGGCGCTGCGCACGAGCTCCGCGGCGACGAGGTCGATCTCCTCCACCCCGGACGGCTCGAGCCGCGGCCGCACCTGCCCCGAGCCGAGCTGCTCGGCGCTCGCCGCGAGGTAGACGAGCGGGGCCGCGAGCCGCCGCGCCTGCCACAGCGCCATCGAGATGCCCGCGGCGAACGCCACCGTCGCCGCGACGACCACGAGCACCACGGCGCGCGCCGTCCGCCACACGACGTCCCAGTAGGAGACGGACATGACGACGACCCCGCCGGACTCGGTGTTGACGACCTTCGTGTACGCCTGGCCCTCCACCGGGTCCCCGGCCTGGATGCGGGTGCCGTCCGGCCCGACGACGGACGCCGACACGGGCAGCGCGCCGTCCTGCCCACCGACGTACGGCTCGAGCATCTCCTCGCTCAGCTCGCGCCCCGCCGTGATCCGCGCCTCGACCTGCCGGCCGAGCGCCGCCGCCGCGTCGTTGAGGTGGCGGAGCTCGGTGTCCCGGATGAGGCGGGCACCGTAGAAGGCGAGCGGGATGCCGAGCAGGACGACCGCGACCGTGACCGCGGCGATCGTCGCCTGGAGGACCCGGCGGCGCACGTCAGCGGCCCTGCCCGATCAGCGCGTCTCGAAGCGGAAGCCCATGCCGCGCACCGTGGAGATGTAGCGCGGGTCGTTCGCGTCGTCGCCGAGCTTGCGCCGCAGCCAGGAGACGTGCATGTCGAGGGTCTTCGTCGAGCCCGTCGGGTCGGAGTCCCACACCTCCCGCATGAGCTGCTCGCGGGAGACGACGGAGCCCGCCTCCCGGACCAGCACCCGCAGCAGGTCGAACTCCTTCGCGGTGAGGTGCAGCTCGCGGTCCCCCTGGAACGCGCGGTGCGCCGCGAGGTCCATGCGCACGTCCTGCGCGCTCAGCTCGTCCTCGTCGCCGCCGTCGGCCTGGCTGCGCCGCAGGAGGGCGCGCACCCGGGCGAGCAGCTCCGCGAGCCGGAACGGCTTGGTCACGTAGTCGTCCGCGCCGGCGTCCAGCCCGACGACGAGGTCCACCTCGTCCGCGCGGGCCGTGAGCACGAGGACCGGCGTCGTCATCCCCTTGCCGCGGATCCAGCGCGCGACGTCGAGGCCGTCCATGTCGGGCAGCCCGAGATCGAGGATCACGAGGTCCGCGCTGGGGGCTCCGTCGATCGCGCCTTGACCCGTGCCTTGCACGACGACGTCGTAGCCCTCGCGCCCCAAGGCGCGCGCCAACGGTTCGGCAATGGTGGGGTCATCTTCAGCCAGCAGGACCCGCGTCATGCGCACATGCTGCCACAGGCCCGCCCCCGCCCGGGCGGGGCCGCGGGCGTCGTCCCCCGGTCGGACGCACCCGCGCCGCCGTGCGCCCGGGGACGGACGCCGCCCGCCCGGGCCCCGCCTAGGCTGGTCGGGTGCGCTGGTGGGAACGGGTCGCCGCGTGGGACGTCACCCACCGCCTCGCCGTCGACGCCGCCGGCGCGGTCGTGCTGGGCCTGCTCGTCGTGCCCGTCAGCACCGGCGTGCTCGGCATGCCGACGCGCGCGGCCGCCGTGCTCTGGTCCCTCGCCCTCGTCGCGCCTCTGCCCTGGCGGCGCGTGCGCCCGGCGGCCTCCGCCGCCGCCGTCTACGCCGTCGCGCTCGCGCACGTGGTCGTCGGCACGCCGCTCGTGCTGCCCGCGGACCTCCTCGTGCTCGTCGCCCTCTACTCCGTCACGGTGCACGGGCCGACGTGGGCGTACCGGACCGCCGCCGGGACCGCGCCGGTGGGGGCCGCGGCCGTCGGGCTGGGGACCATGGCCAGGTTCGGCTGGGGGCCCCGGGACGCGGCGTTCATCGCGTTCGTCATCGTGCTCATGTGCGTGACGGTCTTCGCCGTGGCGCTCGTGCGGCGGTCGCGGCGGGTGGCGATCGACGCGCTCGTCGACCGCGCGCGTCGCCTGGAGATCGAGCGGGACCAGCAGGCCCGGATCGCCACCGCGGCCGAGCGCGCGCGCATCGCGCGCGAGATGCACGACATCGTCGCCCACTCGCTCTCCGTGATCATCGCCCAGGCGGACGGCGGCCGGTACGCGGCGGCGACCGACCCCGACGCGGCGGGCCGGGCGCTGACGACCGTCGCCGAGACCGGCCGCGCCGCCCTCGCCGACATGCGCCGGCTGCTCGGGGTGCTGCGCCCCACCGAGGCGTCGGACGCGGGGCCCACGGGGTCCGCCGGGTCCTCCCCGGGCGCCGCTGCGGGCGCGCCGTCGGCGGGCGGGGGCACGGTGGCGGCGGGCGGGCTCTCCCCCCAGCCCGGCGTGGAGGACGTCGCCGCGCTGGTCGCGCAGGCGCGCGAGAGCGGGGTCCGCGCGTCGCTCGTCCGCATGGGCACGCCGCGCACGCTGCCGCCCGGCACGGGCCTGACCGTGTACCGGATCTGCCAGGAGTCCCTGACGAACGTGCTCAAGCACGCCGGCCCGTCGCCGACGGTGACCGTGCTGCTCCAGTGGGGCGCCGCGTCGCTGGCCCTCGAGGTCTCCGACGACGGCCGCGGGGCCGCCGCGGCCTCGGACGGGCACGGGCAGGGCCTGCTCGGCATGCGCGAGCGCGCGGTCATGCTGGGCGGGACCCTCGCCGCGGGCCCGCGCCCCGGCGGCGGCTACCGCGTCCGCGCCGAGATCCCCATCCCACCCCTGCGCCCCGAGGAGGACGCCCCGTGACCGACGTCGACCCGACCGGTTCGCCCCGGACCGCCCCCGACGGCGCGGGCGGGCCCGTGCGCGTGGCCCTCGTCGACGACCAGCAGCTCGTGCGCGCCGGGTTCCGCATGGTCATCGACTCCCAGCCCGACCTCGAGGTGGTGCTCGAGGCGGGCAACGGGCGCGAGGCGCTGCAGCGGCTCGCCGTCGTGGAGGTCGACGTCGTGCTCATGGACGTGCGCATGCCCGAGCTCGACGGGCTGGCGGCGACCGCGCAGCTGACGTCGCCCGGGGGCGGCCCCGCCGGTCGGGTGCGGCCGCCGAAGGTGATCGTGCTGACGACGTTCGACCTCGACGAGTACGTGCTCGCCGCGATCAAGGCGGGCGCGAGCGGCTTCCTGCTCAAGGACGCCCCGCCCGAGGAGATGCTCGCCGCGATCCGCACCGTGCACGCCGGGGACGCCGTCATCGCGCCGTCCGCGACGCGGCGCCTGCTCGAGCGGCTCGTCACGAGCCTGCCCGACCTGCAGGAGCGGCCGCAGCACCCCGGCCTGGCGGAGCTCACGGAGCGCGAGCGCGAGGTGCTCGTGCTCATGGCCCGCGGCCGGTCGAACGGCGAGATCGCGCGGGACCTGTTCGTCGCCGAGGCGACGGTGAAGACCCACGTCGGGCGCGTGCTGGCCAAGCTGGGCGCGCGGGACCGGGTGCAGGCCGTCGTCGTCGCCTACGAGAGCGGGCTCGTCACGCCGGGCTCGTAGGCCGCTCGCCCCGACGTCGCACCCCCTCCCCGCAAGAGTGGAACGATCTGCTGGCATTTCGTTCCACTTCGTGGGCTGGGACCTCACTTCGTTCCACTCTGCGCAGGCGTCGCCCCCGCCCGAGCCGCTCGCCCCGACGTCGCACGCGCGGGCGCCGCGCGGTCCCCCCACGGGATGACACGGCGGGCGCGGATCCCATGCCGGGGCGCGACGTGCGCCGTCCTCGCCGGCGCCTAGCGTCGGGGCGACGAGAGGAGATCCACCGTGACGACGTCCGCCACGCCCCCCGCCGGCCCGCCGGCCCGCCTGCCCGCCGTCCGCGCCCGCGGCCTCACCAAGGTCTACGGCTCCGGGCCGTCCGCGGTCGAGGCGCTCGTCGACGCCGACATGGACGTCCCCGCCGGGGAGTTCACCGCGATCATGGGCCCGTCGGGCTCCGGCAAGTCGACGCTCATGCACCTGCTCGCCGGCCTCGACAGCGTCACGCGCGGGCAGGCGTTCATCGGCGACCTCGACATCACCACGCTCGACGACCGCGAGCTCACGCGGCTGCGGCGCGACCGGGTCGGCTTCGTCTTCCAGTCGTTCAACCTGCTCCCGATGTTCACCGCGGAGCAGAACATCGTGCTGCCGCTCGAGCTGGCCGGCCGCCCGGTCGACCGCGCGTGGTTCGACACGCTCGTGACGACGCTCGCCCTCGGCGACCGGCTCGACCACCGGCCGAGCGAGCTCTCCGGCGGCCAGCAGCAGCGGGTCGCCATCGCGCGGGCGCTCATCGCGAAGCCGGACGTCGTCTTCGCCGACGAGCCGACCGGGAACCTCGACTCCCGCGCGGGCGCGCAGGTGCTGAGCTTCCTGCGCCGCTCGGTGCGCGAGCTGGGGCGGACCGTGATCATGGTCACCCACGACCCGTCCGCCGCCGCCTACGCGGACCGCGTCGTGCTCATCGCGGACGGCCGGATCGCCGGCGAGATCTCCGACCCCACGCCCGAGTCGGTCCTCGCCGGGCTCGACGCCCTGCGCACGCTCGACGAGGTGGCCGTCCCGTGATCCGGCTCGCCCTGGCGCAGATGCGCCGCAGCCTGCCCCGGCTCGTCTCCGCGGGCATCGCGGTCGCCATCGGCACCGCGTTCGTCGCGGCGACGCTCGTCGCCGGCAACGTCATCACGCGCACCACGTACGACTCGATGGTCGCCTCGCTCGCGCAGGCCGACCTCGTCGTCCGCGGCAGCGAGCTCACGCCGGACACGCTCGCCGCGGTGCGCGCCACCGACGGCGTCGCCGCCGCCGACGGCCGCGTCGCCCTCTGGACGGAGCTCGCCGCGGGCGGCCAGCGCGCCTACCCCGAGGTGACCACCCGCGCGTCGGACCCCCGGCTCGAGGCCCAGCAGGTCCGGTCGGGCCGCCTGCCCGACGCCCCCGGCGAGATCGCCCTGCCCGCGTCGCTCGCCGACCGGCTCGACCTCGCCGTCGGCGACGAGGTCCGCACGGTGCGCACCACCTGGGACCCCGAGACCGGCGAGCCGTCGGAGAGCACGGAGTCGCTCGCCGTCGTCGGGCTCACGGAGGACCCGTCGGGCGCGTTCGCGCGGACCGGCGGCGCCGCCGTCGTGCACCCCGACGACGCGGCCCGCTGGTACGACCAGGAGTGGGGCGGCGAGGGGCTCGCCTACGACGCGATCGTCGTCGCGCTCGAGCCGCAGGCGGACCTCGAGGCCGCGCGGGCGGCGCTCGCCGACGCCGCGCCCGGCACCGTGGTCCAGACGCGCGACGAGCGGGCCCAGCAGCTCACGGCCGAGCTCACCGGCGACACGGAGGCCCTCACCGCCGTCGTGCTCGGGTTCGCGGCGATCGCGCTGCTCGTGGCCGCGCTCGTCGTGACCAACACGTTCCAGGTGCTCGTGGCCCAGCGGACGCGCACGCTCGCGCTGCTGCGCTGCGTCGGCGCGGACAAGCGGCAGGTCCGCCGCTCGGTGCTCGTCGAGGCCGCGCTGCTGGGCGCGGCGGCGTCGGCGGCGGGGATCGCCGTCGGGCTCGCGCTCGCGCAGGTCACGCTGCTCGTGCTCGGCAACGTCAACCCGGACGTGCCGCTGCCGACGACGGTCCCCGTGTCCGCCGCCGTGCTCGCCGTGCCGTTCGCCGTGGGCACCGTGGTGACGCTCGTGGCCGCGCTGGCGCCGGCGCGCGCCGCCACGCGGGTCGCGCCGCTCGCCGCGCTGCGCCCCGCCGACGCACCGGTGCTCGGCACCCGCGCGAGCCGTGGCCGCCTCGCCCTGGCGCTGCTGCTCACCGTCGGCGGCGGCGGGCTGCTCGTCGGCGGGGTCGCGCTCTCGGGCTCCGAGGGCGGCGTCATGGTCGGCCTGCCCGTGGGGCTGCTCGGCGGCGCGCTGTCGTTCGTCGGCGTCCTCGTCGGCGCCCTGCTGTGGATCCCGCCGGTCGTCGCGCTCGCGGGCCGGCTCCTCGCGCGGACCGGGCCGAGCGCGCGGCTGGCCGCCGCGAACACGCTGCGCAACCCCCGGCGGACGTCGGCGACGAGCGCGGCACTCCTCATCGGCGTGACGCTCGTGGCGATGATGAGCACCGGCGCGGCGAGCGCCCGCACGACGCTCGCGAGCGAGCTCGACGCGCAGTTCCCGGTCGACGTCGTCGTGCGCGACCCGAACCTCGGGGCGACGGACCCGTCCGCGACGCCGCAGATCACGTCCGACGTCGTGAGCCGGCTCGCGGCGGTCGAGGGCGTCGAGGCGGTCGCGCACTCCCGCGTGGTCACCGTGGCGTGGGCCGACGACGAGGGCGACCTCGGCTGGGAGGAGCTGCAGGTGCTGCCGCCGGACACCGCGCGGAACGTCCTGCTCGACCCCGCCCAGGCCGACGGGCTCGCCGACGACACGGTCGTCGTGACCCGCGCCCTCGCGGAGCGCTACGGGCTGGCCGACGGCGACCCCGTCACCCTCGCCGTCGACGGTGGCCCGGGCACGGAGGTGACGCGCGACGTCGTCGTGACGGACTTCGCCGGGGCGCTCCTCGCGACGCCCACCACGCTCGGCGCGCTCGGCGTCGACCTGCCGACCAACGAGCTGTGGCTGCGGCTCGCGGCCGACGCCGACACGGTCGCCGTGATGGACGACGTCCAGGAGGCGCTGTCGGACTCGGCGCTGCAGGTGTTCGGCGTGGCGCTCGAGCGCGCGATGTTCGAGAACGTCATCGACACGCTGCTGGCGATCGTGCTCGGGCTCCTCGCAGCCGCCGTGGTCATCGCGCTCATCGGCGTGGCGAACACGCTGTCGCTCTCGGTGATCGAGCGCCGTCGGGAGTCGGCGACGCTGCGGGCGATCGGCATGTCCCGCGCCCAGCTGCGCGGCTCCCTGGCGGTCGAGGGGATGCTCGTCGCGGTCGTGGGCGCGGTGCTGGGCAGCGCGCTCGGGCTCGTCTACGGCTGGGCCGGCACGCTCACGGTGCTGCGCGCCCTGGGCGACGTGGCGCTCGAGCTGCCCTGGCGCGAGCTCGGGGCGGTGCTGGCGGTGGCCGTGGCCGCGGGCCTGCTCGCCTCGGTGCTGCCCGCGCGGAGCGCGGTGCGCACGTCGCCGGTGGAGGCGCTCGCCGTCGAGTGACGGCGGGCACCTCGCCGTCGAGTGACGGCGGGCACGGGGGTGGGGACGGGGGCGCGTCCCCACCCCCGCCGGGTCGTCCCGGCCGCCGACGGCGCGCGGCGGCGAGGGTGCCGGCGTGCGGTTCTCGCTGGGGCACGTCGGCGACGTCGAGGTGTCGCCGGGCGCGGCCCTCGCCGACTGCGCCGGCGCGCTCGCCGCGCTGCTCGGCCCGCTGGCCGGCGCGCCGCTGTCCGTGGACGGCGTCCCGCTCGGCCCCGACCACGTGGCGGGCGTGGCGCCCTGGCAGGCCGGCTGCCACGTGCACGTGGCGGGGGCCGGCGGGGACCCCGGGCGGGCGGCCCGGCGGGCGGCCGAGGCCGCGGTCGGCGCACCCTGGCACCTCGCCGTGGTGGCCGGGCCGGACGCGGGCGCGGTCGGCGTGCCCGACGCCGAGGGCCGGCTCCGCGTCGGCCGCGCGCCGGGCGCGGCGGCGGCCGGGACGGGGGCTCGGGCTTCGGGGGAGGACGGCGTCCTGGCGCTGACGGACCCGGCGGTCTCGCGGCGGCACCTCGTCGTGCGCGGGCCGGGGCGCGGCGGCGCGGGGCGCGGGACCTCGGGAGGCGGCGCGGGCCGGCGGCGCCTGCGGGTGCGCGACGTCGGCTCGGCGAACGGGACCGCCGTGCGGCGGCGGGGCCGCTGGCGCCGGGTCCGCCTGCGCCGGGTCCGCCGGGCGCGCGCGGGCGACGGGACCCGGCTGCGGGTCGGCGGCACGGTCCTCGAGGTGCGGGCCGCCCCGCGCGCCGCACCGGAGGGCGCAGCGCCCGACGACGATGCCGCCCGGCCGGCGCCCGCCGCGCCGGTGCCCCGCGGCGTCGCGCCCGCGGCGACCCTCGTCCCCCTCGTGCTCGCGGCCGTCCTCGCCGCGAGCACGCGCAGCCCGCTCTTCCTGCTCATGGCCGCGGCGGGCCCCCTGACGGCGCTGGCCCAGGCGGGCGCGGAGCGCCGCCGGGCGCGCCGCGCGGCGCGGGCGGGCGCCGGGGGCGGCGCCGAGGGGGCCGACCTCGGCCCCGACGCGGCCGCCGCGACGGTCCTGCTCGGCCGCGGCCACCGCGACCTGCCGCCCTGGTGGGCCCTCGCGGCGGAGGGGCTCGCCGTCGTCGGCGACGCGGGCACGCGGCGGGCCGTGGGGCGCGCGCTCGCGGGCGCCGCCGTCCTGCACCCCGACCTGGCCCTCGACCTGCGGCTCGACCCGGCCGCCACCGACCACTGGCGGTGGGCCCGCTGGCTCGGCGACCGGCTCGCCGGGCCGGACGGCCCGCCGCCCGGCGGCCCCCACCTCGTCGTGGCCGACGGGCTCGCCCGGCACCGGACCGCGCTGGAGCGCTGGTGGCTGCGCGCCACGGGCGGGGACCGGGCCGTCGTCGTGCTCGACGACGCCGCCCCGCCGTGGTGCCGGTGGGTGCTGCGCGTCGCCGCGCCGGGCCCGGCGGCCCCGGCGCCGGCGGGCGTGCTCACGGGACCGGGCGGGCCGCGGGCCGTCGCGGTGCCGCTGGGCTCGCCGGCGTGGGCGGAGGCGCACGCCCGGCGGGTGGCCGCGCGCGACGCCGGGCGGGCGAGCCGGCGCGCCGCCCTGCCGACCCGGGTCTCCCCCGCCGACGTCGGGCTTCCCACGGACGTGGACGGGGTCGTCGCCGCGTGGCGCGCCGGGGCGGGCGGGCAGGACCGCGGGCTGCGCACGCCCGTCGGGGTCGCGGCGGGCGCGGCGGGCCCGGGGCGCGCGTGGCTCGACCTCGTCGCCGACGGGCCGCACGCCCTCGTCGCGGGCACCACGGGCGCGGGCAAGTCCGAGCTGCTCCAGGCGCTCGTGCTGGGCCTGGCGCTGCGCCACCCGCCCGGCGAGCTGGCGCTCGTCCTGCTCGACTTCAAGGGCGGCGCCGGGCTCGGCCCCTGCTGGGAGCTGCCGCACGTCGTCGGGCGGGTCACGGACCTCGACCGCGAGCAGGCGGTCCGCGCGCTCGAGGCGCTCGCGGCGGAGCTGCGCCGGCGCGAGGCGGTCCTGGCCGCGGCGGGCGTCGGGGACGTCGCCGCCCTGCGCGGCCCCGGCGCGCCCGCGGGCGTCGCGCCCCTGCCGCGCCTGCTCGTCGTCGTCGACGAGTTCCGCGCGCTCGCCGAGGACCTGCCGGACTTCGTCCCGGCGCTCGTGCGCCTCGCGGCGCAGGGGCGCTCGCTCGGCATGCACCTCGTGCTGGCCACGCAGCGTCCCGGCGGCGCCGTGACCGCGCAGATGCGCGCCAACCTCGCGCTGCGGATCTGCCTGCGGGTCACGGACGCCGCGGACTCCGTGGACGTCGTCGACGTGCCCGACGCCGCCCGCCTCCCGCCGGACGCCCCCGGCCGGGCGGTGGTGCGGCGCGGGTCCGGGGCGCCGACCCTGGTCCAGGCCGTGTGGCCCGCGCTGCCGGCCGGGGCCGGGCCGCTGCGCAGGGCGGCGCCGTGGCCCTCGCGCGGGACCGCGCCCGACGACGCGGCGCCCTCCTCCCGGCACGCCGCCGCCCTCGCGCGGCTCGCGCGCGCGGCGGCCGAGCGGCGCGGGGAGCCCGCCCCGCCGGCGCTGTGGTCGCCCCCGCTGCCCGCGCGCGTGGCAGACCCGGTGGCCCAGGCCGACGACGCGCTCGTCCTCGGCGTGACCGACCCGCCGGGCGCGCGCGAGCGCGGACTGCTCACCTGGGCCGGACGCGGCGCGCTCGTCGTGGCCGGGCGCGGCCGCTCGGGCCGGACGACGGCGGCCCTGCGCGCGGCCACCGCGGCCCTGGCAGCCGGCCGGGAGGTGCACGCGGTCGGCCTGCCGGCCGGGTCGCTCGCGCCGCACGCGTGCCTGGGCACCGTCGTCGGGCCGGACGACCCGCGCCGGCTGGCCCGCCTGCTGACCCTCCTGCTCGACCGGCCGCCGACCGCGCCCCCTGCGCTCCTCGTGGTCGACGACGTCGCGGCGGCGGGCGAGGCCCTGGCCCGGCTCCCGCGGGGCGCGGGCGACGGCCTGCTCGAGCGCGTGGTGCGCGCCGCGGACAGGTGCGCGCTCGGCGTCGTGCTCACCGGCCACCCGCGCGACGTGCAGCACCTCCTCCCCCTCGCCGCGGCCCGGCTCGCGCTCCCGGTCGCCGACCCGGTGGACGACGCCGCGCTCGGCGTCCCGCGGGACCTGGGCGGCCGCTCGGTGCCCGGTCGCGGGGTCTGCCAGGGCACCCGGTGCCAGGTCGCGCTGCCCCTCGCGCCGCCGGTCGCCGCGCCCGCGGCCGCGCCGCTGCGCCTCGCCCCGCTCCCGGACCGCGTGCCTCTGGTGGGGCTGACGGACGGGGCCCCGGGCGTGCTGACCCTGGGCGTCGGCGGCGACGACGCCTCGCCCGTGGCCGTCGACCCACGCCCGGGCGTGCTCGTCGTCGGCCCCGCGGGCACGGGGCGGTCGACCGCGCTCGCGGTGCTGGCCCGGCACGCCCCCGCGGAGGTGCTCGTCGTCGCCGCGGACGGACCGCTCGCCGCGCACCCCCGCGTCGTGCGCTCGGGGCGAGGCGCCTTCGCCGCCCTCCGGGACCGGCCGCCCGCCGCCGTCGTCGTCGACGACCTCGACGTCCTCGCGCGGGCGAGCCCCGAGCTCGACGACCTGCTCGCCGACTGGGTCCTCGCGGCCGAGGCGGGCGACGCGTCGGCGCCCGCGGTGCTCGCGTCCTGCCGCACCGACCGCGCCGCGGCCGCCTACCGGGGCGCGGTCGCCGCGCTGCGGGCGTGCGCCGCCGTCGTCGTCCTGGCGCCCGCCGAGCCGGGCTCGGCCGACGTCGCCGGCGCCGACCTCGCCGCGGTCACCGACCCGGCACGGCCGCGGCACCCTGGGCGCGGCGTCGTCGTCGTGCGCGGGGCGGTCACCCCCGTGCAGGTCGCCCTGCCGTGACGGAGCCGCCTCAGCGCAGGGGCCGCTCGAGCACGAGCTCGTCGCGGATCGGGATGCCGTGGTCCCCGACGGCGGGGATGGCGGGCTCGAGGCGCCGGGCCTCGTCCACCGCGCCGACGTGCAGCTCGGCGAGCCGGAAGCCGCGGCGCTGGTAGAACCGCAGCGCGTCGACGTTGTCGTTCGTCGTCACGAGCCAGAGCCGTCGCGCCCCCGCGTCGCGGGCGAGGCGGGCGACGGCCTCGACGAGCGCGGTGCCCGTCCCGGCGTGCCGCTCCCCCGCGGCGACGACGAGCGCCGCGATCTCCGCCTCGCCGTCGTCCACGCGGTAGGCGACGTAGCCGGTCACCCGCCCGTCGGCGCGGGCGACCAGCCCCGGCAGCGCGAGGACGTCGACGACCTCGCCGAGGCGCACCTGCACGCGGCCGGCGAACTCCGCGTCGAGCAGCGCCTCGACGGCGGCCAGGTCCGCGCTGGAGATCGGGTCGACCACGGCCGCAGGATCACCCCTCGCGCCCGCCCCCGTCCAGGGTGTGCCGCAGCGCGGGCGGGCTGAGGACGGCCGCCGCGACGCCCACCGCCAGCGCCAGCGCGACCGCGGCGCCCCAGGGCAGCGCCACCGGCGCCCCGTCGATGCCGAACAGCGTCAGCGCCGTCGCCGCCTGGAGCAGCTGCCACGTGAGGACGGGGCCCCGCGCCCGCCGAGAGCCCCGGCGCAGCGCGCGGCCCGCCCCGACGAGCACCGCGGCGACGGCCAGCGCGAAGACGGCGAGGCCCGCGCCGGTCGCCGTCGCCCGCCCCGTGACGAGCTCGACCACCGCCCAGACCGCGCCCGCCACCAGGGCGACAGCCTCGAGGAGCACGCCCGCCACCGCCGCGTCGACGACGCGCGGGGGGCGCCCGCCGCCGGCAGACCCGCCCGCAGACCCGCCCGGCGACCCCTCCGGGGGCGGTCCGCTCGTCCCCGGCGTCGTCCGCTCGTTCACGCCCCGAGCCTAGGTCGTAGGTCACGCTCTCGAACCGATGTGATCGACGCCTCACCCCTTCGGGGGCGAAACACAGTCGTTACCTCTTGTGCACCCGGAAGAGACCGTGTGAACCTTGTTGCAGTCATAGGACGTTCACCTATCGATTCCCTCACGGATGGACACCCCGGACCGGGGCCTGCCCAGACGTGTGCCTGGAGGAGCTACCTGATGGACTGGCGCCACCGCGCTGCCTGCCTCGACGAGGACCCCGAGCTGTTCTTCCCGATCGGCAACACCGGTCCGGCCCTGCAGCAGATCGAGGACGCGAAGGCCGTGTGCCACCGCTGCCCCGTGATCGACGTGTGCCTGAAGTGGGCGCTCGACACCGGCCAGGACGCCGGCGTCTGGGGCGGCCTCTCCGAGGACGAGCGCCGCGCCCTCAAGCGGCGCACCGCGCGCGCCCGCCGCGCGGGCTGACACCCCCCACTGACCCGCCGACCCCGGGACCCCCGCCCCCTGCGGTCCCGGGGTCGGCGTCCGTCCCGGCCCGGTCAGGCCTCGCGCCGGCGGTCCCGCAGCTCCATGTCGAGGATGACCTGGGTGCCGCCGCCGGGCCGCGGCGACCACTCGATGCTCCCCCGCAGCTCGTGACGCACGAGCGTCTCGACGATCTGCGTGCCCAGGCCGCTCATGGGCCCGTGCTCCGGGTCCACGCCCGCGCCGTCGTCGCTGACGACGGTGCGCAGGTGGGCCCCCGACCGCTCCGCGATCACCTCGACGGTGCCCCCGCCGCTGCGCGCGAGGCCGTGCTCGACGGCGTTCGTGACGAGCTCGGTGAGGACGAGCGCGAGCGCCGTCGCCCCCTCCGCGGGCACCATGCCGAACGTACCCGTGCGCACGGTGCGCACGGGCACCTGGCCGGCCGACGCGACGTCGGCGGCGAGCCGGAGGCTGCGGTCGACGAGCTCGTCGAAGTCGACGGCCTCGTCGAGCGCCTGGCTGAGCGTCTCGTGCACGAGCGCGATCGTCGAGACCCGGCGCATCGCCTCCTCGAGCGCGGCCCGGGCCTCCGGGGACTGCATCCGCCGCGCCTGCAGCCGCAGCAGCGCCGCCACGGTCTGCAGGTTGTTCTTCACGCGGTGGTGGATCTCCCGGATCGTCGCCTCCTTGGAGAGCAGCTCGCGCTCGCGGCGCCGCAGCTCGGAGACGTCCCGGCACAGCAGCACCGCGCCGATCCGCTGCCCCCGCTCCACCAGCGGCACGGCCCGCAGCGAGATGCACACGCCGCGCGCCTCGATGTCGGTCCGCCAGGGGGCGCGGCCCATGACGACGAGCGGCAGCGACTCGTCGACGGCGGAGTGGTCCTCCAGGAGCGCGGTGGTCACCTGGGCGAGGGACTGGCCGACGAGCGAGCCGAGCACGCCGAGCCGGTGGAAGCACGACAGCGCGTTCGGGCTCGCGTAGAGGACCTCGCCCTCGGAGTTCAGCCGGATGAGGCCGTCCCCGACGCGCGGGGCGCCGCGCCGCGGGCCCGTCGCCGAGTCGGGCGACGGGAACTCGCCCCGCGAGACCATGCCGAGCAGGTCGTCGGCCGCCTCGACGTAGTTGAGCTCGAGCCGGCTGGGCGTGCGCACCCCGCCGAGGTTGGTCTGCCGGGCGACGACGGCGATCGCGCGGCCCTCGTGCACGACGGGCACGGCCTCCTCGCGCACCGCGTACGTGCCGAACCAGCGCGGCTCGCGCGAGCGCTGGATCGCGACGTCGGCGATCGCCCGCTCGAGCTGGGGCCGCAGGCCCTCGGGCGCCATCGAGCCGACGACGTCGTCGTAGTGCACGGTGGCGCCGGTGGACGGCCGGGCCTGGGCCACGGCGACGAAGCCGCCGGCCGCCGTCGGGAGCCAGAGGACCAGGTCGGCGAAGGCGAGGTCGGCGATGAGCTGCCAGTCGCCCACGAGGAGGTGGAGCCACTCCACGTCCCGGGGCGGGAGCGCGCCGTGGCGCACGATGAGGTCGCCGAGGGTGGACACGGCGCAAGCCTAGGTGCAGGAGTTCGGGACCTTGTTAGCCTCCTGGTCAGCGCCCACGTCTCTCATCCGGAGGCCCTCGTGCACCTGCGCGCCGCCCTGCGCTACGACGCCGACCCCGCGCGCGTCGCCGCGATGATGGCGGACGTCGCCTTCGTGGAGGACAAGCTGCGCCGCTCGGGCGCGCTCGACCAGCACGCGGAGGTGGTCGGGGACCCGCGGACCGGCTTCACCGTGACCGCGCGGCGGCGCATGCCCACCGACGCGATCCCCGCGCAGTTCCGCGGCTTCGTCGGCTCGACGCTGGAGGTCCGCCACGTCGAGGCGTGGGAGCCGCCCGCCGACGGCGAGCGACGCGGGAGCGTGGTCGTGGAGATCGTCGGGGCGCCGGTGCGGTTCACCGGCCGCCTGCGCCTGGGCCCGACGGCGGAGGGTGCCGAGGTGCTCGTCGACGGCGACCTCAAGGCCTCGGTGCCGTTCGTCGCGGCGGCGATCGAGGAGGCGGCCGCGGGGGCGGTGCAGGCCGCGCTGGACGCGGAGGAGGAGGCGGGGCGGGCGTGGCTCGCCGGGAACCCGGGCTGACCCGACCGGGTGGGCGGTGTTGACACCCGCCGTCACCCGGGATGAGGATGGCTCCGCCCGTGGGATCGCTCTCACGCAGCGCGTCGTACCACCGCAGGGAACGGCACAGCACGGCTCGCGCCGCGGCGCCGGCCATCGAGGCAGGACGGACCGATGACGACTGCAGCCTCTCCGCTGCGGTCCGACTTCGTCTGGGGCGCGTCGACGGCGGCCTTCCAGATCGAGGGCGCCGCCCACCTCGACGGGCGGCGCGACTCCATCTGGGACGCCTTCTGCCGCGTGCCGGGCGCCGTCACCGGCGACCACGACGGCGAGGTCGCGTGCGACAGCTACCACCGCTGGGCCGAGGACGTCGCGCTGCTGCGCGCGCTCGGGCTGGGCGCGTACCGCTTCTCCGTCTCGTGGGCGCGCGTGCGGCCCGACGGCGGGCCCGTCAACCGCGCGGGCCTCGACTACTACTCCCGGCTCGTCGACCACCTGCTCGAGGCGGGCGTCGCGCCCTGGGTGACGCTCTACCACTGGGACATGCCGCAGGCGGTCGAGGACCAGGGCGGCTGGGCCGAGCGCACCACCGCCGCCCGCTTCGCGGACTTCGCCCTCACGGTGCACGACGCCCTCGGCGACCGGGTCGCCGTCTGGACGACGCTCAACGAGCCCTGGTGCTCGGCGTACCTCGGCTACGGCAACGGGCAGCACGCCCCCGGCCGGCGCGACTTCCGCGCGGCGATGGCCGCCGTCCACCACCTCCTGCTCGCCCACGGCACGGTCGCCGCGGAGCTGCGCGCGCGGGACCCGGGGGCGCGGGTCGCCATCAGCCTCAACCTCGACGTCACGGACCCCGCCGACCCGGACGACCCCGACGACGTCGACGCCGCCCGGCGCGTCGACGGCCAGTGGAACCGGATCTTCCTCGACCCGCTGTTCCGGGGCCGCTACCCCGACGACGTCCTCGCGGACACCGCGCACCTCGGCCTGCTCGACCACGTCCGCGACCGGGACCTCGACGTCATCGCCACCCCCATCGACGTGCTGGGCGTGAACTACTACCACGGGCAGGCGGTGAGCCGGCGCGCGCCCGCGACCCCGCTGCACGGCCTCGCGCCGGTCGCCCGCCCGGTCGGCAGCCCCCTGCCCGCCGCGGACGGCATCCACCGCGTCCCGCGCGGCCTGCCGCAGACGCCGATGGGCTGGGAGGTCCAGCCGGAGGGCCTCACGCGGCTGCTGCGGCGGCTCCAGGAGGAGTACACGGGCCCGGCCGGCGTCGCGCTGGCGGTGACGGAGACCGGCGCCGCCTACGATGACGTCGTCGGTCCCGACGGCCGGGTCGACGACCCCGAACGTCGCGCGTTCCTCGACGCCCACGTGCGGGCGGTCGCCGACGCCGTCGCGGCCGGCGCCGACGTCCGCGCGTTCTTCGTCTGGTCGCTGCTGGACAACTTCGAGTGGACGTGGGGCTACACGCGCCGGTTCGGGATCGTCCACGTGGACTTCGCGACGCAGCGTCGGACCGTGAAGGCGTCGGGCGAGTGGTATGCACAGGTGGCGGCCCGGAACGGGCTGCCGTGGGAGGAGAGGTCCAGCCGATGACGGCAGACACGCAGCCGCGACGCGGCCCGGCGGGGTCGGGGCGCCCGCCCCACGCCCCGACGCTCGAGGAGGTCGCGCGCCGCGCGGGTGTGTCCCGCTCCACGGCGTCGCGAGCCATCAACGGCGGGCTCAAGGTCAGCCCCGCCGCGCAGGCCGCCGTCGACGCCGCCATCGCGGAGCTCGCGTACACGCCGAACCGCGCCGCCCGCAGCCTCGTGACCCGGCGCACGGACTCGATCGCGCTCGTCGTCCCCGAGCCCGACGAGCGGGTCCTCACCGACCCGTACTTCGCGGGCACCCTGCAGGGCATCTCCGCGGCGCTCGACCCGACGGACATCCAGCTCGTCCTCCTCATCGCCCGCCGCGGCGAGGAGGCGCAGCGGACCAAGCGCTACCTGGTCAACCGGCACGTCGACGGCGCCGTGGTCGTCTCCCACCACCGCGACGACGCGCTCGACCGGCTCCTGCACGACTCGCGGCTGCCGACCGTGTTCGTGGGCCGCCCCTGGGCCGCCGCCGAGGGCATGAGCTACGTCGACGTCGACAACGAGCACGGCGGCCGGATCGCCACCGAGCACCTCATCCGCGCGGGCTGCACCCGGATCGCGACGATCGCGGGCCCCCTCGACATGGCCGCCGGCGTCGATCGCCTCGCGGGCTGGCGCGCGGCCCTGCACGAGGCCGGCCTGTCGGACGAGGCGATGGCCCGCGGCGACTTCACCACCGCGGGCGGCGCCGCCGCAGCCGAGCGCCTGCTCGCGGCGTACCCCGACATCGACGGCATCTTCTGCGCCTCCGACCTCATGGCCGCGGGCGCGCTCAACGTGCTCGCGCGGCACGGCCGCTCCGTCCCCGGGGACGTGAAGGTGGTGGGCTACGACGACCTCGGCGTCGCCACGTCCACGACCCCGCCGCTGACCACGCTGCGCAACCCGGTCGTCGAGATGAGCCGCGCCGCGGGCGAGCTGCTGCTCGCCGAGATCGCCGGCGCGCCGCACGACGAGGAGCCCCGGATCTTCCACGCGGAGCTGGTCGTCCGCGAGTCCGCCTGAGCGTGCGCACCGGGCCGCCCGCCGCGCCGGCCGATGGCGGCGCGCGGCGGGCTACACCATGCTCGCGGTCGTGATGGGGGTCGCCGCCGCGGCCGGCGCCTGGGCGCCGGTGCACCGAGCATGAGGCTCGCCCGCCGCCTGGGGCTGCGCGACGCGGTCGTCCTCGGCCTGGGCGCGATGCTCGGCGCGGGCGTGTTCGCGGCGTACGCCCCGGCGGCGGCGCTCGCGGACGGCCTCCTCCCGCTCGCGCTCGCGCTGGCCGCCGCGATCGCGTGGGCGAACGCGGACTCCTCCGCCCGGCTCGCGGCGCGGCACCCGACGTCGGGCGGCGCGTACGCGTACGGCCGGGCGCGGCTCTCCCCGGCAGCGGGCGTGCTCGCGGGGGCCGCCTTCCTCGTCGGCAAGACGGCGAGCGCGGCCGCCGTCGCGCTCACGGTCGGCGGCTACCTCTGGCCCGACCACGCCCGGCCCGTCGCGGTCGCGGCGGTCGTCGTGCTCACCGCGCTGGCCGCGTCCGGGGTGGAGCGCAGCGCGCGGGCGAGTGCCGTCGTCGTCGGCGTCGTGCTGGTGACGTTGGCGGCGGTGGCCGTGCTCGCGCTGGCCACCGGCGGCCGGCACGGCTGGGCGGGGCTGGCCGACGTCGGCGCGCCGGGCGCGGCGCCGGGCGTCGCCGGCGTCCTGCAGGGCGCGGGCGTGCTGTTCTTCGCGTTCGCGGGCTACGCGCGCATCGCGACGCTCGGCGAGGAGGTCGCCGACCCGCGCCGCACGCTCCCGCGGGCCATCGGGGTGGCGCTGGCCGTGGTGCTGGCGACGTACGCGGTCGTGGGCGCCGTGCTCGTCGGCGTGCTCGGCACGGAGCGGCTCGCCGCGTCGACGCGGCCCGTGGCCGACGCCGTGGCCGCCCTCGGCGCGCACGCCGCCGTGCCCGTGGTCGCGGCGGTGGCCGTGGCGGCCGCGCTCGCCTCGGGGCTGGGCGTGCTCCTCGGGCTCTCGCGGACGGCGTTCGCCATGGCGCGCGACGGCGCGCTCCCCCGCGCGCTCGCCCGGGTCACCGGGCCCGCCGACCGGCCGCGGCCGACGCTCGCGCAGGCGCTCGTCGGGCTCGCGGCCGCCGTGGTGGCCGCCGTCGCCGACCTCGCCACGGCGCTCGCGGTGTCGTCGACGGCGGTGCTCGTCTACTACGGGGTGGCGCACGCGGCGGCGCTCACGCTGCCGGGGCGGGCCCGGCGCGTCGTGCCCGTGCTCGGGCTGCTCGGCTGCGGGGCGGTGGCGGGCGCGCTCGCGCTCGGCCGGTGACGCCTCAGCCCGTGACGACGCTGAGCCCGCGGATCTCCTCCGCGTGCAGCTCGGCCGCGATCGCGTGCGCCCAGTCGGCGACGTCCGCCCAGACGCGGAAGTCGCCCTGCTCGGCCTGGAGCAGCGCGACCGCCGCCCGCTCGGCCAGGCCCAGGCCGCCGGTGTCGAGCCGGCCCGGGAAGATGCGGTGCCCGCGCGCCCGCAGGCGGGCGGCGATGGCCTCGACCTCCTCGGGCGGGGCCTCCGGGGCGGGCGGGTAGCCCACCGGCCCGGAGGAGAAGAGCCACACGGGGCGCGACACGAGGCAGCACGCGCAGCGCTCGACCATCGCGCGGGCGGACGCCGCCCACCGCCCGACGTACACCGCCGAGCCGATGACCGCCGCGCCGTACGGCTCGACCGTCTCGACGTCGTCGGGGTCCGTGACGTCCACCTCGAAGCCGGAGTCGGTGAGCACCTCGGCGATCGCCTCGCCGATCTCGCGCGTGGAGCCGTGGCGTGAGGCGACGGCGACGAGGACCTTCATGCGACGCCCCCCTCCGTGTGCTCGAGCGTCCTGCCGGACGGCGTTCCCTCCTGCCGCGTCCGTCGCCCCCGGCCGGGGGCCTCCTCGTCTCTAGCCTCGCCCGCGGGGGAGGTGGTCGCCTGGGCCGCAGGTCCCGCAGACTGTGCGCATGGCACCCGCGATCCCGACGATCGACCTGCACACCCCGGACGGCGGCATCCCCGTGCCGCTCCTCGGCTTCGGCACCTGGCAGCTGCTCGGCGAGCAGGGCTACCGGGCGGTGAGCCACGCGCTGGCGGTCGGCTACCGGCACCTGGACACCGCGACCGCGTACGGCAACGAGGACGTCGTCGGGCGGGCGGTCGCGGACTCCGGGCTCGCGCGCGACGACGTCTTCGTCACGACGAAGATGCCGCCCGACGCCGCGGGCCGGGAGCGGGAGACGCTCGAGCGCAGCCTGCGCCAGCTGGGCATGGACCACGTCGACCTCTGGCTCGTGCACTGGCCGCCGGACGGCCGGGCGCGGCCCGAGACGTGGCGCGCCTTCCAGGCGGCGCGCGACGAGGGGCTGACCCGCGCGATCGGCGTGAGCAACTACTCGCTGGCGCAGATCGACGAGCTCGTCGAGGCGACGGGCGAGGCGCCGGCCGTCAACCAGGTGCCGTTCAGCCCGTGGGACTACGACGCGTCCCTCGTCGCCGGGCACGCCGCGCGCGGCGTCGCGCTCGAGGGCTACAGCCCGTTCAAGCGCAGCGACGTCGACGAGCCCGTCCTCGGCCGGATCGCCGCCGCGCACGGGGTCTCCGTCCGGCAGGTCATCCTCCTGTGGCACCTGCGGCACCGGGTCATGGTGATCCCGAAGGCCTCGCGCCCGGAGCGCATCGAGGAGAACGTCGCGCTCGACTTCGCGCTCAGCGACGAGGAGGTCGCCGAGATCGACGGCCTCGCCGCGCGGCGCTGAGCGGACGGCCCCGGGCGGCCACGCGCCGTCGGGCCCCGGCTTCCGCCGCGGGCGGTCCGCCGTGCAGACTGGCGCGGTGAGGCGCCGTCTCCCTCTCGGGCGACTGCTGCCGTGGCGGGGGCGCAGGCCGTGGCTCGTGGCGGCGGTCGTCGCCGTCGCCATGCTCGCGGGCGCGCTCACGGCCGTGCAGATCCGGGCCGCGCAGGCCCAGGACCGTCGCGACGAGCTCGCCGCGGAGCTGGCCGCCGCGCGCGCCGTGGCGGCCGAGGCGGAGCGCCGCCGCGCCGAGGCCCAGGAGTGGCTCGACGCGTTCCACGCCGAGTCCGAGCGGCACCAGGCGTGGGCGGTCGCCGCCCAGCTGGCCGGGATCGCGCTCGCCGACGCCGAGGCCGCGCTGGCCGCCGCCGAGGGCAAGGTCGCCGACGACGCCGTGCGGGTCGCCCTCGCCGAGGCCGCCCAGCGCGTGCGGGACGCCCTCGCCGCGAGGTCCCCGGTGCCCACGCCGGAGGAGACCGCCACCCTCACCGAGCTCACGGCGGCCGTGACCGCCGCGACGGCCGCCGTCGTCGAGGCACAGGCCGCGTGGCAGGCCGAGCAGGACGCGGCGGCCGCCGAGCGCGCCCGCCGGTCGTCCGCGCGCTCGTCGAGCTCCGGCGCCGGCGCCGACTGCGGCGGGTCGGGGTCCCGCGAGCCGTCGAAGGGCGGCGCCGTGCTCCACACCTCGGTGCCGACCGAGGACGGCGACGGCACCAACGGGCGCATCCCGCGGTCGGCGATGACGGCGCTCGGCTGGTGCCGGGACTCGGCCGGCAACGAGCAGTGGCTGCGCAGCGACGCCGCCGCGGCCCTCGTGCGGCTCAACGAGGCCTTCCGCGCGGAGTTCGGCGAGAACATCGCGATCGACCTGTCGTACCGCAGCTACGAGGACCAGGTGCGGGCGCGGGAGCTCTTCGGCTCGCTCGCCGCCAGGCCCGGCACGTCGAACCACGGCTGGGGCACCGCGTTCGACACCTGGGAGTGGGCGGCCTACGACTTCGGCTCCCCGCGCTACGAGTGGCTCGTCGCGAACGGCCCCGCGTACGGCTGGTACAACCCCGCGGCGACCGACCCGGGCAACCCCGAGTACTGGCACTACGAGTACCGGGGCTGACCGGGCCGGGCGCCGCTTGCCCGGGCGGCCTCCTCAGCGGCTGGCCGCGCGGCGGTACTGGGCGTTCGCGAGCGGCACGAACACGAGCAGGATCACGGCCGCCCAGCCGAGGGTGTAGAGCACGGGGTGCTGCAGCGCCCAGCCGGTCGGCTCGGGCGTGCCGGGCGGCACGTTGCCGAACAGCTCCCGCGCGGCCTGGGTGACGGTCGAGACGGGGTTCCACTCGGCGAACCGCCGCAGCGGGCCCGGCAGCGTCTCGAGCGGCACGAACGTGTTCGCGATGAACGTCAGCGGGAAGATGACGATGAACGCCGCGTTGTTGACCACCTCGGGGCTCGGCACGAGCATCCCGATCCACGCCATGATCCACGAGATCGCGTAGGCGAAGACCAGCAGCACGAGGTAGCCGAGCAGGGCCTCGAGGAGCGACCCGCGGATCCGCCAGCCGACGACCAGGCCGGTCAGCGACATCACGACGAGCACGAGCACGTTGTTGACGACGTCGCTGAACGTGCGCCCCGTGAGCACCGCGGACGGCGCCATGGGCAGCGAGCGGAACCTGTCGATGATGCCCTTGCGCACGTCCTCGGCGAGCGCGTAGCCGGTGATGGTCGCGCCGAAGACGACGGTCTGCGCGAAGATCCCCGCGATGAGGAACTCACGGTAGGCCGCGCTCGAGTCGCCTGCGAGCGAGTTGCCGATGGCCCCGCCGAACACGTAGGCGAACAGCAGCACGAACATGATCGGCTGCAGCGTGGTGAAGACGAGGAGGTCCGGGACCCGCTTGATCTTGATGATGTTGCGCCGCGCGACCACGTCCGCGTCGGCGATGACGTCCGGCACCCTCATCGGGCCACCTCCTTCCGGGCCGCGTGGCCCGTCGGGGCGGCCTCGGCCTCGTCCTCGGCGGGCCGCCCGGTGAGCGTGAGAAAGACGTCGTCGAGCGTGGGCCGGCGCAGCCCGACGTCGTCGATGTCCAGGCCGGCCGCGTCGAGGCGGCGCAGCGCGTCGGTGAGGACCGCGGACCCGCCCGTGACGGGCAGCAGCACGGCGCGGCGGTGCTCGTCGACGCTCGGCTCGGCGACGCCGAGCGGGGCCAGCAGCGCGGCGGCCTCGCCGACCCGGGCCGCGTCGCGGACCGTGACGTCGAGGCGGTCGCCGCCGACCTGGGCCTTGAGCTCGTCGGCGGTGCCTTCCGCGATGATCCGGCCGTGGTCGATGACGACGATCCGGTCGGCCAGGCGGTCGGCCTCCTCGAGGTACTGCGTGGTGAGGAGCAGGCTCGTCCCGCCGGCCACGAGCGTCGAGATCACGTCCCACATGTCCGAGCGGCCGCGCGGGTCCAGGCCCGTCGTCGGCTCGTCGAGGAAGAGCACCGGCGGGTCGGCGACGAGCGCCCCGGCGAGGTCGAGGCGCCGGCGCATGCCCCCCGAGTAGGTGCGGCTCGGCCGGTCCGCGGCGTCCTCGAGCCGGAACTGGGCGAGGAGCTCGCGCGCCCGCTCGCGGGCCCGGCGGCGGCCGAGGTGGTACAGCCTGCCGATCATCACGAGGTTCTCGAAGCCCGTGAGGTACTCGTCGACGGCGGCGTACTGGCCGGACAGGCCGATCCGGCGGCGCACCTGCCGCGGGTGGCGCAGCACGTCGACGCCGGCCACGGTCGCCTCCCCCGCGTCGGGTCTCAGGAGCGTGCTGAGGATCCGCACGATCGTCGTCTTGCCGGCGCCGTTCGGCCCGAGGAGCCCGAGGACGGTCCCGCGCGGGACCGTCAGGTCGACCCCTGCGAGGGCCGTCACGTCGCCGTATCTCTTCACCAGGCCCCGCGCGCTGACGGCGGGGGCGTCCCCTGCTTCTGTGTGCATGCGACGACAGTAGGACCTAGGTCCCACACGGCCGCCGGGCGCGCGGCGGGCCCGGCGCCGGGCCCGCCCGGCGGGGCCGGTGGCGCCGCCGGGCGGGGCGCGGGAGAGTGATCGACGTCCGGGCCGACGGCGGCCCGGAGGTCGACCACAGGAGGCTCGATGGCTCAGCAGCGCCGGGACCACGGCGCGGTCCCCGGGCAGGACGCCGACGACCTGTCGGCCCCCCTGCCGCCCAGCGTCCCCGACCTCGCCCGCCCCAGCCACGCGGGGCCCCTCGCCACCGCGCAGGCGCAGCTCGCCGCCGCCGTCGAGCGGCTCGGCTACGACGAGGGCCTGCACGCGATGCTCGCGACCCCCCGCCGGGAGATCCACGTGGCGATCCCCCTGCGCCGCGACGACGGGAGCACGCAGGTGCTCCACGGGTTCCGCGTGCAGCACAACGTCTCGCGCGGCCCGGGCAAGGGCGGCCTCCGCTACCACCCGAGCGTCGACATCGACGAGGTGCGCGCGCTCGCCATGTGGATGACCTGGAAGTGCGCCGTCGTCGAGCTGCCCTACGGGGGCGCCAAGGGCGGCGTGGCCATCGAGCCCCGGCAGTACTCCACGGCCGAGCTCGAGCGCGTCACCCGGCGCTACACCAGCGAGATCATGCCTCTCATCGGCCCCGAGCACGACATCATGGCGCCGGACATCGGCACGAACGCCCAGACCATGGCCTGGGTCATGGACACGTACTCCGTGAACCAGGGGCACACCATCCCCGGCGTCGTCACCGGCAAGCCCCTCGAGGTGGGCGGCTCGCTGGGCCGCGCGACCGCGACCTCGCGCGGCGTCGTCCACGCGGCGCGCGCCGCGCTGGCGGAGGCCGGCCTCGACCTCGCGGACGTCCGCGTGGCCGTGCAGGGGTTCGGCAAGGTGGGCGCGCCGGCGGCGCGGTTCTTCGCCGAGGCGGGCGGGCGCGTCGAGGCGGTGAGCGACGAGTTCGGCGGGGTGCACCGCAGCGGCGGGCTCGACCTCGAGCGGCTGATGGACCACGTGCGCCGGGAGGGAACGGTCGTCGGGTTCGACGGCGGCGACCCGATGAGCAACGACGACCTGCTCACGCTCGACGTCGACGTGCTCGTGCCCGCCGCCGTCGAGGGCGTGCTCACCGAGGAGAACGCCCCGAACGTCAAGGCACGCTGGGTCGTCGAGGGCGCGAACGGCCCGACGACGACGGACGCGGACGCGATCCTCGCCGACCGGGGCGTCGTCGTCGTGCCGGACGTGCTCGCCAACGCGGGCGGCGTCGTCGTCTCGTACTTCGAGTGGGTCCAGGCGCAGCAGGCCTACTGGTGGACCGAGCAGGAGATCGAGGCGCGGCTCGCCGAGCGCATGCTCGCGGCGTACCGGGCCGTCGCCGACGTGGCGCGGCGCGAGGACGTCACGCTGCGCGAGGCGGCGCTGCTCCTCTCGGTGCAGCGCGTGGCCGAGGCGCACCGCATCCGCGGCCTCTACCCCTGACGGTCCGCCGGGGGCGCGGATGCGGCCCGCCCCGGGCGGGTGAAGGGTGGGCGGCATGACTGCACCGGTCGGCCGCGCCACCCACCCGCTGTGGCGGGACACCGCCGCCCCGCCGTCGTCGGCCCCCGCCGCCCCGCTGGCGGGCACGGTCAGCGCCGACGTGGTCGTCCTCGGCGCGGGCATCGTCGGCCTGACCACCGCGGTGGAGCTCGCGCGGGCGGGGCTCGACGTCGTCGTGCTCGAGGCGCGCGACGTGGGCGCCGGGACCACGGGCGGGTCCACCGCCAAGGCGACGCTGGTCCAGGGCACCCGCTTCGGCGCGCTCGCGCGCCACCACGGCCCCGACGTGCTCGCGCGGTACGCGGAGGCGACCCGGCTGGCGCAGGCACGCATCCGGGCGGTGTGCGACGCCGCCGACGTGCCCGTCGAGGAGTGCGACGGGGTCTCGTGGGCCGCCACGGCCGAGGGCCGCGCCGCCCTCGCCGGCGAGGCGCGCGCGATGGCGGCGGCGGGCGCGCCGGCCGAGCTGTCCGACGACGCCCCCGACCTGCCGTTCCCGGTCACCGGGGCGCTCCGCGTGCCCGGGCAGCTCGTGTTCCAGCCGCAGGCGTACCTGCACGCGCTGCTCGACGAGGCGATCGGCGCGGGGGTGCGGGTGCACGTCGCCACCCGCGCGGAGCGGCTCAGCGCGACCGGCGGGCCGCGCGAGGTCGGCACGCGCTCGCCGGCCGGCCGCGGCGTCGTGCGCGCCGGGCAGGTCGTCGTCGCGACGGGCACGCCGGTCTTCGACCGCACCGGGTTCTTCGCCCGCCTCGAGCCGGAGCGGTCGTACTGCGTCGCCGTGCGCGTGCGCGGCGAGCGCCCGCCCGGCGCGTACCTCTCGGTCGACTCCCCCACGCGGTCGCTGCGCCGCTCCGCCGCGGACGACGACCTGCTCGTCGTCGGCGGCAACGGGCACCCGGTGGGCCGCGCGACCGACCACGCCGCCCGGCTCGCTGACCTCGAGGCGTGGGCCCGCGCGACGTTCGACGTCGTCGAGGTCACCCACCGGTGGGGTGCGCAGGACTACGCGACGCCCGACGTCCTGCCGTTCGTCGGCCGGTTCCACCCGTGGGCGGACGACGTGCGCGTGGCCACCGGCTTCGCCAAGTGGGGCACGACGACGGGCACCGCCGCCGCGCTCGCCCTCGCCGGGGAGGTCCTCGGCGCGCCCGTGCCGTGGGCGCGCGACTGGGACCCGTGGCGCGGGGACGTCGCCGCGCAGGCGCCGGCGACGGCGTCGCTCAACGCGGGCGTGGCCCGCGAGCTCGCGGCGCGCTGGGTGCGCGCGCTCCGGGGCGGGGCGCCCGACCCGGCGACCGTCGCCGAGGGGCAGGGCGTCGTCGGGCACGAGGGCCCGACGCCGGTCGGCGTCTCCCGGGTGGACGGCACCGTCCGCACCGTGCGCGCCGTGTGCCCGCACCTCGGCGGCGTCCTCACGTGGAACGACGCCGAGATGTCGTGGGACTGCCCGCTGCACGGCTCCCGGTTCGCCGCCGACGGCGCCCGGCTCGAGGGCCCGGCGCCGTGCGGCCTCGCCCGGCTCGACAGCCGCTGAGCAGCAGCCGGGGAGGCACGAGAGGCCACGACGGTGGCCGGGCGCACGACGGCGGTGGGGCCGGGCCCCTGCGGACCCGGCCCCACCGCCTGCCACCACGGGGTCGCGTCAGCGCACGGTGCAGACGCCGCCGTCGACGAGGAACAGCAGCGGCTCGGCCCCGGGGCCCGAGGTGGACCCGCCGATGAAGCCGAACGTCAGGCGGTCGCCGGGCCGGATCGTGCGGTTCCACGACAGGTTCTCGCCCAGCACGACGGAGCCGACCTGGTCGAGCTCCGCGCTCCAGTGGTTGTTGATCGTCTGGGCGCCCTCGAACGCGAACCGGATGTCCCACCCGTTGACGGCGGTGGTCCCGGTGTTCTTCAGCCAGACCTGGGTGTTGAAGCCCTGCGGCCACGTGCCGTGGACGATGTAGTCCACCTCGCAGCGCGGGGCGGGCACCGGCGGGTCGGCGAGCGCGATGAGCTCGGCCGCCTGCTGGCGGAACCACTGCCCGGCGCCGGGGTCCACGACGCCCCACTCGGGGTCGACGGTGCCCGACGGGCCGAGCCCGCGGGTGCACTCGCCGTCGGACTCGCCGGGGATCTTCACCCAGAGGTACGCGTCGACCAGCGGGTTGCCGGTGTCCGTCGTCGGGCGCAGGCCCAGCCCGCGGTCGGGCGGGTTGCACCAGTCCTGCGCGTCCGGGTAGACGCCGGCCGGCGGCGTCCACGGACCCTGACCGTTGCGCGAGGTGTCGATGACGAAGTGCGTCTGCGCCTCGATGCCCTCGTACCGGGCGGTCAGGCCCGACGTGTTGAGCGCGGGGTCGGTGGCCGTGTCGCTCCACCGGCCCGCCCCGCTGAGGGCGACGCCGGTCCAGGCGCCGAGGAGGTCGGCGATCGCGGTGCCCTCGGGGCCGCCGTTCCAGTACTGGTTCGGGCAGTCCTGGTACTGCCCGGCGAACCCGGCGAGGCACTTGCTGATCCACGTCCCGTACTGCACGAGGTTCTCGGTGTAGTGGTAGTTCGAGACGTTGAGGAAGAAGCCGTCCGCGCGGTCGACGCCGGCCTTGGTGAGCCGGTCGGAGACGTCGCCGACGTTGAGCCACCCGGAGTGCGTGCCGTCGAGGTAGACGGCCGTGGCGGGCAGGGCACCGAGCGCGTCGACGGCGTAGTTGAGCATGGCGAACCGCTCGTCGGCCGCGGTGGCCGGGTCGGCCTCGGCGGGCTGGCACCACTCGAGGGTGCCCTCGAGGGTCGTGTACCACGGGATGATCCCGAGGCCGTCCGGCTCGAGGATCACCACGGCCGGGGCGTCGCCGATGCCGGCGGCCACGCCGTCGATCCACGCGGTGTACTCGGCGACGGAGGTCGCGCCGCCCGCGGAGTACTGCGCGCAGTCGCGGAACGGGATGTTGTAGGCGACGAGGACGGGCACCTCGCCGAGCGCCTCGGCCTGCTCGACGACGGCCGCTGCCTGGGCCTGGACCTCGGCGGGCGTGCCGCGCTCGAGCCAGGTGGCGGCGGGGTACTGCGCGAGCAGGAGCGCGTCGGTGCGGGCCTGGCCGGTCAGCCCGGCCGCGGCGTCCACCCGCGAGCTCCACATGTCGAGGTAGAGGTCCGTGCCCGGGTCGAGCACGTCGTCGGCCGCGGCCGCCGACGCGATCCCCAGCACGACGGCGGAGGCGGCCAGGGTGGCGACGGCCGCCCGCCGGTGGAGCATGGCTGATCTCATGGACTTCCCCCTGTCATCGGGTCGGCGCCGTCGCCGACCGGCGGACCGGGCGGCGACCGGCGACACCACCCGTTCGGCCCAGCATGGGACCCGTCGTCTGTCCCGGTCAAGAGCGGAATGGGAACGCTCCCCCTGCGCGCGCGGTCCCGATCGGCGGACCCCGGGGTCTCCGTGCTCAGGAGGCGGTCGCATCTCGCATCGTGGACGCGGCGCCGCCCGCACGGCCGGATGACGGCCGGTGCGCCGTCCCGGATGTCGAGATCGTTCGCGTCCGGGTGGCGAGAAGGTGCTGGTCACCCGCGCCGGTTCTCACGGCCGTAACACGCCGCCCGAACGGGTGACGAGAACTCCCCAGGGATCGCCGGGTGCAGGAGGGTCAAGGGCGGGTTACGGTTCGGTCACAACGTCACCGTCGCCGCGAGAGCGGTGACCGGCCCCTGCGGGGCCGCGGGTGCGCGCCACACCTTGTGCGGGTGAGACGCCACCGCACCCGCCCCCGCCCACACCCTCGTGGGCGGGGGCGCTGCCCTCGGCCCGGCGCGCAGGCGCGCACCGCGCCGGGCCCGGGAGCCCCGTGCGCGCCCGCGCCCAGCCCTGGCGCCCCCGCCCGGCGCGGCGGACGATGGCGCCCATGGACGCGCGCGACGACGCGGCCCTCGGGGGCGACCGGCACGAGACGCCCACCGAGCGGCTCGACCGCAACTGGAACGAGATCCTCCAGGAGCTGCGGGTCACGCAGACCGGGATCCAGATCCTCACCGGCTTCCTGCTGACGGTGCCCTTCCAGTCGCGCTTCGCGGACCTCACCGCGACGCAGCGCGTGGTCTACCTCGTCCTGGTGCTGCTGGCGGCGGTGACGACGGGCCTCATGGTCGCGCCCGTGAGCCTGCACCGGATGCTGTTCCGGCGCGGCGCGAAGTCGGCGCTCGTCACCGAGGCGGACCGGCTCCTGCGGATCGGCCTCGTGTGCCTGGCCCTCGTCGTCTCGGGCGTCGTGCTCCTCGTGTTCGACGTCGTCGCCACGCGGACGACGGCGCTCGTCGCCTCCGGCGGCCTCCTCCTGCTGCTCGTCGGCGCGTGGTTCGCGCTGCCGAAGGTCGTGGCCCGGTCGAGCGCGCGGGCGGCGCGGCGGTCGTCGCCGGGGCAGGGCGCGCGGGCCTGAGCGACCGCGGCGGCTCCCCGGCGCTCGCCGCGCCTCGGCGGCGGCCGCCCTCAGGGCGCCTCGGCGGGCGGGACCTCCGGGCCGGCGTCGGCGGGGTACTCGAGGCCGTCGGGGGCGACGCGGGCGCCCGCGGACGGGACGTGGGGCACCAGCCGCCCGTCGTGCCCCAGGTGGGCCACCGCGAGCCCGCCGAGGAGGACGACGGCGTCGGCGACGATCCGGCGGTGGCACCGCCACCAGAGGGACTCGCTGCACAGCACCGCGGTGCGCCGCGCCCGCGCCTCGGCGACCAGCTCGTCGAGCGCCGCCGCGAACTCCGCTGTCCGCGTGTGCGCCGCGTACGCGCGGAACGCGGCGACCTGCCACCAGGCGTCGCGCTCCCCGGCCTCCGCCGACCGCGCGCGGCGCCCGCCGAGGCGTGGCTCCCAGCGGTACGCGACGCCGGCGTCGGGCAGCCACCGGGCAAGCTCGTCCCGCGCGACGTGCGGGTGGGCGCGGCTGCCCGGGAACCGCCGGACGTCGACGACGGACGCCACGCCCGCGCCGCGCAGGAGCGCGACGATCTCGTCCTCGGTCGCGGTGCCGTGGCCGAACGTCAGCAGCGCCGCCTCGCTCGCCCGCCCGTCCGCCATCGCCTCAGGGTGGTCCCGGGCGACGGCGCTGTCGAACCGGGACGGTCGGGGGACGCCCGTCAGGCGTCGACGAGCTCGGAGCCCGCCTCCGCGACGGCCTCCTCGCGGCGCAGCCGCAGCGTGCACGCCGTGCCCTCGCCGCGCGGCGCCAGGGCCTCCACCTTCAGGGGCCCCTGGTGCCGCTCGAGGATCCCGCGGACGAGGCCGAGGTGCGCGCCGCAGATGACGCCGCGGCGGTCGCTCGAGATGTCCGCGAACGGGCAGTGGTGCAGCGCGAGGACCTCGTCGTCGTCCAGCCGCTCCGGCTCGAAGCCGAGCTCCTCGAGGTGCCGCACGAGCGCGTCGACCTGCGCGGCGTAGTCGCGCTCGGGGTCGCCGGTCGCCTCCGAGCCGGGGCAGCCGAGCTCGGCGGCCCAGGCGACGCCGGCCATCTCGGCGGCGGTCACGGGCGACTCCATCGGCTGGCCGTAGCCCTCGAGCAGCAGCGACACGAGGTGGGCGCGGGCCTTGGAGTCGATGGCCGCGACGGCGGCGGAGTCGATCGACCGGTAGAGCATCCGCGGGCGACCGCGCGTCGTGCGGTGCTCGGTGGAGCGCTCCACGAACCCGCTCGCGACGAGGCGGTCGAGGTGCTCCCGCGTCGTGTTGACGTGCAGCCCGACGGCGGCGGCCACCTCGTCGACGGGCAAGGCCCGCTGACGTTCCTGGAGGAGCTGGAGGATCTGCATGCGGCTCTCGCACGCCAGGACCCTCATCACCCGGAGCTGGTGGTCACCCATGTCAGCAGTATTGACGGGCTTCGACGGGTCTTCGTGGGACCAAGGCCCTTTTGCACGGTCACCCGTGCGGGTGAGCGGTCAGATGGCCGAGCGGCCCCGCGACAGCCGGAGCGCGCGGCGCGCCGCCACGTCCTGCTCCTCCTTCGCGCGGCGCCGGACGCTCGCCCGCGCGTCCCGCGGCGGCAGCTGGATCTCCTCCTCGGCGGGGATCCCGCGCTGGAGCTGCCGGGCGCGCTCGAGCTCGGCGTCGAGCTCCGCGCCGACGAGCAGCGCGATGTTCGTGATCCACAGCCAGAGCAGGAAGACGACGACGCCGGCGAGGGCGCCGTACGTGCGCTGGTAGCTGCCGAAGTGCGCGACGTAGAGCCCGAACCCGACGGTGCCCAACGCCCAGGCGCCCAGCCCGACGGCGGACCCGACGCTGATCCAGCGGAACCGCGGCCGCCGCACGTTGGGCGTCCAGTGGTAGAGGGTCGCGATGACGAGCGCGACGAGGAGGACCACGACGGGCCACTTGGCCACGTCCCACACCGCCACGGCGACGTCGCTCAGCCCGACGGCACCGCCCACCGCGCGCGCGACCGGCCCCGACAGGACCATCGCGGCGAGCGCGACGGCGACGAGCAGCACGGTGACGGCAGTGACGAGCAGGAGGACGGGCCGGAGCTTCCAGAACGGCCGCCCCTCGTCGGTCTCGTAGACGCGGTTCATCGCGCGCGAGAACGCGGCGACGTAGCCGGACGCCGACCACAGCGCCACGACGAGGCCCGCGAGCAGCGCGAGGCCCGCACGCTCCTGCCGCGCGAGCTCCTCGACCACGGCCTCGACCTGCCCGAGCTCGAGGCCGCCGGACACCCGGTCCACCAGGTCCATCACCCGCGCGACGACGGTCTCCGGGTCGCCGAAGAGCCCGAGCACCGAGACCAACGCGAGGGCCGCCGGGAACAGCGCGAGCACGGCGAAGAACGTCAGGGCGGCCGCGAGGTCGGTGACGTTGTCGCGCTGGACCTCGCGCCCCGTCGCGCGGAGCACCTGCCGCCAGGAGGGGCCGGTGAGCTCGACGTCGGCGCCGGCCTCGGGCGCGGCGTTCCCCTCGTCGGGTGCGGCGTCGGGTGCGGCGTCGGGTGCCGCGTCGGGTGCCGCGTCGGGTGCGGTGCCGGGGCCGGGCGCGTCGGCCGCGACGGGGACGGGGCGGTCGGCGGTGGTCACCCGTCGAGCATCACCCGGGCGGGCGCGCAGCGCGCGTCGAGCGGCGGCCCGACGTCACAGTTCGGTCACGGGGTTTGACACCGCGCGGTCGGAGCGGAGACCGTGTGCCCATCGCTCTGAGACCGGTCCCATCACAGGGACGGGCATCGCTCGGCCGAGGCTGAGACCGGTCCCAGGCGTGCGCAGTGCGCCACCCCGCCGGGTGGCGAAGCGGCCGGCAAGGTGCCGTCCGACGAGACGAAGGAGTCATTCACGTGCGCAACACGAGAAAGCGGGCGCTCGCGCTCGTGGCCGGCCTCTCCAGCGTGGCGCTCCTCGCCACGGCCTGCGGGGGCAACGCGGGCGACGACCCCGAGGACCCCGGCACCGGGGCCGACGACGGCACGACGGACGAGGAGATCACGCTGACGATCTCCACGTTCAACGAGTGGGGCTACGACACCCTGCTCGACCAGTACATGGAGCTGCACCCGAACATCACGATCGAGCACAACAAGTTCGCCACCTCGAACGAGGCGCGCGACCAGTTCAACACCGCGCTCGCGGCGGGCTCCGGCCTCGCCGACGTCGTCGGCGTCGAGGTCGACTGGATGCCCGAGATCATGCAGTACGCCGACCAGTTCGTGGACCTGTCCTCGCCGTCCGTCGAGGGCCGCTGGCAGGACTGGAAGGTCGGCCAGGCCACCACGCCCGACGGCAAGCTCGTCGGCTACGGCACCGACATCGGCCCCGAGGCGATCGCCTACCGCGCCGACCTGTTCGCCGCCGCCGGCCTGCCGACGGACCGTGACGAGGTCGCCGAGCTCTTCGGCGGCGACGACGCCACGTGGGAGGACTTCTTCGCGGTCGGCGAGCAGTTCGCCGCCGGCTCCGACGTCCCGTTCTACGACTCGGGCGCCGCGATCTACCAGGGCCTGGTCAACCAGATCGAGGTCCCGTACGAGGACCCCGAGACCGACGAGATCATCGCGATCGAGAACCCCGAGATCCGCGCGGCCTACGACCTCATCATGGAGCACACGCACCTGTCCGCCGGCCTGTCCCAGTGGGGTGAGGACTGGGTGAACGCGTTCCAGACCGACGGCTTCGCCGTCATGCTCGCCCCGTCGTGGATGCTCGGCGTCATCGCCGGCAACGCCGAGGGCGTCGAGGGCTGGGACGTCGCGCCGGTCTTCCCCGGCGGCGGCGGCAACTGGGGCGGCTCGTTCCTGACGGTGCCGACGCAGTCGAAGCACCCGGAGGAGGCCAAGGCCCTCGCCGACTGGCTGACCGCGCCCGAGCAGCAGCTCATCGCCTTCCAGACCACCGGCAACTTCCCGAGCCAGGTCGAGGCGCAGACCTCCGACGCGCTCAAGGCGGTCACGAACCCGTTCTTCAACGACGCCCCGATCGGCGAGATCTTCGCCGAGCGGGCCGACGCCGTGACCGTGGCGCCCTACAAGGGCCCGAACTTCTTCGCGATCAACGACGCCATGTCCCAGGCCATCAACCGCGTCGAGGTCGACGGCACGGACGACGCCGAGTCCTCGTGGGCCAAGTGGGTCGAGGCCGTCAAGGCCCTCTGACCTCTCCGCGGCCGGGCCGCCGGACCCCACGCCGGCGGCCCGGCCCGCACCACTCCCCACGACCCGAAGGACCCCGCATGTCCACCCAGACCCCGCCACGCTCGCGGCGGCAGCGGCGCCGCGACGCGCGCGACGCGGCCCCGGGCGCCGACGTCGCCCCGCTCGACGAGCGCACGCCCCGCCGGATCGGGTTCCGCCAGACCCTCGGCCGCTGGGACGTCAAGGTCTCGCCCTACCTGTACGTCTCGCCCTTCTTCGTCGTCTTCGCGATCACGGGCCTGTTCCCGCTCCTCTACACGGGCTGGGTCTCCCTGCACGACTGGGACCTGCTCGGCGGGCAGGGCGAGTTCGTGGGGCTGGACAACTTCAGCACGGTGCTCGACCAGGCCTTCTTCTGGAAGGCGCTGCGCAACACCGTCTCGATCTTCCTGCTCTCCTCGGTGCCGCAGGTCATCACCGCCATCGTGCTCGCGAGCCTGCTGCACGCGAACCTGCGGGCGCGCACGTTCTGGCGGATGGGCGTGCTGCTCCCCTACGTCATCGCGCCGGTCGCGGTGACCCTCGTCTTCTCGAAGATGTTCGCGGACGAGTCCGGCATGATCAACGCGCTGCTCGGGCAGGTCGGCGTCGACCCCATCGGCTGGCACTCGAGCCCGTTCTGGTCGCACGTCGCCATCGCGACGATGGTCAACTTCCGCTGGACGGGCTACAACACCCTGATCTTCCTCGCCGCGATGCAGGCGATCCCGCAGGACCTCTACGAGGCGGCCGTCATCGACGGCGCGTCCCGGCTGCGCCAGTTCTTCTCGGTCACCGTGCCGATGGTGCGCCCGACCCTGATCTTCGTCGTCATCACCTCGACGATCGGCGGCCTGCAGATCTACGACGAGGCCCGCATGTACGACACGATGGGCCAGGGCGGCAACGACCGGCAGTGGCTCACGGTCACGCTCTACCTCTACGAGCTCGGCTGGCGGAACACGAACCTCGGCCGCGCGGCCGCCGTCGCCTGGCTCCTCTTCCTCGTCATCGTCGTGTTCGCGATCGCGAACTTCCTGCTCACCCGCCGCATCGCCGCCGAGGACACCGCACCCGGCATCCGGCAGCGCGCGGCCCTCGAGCGCGCCGCCCGGCGCGCCGGAAGGAGCCACCGATGAGCGGCGCGCCCTCCGTCCCGATGATCCGGCAGACCGCCGGCGCCTCGGCCGCCCGCAGCGCGGCCCGACGCCGGGGCCTGGACAACCGGCACGGCGTCGGCTCCGACCGCCGCCCGCGCTGGCTCACGTACGTCGTGCTGACGATCGCGATCCTCGTCTCGGTCTACCCGCTGTACTTCGCGGTGCTGCTCGCGTCGTCGACGTCGGCCCAGATCGCGCAGAACCCGATCCCGTCGCTCATCCCCGGCGGCCAGCTCCTCACCAACCTCCGCCGCGTGCTCGAGGCGGACATCGACCTGTGGCAGGCGATCCTCAACTCGGTCATCGTCTCGACGGCGACCGCCGTGTCCGTGGTCATGTTCGCGACGCTGGCCGGCTACTCGTTCGCCAAGCTCCGGTTCCGGGGCCGGCGGCCGCTGCTCGTGTTCGTCATCGCGACGATGGCCGTGCCGACGCAGCTCGGCGTCGTGCCGCTGTTCATCGTCATGCGCGAGCTCGGGCTCGTCGGCAGCCTGTGGGCGGTGATCCTGCCCGGCATGGTCACCGCGTTCGGCGTGTTCTGGATGACCCAGTACCTCGAGTCGGCCCTGCCGTACGAGCTCATCGAGGCCGCCCGGGTCGACGGCGCGTCGATGATCCGCACGTTCTGGTCCGTCGCGCTGCCGGCCGCCCGGCCCGCGGCCGCGATGCTCGGCCTGTTCACGTTCATCGCGTCGTGGACGAACTTCTTCTGGCCGTCGATCGTGCTCGGCACGACGAACCCGACCCTGCCCGTGGCGCTCCAGCTGCTCCAGGCGGGCTTCTTCAAGGACATCGCGCTGATCATGGCCGGCGTCGTCATCTCCGTGATCCCGCTCATCGCCCTGTTCGTCGTCGCCGGGCGCCAGCTGGTGGCGGGCATCATGCAGGGGGCGATCAAGGGATGACGGCCACCGTCACGTCGGAGCAGACCGCGGAGTCCTCGGGCAACGGTCCCGACTTCCCCCCGGGCTTCCTCTGGGGGGCCGCGACGGCGGCCTACCAGATCGAGGGCGCCGTCGCCGAGGACGGCCGCACGCCCTCGATCTGGGACACGTTCTGCGCCCAGCCGGGCGCCGTCGTCGGCGGGGACACGGGCGAGGTCGCGTGCGACCACTACCACCGCTGGCGGGAGGACCTCGACGTCGTCGCCGAGCTCGGCCTGACGGCCTACCGGTTCTCCACGTCCTGGCCGCGGGTCGTCCCGGAGCCGGGCCGCATCGAGCCGCGTGGGCTGGACTTCTACTCCCGCCTCGTCGACGGGCTGCTCGAGCGGGGCGTCCAGCCGTGGCTCACCGTCTACCACTGGGACCTGCCCCAGTGGCTCGAGGACCGCGGCGGCTGGACGAACCGCGACGTCGCCGACCGGATGACCGAGTACGCGCTCGCGCTGCACGACCGGCTCGGCGACCGCGTCCGGCACTGGACCACCCTCAACGAGCCGTGGTGCTCCGCCTTCCTCGGCTACGCGGGCGGCCAGCACGCGCCCGGCCGCCAGGACCCGCAGGCCGGGGTGTCGGCGATGCACCACCTGCTGCTCGCGCACGGGCGGACGGCCCGCGCGCTGCGCTCGGTCGATCGCGGCATCACCCTCGGGATGACCGTCAACTGCACGGTCGCCGACCCGGCGCACCTGTGGCACCCGGAGGACGCGGCGCTCGCCCGGCGCACCGAGACCCTCCTGCAGGGCGTGTTCGTCGAGCCCGCCCTGCTCGGCCGCTACCCCGCCGGCGCCGCCGAGGCGTACGCGTCGGCCGGCGTGCGCATCCCCGTCCGCGACGGCGACCTCGCGGAGATCGCCGCGCCCGTCGACTTCCTCGGCGTGAACTACTACAACGGCGGCGCCGTGTGCGCCCACCCGCCGGCCGAGGACGAGGCGCTGCCCACCCAGGCGGCCGTGACCCGCCCGACGTCGGACCCGAACGTCGGCCGCGGGGACGCCTACCTCGTCTCGCGGGGCCTGCCCCGCACGGCGATGGACTGGGAGGTGCAGCCCGACGGCCTGCGCCGGCTGCTCGAGGGCCTGCACCGGGACTACACGGGCCCGGCCGGCATCCCGCTGTACGTGACGGAGAACGGCGCGGCGTACGACGACGTCGTCCTGCCGGACGGGTCCGTCGACGACCGCGAGCGCGCGGCCTACGTGCTCGCGCACGTGCGGGCCGTCGCCGACGCCGTCCGCGCGGGCGCCGACGTGCGCGGGTACTTCGTGTGGTCGCTGCTCGACAACTTCGAGTGGGCGTACGGGTACGCGAAGCGGTTCGGGATCGTGCACGTCGACTTCGCGACGCAGCGGCGCACGCCCAAGCGCTCCGCGTCCGTCTTGTCCCGAGTTGCCCGCACCGGCCGACTCGACGGCGACGAGGGGTCCGGCCCCGGTACGGTTCGTCCGTGACCACGGACGGGACGGTCTCGCGGCGACGCAGCGGCGCCCCCACGATCCGGCAGGTCGCGGCGCTCGCCGGCGTCTCGCGCGCGACGGCCTCCCGGGTCATCAACGGCGGGCACCTCGTGAGCGAGTCGGCCCGGCGCGCGGTCGAGGCGGCGATCAAGGAGCTGAACTTCACGCCGAACCCGGTGGCCCGCTCGCTCGCGACGCGGCGCACGGGGTCGGTCGCGCTCGTGGTCCCCGAGCCCAACCGGCGGCTCCTCACGGACCCGTTCTTCGCCGGCATCGTCGACGGGCTGTCGATGGCGCTCGAGGAGGAGGACCTGCAGATGGTCCTGCTCGTGGCGCGGGACGGGCCGAGCACGCGGCGCGCGGCCCGCTACGTGACCACCGGGCACGTGGACGGCGCGGTCGTGGCGTCGCACCACCGCGACGACGGCCTCAACCGGATCCTCGTCGACGCCGAGGTGCCGACGGTCTTCATCGGGCGGCCGCTCGACGTCGCCGGCGCCCGCTACGTGGACACGGACAACCCCGGCGGCGCCCGGCTCGCGACCGGACACCTCATCGGCCGCGGGCACCGCCGCATCGGGACGATCGCGGGGCCCACCGACATGACCGCGGGCATCGACCGCCTCACCGGGTGGCGCGAGGCGATGGCCGCCGCCGGCCTGCCCGACGACGCGGTCGAGCACGGCGACTTCACGGCGCGCAGCGGGGCCGAGGCGATGGGCCGCCTGCTCGACCGGGTGCCGGACCTCGACGCGGTGTTCGTCGCGAACGACCTCATGGCGTCGGGCGCGCTGCTGCAGCTCGCCGCGCGCGGGCTCCGGGTGCCGGGCGACGTCGCGGTGTTCGGCTTCGACGACATCGGGGTGGCGGAGAGCACGAGCCCGCCGCTGAGCACCGTCGCCCAGCCGCTGACGGCGATGGCCCGCCGGGCGGGCCACCTGCTCGCGGCCCTGCTGCGCGGCGAGGACGTCCCGGCCGAGCCGGTCGTCTTCGAGCCGCGGATCACGCTGCGCGAGTCCGCCTGACGGCCTGCCCTCCCCCGGGTCGGGGGTCAGTGGTCAGAGCTCGGAGGTCAGGGCTCGGAGGTCAGGGCTCAGAGGACCGTCGCGCCCACGAGCGAGCCCACGGCCCACGTCACGCCCATCGCGAGCGCGCCGCCCACGAGGAGCCGGACCACCGCGCGCAGCCGGTGCGCGCGGCCGAACCACGCGCTGACCGAGCCCGTCACCGCGAGCGCGACGATGACGGCGGCGACGGTCACCGGGATCCGGGCCGCGGCCGGGGCGAGCACCATCGCCCCGAGCGGCAGCGCGGCCCCGAGGGTGAAGGCGATCGCCGAGGCGAGCGCCGCGTGCCAGGGGTTGGTCCGCGCGTCGGGATCGAGGCCCAGCTCCGCCTCGACGTGCGCCGCGAGCGGGTCGCGCTCGGTGAGCTCGAGGGCCACCCGGCGGGCGGTCGCCGGCGTGAGGCCCTTCGCCTCGTAGATCCCCGCGAGCTGCGCGAGCTCGCCGTCGGGGTCCTCCTCGATCTCGCGCCGCTCGTGCTCGATGAGGGCGCGCTCGGTGTCGCGCTGGCTGCTCACGGACACGTACTCGCCGAGCGCCATCGACACGGCGCCCGCGACCAGCGCCGCGACACCGGCGAGCAGGATGGCGCCCCGGTCCGTGGTGGCCGCGGCGACGCCGACGACGAGGCCCGCCGTCGAGATGATGCCGTCGTTGGCGCCGAGCACCCCTGCGCGCAGCCAGTTGAGCCGCGACTGGAGCGCGGCGCCCTGCGGGTCGTCCCAGCTCGAGGCGGTCGGCGCGGCGCTGGCGGGCGGGTCGGCGGCCATGGCCCGACGCTACCGAGCCGCCGCCGCGTCCGCAGGCCTCCCCGCGCGCGTCGGCCCGCACGGGCGTCCGCGCGCGGCCGCCGGCTGGAAGACCGCGACGCCGGGCCTGGGAACCCGGCGCCGCGGTCGCCCGTCCGCCCGCGGTCTCCGGGGTCGCGCCGGTGCGCGCCCGCGCCGGGACCGGTCGGGCCGAGTCTTCGTGGTGGTGCCATTCCTACCGAGGTTTCCCCGGCGGCCACAGGGACCAAAGCCCCGACTCTCAGAGCGGCCGCTGCCCCACCGGCACGCCCTGGCGCAGCACGTGCGGGATGCGCTCCTCGATGGCCGCCACGAGGTCCGGGATCTCGTCCGCGGGCACCGGGTGGCCGATGCCGAACCCCTGCGCGGCGTCGCAGCTCATCTCCTGCAGGGTGAGCAGGGTCGCGTCGTCCTCGACGCCCTCCGCGACCACCGTCATGCCCAGGTTCCGGGCGAGCTCGATCGTCGAGCGGACGATCGCGGCGCTGGGCCCGTCCCCGACGAGGCCCATGACGAACGACCTGTCGATCTTCAGCCGCTGCACGGGCAGGCGCTGCAGGTAGGCGAGCGAGGAGTAGCCCGTGCCGTAGTCGTCCACGCTGAGCAGGACGCCGAGGCCCGCGAGCGCCTCGAGCACCTCGAGGGAGCGGTTCGGGTCGACCATCGCCATCGTCTCGGTGATCTCGAGCTCCAGCGACGCCGTGCCGACGCCGTACCGGTCGAGCGCGCGGCGCACGTCGTGCACGAACGCCGGGTCGAGCAGGTCGCGCACCGACAGGTTGACGGACACGGCGAGGTTCCGCTCCTCGCGGCGCCACTGCGCGGCCTGCGCCAGGGCGCGGTCGAGGACGTAGAGCGTGAGCGGCCGGATGAGCCCCGTGCGCTCCGCCGCCGGGATGAACGACGCCGGGGGCAGCAGTCCGTGCACCGGGTGCTGCCAGCGCACGAGCGCCTCGACGCCGTGCACGCGGCCGGTGCGCACGGTGATCTGCGGCTGGTAGTGCACGACGATCTCGCCGTTCTCGAGCGCCGCGGCGAGCTCCGTCATGAGGTGGGGCGTGAGCGCGCCGCCCGCGGACATGCGGCCGGTGTAGCGGGCGACCCGCTCCGGCCGCGTGCGCGCGGCGGACAGGGCGACGTCGGCGCGCTGGAGGAGGTCCTCGGCGTCCGTCCCGTCGTCCGGCCCGACGGCGACCCCCACCAGCGCGTCGACGGAGACGCTGACGTCGGACAGCGTGAAGGGGGCCGCGAGCTCGAGCAGCAGGTCCCCGGCACGGTCGAGGGCGCCCTGGGGACCGGTGTCGACGAGCACGCCGAACCGCTCGCCGCTGATCCGGGCGACGTACCCGCTCGGGCCGACGGCGTCCCGCATCCGGTCGGCGGCCGCGCGCAGCAGCTCGTCGCCGACCCGGTGGCCGAGGGTCTCGGTGATCTCGGTGAAGCGGTCGAGCACCACGAGGAGCACGGGCACCGGGCGCCCGCCGTCCTCGAGGCGCCGGGCCACCTCGATGGAGAACGCCCGCACGTTCGCCAGCCCGGTCAGCGCGTCGGCGTCTGCGAGCGCGGCGAGCCGGTCGGCCTGCGCCACCATGCGGCGGGCCATGAGGAGCATGCGCGTGATGACGAGCCCGACGACGACGCAGCCCGCGACGGCGAGCTCGACCGAGTCGGGGTCCTCGCCGGCGAGCCACTGGACGACGGCGGCCCCCGGCAGCGCGAGGAGCACCACCCACAGCCAGGCGAGCCTGCTCAGGCCGACGCGCTCGCTCGGCGGGGGCTGCCGCTCGGACGCCGCGACGATCGAGCAGTCGGCGACGGCGAGCCCGAGGAGCGCGTAGCCGGCCAGCCACAGCCACTCGATGCGCACGCCGTAGGGGCCGACCCAGGTCAGCGTCGTGGACGCCTCGAAGAGCACGTCGGCGGCGAGCGTCGCCGCCAGCCCGGCCCACAGCAGCCACAGGCAGCGCGAGCGGAACGACGAGCCGCCGGCGAGGTACGCGAGAAGGGTGAGCAGGACGACGTCGCCCACCGTGTAGGCGGCCGCGACGACGGCCGCGAGGCCGTGGGGCCCCGGCGCCTCGAACGCCGGCCCCACCGCCGAGATCCAGAGCACGGCCAGCACGACGGTGCCGACGAGCACGGCGTCGAGCACCGCGATCGAGTCGCTGGCCGGGTTGCGCACCCGTGCGAGGCGGACGATGCCGACGGCGAGGAGGACGTACCCGAGCAACGAGACGGCGTCGGCCACGCTGGGGAACGGGTCGGCGCCGAGACGCTCGCGGAGGATCCAGACCGTGTCGCCTGCCACCCAGACCGCGAGCCCGCACGTGAGGATCGCCCAGGGCGCGCGGTGCGGCGGCCCGTGGCGCCGGATGCCGACGACGGCGGCCGCGACCGCGAGGACGCCGATCGCGACGTAGAGGACGTCCCGGGCGGGTCCGACGGGGAGCAGCGCGTGGCTCGCGACGGCGCTCCCGCCGACCGCGAACCGCCACCAGGGAGCGACCCCCGCGCGTGCCCTCACTCCCGCGACATCGGCCGGACCCGCCGGGAAGTGAAGGCTCACACGGGTGCGGCGGGCGCCTGGGCGCGGGTGAAATCCGGGAACTGGCCAGGCACGACGCCGCGGACGGGGCACCGGCGACCGGTCAGAGGCCCTGCCACTCGGGCTTGCGCGACCAGGTCTCGCGGAAGTGGTCGGCGAGCTGGAGGCGACCCGCCGCGGCGTCGTCGAGCAGGACCGTCACGTGCGGGTGGAGCTGCAGCACGGACGCCGGCCACATCGCGCTGACCGCGCCCTCGACCATGCGGTGCACCGCCTCGGCCTTGGCCCGACCCGAGGCGAGCAGCACCAGGTGCCGGGCCTCCATGATCGTGCCGAGCCCCTGCGTGAGCACGTGCCGCGGCACCGCCTCCGCGTCGCCGCCGAAGAACCGCGCGTTGTCGAGCCGCGTCTGCTCGGCGAGCGTCTTGATCCGGGTGCGCGACGCGAGCGACGACCCCGGCTCGTTGAAGGCCAGGTGCCCGTCCGTCCCGATGCCGAGGACCTGCAGGTCCACGCCCCCGGCCGCCCGGATCTCCGCCTCGTACGCGGCGCACGCGGCCGGGATGTCGGCGGCGGCGCCGTCGGGCGCCAGCACGGCGCCGGGCGCGAAGTCCACGCGCGAGGCGAGCTCGCGGTCGATCACGGCGGCGTACCGCTCGGGGTGGTCCGCGGGCAGGCCCACGTACTCGTCGAGCAGGAACGCGCGCGCCCGGGCGAAGGAGACCCGCCCGGCCTCGTGCCGGCGCACCAGCTCCTCGTACAGCGCGAGCGGCGACGAGCCCGTGGCGAGCCCGAGCACCGCGTCCGGCTTGTCGCGCAGCAGGCGCTCGACGGCGTCGGCGGCCAGCCGCGCGCACTCGGCCGGCGTGGTGATGACGACCTCCATCAGTCCATCCTCTCCGCCGACGCCGGGGGCGCACCCGCGGGGGCGCCCGTCGCGGGGCGGGTCGCGCGATCGACCGGGCCGTCGACGGCGGGGGCGACGGGCGGCATCGGCACGGTCACCGGCCGCGGGCTCGTGGCGAGCGCCGCGCCGACCGCGCCCACGGGCACGTCCGCGGGCGCCAGCTCGATCCGCTCGGCCAGCCCGAGGCTCGCGACGAACGCCGAGGCGGCGCCCTGCCGCCCGACGGCGTCCCGCACCGCCCGCAGGAGGGGCGCCCCGACGTGGGCGACCCCGCCGCCCAGGACGACCCGGGCGACGTCGACGCCGAGCACGAGCACGCGCACGGCGGCGGCGACCGCGTCGGCGTACGCGTCGCGGACGGCGACGGCGCCGGGGTCGCCCGCCGCGGCGGCGGCGAAGAGGGCGGCGGGCACCGGGCGGCCGTCGTCGGGCGCGGGCCACGAGGCGTCGAGCGCCGAGCCCGAGGCGTACAGCTCGAGGCAGCCGCGCTGCCCGCACGCGCACGGCGGGCCGTCCGGCCGGTAGGTGAGGTGGCCGATCTCGCCGGCGGCGCCCGCGTGCCCGCGGCGCAGGCGGCCGTCGAGGACGAGCCCGGCGGCCAGGCCGGTGCCGAGCGCCAGCAGCGCCATGTCCGCGTGGCCGGTGACCGCCGCGGCGCCGAGGGCCGCCGCGTTGAGGTCGTTCTCCACGGTCACGGGCACCCGGCCGGCGGGGTCGAGCCGCTCGGCGAGGAGCGCCGCGACCGGGACGTCGGCGAGGTCGATGCGCAGGTTCACGGCGTGCGACACCGTGCCGGTGCGGGGGTCGACGATCCCCGGCAGCGCCAGCCCGACGCCGGTGAGGTCGGCGGGGTCCACGCCCTCGGCCGCGCACAGCCCGCGCACGACCTCCGCGGCCGTGCCGACGACGCCCTCCGTCCCGTGGTCGGTGGGCAGCCGCAGCGAGTGCCGGACGACCGGGCGGGCGTCCGGGCCGTCGAGGAGGACGCCGAGCACCTTGCTGCCGCCGACGTCGAGGCCGACGCGCAGCCCCCCGGGGCGTTCCCCCATCAGCCCTTCACCGCCCCGGAGACCAGGCCGGACGTCATCCGGCCCTGCACGAACAGGAAGAACACGATGACGGGCACAGCGAGCAGCGACGACGCCGCCATGACCTCGGCCCAGTTCACGCCGCGGTTCGCCGACGCCTGCAGGAACGTGCGCAGCCAGAGCGGCAGGGTGTGCGCGCTCTCCGCGGGCAGCGCGACCAGCGCGACGGTGAACTCGTTCCAGGCCTGCAGGAACGCGTACACGCCGGACGCCACGAGGCCGGGCGCCAGCAGCGGCAGCGTGATCCGCAGGAACGCCTGGAAGCGCGAGAGGCCGTCGACCATCGCGGCCTCCTCGAGGTCCGCCGGCACGCTCGCCACGAACCCGCGCAGCATCCAGACGGTGAAGGGCACGATCGCCGCGGTGTACAGGACCGAGACGCCGATGACCGAGTTGAGCAGGCCGGTCGCGGAGAGCATCTTGTACTGCGCGATGAACAGGCCCTCGGCCGGCAGCATCTGCACGAACAGCACGGCCAGGACGAACGAGCGCCGCCCGCGGAACCGGTAGCGGCTGATGCCGAGCGCCGCGAGGAATGCGAACACGAGCACCGCGACCACCGTCACGCCCGTCACGGCGAGGCTCATCCGCAGCGCGGTCGGGAAGCCCGAGCCGGAGACGACGGCGGTGAAGTTCGTCAGCGTCGCGTGCGTGGGCAGGAACGACGGCGTCGTCGCGCGCAGGCGGGCGACCGGCGTCAGGGCGGACAGCACCATCCAGTAGACGGGGAACACCCACAGGGCGGCCACGAGGAGGGCGAGCGCGGCGAGCGCGCCCCGGCCCACCCGGCGTCGGACGCGGGCGGCGGAGCGGGGCCGCGGGGCCAGCGCCGGGCGCACGCCCGCCGTGGTCAGGGCGGTCACGACAGCTCCTTCATGAGGCTGCGCACGTAGGGCCAGCTGAGCAGCACCGTGAGCAGCAGGACGAGGATCGAGACGGCGGCCGCGCCGGCGAAGTCCTGGCGGCCGATGCCGAGCTCGAAGATGAAGTTGCCGAGCAGGTTCGTCTCCGACACGGGGGCGCCCGAGTCCTGCAGCAGCCGGATCTGGGCGAACACCCGCAGGTCCCAGATGATCTGCAGCAGGAACACGATCGCCAGGACCGGGCGGACCATCGGCAGGAGGATGTGCCGCAGCGTCTGCCACGCCGAGGCGCCGTCGATGCGGACGGCCTCGAGCACCTCCTCCGGCACCTGCGTGAGTCCCGCGTAGACGGACAGCGCCACGAACGGCACCGACATCCACACGATGATCACCGTGGCGACGAAGAAGAAGGACAGCGGCTGGGCGAGCCAGTTGTGCCCGGCGTAGCCCTCGAAGCCGAGCCGCACCAGCAGCCAGTTGATGACGCCCGTGCGCCAGTCGAAGAGCCAGCGCCACACGGTGACGGCGGCGACCATCGGCATCGCCCAGGCGAGCAGGAGGGTGATCTGCAGGGTGACGCGCGCCCACGGGCGGACCGCGCGCATGAGCAGCGCGAGCGCGACGCCGATCGCCACCGTGGCGACCGCGTTGACCAGGCAGAACAGCAACGACCGCACGACGACGGCCCACACCTCGTCCCGGCTGAAGATCTCCGCGTAGTTCTCGAGCCCGACGAACCGCGGCGGCTGGCCGAACTGCTGGGCCAGGCCGTACTCCTGCAGCGACGTGACGACCTGCCAGTAGACCGGGTAGCCCAGGCCGAGCAGCAGGACGGCGACGGCGGGCAGCACGAGCAGGTAGCCCGGGGCGTGGCGGCGGGCGGGCGGCGTCGGGCCGCCGCGCGCGCGGCGGCGCCGGTCGTCGGCGCGGGCCGGCGTGGCGCGGACGAGCGTGTCCGCCATGGGGGCCTCCAGGTGGGGTGGGCGACGACGGCCGCGGCCGGTCCGTGGAGGGTGCGCCGGCGGGGCGGCACCCTCCACGGACCCGAGCCGATCAGCCGTTGAGCATCGGCGTGAGGATCGCGTCGTACTCGGCGGCGAGCGCAGCCACGTCCCCGCCCTCGGCGATCTTCTGGAACAGCTCCTCGTAGACGAACGCCGCCTCCACGGCCGCCCAGCCCGGCGCGGCCGGGGTGAGCTTCGACGCCGCGGCGGTGTCGATCATCGTGCGGGCGAACTCGTCGTCCCCGAGGGCGTCGACGTAGTTGGCGTTGGCCGGGCCGAGCCCATTCTGCGCCAGCATCGTCTGGTACTCCGGCGAGAAGATGATCCGCAGGAGGTTCTCCGCGAGCTCCGGGTGCTGCGACTGCGCGGAGATCGCGATGTTCGAGCCGCCGGCGAACACCGGCGCCAGGCCGCCGTCCACGCCGGGCAGGCCGAAGATGCCCCACTTCTCGGGGTCGGCCATGCCGTCGCGGACCTCGTCACCGGCGTCGTTCGTCGTCAGGTCGCCGATGGACCAGCGGGCCCAGCCCGGCGCCATGATCGTGGCGGCGAGCGGCGGGGTGCCGTCGGTCCCGTCGTTGAGGAAGTCCCAGTACGCGACGTCGCGCTCGGTCGCCGGGACGTTCGACGCCGTCCGGTAGACCTCCTGCCACGCCTCGAGGCCCTCGATGGTCTTCGGGTCGGACAGCGTCGAGGTCCACTCGCCGCCGTCCTCGACGGCGAGCTCGCCGCCGTGGGCGAAGACCCACGAGATGCCGTTGCGCCAGTCCTGGCCGCCCATGGCGAAGCCGGACATGGTGTCGGTGCGCAGCTGGGCGACGGCGTCCGCGAACTCGCCCAGCGTCGTCGGGACCTCGAGGCCCGCCTGCGTCCAGATGTCCTTCCGGTAGAACATGTAGCGCGAGCCGAAGTAGTACGGCAGCGCGTACACGGTGTCACCGACCGAGCCCACCTCGACGAAGGACTGCAGCAGGTCGTCCCCGCCCAGCTCCTCGTAGATCGGGGTGAGGTCGCGGAACGCGCCGACCGTGGTGAACGTCGGCGACTGCGTGTTGCCGATCTCCACGACGTCGGGCGTGTTCGCGGGGTCGGGCAGGGCGGTGGTCAGCCGGGTGACGAGGTCGCCCCAGCCCACCTCCTCGATGACGAGGGTCGAGCCCTCGTTCTCCGCCGCGAACGTGTCGATGAGGTAGTCCCGCAGCTCCTGCGGGGTGTCCCCGCCGGCGAGCCACAGGGTGATCTCGGCGGCCTCGGGGGCCTCGTCGGTGGCGCTGGGCTCGTCGCCCGGCTCCTCGGCCCCGTCGTTGCTGCTGCACGCCGTCAACGCCAGCGTCCCGACGAGCAGGCCGGCGACGCCGGCGGCCAGGCCACTGCGCCTGACCTTTTCCGTACCATTCTCACGTGGGTTCCTTCCCGGTGCGCTGACGACGCCGCTCGGCGTCGTCGAGGGTTGTGACCTGCCTGGACGGTCAGCTCGGGGTGGTCACGTCACCCCGAGCTGACCGGACAGCACGAGCACGGCCGCCCCCGAGAGCGGGGCTGCCTCCCCCAGCGTGGTCACCCGCAGCTGCAGGCCACGGCTCGTGACCGGCATCGTGCGTTCGCGGATGGCCGCCAGTGCCGCGTCGCGCAGGGGGCCGCCGAGAAGCTCGGGCGGACCGCTCAGCACCACCTCGGCGAGGTTGAGTGCACTCACGACCGGCGCCAGGACGATGCCGAGGCGCCGGCCGACCGACGCCAGGGCGGCGTCGGCCGACGTGGGGTCGAGACCGGCGACGCGGCGGCGCAGGGCCGGCAGCGCGAGGACGGTCTCGAGGCAGCCGGTGCGCCCGCAGGCGCACGGCAGCGGGGGGCCCAGGGGCCCGTCGTCGTCCCGCTCGTCGACGGCGGTGACGTGGCCGAGCTCGCCGGCGGCGTGGCCGTGGCCGGAGACCAGGGCGCCGTCGACGACGATGCCCGCGCCGACGCCCTGGCCCACCGTGAGCACGAGGAGGCCCGCGCCGGACGCACCGCCGAACGTGAACTCGCCGAGCGCGGCGGTGTCCGCGTCGTTCGCGACGTGCACGGGCACGCCGAGCGCCTCGGTGAGCCGGGCGGCGAGCGGGAGGTCGTACCAGTCGCGGTTGGGCGCCTCGAGGACGTTCCCGCCGGCGTCGATGATGCCGGGCGAGCCGACGCCGACTCCCAGGACCGGGCGGGTCGCGGCGCCGACGAGGGCGCGGCAGAACGCGGTGAGGTCGGCGAGGGCGGCCTCGCCGCGCGGCTCGGTGAACCGCGCGCTGCGCTGGTCGACGACGGCGCCGGACAGGTCGAGGAGCGCACCGTGCAGGAGCTCGTCGTCGCGCAGGTCGACGGCGACGATCCGGAAGGCCTCGGTGCGCAGCCCGACGAGCGTGCCGCGCTTGCCGACCTTGCCCTCCTCGTGGGCCTGGCCGAGCTCGGCCACGAGGCCCTCGGCCAGCAGCTCTCCGACGAGGTCGGAGATCGTCACGCGGGTGAGCCCGGTGCTGCGGGCGAGGTCGGCGCGGGAGCCCGGGCCGCCGTGGAAGAGCTGCTGGAGCACCATCGCGCGGTGGACCACGCGTGCGTGCTCCGGCAGCACCTTGCTGGCCGGGCGGAGCGTCCGCGTCGTCGTGGGCACGATTGTTAGTGAACCTTCTTTACAAACTCGGTGTCAAGGGTCGATGATCGGGGGGTGCAGTTTCGTGACCGAACCGTCACCTTCCCGGTCGATCCGGGCGTCCGGTCGCCCCTGACGGCGGGAGGGCCGCGGTGAGCCTCGTCCTGCGCGGCCGCGTCGTCACGCCCGCCGCCGTGCTCGAGGACGGCGCGATCGCCGTCGAGGGCGACCGGATCGCCTGGGTGGGCCCCGCCGCCGACCTGCCCGCCGGGCTCGCCGTGCCCGAGCCCTCCCCCGCGCCCCGCACCTACCTGCCCGGCCTCGTCGACCTGCACTGCCACGGCGGCGGCGGCGCGAGCTTCCCCGACGCCACGGACGCCGGGACCGCCCGGCGCGCCGTCGCGGAGCACCTGCGCCACGGCACCACCACGCTCGTCGCCTCGCTCGTCACGGCCGACGCCGACACCCTCGTCGCGCGCACCGCCCTCCTCGCCGACCTCGCCGACGCGGGCGACCTCGCCGGCATCCACCTCGAGGGCCCCTTCCTCTCCCCCGTCCGGTGCGGCGCGCAGAACCCGGCGCTCATGACCGAGGGCCGACCCGACGTCGTGCGCCGGGTCGCCGAGGCCGCCCGCGGCCACCTCGTCACCATGACGGTCGCCCCCGAGGTGGCGGGCGTCGGCGGGCCCGAGGGTGTCGCCGCCGCGCTCGCGGCCGCGGGCGCGCTGCCCTCCTACGGCCACACCGACGCCGACGACGCCACGTTCGCCGCGGCCCTCGCCGAGGCGCGGGGCCTCCTCGCCCGGCCCGGCGCCCGCTCCCCGCGCCCGACGGTCACCCACCTGTTCAACGGCATGCCCCCGTGGCACCACCGCGCGGCCGGCCCCGTGCCCGCCGCGCTCGCCGCCGCCGCGCGCGGCGAGGCCGTCGTCGAGCTCGTGGCCGACGGCGTGCACCTCGCCCCCGGCACCGTCCGCGCAGTGTTCTCGCTGGTGGGCGCGGCGAACGTCGCGCTCGTCACCGACGCGATGGCCGCCGCGGGCATGCCCGACGGCGCGTACGTCCTCGGCCCGGTCCGCGTCCTCGTGCGCGGCGGGGTCGCGCGCCTCGCGGGCACCGAGGGCGCTCCCGACGGCGGTCCCGAGGACGGCACGCCATTCGACCAGCGCCCCATCGCGGGCGGCACCGCGCACCTGCTGGACGTCGTCCGCGCGACGGTCGCGGCCGGCGTCGGGCTGGTGGACGCGGTCGCGGCGGCGAGCGCGACGCCCGCCGCGGTGCTCGGCCGCGCGGACGTCGGCGCCCTCGCCGCCGGCCGGCGGGCCGACGTCGTCGAGACGGATGCGGACCTGCGCCCCCTGCGGGTGCTCCGGGCCGGCGCGTGGGTGGCCGCGTGAGCGCGCCCGGCGCGGCCGCGCGCCCCGACGTCCTGCCCCTCGTGCCCGCGCCGCGCCGCGCGGTGGCCACGCCGGGCGACCCCCTGCACCTCGGCGCGGCGACCCGCGTCGTCGCGGCGGGCGGGGCGGCCGCCGTCGGCCCGCTCGTCGCCGGGCGCCTGGGCGCGCGGCTGGGCCGCGAGGTCCCCGTCCGGGCCGACGACGACGGGCGGCCGGGCGCCGTCGTCCTCCGCCTCGTCCCCGGGCCGGCCGCCGACGGCGGCACCGACGCGGGCGGCCCACCCGGCGCCTACCGCGTCACGGTGGACGGGGCGCGCGCGGTGGTCGAGGCCGCGGACGCGGACGGCCTGCGCCACGGCGCCGCGACCCTCGACCAGCTCGTCGTCCGCACACCGGACGGCGGCGCGGGGCTGCGGCGGGCCGAGGTCGCCGACGCGCCGCGGTTCGGCTGGCGCGGGCTGCATCTCGACGTCGCGCGCCACTTCCACGACGCGGCGACCGTGCGCGCGGTGCTCGACGTCGCCTGGAGCCTGCGCCTCAACCGGCTGCACCTGCACCTCACGGACGACCAGGGCTGGCGCATCGAGGTCCCCTCCCGGCCGCGGCTCACGGAGGTCTCGGGGGCGACCGCCGTCGACGGCGACCCCGGCGGCTTCTTCACCGTCGCCGACCTCGCGGCGATCCAGGCGTACGGGGCGGAGCGCGGGATCACCGTGGTGCCCGAGATCGACCTGCCCGGGCACGTCAACGCCGCGCTGCACGCCTACCCCGAGCTCACGCCCGACGGCGCCGGCGTGCCCCCGTACACCGGGATCGAGGTCGGCTTCAGCCGGCTGCACGCCGACGTGCCCGCGACCGCGGCGTTCGTGCGCGACGTCCTCGCGGACGTCGCGGCCATGACCGAGGGCCCGTACCTGCACGTCGGCGGCGACGAGGCGCTGACTCTCGGGGCCGACGAGTACGCCCGCCTCGTCGCGATGGTCGCCGAGGAGGTGTGCCGCGCCGGCAAGACCCTCGTCGGCTGGCAGGAGGTCGCCCGGGCGCGGCTCGCGCCCGGCAGCCTCGTGCAGGTGTGGGACGACCGCGAGGACCTGTCGGCCGTCGCCGACGCCGCGCGGCGCGGCGCCCGCGTCATCCTCTCCCCCGCCCGGCGGACCTACCTGGACCAGAAGCCGCACGCCGGCTTCCCCGTCGGCCTCGACTGGGCCGGCACCGTCGAGCTGCGCGACGCGTACGAGTGGGAGCCCGCGGACGTCGTGCCCGGCCTGCCGCCCGCGGCGGTCGCCGGCGTCGAGGCGGCCCTGTGGACCGAGACGATCCGCACGCGCGACGAGGTGCTGACGATGCTCCTGCCGCGGCTCGCCGCCGTGGCGGAGGTCGCGTGGTCCGAGCCCGGGCGGCGCTCGTGGCCCGACTTCGCCGCGCGCGTCGCCGCGCTCGCCCCCACGTGGGACGAGGCCGGCCTGCCCTGGTACCGGTCGCCGCAGGTCGACTGGTAGCGGGCCGACGGCGGCGACCCGTCGCCGGGCGTGCCGGGCCGGCGGGCCGGCACGCCCTCAGGCGCGCCGGGCCGGCGGGCCGGCACGCCCTCAGGCGCCCACGTAGGCGGCGAGGTGCTCGCCCGTCAGCGTCGCCCGCCGGGCCACGAGGTCGGCCGGCGTGCCCTCGAAGACGATCCGGCCGCCGTCGTGCCCGGCCCCCGGGCCGAGGTCGATGATCCAGTCCGCGTGCGCCATGACCGCCTGGTGGTGCTCGATGACGATGACGGTCCGCCCCGCGTCGACGAGCCGGTCCAGCAGGGCGAGGAGCTGCTCGACGTCGGCGAGGTGCAGGCCGTTCGTCGGCTCGTCGAGCACGTACACGCCGCCCTTGTCGCCCATCCGGGTCGCGAGCTTGAGGCGCTGCCGCTCGCCGCCGGACAGCGTCGTCAGCGGCTGGCCGAGCGTGACGTACCCGAGGCCGACGTCGGCGAGCCGCTCGAGGATCGCGTGCGCCGCCGGCGTGCGCGCCTCGCCCGCGGCGAAGAACTCGCGCGCCTCGCTCACGGGCATCGCGAGCACCTCGCTGATGTCCTTGCCGCCGAGCCGGTACTCGAGCACCGACGCGTCGAACCGCCGCCCCTCGCACACCTCGCAGGTCGTCGCGACGCCGGCCATCATCGCCAGGTCCGTGTAGATGACCCCGGCGCCGTTGCAGACCGGGCAGGCGCCCTCGGAGTTGGCGCTGAACAGCGACGGCTTGACGCCGTTGGCCTTCGCGAACGCCTTGCGCACCGGCTCGAGCAGGCCCGTGTACGTCGCGGGGTTGCTGCGGCGGGAGCCGCGGATCGCGCTCTGGTCGATCGCCACGACGTCGTCGCGCGGGGACACCGAGCCGTGGATGAGCGAGCTCTTGCCGGAGCCGGCCACGCCGGTGACGACGACGAGCACCCCGAGGGGGATGTCGACGTCGACGTCGCGCAGGTTGTTCGTGCTCGCGCCGCGCACCTCGATCCAGCCCGTGGGCGTGCGGACGGCCGGCTTGAGCGCCGCGCGGTCGTCCAGGTGGCGGCCGGTGAGCGTGCCGCTCGCGCGCAGGCCCTCCACCGACCCCTCGTAGACGACGTGCCCGCCCGCCGTGCCCGCGCCGGGCCCGAGGTCGACGACGTGGTCGGCGATCGTGATCATCTCCGGCTTGTGCTCGACGACGAGCACCGTGTTGCCCTTGTCCCGCAGCTGCTGCAGCAGGCCGTTCATCCGCTGGATGTCGTGCGGGTGCAGGCCGATGCTCGGCTCGTCGAACACGTAGGTCACGTCCGTCAGCGACGAGCCGAGGTGCCGGATCATCTTCGTCCGCTGCGCCTCGCCGCCCGAGAGCGTGCCCGACGGCCGGTCCAGGGTCAGGTAGCCGAGCCCGATCTCCACGAACGAGTCGAGCGTGCTGCGCAGGTTCGCCAGCAGGGGCGCCACGCTCGGCTCGTCGAGCTCGCGCACCCACTCCGCGAGGTCGCTGATCTGCATCGCGCACGCGTCGGCGATGCTGATGCCCCGGATCTTCGAGCTCCGCGCCGCCGCGTTGAGCCGCGTCCCGTCGCACTCGGGGCACGTCGCGAACCGCGCGGCCCGCTCGACGAACGCCCGCAGGTGCGGCTGCAGGGCCTCGACGTCCTTGCTCAGCAGCGACTTCTGCACGCGCGGGACCAGTCCCTCGAACGTGAAGCCCATGGTGTCGTGGCGGACCTTGCGCGCCTCGCCGTAGTAGAGGTCGTGGCGCTGCTCCGGCGTGAGGTCGCGCACCGGGACGTCGCCCGGGACGACCACGGTGAACACGCGCACGAGCCACCCGTCCGGGGTGTACCCGGGCACCTTGATGGCCCCCTCGCGCAGCGAGAGCGACTCGTCGACGAGCGCGGCCAGGTCGATCTCGTTGACCTTGCCCATGCCCTCGCAGCGCGGGCACATGCCGCCGGTGACGGTGAAGCTGCGCGCCACCGCCTGCCCGTCGCCGCGCTCGACCACCGCCTCGCCCGTGCCCGTCGCCGACGCGATGTTGAACGAGAACGCCTGCGCCGGGCCGACGTACGGCTCACCCAGCCGGCTGAACAGGATGCGCAGGAGGGTGTGCACGTCCGTGGCGGTGCCGACCGTGGAGCGGACGTTCGCCCCCATCCGCTCCTGGTCGACGATGATCGCCGTCGTCAGGCCCTCGAGGACGTCGACGTCCGGGCGCGCCAGGCTCGGCATGAACCCCTGGACGAACGCGCTGTACGTCTCGTTGATGAGCCGCTGGGACTCGGCGGCGATGGTGTCGAAGACGAGCGAGCTCTTGCCGGAGCCCGAGACCCCGGTGAACACCGTGAGGCGCCGCTTGGGGATCTCGACGTGCACGTCCTGCAGGTTGTTCTCGCGCGCCCCGACGACCCGGATGACGTCGTGGCTGTCGGCCGGGTGCCGTGCCGCGCCGCCCGCGGTCGTCGCGGCGGACGTCGTGGTGGTTCCGGTGCGCGTCGTTCCGGTCGTGCTCATCCCGCCTCCAGCGCCGACGTCGGGGACTCGCCATCCTGCCCCCGCCCACCGACATCGCCCGCGGGGCGACCCACCGCCGTCGGGCCGGGCGCCGCCGTCCGACCCGGCACCGCCGGCGCGCTGGCCGCCGTCACAGGGACTGCTGGATGCGGACCATGCTGCCCGCAGGGTCGCGGAACGCGCAGTCGCGGACCCCGTACGGCTGGTCCATGGGCTCCTGGGCGACCTCCGCGCCGCTCGCCTCGACCCGCGCGAAGACCGCGTCGACGTCGTCGGTGGCCAGCACGACGGCGGCGTAGCTCCCCTTGGCCATGAGCTCGGCGATGGTGCGCCGCTCGTCGTCGGTGAGCCCCGGGTCGACCGCCGGCGGCGTGAGGACGATCGAGGTGTCCCGCTGCCCGGGCGGGCCCACGGTGATCCAGCGCATGGCGCCCTGGCCGACGTCGCCCCGGACCTCGAAGCCCAGCGTGTCCCGGTAGAACGCGAGCGACGCCTCCGGGTCGGTGTGCGGGAGGAACGTGTAGTGGATCGTCAGGTTCATGCGGTCACGCTAGGTGCACGTCGCGCGCCGGGGCTTCTCGATTCCTGACGGGCCTGGTGGCCTGCTTGACGACGACCGTGGGCAGCCCCTCCGTCGAGCGCGCCCGCCGGCGGTAGACGCTCGGCGGCACCCCGACGAGCTCGGTGAACCGCGTGCTGAACGTGCCGAGCGACGAGCAGCCGACGGCGAAGCACACCTCGGTCACCGACAGGTCGCCGCGGCGCAGCAGCGCCATCGCGCGCTCGATCCGGCGGGTCATGAGGTAGCTGTACGGGGACTCGCCGAAGGCGCGCTTGAACTCTCGGCTGAGGTGCCCGGCGGACATGTGCGCCTCGCGCGCGAGCGCCGCCACGTCGAGGGGCTGGGCGTAGTCGCGGTCGATCCGGTCGCGGACGCGCCGGAGCCGGGCGAGGTCGCGCAGGCGCTGGTCGTCGGCGGACGGGCTCATCGCGCCGATCGTCGCACGCGCCCCCGGCCCCGGGCACCCCGGGGCCGGGAGCGGCGCTCCGGGCCGTCGACCTCAGCCCAGCGTGCCCGCCGCGTGCTTGGCGGCGACGTACCCGTACGACAGGCCCTGCCCCACGGTCGCGCCCGGGCCGGGGTACACGCGCCCGAACGCGTTGCCCGCCGCGTTGCCGGTGGCGTACAGGCCCTCGATCACCGAGCCGTCCGCGCGCAGCGCGCGGGCGAACCCGTCGGCGCGGATCCCGCCGCACGTGCCGAGGTCGCCCGGGACCACCTTGACCGCGTAGAACGGCCCGGAGTCGATGACGCCGAGGCACGGGTTGGGCGTGACCTTCGGGTCGCCGTAGTACCTGTCGTACGCGGACTCGCCGCGGCCGAAGTCGTCGTCGTGCCCCTGGCGCGCGAGGAGGTTGAACCGCTCCACGGTGGCGGGCAGCTCCGGCAGCCCGACGGCGGCCGCGAGCGCGGGGACGGTGTCCGCCTTGACGGCCACCCCGGCGTCGTACCAGGCCTTGGGGAGCGCCTGGCGCGGCATGAGGGCGCCGCCGAACAGGTACCGGTTGCGGAACCGCTGGTCGAAGACGAGCCACGCGGGGATGTGCGGGTCGTCCTCCTTGTGCAGGCCGAGGATGACCTGGCCGGCCGTCATGTAGTTGACGGCCTCGTTCATGAACCGCCGGCCCGCGCCGTTGACCATGATCGAGCCCGGCAGCGAGCGCTCGGCGAGCAGCGACCCCGGCATCGGGCCGGGGATCGGCAGCGCCGGGAACCACCAGGACTCGTTCATGAACGCGAGGTCGGCGCCGTGCGCCTGCGCGATCTCGATGACCTCGCCGGTGTTGTGCTCGTTGCCGAGCGTCCACGCGGTGTCGAGGTGCTCGGACTGGTAGCGGTGCTTCATCTCGGCGTTGCGCTCGAACCCGCCGGCGGCGAGGATCACGCCCCTCTCGACGCGCACGACCGTGTCCACGCCGTCGCGGGAGACGACGACGCCGACCACCCGCCCGCGCTCGACCAGCAGATCCTTGAGCGGGGACCGGGTCCACAGCGAGATGCCCATCCGACGCACGCCCGCGAGCAGGCCCGCGACGAGCGCCTGGCCGAGCGTCACGTACTCACGCCCGACGAGCATGCCGCCGACGCCCATGCCGAGGCCCCGCGCGCCCTGCCGCACGCCGCGCAGGTCGCGCGCGGCGAGGTTGAGCCACTTGTAGCCGCTGCTCGTGATCGGCATGGGGAAGGGCGCCTTGAGGGCGGGCGGCTTGAGGAGCGCCCGGTCCGCGCCGAGGGCCTTGGCGTTGAACGGCGCCGGCTCGACGGCGCGCCCGCCCGGGGAGCCGCCGGGCAGCTCCGGGAAGTAGTCGGCGTACTCCCGCATGAAGGAGAAGCGCAGCGGCGTGCGCCGCCGCATGAGGTCCACGGCCGCCGGCCCGTACGTCACGTGCGAGCCCCAGCGCTCCTCGTCGACCTCGCCCTTGGTGACCGCGCGCAGGTAGGCGCGGATGCGCTCCTCGCTGTCGACGGCACCCGCCTCGCGCAGCACGGAGTTGCCGGGGATCCAGAAGCCGCCGCCGGAGAGCGCCGTCGACCCGCCGACGTGCTCGCTCTTCTCCACGACGAGGACCGACAGCCCCTCCTCGGCCGCGGTCAGCGCGGCCAGCAGCCCGGTCCCCGAGCCGACGACCACCAGGTCGAACGTCATCTCGTCCATCTCGTTCCCCTCGTGCGCCGACCGCCCGACGTCGGACCGTCCGGGCGGCAAAACGGACACCGCTGTCCGATCAAGGGAAGTGTAAAGACACGGCAAGGGCCGGGCGAGGGACTGAGGTCCGGGGCGGTCCCGGCGCTACTCTCGCGCCGTGGGAGTGGTGGACGACGCCGCGCCGCGCACGGACGCGGTCAGCCGACGCCGGGACGCCCAGCGCAACTACGACGCGCTCGTGGCGGCGGCCGAGATCGAGTTCGCGACGGCCGGCCCGGACGTGCCCCTCGACGCCGTGGTCCGCCGGGCCGGCGTCGGGCGCGGCACGCTCTACCGCCACTTCGCCGACCGGCGGGCCCTCGCCGCCGCGATCTACGAGCGGTACACGCTCGAGCACGAGGCCTGGATCGCCGAGCACGCCGCGGAGCCCGACATCGCCCTGCACCTCCTCGCCCGCATGGTCGGGATCCAGGCCCGCACGCGCGGCGTCATGGTCATCCTGTCCCGCGACCCCGGCGGCCACCGGCGCATGCGCGGCCTCGAGGACCGCACCCGCGCGCTCCTGGCGGTGGCGCTCGAGCGGTCGCAGGCGGCCGGCGTCGTGGCGCCCACCGTGACGGTCGACGACCTGCTCCTCGTGCTCGGCATGGTCGAGGGCGCGCTCGTCGGCCTGCCGTTCGAGGGCGCCCCCGACGCCGCCGAGCGGGTCCTGCAGCTCGTGCTCCCGGCGCTCACCCGCGGCCCGGCCGACGACACCCTCCTCCACCACGCGTGAGCCGGCGCGTGAGCCGCGGGCGGGCGGTCCCGGCGGGCCGGGCGGGCGGGCGCGCGGCGCGGGCGGGCGCCGTGGCGTGGCACGATGCTGGGTGAGTCGACGCGAGGAGAACTGACGGCATGGCGGCACGGGTGGTGGTGGTCGGCGGCGGATACGGCGGCGCGACCCTGGCCAAGCGGCTCGACGACGTGGCCGACGTCGTCCTCGTGGAGCCCAAGGACGCGTTCGTGCACGCGAGCGCCGCGCTGCGGGCCGTCGTCGACCCGGAGTGGCAGGCGCGCGTCTTCTACCCCTACGACGGGCTGCTCAAGCGGGGCCGCGTCGTGCAGGACTGGGCCCGCCGCGTCTCCCCGCACCGCGTGCAGATCTCCCCGTTCGAGTCGATCGACGCCGACGTCGTGGTGCTCGCCACCGGGACCGCGTACCCGTTCCCGGCGAAGTTCCTGGAGAACGAGGCCGACGTCGCGTCCGCCCGCCTCGCCCGCATGCGGGACGACCTGGCGCGCTGCGACCGCGTGCTCCTCGTCGGCGGCGGCCCCGTCGGCCTGGAGCTCGCGGGCGAGCTGACCGCGGCCTTCCGGCACCTGCGCGTCACCGTGGTCGACATCGCCGACGACGTGCTCACCTCCGGCGACTTCCTGCCCGAGCTCCGGGCGACCATCCGCGAGCAGCTCGAGGAGCGCGGCGTGGAGTTCGTCACGGGGGCGCCGCTCGCCTTCCTGCCGCCGGTCGACGTCGGCACGTACGCGCCCTTCACCGTCGAGACGACGACGCGGGTGCCGCTCGAGGCGCAGATGTGGTTCCGCTGCTACGGGTCGCGCGCGCAGACCGGCTACCTGGACGAGGAGCTCGCGGCCGCGCGCCGGCCCGACGGGCGCCTGCGGGTCACCGAGCACCTGACGGTGGTCGGCCAGGACCGGGTGTTCGCGATCGGCGACATCACGGACGTGCCGGAGAGCAAGCGGGCCTCCGCCGCGATCGCGCACGCCGACGTCGTCGCCCGCAACGTCATGGACGTGCTCGAGGGCCGCCGGCCGAGCGCCCGCTACCACGCGGCGGCCGAGCTCATCGTGCTCCCGCTCGGCCCGGACGGCGGCGCGTCGCAGCTCGAGCTGGACGGCGGGCGACGCGAGGTCGTCGGCCCCGCGGAGACGAGCCGGATCAAGGGCCGGGACCTGTTCTCCACCGACGTCGCGGAGCTGTTCGGCCGGGCCTGATCCGGCCCAACGCGGCCGCGCTCAGCGCGCCGAGCGCAGGGGGCGGAGCGCGGGGACCGGAGGTCGCGCGACGCCGACGAGGCGCTCCCCGCCGCGCGCGGCGGCCAGCAGCAGGTCGACCGCCTCGCCGAGGTCACCCGCCATCGCGGGCGCGGCGGCCACCTCGGCGTCGCGCGTGAGGGCGGTCGGCACGAGGACACCGCGCGCCCCGGCGGCGACGGCGGCGCCCATGTCCGCGCCGGCGTCGCCGACGACGGCGCAGGCGTAGGGCGCCACGCCGAGGTCCCGGGCGGCGTCGAGCACCGTCCCCGGGCCGGGCGGGCGGCAGGGGCAGCCGGCGTCCGGGGTATGCGGGCAGTGCCGCCACACGTCGAACGGTCCGAGCAGCTCGTCCATGCGCGCGTCCACCGCCGCCGCCTCCTCGGCGCTCACGGCGCCGGTGGCCACGTCCGCCCGCCCGGCGAGGACCCCGACGGCGACCCCCGCGTCCCGCAGGCGGTCGAGCGCCGCGCGGGCGCCCGGCAGCGGGCGCACGGCGTCGGGGTCGCGCAGCTGCGGGACCTCGGCGACGAGCGTGCCGTCCCGGTCGAGCAGGACGGCGCGCACCCGCGGCGGCCACGGCTCCGGGCGCAGGCGCCGCACGGTGCGGGCCACGCGGCGCGTCACCGCGGCGAGCGCGGCGGCCCCCGCCACGGCGACGCCCCGGGAGAGCCCGCCGCCGTCGGCCGGGCGGGCGGACCGGGCAGCGCGGCGACGCCCGAGCGCCAGCCGCCGGCCCGCGCCCCGAAGGCGCAGGGCGAGGTCGGCGTCCTCGCGGGACGCGCGGGGGAACCGCTCGTCGAAGCCGCCGACGCCCGCGAGCGCGTCGTACCGGTAGGCCACGTCGGCGGCGACCCCCGCCGTCTCCTCCGGGCCCTCCGCCCGCACACCGGCGACGTCCGGCCCGACGTCGGCCAGGTCGGCCGCGAGGTCGGCCGCCCACCCGCGGGGCAGCACGACCTCGTCGTCGAGGAAGCAGACCCACGGGGTGCGCTCGCCGCGCACCGACCGCCAGCCGACGTTGCGCGCGGCCGCCCGCCCGCGGCCCCCGGAGCGCAGCGCGCGCAGCGGCCACGGGGCGCCGCCGGGCAGGAGGGCGGCGACGTCGAGCGCGGGCGCGGCGAGCGGGCGGTCGTCGACGACGACCACCTCCCGGACGAGGGCGTCGCCGGGCGGGTCCTGCGCGGCGAGGCCGCCGAGAGTGGCGGCGAGCGAGGGGCGGCCGGTCGTCACGACGACGACGGCGCAGACGGGCCTGGGTGCGTCGGTCGCGTCGGTCATGCGGCGCCTCCGGACGGGTCGGGCCGGTCTGGTCCGCGGAGGCACCCGCCATGGACGCGTCGCCCCCGCCCGGCCACTCTCACCCCGCGAGGCGCATCCCGCACCTCGACGCGCCGTTCACCCGTTCGGGCTACCCGCGGGACGCCGGCCGGCAGGGGCGTCGGCGCCCGTCCGGGCGCCCGCCTCCGCCCCGCTCACATCCCCCGCCGGCCGCGGCCGCGGCGGACGAACGTCTCCGCGGGCGGGCCCGCCGCGGGGAGCACCCGCAGCCAGGCGGCGGCGCGGGTCGCCTCGACCCGTGCGTTTAGGTCGTCGAACGCGTCGTCCATCGCGTCGTCTCCTCCCGTGGCCCCCGGGTGGGGCCACGTCCGACGCTAGGGACGGCCGGGCCCGGCGGGATCGGGAGGCCCTCCCCACGTTTGCCCGGCGCCCTCCCCATCTCTCGTCGTCGGGGGCGCGTCGGGTCCCGAGCCTCCTGGGAGGCTCCTGGGAGCCTCCTGGGGCCCCGTCGGAGCTCGCCGGGGCCGTTCCCTACCCGTCGGCCGGCCCGACGCCGGCCCCCACCCCGCCGACGTCGATCCCCCGCCGCCGCGCCTCGTCCGCCGCCTCCCGGCGCGAGGCGACCCTGAGCTTGGCGAGCACCGCCGAGACGTGGTGCCCGACCGTCTTCGGCGACAGCAGCAGGCGGGCCGCGATCTCGGCGTCGGTCAGGCCCTCGGCGACCAGCCGCAGCACCTCCACCTGGCGGGGGGTCAGCCCGGCCGGGCCGGCCGCGGTGGCCCAGATCGGCCCGCGGGGCACGGCCCGCCGCCCGCCGCGGCGCAGGTCCCGACGCACGCGCAGCGCCGTCGCCCGCGCGCCCAGCCCGTCGAGGACGTCCAGGGCGGCCAGCCGCGCGTCGTCGTCCCCGGCGACGGCGAGGACCAGGGCGCGCTGGTAGACGAAGCCCTTGGCCGCGAACAGCTCCGCGGACGCCCGCCAGTCCCCGGCGAGGACGGCCGCCCAGGGCGCGGCCACGACGTCGGGCACCTCCTCGCGCTCGCCGGCGACGCGCAGCCAGAACGCGAGCTCCCCGACGAACCACGAGTGCCGGGCGTCGCACGCCGACCGGTACGAGCGCCTGGCCTCCGCGGCGACGTCGGCGTCCCGGCCCTCGAGCCACGCGAGCTCGGCGCGGGCCGCGGCCACGGGCGCCGTCCACTGCAGCTCCTCCGTGGCGAACCCGCTGTCGAGCGCGGCGGCGAGCGTCGCCGCCGCCTCCGGGTCGCCGCGCCGCGCCTGGAGCAGCCCCAGCGGCACGAGCGCGTCGACCTTCTGCGCGCCGCCCGCCGTCGGCTCGGCGAGCGAGGCGCGCGCGTCCGCCTCGGCGCCCGGCCAGTCGCCCGTCTCGAGGCGCACCCGGGCGCGGTGCCCGAGGAGGTGCTGCAGGTAGCCGGTGAGCTCATGCGCGCGCATGTACGCCAGGCCGCGGTCGAGGGCGGGCAGCGCGAAGTCCGCGTCGCGCAGCTCGGAGGGGATCGTGCTGAGGTTCGCCAGGGCGCGCGCGGCGTCGTCGGCGAGGCCCGCCTCGTCCGCCACCGCGAAGGCGCGCTCGAGGTCGTCGACACCCGCGGGGTCGCGCAGGTGCAGCCGGGCCGAGCCGATGTTCGTCAGGGCGTGGCTGAGGGTGTGCCGGTCGCCGAGGCGCTCCGCGAGGTCGATGGCCCGGTTCGCCCACGCGATCGCGCTGTCCAGCCGGTGCGCGAGCATGTCGAGCTGCGAGCGGTTGCTGTACGCCATCGCGAGGTCGTGGCTGGGCCCCAGTGGCTCGAGCACCTCGATCGCGCGGGCGGCCGCCTCCTCGGCCGCGGCCCGCTCGCCGTTCCACCAGCGCATCCGCGACAGCCAGCGCAGTCCGGCGCCCGTCCGCTCCTCCTCGCCGAGCGCCTCGCGCAGCAGCACGGCCTCCGACCGCGCGGCCACCGCCTCCGCCGAGCGGCCGGTGAGGTAGCACTCGATCGACAGGCTCTCGAGCAGGTCGGCGCGCGTGGGCGCCTCGAACCGGTCCGCGTGCTCGAGCGCCACCCGGTAGTGGCCGATCGCCTCCCGGTGGGACCCGACCGCGGCGGCGCGCCTCGCCGCCTCCGGTGCGTACAGGCAGACCGCGTCGACGTCGTGGGCCTGGCGGGCGTGGTGCACGAGCCGGGCCAGGTCCACCTCCTCGACCGCCTCGGCCAGCACCGCGAGGACCTGCCGGTTGAGCCGGCGCCGCGCCACCGCCGACAGCGCGCCCTCGACGGCGCGGCGCAGCAGCTCGTGCCGGAACCGGACCGCGTCGCCGTCGGCGACCAGCAGCCCGGCGGCCACGCCGTCGTCGACGTCGGTCACCGCGTCGCCGAGCGCGCGCTCGAGCAGCCACAGCTCCGCCCGCGTGGGCACGACGGCGGCCAGCCGGACGGCGTCCTGCGCCCGCGGGGACAGCGTCGCCAGCCGCGCGAGGACGAGGTCGCGCACGGTGACCGGCACCGCGGCGTCGGGCGTGGCGAGCACCTCGGTGACGAGCAGCGGGTTGCCGCCCGTGAGCGCGTGCAGCCCGTCCACGGACCGGCCCGCCCGCCGCGCGAGCTCCGCGACCCCCGCCGCGCTCAGCGGGTGCAGGTGCACCCGGTCGACGGCGTCCTGCGGCAGCCGCCCGACGACGGCCTGCAGCGGGTGCTCGACGCCCACCTCGTCGTCGCGGTACGTGACGACGAGGACGGCGCCCGCGCGGACGATCCGCCGGGCGAGGAACAGCAGCAGGTCGAGCGTGGCCTCGTCCGCCCAGTGGGCGTCCTCGACGACGAGCACGGTCGGGGGACCCGGGCGGCTCACCTCGTCGAGCAGCGCGGTGAAGACCTGCTCGCGCGGCGCGCCCTCGTCGAGCAGGGCGGCGAGCGGCCCGCCCACCTCGCGTGCGACGTCGTGCAGCGGCCCCAGCGCGCGCGGGGTGAGCAGCGGGTCGCACGCGCCCACGAGCACGCGCGCCCGGTCGCCGTGGGTCTCCGCGAGCGCACGCACGAGCGAGGACTTCCCGACGCCGGCCTCCCCCCGGACGAGGACGACCCGCCCGCCCGGCGCGGTCCCCGCGGCCGCGGCTCCCGACGGCGCGCCCGCCGGCCCACCCGCCGTCGTGCCCGGCCGCGCGCCCGCGGACGCGACGGCGGCGCTCAGCACCGCGAGCGCGTCCGCCCGCTCGAGGAGGTCGGTCATGAAGGGGACCGTACGCCGAGGCGGTGCGCGTGCGGCAGAGTGAGTCCATGACCTACGCCGCCGACGCCGACCGCTACGACCGCATGACCTACCGCCGCACCGGACGCAGCGGGCTCGACCTGCCGCTCCTGTCGCTCGGCCTGTGGCACAACTTCGGCGACGCCGCCCCGCTCGAGACGCAGCGAGCGATCGTGCGGCGCGCGTTCGACGCGGGCGTCACGCACTTCGACCTCGCGAACAACTACGGCCCGCCGTACGGCGCCGCGGAGACGAACTTCGGCCGGATCCTCGCGACCGACCTCCGCCCGTACCGGGACGAGCTGATCGTCTCCACGAAGGCCGGCTACGACATGTGGCCCGGGCCGTACGGGCAGGGCGGCGGCTCCCGCAAGTACCTGCTCGCGAGCCTCGACCAGTCGCTGAGGCGCATGGGGCTCGAGTACGTCGACATCTTCTACTCCCATCGCTTCGACCCGAGCACCCCGCTCGAGGAGACGATGGGCGCGCTCGACGCCGCCGTGCGCGCGGGCAAGGCGCTCTACGCCGGGATCTCCAGCTACTCGCCCGCCGACACCCGCCGCGCGGCCGCGATCCTCGACGACCTCGGCACACCGCTGCTCATCCACCAGCCCTCGTACTCGATGCTCAACCGCTGGATCGAGACCGAGGGGCTGCTCGACACCCTGGAGGAGCTCGGCGTCGGCTGCATCGCCTTCTCCCCGCTCGCCCAGGGCATGCTCACCGGCAAGTACCTCGACGGCATCCCGGAGGGGTCGCGCGCGGCGCGCGGCACGTCCCTGTCGCCGGACCTGCTGAAGGAGCAGGCGCTCGCGCACGTCCGGGCGCTCGCCGGGATGGCGCGGGAGCGCGGGCAGACGCTCGCGCAGATGGCGCTCGCCTGGGCGCTGCGGGACCCGCGGGTGACGTCGCTGGTCATGGGTGCGAGCAGCGTGGCCCAGCTCGAGCAGAACCTCGGCGCGCTGGAGAACCTGGAGTTCTCCGACGACGAGCTGGCGGCCATCGACCAGCACGCCGTCGACGCGGGCATCGACATCTGGGCCGCCTCCCGCGGCGCGGAGGGCCCGTCCCGGCCCAAGAAGAAGGCCTGAGCCGCCGGGTCCGCGCGCGGCGTCAGTCGTGGTGCGGGCCCTCGTGCGCGGTGTGCCCGGCGGGCTCGAGCTGGAACGTGCAGTGCTCGATGGCGAAGTGGTCGGCGAGGCACGCGGACAGCTCGTCGAGCACGGCGCCGTCGGGTCCGCAGGCGAGCGCGTCGTCGGCGACGACCACGTGCGCGGACAGCGCCGAGACCCCGCTCGTGATGGTCCAGGCGTGCAGGTCGTGCACGTCGAGCACCCCGGGCGTCTCGCCGATGTGCCGGCGCACGGCCTCGAGGTCGAGGTGCGCGGGCGTGGCCTCCAGCAGCACGTCGAGCACGGTGCGCAGCAGCGACCACGCGCGCGGCAGGATGAGCGCGCCGATCGCGACGGAGGCCACGGCGTCGGCGCGCACCCACCCGGTGGTCGCGACGACGACGCCGGACACCACCACGGCGACCGACCCGAGCAGGTCGCCGAGCACCTCGAGGTAGGCGCCGCGGACGTTGAGCGACTCGTGCCGCCCGCCGTGCAGCAGGCGCAGCGAGACGAGGTTGGCGGCCAGGCCGACGACGGCGACGGCGAGCATGACGCCGCCCGTCACCTCGGGCGGCGCGGCCCAGCGGCGCACGGCCTCGACGACGACCCACACCGCGAGCACGACGAGCAGCAGCCCGTTGGCGAGGGCGGCGAGCACCTCGGCGCGCAGCAGGCCGAAGGTGCGCCGCGGCGTCGGGGGCCGCGTGGCGACCGTGGCCGCGCCGAGCGCGATGGCGACCCCGGCGGCGTCGGTCACCATGTGCCCGGCGTCGGCCAGCAGCGCGAGCGAGCCGGACACGAGGCCGCCGACCACCTGCAGCGCCGCGATCGCGAGCGTGAGCGCGAGCACGACAGTGAGCCGGCGGCGGTGCCGACCGGTCGCGGTCACGTGGTCGTGGGTCATCCGTCGTCCTCGGCCCCGTCCTCGAGGAGCTCGCCCTCCCACGCCTCACGGCCCTCGTGCACCGCGAAGGCGGCGATGACGAAGCCGGCCACCGGGTCGAGCCAGGCCGCCCCGGTGAGGGCGTGCAGGAGGAGTCCGGCGAGCGTCGACACGGACAGCAGGACGCAGATGCGCGTCTCGGCGGCGTCGGCGAGCACGAGCGGGTCGCGCAGGCGCTCACCCACCCGGCGCTTGGCGCGCGCGAGCAGCGGCATGACGACGATCGACGCGACGAGGACGGCGATCGCGACCGGAGAGCGGTCGGGCTCCTCCCCCGCCACGAGCGAGCGCACGCCCTCGACGGTCACGTAGGCGGCGAGCACGAAGAACGTCACCGCGACGCCGCGCAGCGCGAGCCGCTCGCGCCGCTCGTCGGTGTCGCCGTGACGCAGCCGGGCGGACAGGCGCAGCGCGACGATCACCCCGGCGGCGGACTCGATCGCGGAGTCGACGCCGAAGCCGACGACGGAGACGAGGCCCGCGGCGAGCCCCGCCGCCACGGAGACGACGCCCTCGACGACGTTGTACCCGACGGTGAGCCGGGCCAGACGCAGCCCGCGGCGGGTGAGCGCGGTGACCTCGGCGGTCGACGCGGCGGGCGCGGTCGCCGGCGCGCTCACCGGGACGCCCCGGCGCCGTAGGTGGGGCACAGCTCGACCGCGTCGCCCGTGAGGTCGAGCAGGCGCTCGGCGGCGCGCAGCAGGTCGCGCGTGGCCTCGGGGTGCGCGAGCGCGATGACGGACGCGCGGCCCTGCGCGCGCGACGTGACGAGGCCGCAGTCGCGCAGGCACGCGAGGTGCTGGGAGACCGTGGACTGGGCGAGCCCGAGGTGGCGGGTCAGGTCGACCACGCGGTGCTCGCCGAGGAGCAGGTGGCGCACGATCGCCAGCCGTGACGGGTCGGCGAACCCGCGGAAGAGGCAGGACGCGGCGGAGGACGCCGCCTGGTCGAGGTCCGGGAGCGCGGCATCGGCGCGCGACTCTGTCATCGTCACGCGCCGATGCTAGCCGACCGGCACCACCGCCCCCGCCGCCGCCCCGGCCGTCGCCCTGGCCCTCAGCGCAGGTGCACGATCGCGTACGTCACGAGTTCGGGCACGACCACGCGCCACGCGTCGCCGTCCAGCACGACCGGCACGTCGACGTCGTCGGCGTCGGGCCGGACCACCGTGGCCCGCGTGAACGGGCCGCCCACGCGCACCGCGACCGGCAGGTCGCGCACGGGCCGGTTGGCGTCCGCCTCCGGGTCGTAGTCGTAGCTGACGAGGTGCACGGCGACCCCGCCCGCGGGCGCCACCTGCAGACTCACCGCGGCCCGGTCCCCCAGCGGGACCTCGACGTCGACGGCCACCTGCCAGGCGACGTCGTCCACGGAGGCGGCCCGGACCGTGCCCGGGTGCGCGAGGAGGCGCTCCGCCGCGCCGTCGGGCAGACCCGTCCCGTAGGCGCCGTGCACGACGACGCGCCCGCCCGCCTCCAGGTAGCGCACCAGCTCCTCGTGCTGGGCGGGGCTGACGGCCCACACGTCGGGCAGCACGACGACGTCGTAGCGCGCGAGCGTCTCCGCCGTGACGTCGTTCGGGCGCAGCTCCTCGTCGGGGAGCACGACGACGTCGTAGCAGCGCGCGGAGCGCGACAGGCTCTCGACGGTCTCCCAGTACGAGGTCGGCGGCAGGTCCTGCTCCACCGGCGGGTACCAGCGGTCGCCCTCGTTGTTCTGGTCGCCGTCGACCCAGTCGCGCATGAGGCTCGCGACCGAGTACACGACGGCCGTGCGGTGCGGCGAGACGTTCGACAGGAGCGGGTCGACCCGCTCGAGGAACCGGCCCGTCGCGGCCGCGAGCTCCATCGGCACCCAGTACGCGTCCTTGATCTCGTTGCCCAGCCAGGAGCCGTACGGCAGCGCCATGGTCGCGCCCATCGCGCTGGCCTCGAAGATCGTCGTGCGGAACATGTCGTAGGCGCGGCCCCGCGCGAGGTCCGCGACGAGGCGCTCCATGATCCCGCCGCCGTAGGGGTTCTCGACGGCGACGAGCGGCTTGCCGCGCGCCATGCCCACGCCGTGCCGGAACCACCACGGCTGCATCGCGCGGGTCTCGCGCATCTCGGTGACGAGCACGTCGACGTGGTCGACGACCGGGTCGTACACCGGCGCGCAGTCGAAGAAGTTGCCGGCGACCCTGACCTGCACGCCCTTGCTCGCGCCGTACGCGCGGGCGTGGTCGGCGACCTCGGCGAACGTGCGCGGGATCGCCGCCTGCAGCGCGCGGCTCCAGTGCTGGTACAGCGGCAGGGAGCGCGGGTTCTGCCGGGCGACGGCGCCGTGGGCGCGCACGTAGGCGGCGTAGTCGAACGTGGCGAGGTCGACGCCGGCGAGCTCGGCCGGACGCTCGTCCTCGGGCAGGGCGGCGAGGTGGTCGCGCACGAGGGCCATGCAGTCGCGGCAGAAGCAGCCGCCGTAGCGCAGCGCGCCGAGCGGGGTCTCGGTCTCGTCGAGCTGGACCGCGCGGGCGCCGGCGTCGATCTGGACCTCGACGACCTTCTTCAGGTACTCCCGCCACACGGGGTTGTTGCGGTCGCCGTAGAGGCAGGCCTGGTCGCGCTCGCCGATCTCGACCCAGTGCGTGTGGTACGGCTCGCCGTCGAGGTCCTTCGCGGCGACCTCGGTCCACAGGTCCGTGACCGGCTCGCCCGCGGACGTGGTCAGCCCGTCGGGGAACCAGTGCCGGAAGGGCCGCCACGAGGCGGGGCCGGTGTCGGTGGCGAACTCGCGCAGGCCGACGGTCGTCCGGCGCCCGACGCCGCGGGTGACGGTCTGGGCGAGGACCTCGCCGTCGTCGTCGAGCTCGGCGGGCAGCTCCCACGCCTGGGCCTCGAAGACGATCGCGAAGAGGTCGATGCCGCGCTCGCGGGCGTGCGCGATGAACTCCGACTCGGTGACGTACCCGTACTGGCGGAACCGGGCCGGGACGGGCCCGTACGCCTCCTCCTCGAGGTACGGCAGGCTGATCGACCCGCCGCCCAGGCCGGCCCACACGAGCGTGGTGGCGCGCATCGCCTCGAGGTCGTCGAGCATCGCGAGGCGCCGCGGCGGCATGGAGGGGTGCTGGCACCAGTCGCCGCGGTACCAGCCGTCGAAGTACACCGCGCGTTCCATGTCGGCCTCCTCGCCGGTCGTGCTCGGCGGCAGCCTAGCGGGAGGCGCGAATCGTTTCGAGGATCACGCCCGGCGGCGGGCGGCGAGCGCGCGCTGGACCATCTGCGCGGCGAACACGAGCAGCAGCGCGCCGAACAGCACGACCGACAGTCGCGGGCTGAGGAGCCCGGCGAGCAGCGCGCCGCACGCGGAGGCGGCCGCCGCCGCGACGCCGACGACGAGCCCGCTGCGCAGGTCCACCATGCCCGCGCGCACGTTCGCGACGGTGCCGGTGATCGCCGTCGGGATGATGACGAGCAGCGAGGTCCCCTTCGCGACGAGGTCGCTCGCGCCGAACACCGCGATGAGCACGGGCACGACGACGATCCCGCCGCCGATCCCGAACAGGCCCGACAGCACGCCGGTCACCAGGCCGAGCGCGAGCATCGCGGGGACCGTGGGCCACGTGAGCGCCAGGTCGCCGTCGCGCGAGGGCAGCGAGACGAACAGCTGGATCGCGGCGGCCACGATGAGCGCCGCGAGGAGCCACCGGAACACGTCGACGCGCACGCGGCGCAGCAGCCGGGTGCCGAGGAGCGAGCCAGCCATCGCGCCGACGGCGACGAGCACGGCCACGCCGACGGCGACGTCGCCGCGCACCGCGTAGGTGACGACGCCGGCGGCCGACGCGGGCACGATCGCGGCGAGCGACGTCGCGGCGGCCCGGCGGTCCTCCAGCCGCGCCAGCAGGATGAGCAGCGGGACCATGACGATCCCGCCGCCGACGCCGAACAGCCCCGAGAGCAGGCCGCCAGCGAGGCCCACGACCACGAGCCGGGCGAGCGCGGCTCCCCCGGGGGCGGCGGGACCGGCGTCGGGCGAGGTCGGCGTCACGGGGCGCCACTCTACGGCGCCTACCCTGGTCACCCGTGGCCCACCTGCTCGGCGGCGAGGCGCTCCACCTGGCGTACCCGACCGCCGTCGTCCTCGACTCCGTCACCGTCGGCATCTCCGAGGGGGACCGGATCGGCGTCGTCGGGCGCAACGGCGACGGCAAGTCGACGCTGCTGCGCCTGCTGTCGGGCCGCCTCGCGCCCGACGCCGGACGGGTCACCGTGCGCAGCGGGGTGCGGATCGGCGTGCTCGAGCAGGGCGACGCCCTGGATCCCGCGCGCACCGTGGGCGCGACGATCGTCGGCGACCGGCCCGAGCACGAGTGGGCGGGCGACGCACGCGTGCGCGACGTGCTCGCGGGCCTCGTCGCGGACCTGCCGTGGGATGGCGTCGTCGGCGACCTGTCGGGCGGCGAGCGGCGGCGCGTGGCGCTGGCGGCGCTGCTCGTCGGCGAGCACGACGTGCTGTTCCTCGACGAGCCGACCAACCACCTCGACGTCCAGGCGATCACGTGGCTCGCGGGGCACCTGCGCACGCGGTGGGCGCCGAACACGGGCGGGCTCGTGGTGGTCACGCACGACCGGTGGTTCCTCGACGAGGTGTGCACCACGACCTGGGAGGTGCACGACGGCGTCGTGGAGCCCTTCGAGGGCGGGTACGCCGCGTACGTGCTCCAGCGGGTGGAGCGGGACCGCATGGCCGCGGCCACGGAGGCGCGGCGGCAGAACCTGCTGCGCAAGGAGCTCGCCTGGCTGCGCCGGGGCGCGCCCGCGCGCACGTCGAAGCCGAGGTTCCGCATCGAGGCCGCGAACGCGCTCGTCGCCGACGTGCCGCCCCTGCGCAACCCGACCGAGCTCGCGCGGCTCGCGACGGCACGCCTCGGCAAGGACGTCATCGACCTCGTCGACGTGTCGGTCTCCTACGACGGGCCGGACGGCCCGCGCCCGGTGCTGCGCGACGTCACGTGGCTCCTCGGGCCGGGCGAGCGGACCGGGATCCTGGGCGCGAACGGGGCGGGCAAGTCGACGCTGCTCGGGCTGATCACGGGCGCGGTGGCACCGACGTCGGGGCGCGTGAAGCGCGGGAAGACCGTGCGGGTCGCGGCGCTGTCCCAGGACCTCGCCGAGCTCGCGGACGTCGCGGACGAGCGGGTGACCGACGTCGTCGCGCGCTACCGGACGACGTACCGGGCGGGCGCGGGCCGGGACGCCCGCGACCTGACGCCGGGGCAGCTGCTCGAGCGGCTCGGGTTCACGGCGGCGCAGCTCGCGACGCCGGTCCGCGACCTGTCCGGCGGGCAGCGGCGGCGCCTGCAGCTGCTGCTCACGCTGCTCGAGGAGCCGAACGTGCTGGTGCTCGACGAGCCGACGAACGACATGGACACCGACATGCTCGCCGCGATCGAGGACCTGCTCGACACGTGGCCCGGCACGCTCGTCGTGGTGTCGCACGACAGGTACCTGCTCGAGCGCGTGACGGACCAGCAGTACGCGATCCTCGACGGCCGGCTGCGGCACGTGCCCGGCGGCGTCGACGAGTACCTGCGCCTCGTCGCCCGGCTGGCGCCGGAGCGGGCGGAGGAGCGGGCTGAGCGGGCGGGCTCGCGCGGCCCCGACGGTGCCGACGGTGCCGATGCCGCCGACGGCGCGCGCCCCGCGTCGTCCGCGGCCGAGCGGCGGGCGGCGCGCAAGGAGCTGGCCGCGGTGGAGCGCCGCCTGTCCCGGCTGACGGCGGAGCTCGCGGACCTCGACCGCGCGATGACGGAGCACGACCCGACCGACCACGTCGGCCTCGTCGCCCTCGCCGAGCGCCGCGACGCCCTGGCCGCCCAGGTCGCCGAGCTCGAGGACCGCTGGCTCGCCCTCGCCGAGGCGGCGGACTAGGGCCCGGCACACCCATCGGCTCATCCCGCGTACCAGCCCACCTCCTCCCAGCGCACTCCCGGCGGCGGGAACCCCGAGGGCACGTCGCGCGGCAGCTCCCCACGGAACGCCTCGCCGTACAGGTGGGCCGTCCAGAGCACGCCCTGGAACCGGTCCTCGTGCCGTCGCTCCTCCGGGACCGTGTGCACCACGGCGCGGGCGCCGGTCCCGGGTGGCCGGTCGGGCGCAGGCACGGGCCAGGCGTGGGCGCTGCCTGCGCGCCGGCGGCGGGGCCTTGCAGGCGTGAGCGCTGCCTGGGCGCCCACGGCGGCAGTCGCGGCCTACCCGGCCCGGCGTCGCCTCACCAGCGCTGCAGGGGCAGGCCGTTCTTGTCGCGGAAGCCGCCGACGAGGATGACGATGAGGTCGATCAGGGTCCAGATGCCGAGCCCGCCCGCGGTGAAGAGCTGCAGGAGGCCCGTGCCGACCTTGCCGACGTAGAAGCGGTGCACGCCGAGGACGCCGAAGAAGAACGCCAGAAGGGCGGCGGCGAGCCGGCTGTACGGGCTGACCGGGCCGACGGGGACGTAGTACGTCATGGTGCTCCTCGGGTGCTCCTCGGGCGCTCCTCGGTGGCGTCGCGGCGTGCGGCGCCGTCCGCGACGGGGCGCTGTCCCGCCACGGTAGTACCGGCGAGGGTTCGGGAGCGGGGCCGTTCCGCCCCGCCCTCGCCCTCACTCGCCGCGCAGCAGGTCCTCGAACGACTCGGTCAGCGCGAGCGGGTCCGCGGGCGGGCGGCGCTCGCTCGTCGCGACCAGCCGCGCCAGCTCCGCGCCACCCCGGGCGACGCGGTCCGCGAGGGGGGCGACGTCGTCGTCGGCGCGCACGGCGGAGCTGTGGCCGAAGTCGTCGGTCGCGGCGAACACGCCGGTCGGCGTCGTCACCGCGCCCAGGTAGGCGAACAGCGGGCGCAGCGCGTGCTCGATCGCCAGCGAGTGGCGCGCCGTCCCCGCGGTCGCGCCGAGCAGCACCGGCATGTCCTCGAGCGCGTCCTCCTCGACCAGGTCGAAGAACGTCTTGAACAGGCCGTTGTACGAGCCGGAGTAGATCGGCGACACCGCCACCAGGCCGTCGGCGTGCGTCACCGTGCGCTGCGCCTCGGCCAGGGCGGGCGACTGCACGGAGGTGAGCAGCGCCGTCGTCATGTCGGCGGCGACCGTGCGCAGGTCCACGAGCCGCGTGGTCGCGGCGATCCCGCGGGCGGCAAGGGCCTGCACGGTGGCCTCGCCCAGGCGGTCGGCCAGGAGCCGGGTCGACGACGGGTCGCGCAGCCCCGCGCTGACGACGGCGATCACGCGCTCGGTCATGCCGTCGCCTCCACCTGCGGGGCGCGGCCGGTGACGCCGTCGGCGTCGGCGTACACGGTGGCGTCGCGCGGGCCGCCCGCCGCGGCCACGAGGGAGGCGTGCGTCGGCGCGTCGGGGACGTGCGCCGGCCGGCCGGCCGCCATCTCGCGGCGCAGCACCGGCACCACCTCGGTGCCGAGGATCTCGAGCTGCTCGAGCACCGTCTTCTGCGGCAGCCCCGCGTGGTCGATGAGGAAGAGCTGGCGCTGGTAGTCGCCCACGTGCTCGCGCATCGCCGCGTACCTGTCGATGACCTGCTGCGGGCTGCCCACCGTCAGCGGCGTGAGCTCGGTGAACTCCTCGAGCGACGGGCCGTGACCGTACACCGGCGCCACGTCGAAGTACGGCCGGAACTCCCGCACCGCGTCCTGGCTGTTCGGCCGGATGAACGCCTGCCCGCCGAGGCCGACGATCGCCTGGTCCGCCGAGCCGTGCCCGTAGTGCTCGAACCGCTGCCGGTACAGCCGGACCATCGCCGCCGTGTGCTCGATGTTCCAGAAGATGTTGTTGTGGAAGAACCCGTCGCCGTAGTACGCGGCCTGCTCGGCGATCTGCGGTGACCGGATCGAGCCGTGCCACACGAAGGGCGGCACCCCGTCGAGCGGGCGCGGCGTCGACGTGAACGACTGCAGGGGCGTGCGGAACCTGCCCTCCCAGTCCACGACGTCCTCCCGCCACAGCCGGTGCAGGAGCGCGTAGTTCTCGATCGCGAGCGCGATGCCGTTGCGGATGTCCTGGCCGAACCACGGGTACACCGGGCCCGTGTTGCCGCGGCCCAGCATGAGGTCGACGCGGCCGTCGGCGAGGTGCTGCAGCATCGCGTAGTCCTCGGCGATCTTCACCGGGTCGTTCGTCGTGATGAGCGTCGTCGCCGTGGAGAGGATGATCCGCTCGGTCTGCGCGGCGATGTAGGCGAGCGTCGTCGTCGGCGAGGAGGAGAAGAACGGCGGGTTGTGGTGCTCGCCGAGGGCGAAGACGTCGAGACCCACCTCCTCGGCCGTCCGGGCGATCTCGACGACGGCGCGGATGCGCTCGTGCTCCGTCGGGATGCGGCCGGTGGTCGGGTCGCGCGTGATGTCGCTGACCGTGAAGACGCCGAACTGCATGGGTCGCTCCTGACTCGGGCACGGCGGGGGCCGCGCAGTTGGTTCAAAGTTCAACTGTCGCACGGAACACGGCTGCCCCCGGTCATATTCCCAGGGTGCCCGACGACGGCCGCCAGGCCCAGCCGGGGCCGTCGCCGGTCCGCTGGCGGGCCCCCGACGGGGACGCGCGCGGAGCGCCCCCGGTCGCGCGCCGCTAGCGGACCTCGAACCGCTCGGCCATCCGGTCGAAGAGCGCGTCGAAGCGCGGGTCGACGCGCCGGCGTGCCGGGTCGGCGTCGTACCACTCGACGATCTCCCGCGCGCCCTCCTCGAAGCGCACGCGCGTGGTGAAGTCCGGCACGACGGACCGCAGCTTGCTCGTGTCGAAGACCATCGAGTGCGCCTTGTCCCCCAGCAGCCACGGGCCCCACTCCGGGTCCTCGGCCGCGAGCACGTCGCTCGGCACGTGCACGATGCGCGGCTCCGCCACGCCGGCCGCCCGCGCGAGGGCGCGCGCGATCTGGTCCCACGTGAGCACGTCGTCCCCGGTGATGTGGAACGCCTCGCCCAGCGTGCGCGGGTTGCCGAGCAGCGGCACGAAGCCCCGCGCGAAGTCCGTGTGGTGGGTCAGCGTCCACAGCGACGTGCCGTCGCCGTGCACGACGACGGGCTTGCCCGCCCGCATCCGCTCGATCGCCGTCCACCCGGCGTCGAGCGGGATCGACGTGCGGTCGTAGGTGTGCGAGGGCCGCACGACCGTCACCGGGAACCCGCGCTCGCGGTACTCCCGCTGCAGCAGGTCCTCGCACGCGATCTTGTCGCGGGAGTACTGCCAGTACGGGTTGCGCAGCGGCGTCGACTCGGTGACGGGCAGCCGCTCGGGCGGCGTCTGGTACGCCGACGCCGAGCTGATGAACACGTACTGCCCCGTGCGCCCGGCGAACAGCTCGACATCGGTCGCGACGTGCTCCGGCGTGTACGCGACCCAGTCGACCACCGCGTCGAACTCGCGGTCGCCCAGCGCCTCCCGGACCGACGCCGGGTCGCGCACGTCCGCGCGGAGGTGCCGCACGCCGTCGGGCAGGGGGCGCAGGGCGCTCTCGCCCCGGTTGAGGACCGTCAGGTCGATGCCGCGCTCGACGGCGAGCGGGGCGCACGCGGAGCTGATGACGCCGGTGCCACCGATGAAGAGGACGCGAAGGGCCATGGGCGAAACGATACGACCCCGCGCGCACCCGGCGTCCGGGACGCCCCGCGCCCCGGACGCCCGCGGCGTCGGCTCAGAGGTAGTTCTCGTACGCCGGCAGGTCGAGCACGCCGTTGCCCGAGACGCCGATGACGACGACCTCGCCGTCCTTGGCCTCGGTGCGCACGTAGTCGAGCGCCGCCGCGATCGCGTGCGTCGACTCCGGCGCCGGCACGATGCCCTCGGCCCGCGCGAACTCCAGGCCCGCGGCGAACGTGTCGTCCTGCTCCACCGCGACCGCGCCCATGAGCCCGAGGTTGACGGCGTGCGACACCATCGGCGACATGCCGTGGTAGCGCAGGCCGCCCGCGTGGATGGGCGACGGCACGAAGTCGTGCCCGAGCGTGTGCATCTTGATGAGCGGCGTCAGGCCCGCGACGTCGCCGAAGTCGTAGCGGTACTCGCCCCGGGTGAGCGACGGCGCGGCGGCCGGCTCGCACGCGACGACCCGCGTCGTCGTGCCCTCGCGGAGGTTCTGGCCGATGAGCGGGAAGGACAGCCCGCCCAGGTTGGACCCGCCGCCCGCGCAGCCGAACACGACGTCGGCCTGCTCCTCGCCGAACTCCTTCAGCTGGGCGAGCACCTCCTGGCCGATGACGCTCTGGTGGAGCATGACGTGGTTGAGCACACTGCCCAGCGAGTAGTGCGCGTTCGGGTCCTTGGCCGCGACCTCGACGGCCTCGCTGATCGCCATGCCCAGCGAGCCGGTGGTGTCGGGGTCCTTCTCGAGCATCGCGCGGCCGGCCTCCGTGAGGTCCGACGGCGACGGGTGGCAGACGCTGCCGTACGCCTCCATCTGGTAGCGGCGGTACGGCTTCGCGTCGTACGACGCGCGGACCTGCCACACCTCGCACGTGATGCCGACGAGCGCGCACGCCATCGCGAGCGACGCGCCCCACTGGCCCGCGCCGGTCTCGGTCGTGAGCTTCGTGATGCCCTCGACCGCGTTGTAGTACGCCTGCGCGACGGCGGTGTTCGGCTTGTGCGAGCCCGTCGGGCTCACGCCCTCGTACTTGTAGTAGATCCGCGCCTTCGTGCCGAGCGCGCGCTCGAGGCGGTGCGCCCGGATGAGCGGCGACGGCCGCCACAGCGCGTAGATCTCCCGGACCGCGGCCGGGATCTCGACGTAGCGCTCGGTCGTGACCTCCTGGGCGATGAGCGCCATCGGGAACAGCGGCGCCAGGTCCTCGGGGCCGAGCGGCTCGCGGGTGCCCGGGTGCAGGTGCGGGGGCACGGGCTCCGGCAGGTCGGCCTGGAGGTTGTACCAGTGCGTCGGCACCGACGCGGGGACCGCGGCGCCCAGGGGCTCCGTGGCCCGGAACGAGGGTGCAGGGGTGGCGGGAGCAGTCACGGACGCCGTCCTTGGGGTCACGGTGATGGAGACGCGGCGAGCATAGCCACCCGACCACCCACCGGGACGGAGCGCCCGCATGTCGTCCCACAGCGCGGACCGCGGGCGCACAGCAGCGCCCCCGGACGGCGCGCCGGCCGCGGGTCAGAGCTGGACGGCGGCCTCGAACGCCGCGTGCACGGCGTCGCCCACGTCCCCGGGCTCCACGCAGTCGCCGACGACGTGGACGCGCGGGTCCTCCTCGTAGCCGGAGCCGGACAGCGCCGTGTTCGGGCGCGTGCCGAAGGCCGTGACGACGGTGTCCGCCGGGATCCGCGCCGCGCCGTCGGGCCCCTCCGCGACGGCGGCGCCCTCCTCGACGGCGCGCAGCCGCCAGCCCGTGAGGACCGTCGCGCCCGACTCGACGAGGCGGCGCAGGAGCGCGGTCCGGTTGACCTCGAAGAGGTCGGGGGCGATCTCCTCGGTCGGCACGAGCAGCGTCACCTCGTGCCCGGTCAGGGACAGGTGCAGGGCGGCGTCCGCGCCGGACGAGCCGCCGCCCGCGACGACGACCCGGTGGCCGACCTCGTGGTCCGCCACCTCGGCGACGTCCACCACCGACGGCCGGTCGAGGCCCGACACGCCGCGCGGCCGCACCGGCAGGCCGCCCGTGGCGATGACGACCTCGTCCGCCTCCCGCAGCACCGACGACTCGGGCTGCACCTCCCGGCCCAGGTGGACGGTCACGCGCAGCGCGCGCAGCTGCTCGGTCCACCAGTCGACCATCGCGCGGGCCTCGCGCTTGAAGACGGCCGACGCCGCGTGGCGGAGCATGCCGCCGAGGTGCTCCGAGCGCTCGTACAGGTGCACGACGTGCCCGCGCAGCGCGGCGACGCGCGCCGCCTCCAGCCCCGCCGGCCCGCCGCCGACGACGACCACGCGCTTGGTGCGCGGGGCCCGCCCGATCGGGCGCAGCGTCTCGAAGCCGGCCTGCGGGTTGACGGCGCACGCGACGTGCATGCCGCCGAGGACGTGCCCGAGGCAGATGTTGCAGCGCGCGCACGGGCGCACGCCCCCGGGCACCTCGCCGGCGAGCTTGCGCGGCAGGTCCGGGTCGGCGATGAGGGCGCGCGTCATGCCGACGAAGTCCACCTGCCCGTCGGCGAGCGCCTTCTCCGCGGCCTCGACGCCGATGGCCCCCGTGGCCACGACGGTCGCTCCGGTGGCCGCGCGGAGGGCGGCCGCGTCGGCGAGCGTCGGCGCCGGCCCGAGGTACATCGGCGGCACGGCCCAGTGCAGGGCCTCGCTCGCCCCGCCGTCGGCGACGACGACGTCCGCGCCGGCCGCGACGAGGATCCGCGCGATCTCGATCGACTCCGCGAGGTCCCGGCCGCCGGGCGTGTGGTGCGTGAGGCTGAGGCGGACGCTCACCGGCAGGCCCGGCGCCGCGCGCTTCGCGGCCTGGATGAGCTCGACGGCGAACCGGGCCCGGTTCTCGAGCGAGCCGCCGTACGCGTCGGTGCGCCGGTTCCACACGGGCGAGAGGAACTGGTCGACGAGGTGGCCGACCCGCGCGTGCACGTCGATCGCGTCGAACCCCGCCTCGGCGACCCGCGCGGCGGCCTCGCCGAACCGCTCGACGAGGAGCCGCACCTCGTCGGCGAGGAGGGCGCGGCACGTCACCACCGGGCTCGCGACCCACGAGTTGTCCGACGCCGAGACGGGCGCCTCTCGGCCCGGCTCGGGCGCGCCCGCGCGCCCCGCGCCCACCGTGAGCTGGGCGGCGATGCGCCCGCCGACGGCGTGCACGCCGTCGGTCAGGTAGCGCAGGTGGGGCACGAACCAGTCCGCGTCGGCGCGGACCAGCGCGGAGGACGGCGGCTCGAACTCGGTGGACACGATCATCGAGCCGACGGTCACGAGCGCGGCGCCGCCGCGGGCGCGCGCGGCGTAGAAGGCGCGGTCCCGGGAGCTCGGGGTGCCGTCGACGTGGGCGAGGCGGACCCGCACGGGCGGCATGACGATCCGGTTCGGCAGCTCGAGGGTGCCGAACCGGCCGGGAGCCAGCAGGTGCGGGAAACCCATGCGCGTGGCGCCTCTCGTCGTCGAGCACGGCGGCCGCCGACGTGGGCGGCACAGCCCAGGAACGCCTCATTCTCGGGACGCCCGACCGGGTGATCCGGGGGCCCATGGTCCCGACCGCGGCGACGGCCCGCACGAACGAACGGTGATCGCCGGGAGAACCGTCTCAGCACCCGGGACGGCTCCGGAGGCGGCGGCCCGGAGGCGCCCGGCCCCGCGTCCCACCCCGGGTGCCGCCGTCGCCGCCTACCGTGGGCGGGTGACCGACGGAGGAGGCCCCATGATCGTGTGCGTGAACGTCAGCCCGGACGGGCAGGTCGGCGGCGGCTGGGGCCGCACGCCCCGGGTCGCCGTCGCGGAGGTGGCCGGCGGCGCCGTCGTGCGCTGGACCGAGCACGACGTCGCGTGGGACCGCCTGCACGACGAGGGCGGCGAGGGCTCGCACCACGCGCGGATCGTGCGGTTCCTGCGCGAGCACGGCGTCGAGGTCGTCGTCACCGGGCACATGGGCCCGCCGATGCAGCACACGATGGGCAGGCTCGGGGTGCGCGTCGTGCTCGGCGCGAGCGGCGACGCGCGGGCGGCGGCGGTCGCGGCGGCGTCCTGACGCCGGCGGGGTGCCGGCGCGCGGGACTCTCCACCCCGCACTGTGACGGGCGTCGCAGCGCCGACGGCCCAGGACCCGTAGACTCGGCGGGCCCTCTCCCCTGGGTCGCGCCGTGAGCGCGAGGTGTGCAGCCGGACTCGCCGGCCGAGTGATCGGGACGGGCCTCCTCCGACGACGGGACCTCCGTGACCTCTGCTGTGCCCCCTGCTGTGCCCCCTGCCGTGCCCACCCCCGCCGCGCCGGACGCGCCCCCGCGCCCGCCCCGCGACCTCGCCGACCTCGTCCCCGAGCCGCTGCTCGGCACCGTGCTGGACCTGGGCTTCGTGCGCCCGACCCCGGTGCAGGAGCGCGCGATCCCGCCGCTGATGGCGGGCCGGGACCTCGTCGGCGTCGCCCAGACCGGCACCGGCAAGACCGCCGCGTTCGGGCTGCCGCTGCTCGCCCGGCTCACCGACCGGCGCGCCGTGCAGGCGCTCGTCCTCGTGCCCACGCGCGAGCTGGCGCTGCAGGTGGCCGACGCGCTCGCGGGCTTCGCGCGCGGCCTCGACGTCGCGGTGGCCGCGGTGTACGGCGGCGCGCCGTTCCTGCCGCAGAAGCGCGCGCTCGACGCGGGCGCGCAGGTCGTCGTCGGCACGCCCGGCCGCGTCCTCGACCACCTCGACCGCGGCACCCTGCGCCTCGCCGACGTCGGGCTCGTCGTCCTCGATGAGGCCGACGAGATGCTGCGCATGGGCTTCGCCGAGGACGTCGACCGCATCCTGAGCGCGACGCCGCCCCACCGGCAGGTCGCGCTCTTCTCGGCGACCATGCCGCCCGCCATCGCGGCCGTCGCCGCCCGGCACCTGCGCGCCCCCGTGCGCGTCGAGGTGGCCCGGCAGTCGACGACGGCGGCCGGCGTCCGGCAGACGTTCGCCGTCGTCCCCCACCGCCACAAGCTGGAGGCGCTCGTCCGCGTCCTCGCCACCGACGACGCCGACGCGGCCCTCGTCTTCACGCGCACCCGGGCGGGGGCCGAGGAGACGGGCGCCGCGCTCGTCGCGCGCGGGATCCCCGCGGCGACGCTCTCGGGCGACGTCGCCCAGAAGGACCGCGAGCGGATCGTCGAGCGGCTCCGCTCCGGCGCGCTCGACGTCGTCGTGGCCACGGACGTCGCCGCGCGCGGGCTGGACGTCGACCGGATCGGTCTCGTGGTCAACCTCGACGTGCCGACCGAGCCCGAGAGCTACGTGCACCGGGTCGGCCGCACCGGTCGGGCCGGGCGGTCGGGGCGCGCGCTGACCTTCGTCACGCCCGCCGAGCGGCACCGCCTGCGCGCGATCGAGCGGGCCACGCGCGTCGCCCTCGAGGAGGTCGCGGTCCCCACCGGCGAGCAGGTCGCCGCGCACCGGGTGGCGCGCGTGCTCGCCGGCCTGCCGGCGAGCCACGACCTCGCGCGCCGCGCCGTGGCCGAGCACTGCGCCGCGACGGGCACGGACCCGGCCGAGCTCGCGGCCGCGCTCCTGGCGGCGGCCGCCGGCGAGGTGCCGGCGGACCTGCCCGCCGAGCCCGCCCACACCGCGCCGGCGCGGACGGGCCGGCGGTACCGGGTCGCCGTCGGGCGCACGCACGGCGTCCGGCCCGAGCACATCGTCGGCGCCATCACGAACGAGGGCGGGCTGCGCGGCGCGGACCTCGGCCGGATCGACATCCGGAGCACGTTCAGCCTCGTCGAGATCGGCCGCGACCTGACGCCCGAGGCCGTCCGCCGCATCGGCGGCGCGCGGGTCGCGGGGCGGCCGCTGCGGATCGCCCCGGACCGCGGTCCGCGGGGCCGCCGGGAGGTCGGGCCCCGCTAGGTCGGATCCGGCCGGGTCGGGGCCCCGGGCTCAGGCCCCGGCGAGGCTGCGCCGCGTCACGCCGAGCAGGTGGGCGCGCATCGCGGCCTCCGCACGGTCGGGGTCGCGCGCGAGCACCGCGTCGAGCACGGCGGCGTGCTCGGCGAGGGCCTCCTCGGCGTCGTCGACGCCCGCGCCGAACCGCCGGAAGCGGTGCGCGTGCGCGTCGGCCTGCGCGAGGGCGGCCGCGACGAACCGGTTGCCCGCGGCCGCGGCGACGGCCTCGTGGAACGCGATGTCGGCCCGCAGGTAGGCGCGGAAGTCGCGGCCGGTCGGAGCCGCGGACATCGCCTCGTGCGCGGCCCGCAGGGCCGCCCGGTCGTCGTCGTCGGCCCGCTCGCACGCCCGCGCGGCGCACCACGGCTCCACGAGCAGGCGCATCTCCATGAGGCGCTCGAACTCGGCCGCGGGCAGGCGCTCGGCCACGCGGTAGCCGCGGTGAGCCTCCCGCCGGACGAGGCCGCTCGCCTCCGCACGGGCGAGCGCCTCGCGCACGGGCGTCTGGGACACGCCCCACTGGCGCGCGAGGTGGTCGATGCGCAGCGGCGCACCCGGCACGAGGTCCGGGTCGGCGAGGTGGGCGGCGAGCCGGTCGTGGACGTCGTCGAGCAGGCTGCGCCGCACGCCGGACGGCGGAGGGCTTGTGGGCACGGCCGAAATCCTATAGGAAACCCCCATGCCCTCGAGCGAGACCTGGCCGATCGCGGCGGCGATGCTGCCCTTCCCCGCGTCCCACGACGCCCCCGCCGAGACGTGGCTCGCCCACCTCGCCGAGGTCGCCTACGAGGGCTTCGCCGAGGTCGACCTCACCGACTCCTGGCTGCGCGTCGGCGACCTCGAGCCCGCCCGCCGCGCCGAGCTCGCCGACGCGCTGCGCCGCACCGGGCTGACGCCGGTCGCCGTCTCCGCCATCCGGCGCAGCGTCATCGACCCCGACGACGGCGACGCGAACCTCGCGTACTCCCACCGGACGATCGACGCGGCCGCCGAGCTCGGCTGCACCGTCGTCAGCGTCGGGCTGCACCGCCCGCTCACCGAGGCCCAGCGCGGCACGCTGTGGTTCTGGACCGTCGACGGCCCCAAGGACGACCCGGCCGACTGGGACCTCGCCGTCCGCCGCCTGCGCGAGCTCGGCGAGCACGCCGCGCAGGTGGGCCTCGCGCTCTCCCTCGAGATGTACGAGGACACCCTCCTCGGCAGCGCCGCGTCCGCCGTCCGGCTGGTCGAGGACATCGCGCACCCGGCCGTCGGCCTCAACCCGGACCTCGGCAACCTCTACCGGCTGCACCGCGACGTCGAGCCGTTCCAGGCGGCCGTCGCGGCCTGCGCCCCGCACGCCAACTACTGGCACGTGAAGAGCTACAGCCGCGACGTCGACCCGGGCACCGGCGCGGTGACGGCCGTGCCGGCCCCCATGTACGCGGGCTCGATGGACTGGCGCACCGCGATCCGCACGGCCGTGGCCGCCGGGTTCGACGGGCCGTTCTGCGTGGAGCACTACGGCGGCGACGGGCTGTCCGTCATGGCCGAGAACCACCGCTACCTGCGCCGCCTCCTCGCGGTCGCGACCGGCGAGGTCCTCGCGGCGGTGACCCGGTGAGCCGCGTCGCCGTCCTCGGCCTCGGGGCCATGGGCCTGCCCATGGCGACCCGGCTCGCCGCGTGCGGCTTCGAGGTCGCCGCGTTCGACGTCGCCGCGGAGCGCGTGGGCCTCGCCGTCGCGGCGGGGGCCGTCGCCGCGGCGTCGCCGGCCGCGGCGGCCGAGGGTGCCGACGTCGTGCTCGTCGGGGTGCGCGACGGCGCGCAGCTCGAGGCCGCCCTCTTCGCCGACGACGGCGCGGCCGCCACGCTCGCGCCCGGCGCCGTCGTCGTGGTGACGTCCACGGTGGGGGCCGAGGCGGTGCAGGAGGCGGCCGACCGGCTCGACGCGGCCGTCGTCGACGCGCCGGTGAGTGGCGGCCCCGTCCGCGCCGGCGAGGGCACGCTGCTCATCATGGTCGGCGGGGCGGGCGACGACGTCGCCGCCGCCCGCCCCGTGCTCGACGCGCTCGCCTCGACCGTCACGGTGGCCGGCCCACGGGTCGGCGACGGGCAGCTGCTCAAGACCGTCAACCAGCTCCTCTGCGGCGTGCACACGGCCGCCGCCGCCGAGGCCCTCGCCCTCGCGCACGCTCTCGGGCTCGACCTCGACGCCACGATCGACGTGCTGGGCCGGGGCGCCGCCGCCTCGTTCATGCTCGCCGACCGCGGCCCCCGCATCGCCCAGCGCCTGCGCGGCGGCACGCCCGAGCTGCGGTCCCGCCTCGACGTCATCGCCAAGGACATGGGCATCGTCGGCGCGCTCACCCGCCGCGCCCGCGTCGCCACCCCCGTCGCGGCCGCCGCCGAGCAGCTCTACCGGCTCGGCATGGCGGCCGACCTCGCCGCCGAGGACGACTCCGTCGTCGCCACGCTGCTGGAGGACCGATGAGACCCCTGAGCGACGACCCGGCCACCTTCGCCGAGGACGCCCTGCGCGGCTTCGTCGACGCGTACGCCGACCAGGTCCGCCTCGTGCCGGGCGGCGTGGTGCGCGCGGCCCCGACGCCGGCGGGCAAGGTCGCCGTCGTCGTCGGCGGCGGCTCGGGCCACTACCCGGCGTTCTGCGGCCTCGTCGGCGAGGGGTTCGCCGACGGCGCCGTCGTCGGCAACGTGTTCACCTCCCCCTCCGCCGACGCCGTCGAGCAGGTCGCGCGGGCGGCCGCCGCCGACGCGGGGGTGCTGCTGCTCACGGGCAACTACGCGGGCGACGTCATGAACTTCCGGCTCGCCGAGTCCCGGCTCCGGGCGGCGGGCGTCGACGCGCGGTACCTCGTCGTCACCGACGACGTGGCGAGCGCCCCCGCGGGCGAGGAGGACCGCCGCCGGGGCATCGCGGGCGACCTCGTGGTGTTCAAGGCGGCCGCGGCCGCGGCGGAGGCGGGCGCGGACCTCGACGAGGTCGAGCGCGTCGCCGTGCGGGCCAACGCGCTGACCCGGACGTTCGGGGTCGCGTTCGACGGCTGCACGCTGCCGGGCGCGGACGAGCCGCTGTTCACGGTCCCGGCGGGCCGCATGGGCATCGGCGTCGGCATCCACGGGGAGCCGGGGATCGGCGAGGCGCCCGTGGCGACGGCGAGCGAGCTGGCGCGGCTGCTCGTCGAGCGGCTGCTCGCCGAGGCGCCGAGCCCGAGCACGCGCGTCGCCGCCGTGCTCAACGGGCTCGGCCGCACCAAGTACGAGGAGCTGTTCGTGCTGTGGGGGGCCGTGGCGCCGCTCCTGCGGGAGGCCGGGCTGACCGTCGTCGAGCCCGACGTCGGGGAGCTGGTCACGAGCCTCGACATGGCCGGCTGCTCGCTCACGCTCGCCTGGCTCGACGACGAGCTCGAGCGGTACTGGCGCGCGCCGTCGGCCGCGCCCGGGTACCGGAAGGGCCGGCTGCGCCGGTCGGCGCACGCCGTGCCGGGGACCGCCGAGGCCGCCGCCGCGGCGCAGGCCGGTGCGAGCGCGCCGGCCGGAACGGCGACCGGGCCCGCGGAGCCCACGCCCGAGGTGGCGCCCGTGGCGAGCGAGCCCGCGCGCGCCCTCGCCGCGCGGGTCGTCGCGGCGCTCGAGGCCGTCGTCGCCGCCCTGCAGGACGCGGAGGCCGAGCTCGGCCGGCTCGACGCCGTCGCCGGGGACGGCGACCACGGCCGGGGCATGGTGCGCGGCACGACGGCGGCCCGGGACGCCGCGCGCGCCGCCGCCGACGCCGGGGCCGGGGCGGGCGACGTGCTCGCCCGGGCGGGCCGCGCGTGGGCCGGTCAGGCCGGCGGGACCAGCGGCGTGCTCTGGGGCGCGATGCTCGAGGCCGCTGCCGAGGTGCTCCCCGACCGCCCGGAGACCTGGGAGCGGTGGGCGCGCGAGCCCGTGCGGCTCGTCGCCGACGCCGTGGACGCCGCCGCCGCGGCCCTGCGGCGCCTCGGCGGCGCGGAGGTGGGCGACAAGACGATGCTCGACGCGCTCGCGCCGTTCGGTACGGCGCTCGCCGCCGACCCGGGCGTCCCGCTCGCCGCCGCGTGGCGGGCCGCGGCCGACGCCGCCCGCGCGGCGGCCGAGGCGACCGCGGACCTGCGACCGCGCGTCGGCCGCGCGAGACCCCTCGCCGAACGCTCGGTGGGCACCCCGGACCCGGGGGCCACGTCGCTGGCCCTCGCGGCCCGCGCGGCGGCGGAGGTGGCGTCGTGACCCGGCCGCTGCGCGTCGTCGTCGGCGCCGACGACGCCGGCCTGGCCTACAAGGAGCGGATCAAGGCCGACCTCGCCGCCGACACCCGCGTCGCCGAGGTCGTCGACGTGGGCGTCGGGGCGGACGACACGACCGCGTACCCGCACGTCGCGGTCGCGGCGGCCCGGCTCGTCGCGGAGGGGCGCGCGGACCGCGCGGTGCTCGTCTGCGGCACCGGGCTCGGCGTGGCGATCGCGGCCAACAAGGTCCCGGGGGTGCGCGCCGTCACGGCCCACGACTCCTACTCCGTCGAGCGCGCGGTGCTGTCGAACGACGCCCAGGTGCTCTGCCTCGGCCAGCGGGTGGTGGGGCTGGAGCTGGCGCGGCGCCTCGTGCGCGAGTTCGTCGGGTACGAGTTCGACCCGGCGTCGCACTCGGCGGCCAAGGTCGCGGTCATCACCGAGTACGAGAGGACCGAGCACGAGAAGACCAAGCACGAGAAGACAGGGCGCGCGCAGGGCTACGCGCCGGAGGGCTGAGTCGCCACGAGGTCGGCGAACACCTCGCGCAGCGCCGGGTAGAGCCGACGGTGCACAGCCGCGACCGGCGGGTACGGCGCGGCCGGGTCGGGGTCGACGTCGTGGCCCGGCGGGTCGGCGGGCGTGTCGGCGCCGAGGTACGCGTGCGCGATCCGCGCGGCGCCCGCGGCGCTCACCTCGCCGGCCGAGCACACCCGGACGGGCCGCTGCACGACGTCGGCGACGATCCGCACCCACAGGGGGCTGCGGGCCCCGCCGCCCACCGCGCGGAGCTGGGCCACGCGCCGCCCGGTCGCCCGCTCGAGGTGCTCGACGTGCAGCGCGAGCTCGAACGCGACGCCCTCGAGCACCGCGCGGTACAGGTGCGCGGGCGTGTGCCGCCCGTGCCAGCCCACGACGGCCCCGCGCGCGAGCGGGTCCCAGTACGGGGTCTGCGCGGCGTTCCAGTACGGCAGGACGAGCAGGCCCTCCGCGCCCGGCGGCACCTCGGCGGCGGCGGCCTCGAGGTCCGCCCCGCCGCCGAACCGCTCGCGCACCCACGACGCGAGGTACGCCGCCGCGTTGAGGACGGTCTCGAGCGTGTAGGTCCCCGTGGGCACGCCCGCGAGCGTGCGGAACGCCGCGTCCGTGACGTAGGCGTCGGAGGCCACGCCCATGACCATGGACGTGCCGAGGTTGAGGTAGGCGACGCCCGGGACGGTCGCGCCGAGCGCCATCCCCGCCGCCTGCCCGTCGCCGATCCCCGCGACCAGCGGGACGCCGGCGGGCAGGCCGAGCTCCGCGGCGACGTCGGGCAGCAGCGGGCCGATCGGCTCGCCCGCGGGCACGAGGTCCGGGAGCTGGTCGGCGCGCACGCCCGCGAGGTCGAGCAGCTCGGGCGCCCAGTCGAGCCGGCGCAGGTCGAACAGTCCGAGCGTGTCCGCGGACTGCGTGCTCGTCGCCCAGCGCCCGGTGAGCCGGTGCGCCAGCACCGCGTGCACGTCCCCCACGCGGGCGGCGCCGCGCAGCGCCTCGGGCTCGTGGCGCGCGAGCCACGCGAGCTTGTACAGCGCGGGCGTCGTGTCCGGGGGCTTGCCGGACAGCGCGTGCACCGCCGGCGAGCCGAGCGCGGCGATCTCCGCGTGCGCGCGGCCGTCGAGCCAGAGCACGGCCGGTCGGCGGGGCGTCCCGTCCGCGTCCGCCACGACGAACGTCTCGCGCTGGTGCGTGAGGCACACGGCCGCCACGTCGCGCCCCCGGCCGCTCGCCGCGACCGCCTCGGCGATCGCGCCGCGCGTCGCCGCCCACCAGTCCGCGGGGTCCTGCTCGTGCCACGCGGGGTGCGGGGTCGCCGTCGGGACGGGCCGCGCCGCCGTGGCGAGGACGCGCCCGGGCTCGGCGACGACCGCCTTCGCCGCGGTCGTCGAGCAGTCGACGGCGACGACGACGCTCACGCGCCCGGCTCCACGACGACCTTGAGCCCCGCCCGGCTCGCCGCCGCCGCGAACGCCTCCGCCGCGCGGGACAGCGGGAACGTGTGGCTCACGACGGAGCGCAGGTCCACCCGGCCGCGCGCGACGAGGTCGATCGCGCGCGGGTAGACGTCGCCCATCCGCCGGGACAGGCGCAGGGTCAGGCCCTTCCGCCGGGCCGTGGACGCCGGGAACGTCGTGCGGTCGGGCTCGGGGATGCCCGCGAGGACGACCGTGCGGCCGGGCCGGACCGCCTCGACCGCGAGCGCGACCGCCTCGTCCGTCCCCGCGACCTCGACGGCGAGGTCCGCGCCGCGGCCGCCCGTCGCCTCCGCCAGCCGGGCGAGGACGTCCGGGTCCTGCGGGTCGAGCACGACGTCGGCCCCCAGCGCCGCCGCGGCCGCCCGCCGGTGCGCGAGGGGTTCCACGGCGACGACGCGCGCGGCCCCCGCGACGCGGGCGAGCTGCACGGCGCACAGCCCGATCGGCCCGGCGCCGACCACGACGACCGTGTGCCCCAGGCGGGGCTTGCCGAGGTCGAGCGCGTGGATCGCGACGCCGAGCGGCTCGAGCATCGCCACGTCCGCGTCGGACAGCGCGTCCGGCACCGGGTGCAGCAGGGCGGTCGGCCAGGCCATGAGCTCGCGCAGCCCGCCGTCGTTGCGGCCGTGCCCCGCGAAGCGGACGTGCGGGCACATGTTCCGCAGGCCCTCGAGGCACGTCTCGCAGGTGCCGCACGCGTCCGACGGGTCGACGGCGACCCGCGTGCCGGCCAGCGGGCCGTCCTCGACGACGCCCGCGATCTCGTGCCCGAGGACGAGCGGGGTGTCGAGCACGGCGTCGCCGATGCCGCCGTCGGCGAACCAGTGCAGGTCCGAGCCGCAGAGCCCGACGGCGGTCACCCGGACGAGGCTCTCGCCGTCGCCCGGCCGCGGTGCCGGCTCCTCCTCGACCCGGACGTCGCCGACCCCGTGCAGCCGAGCGGACCTCATGCGCGGAGCCTACTGGCCGTCGGGGGCGCTCAGCCGGCGTAGGGCAGCACCGGCAGGCCCGGCACGTCCGCCCGCAGGCGGAACACCGCGCCGGCCGCGGGCTCCGGGTCGTCGAGGTCCTCCCGCGACGTCGTCACGTACAGGTCGCGCAGGTCCGGCCCGCCGAACGCGCACGCCGTGGCCAGCCGGGCGGGGATCGCGACCTCGGTGACCACCGCGCCGTCGGGCGCGAGGCACACGACCCGGCCGCCCGTGAACATGGCGACCCAGACGTTGCCGGCCGCGTCGACGGTCAGGCCGTCCGGGAAGCCGTGGTCCGTCCGGTGGAAGGGGCGCCGGCCGGTGAGCTCGCCGTCGACGACGTCGAACACGTCGGTCGTGCGGGTGAGCGTGTCGTTGTAGTAAGCGCGGGTGCCGTCGGGGCTGAACGCGATGCCGTTGGAGATCGTCACGGCCGGCAGGACGACCTCGGCCCGCCCCGCCGCGTCGAACCGGTACAGCCGCGCCCCGCCGGCCGCCCGGTCGTAGCGCATCGTCCCCGCGTAGAGCCGGCCCTGCGGGTCGCAGCCGGCCTCGTTGAACCGCTCGCCCTCGCCCAGCAGGGGCGGCAGCGGGGTGGGCGGTGCGTCGGGCGCGTCCGCGAGGCCGAGGCCCCGCTCCAGCCCGACGACGTACCCCCCGTTCGTCCGCGGCCGCACGAACGCCGCGATCGGCCCGCCGACGGGCAGCCGGTCGACCCCGCCGTCGGGCCGCAGGGTGAGCAGGTCGCCGGCGAACATGTCGACCCAGCGCAGCCCGCCCCACGCGGCGGACCACACGGGTCCCTCGGCGTGGTACGCGAGCGGGTCGGTCACCTGGTCGACGACGACGTCCGGCATGCCCCCATGCGTACCACGGCGGCTACGCCGGCGGCACCGCCGGCCGGCCCGTCACGCGCCCGACGACGTCGACGGCGGCCAGCGCCACGGCGAAGAACAGGACGGCCGCGACGGCGTCGAGCACGAAGTGGTTGGCCGTGACGACGACGACGAACGTCGTGACGAGCGGGTACGCGACGCCGAGCGCGCGGACGACCCGGCCCCGCCCGAACCACACGAGCACCGCGCCGACCCACAGCGCCCAGCCCACGTGCATCGACGGCATCGCGGCGTACTGGTTCGACAGCGCGACCAGGTCCTCCGACGGCGTGAAGCCCCAGAGCACGTACTCCTTGACGGTGTCCACGAACGGCTCACCCACCATGAGCCGCGGCGGCGCGAGCGGGTAGAGCCAGTAGCAGACGAGGGCCATCAGCGTCATCGTCAGCAGCACGTTCCGGCACCGCGCGTACACCGCGTGCCGGCGCCGGTACAGCCAGACCATGACGACCGCGGTCACCGTGAGGTGCAGGGTCGCGTAGTAGTAGTTCAGCGGGACGACGAGCCACGGCCGCGCGGCGCCCCAGTGGTTGATCCCGAGCTCGACGTCGACGCCCAGCACGCGCTCGGCGTGGAGGATCGCCCGCGCGTTGGCCTGCGCCGTCGCGACGTGGTTCGGGATGAGGTTGCGGCTCACCGAGTAGAACGCGTAGACGGTCAGGACGATCGCGAGCTCGCGCAGCCAGCCGGGCCAGGCGCGCAGCCGCACGAGGCCGCGGGGGGCCGCGGCGAGGGCCGCGGGCTCGGGGCCGTGAAGCGCGGGCTCGGCGCCGACGGCGGCGGCCGGCGCGGTGCCCGGCGTCACCGCTCGGGGCGTCGCGGGGTCGGCGGGCGCGACGGGCGTGGACACGCGCCCATTCGTACCAGCACCGAGGCGCCCGGGGGCACGACTTCAGGGTGGATCTCGCGCCCCCGGGGTCCGCCTCAGGGTGGACTCAGGCCGCCACCTCGTCGAGCCGCCCGGTGGCCACGTCGAAGACGAAGCCGCGCACGGCGTCGGTCCGCGGCACGAACGGGCTCACCCGCAGCCGCGCGATCGACTGGCGGACGTCCGCCACGACGTCCTCGAACGCCTCGGCCGCCCACGGCGGCCGCACGCCGACCTCGCGCTCGATCTCCGTGCGGAACGCGTCGTCGCGGAACGTCAGCATCCCGCAGTCGGTGTGGTGGATGAGCACGATCTCCCGGGTGCCGAGCAGGCGCTGGGAGATGGCGAGCGAGCGGATGACGTCGTCGGTCACGGCGCCGCCGGCGTTGCGGATGACGTGGGCGTCGCCCTCGGCGAGGCCGAGGACGCGGTGGACGTCCAGGCGGGCGTCCATGCAGGCGACCACGGCGACGCGGCGCGCGGGCGGCAGGGGCAGCGGGCCGTCGAACGTCGCGGCGTACTCGGCGTTGGCGGCCAGGAGCTCGTCGGTCACGGACATGGCGGGTCCTCCTTCGCAGGCAGGCCGCCGGCGAGCGCGCACAACGCGCAGGGACGCCACGAGAGAGACGAGGGTTCCGACGGCCGAGGTGGTCAGCGGTCGGAACAGCACGCGCAGGCGACCCGGACGACCGGGTGCGCGCTGCTCGTCATGGGTCGAGCCTCACCCGGCGACCCCGGGCGGGGCAACACCGGTCCGCGATGCGGTCAGGTGCGGTCAGTCCAGGAGCACGCGCACCGGCACGCCGGACTCCACGGTGCGCGACACGGTGCAGCTCCTGTCGTGCGAGGCCTGCACGGCCCGCGGGAGCGCCTCGCGGGCGGCGTCGCCGTCCGGGCCCGCCGGGAAGCGCACCGAGAACGTCAGCTCGATGTCCCGCAGGATGTTGCCCGTCTCGTCGCGCACCTTGTGGGCGTCCACGCGGGCCCGGAACCGTTCCGGCTGCGCGCGGCGGGAGGTGACGGCGTCGACGTCGGCGCTCGAGCACGACGCGATCGCGGCGAGCAGCAGCTCCACCGGGGAGAACGCGTCGTCGCCGCCCACGCGGAGCTCGTGCCCGCGCGCGTTCCGCACGACGAAGACGCCCGGCTCGGCGCGCTCGAGCTCGATCCACCGGTGCGTGTCGGGGGCTGGCTGCGAGGTGTCCATGGGTCGATCCTCACCCACGGCGTCGCGGGCCGCGCCCGGCGTCCGTCTGGCGGCGCGCGCGTCGGCCGGCCCGGCCCTCGGCGGGCGCGTCAGCCGGCGTGGCCGGCGGAGCGGTGGGGTCGGATGGCCAGGCGCAGGTGATGGGTGGGACGGGCGCGGTCGCGCGTCCGGCGTCCCTGCGCGGCGAGCCGGCGCCGGAGGCGCTGCTCGAGCTCGCGCTGCTGCTGCTGGTAGACCCTCAGGAAGAGGTCGTCGGCGTACACGGGGTCCTCCGCACTGCTCGCGGTGGCGGGGTGTGCCACCAGGCGGCCGATCGGCGCGGATCGCGCGCCTCGCGGCCGGTGGGACGGGCGCCCACGGGACAATGATCGCACTGGTCAGAGGCGGTTTTCGAGACCTTTTCCGGCGCCGGCACGGGTGAATCGCGCAGGCCCGCGCGGACGCAGCGATCCGTCGTCGGCGGCGGCCCGGGGCGCGCGATCCTGCGTCCGCGGCCTCAGTCCCGGGGGTCGGGCGCGAGGCGCAGCGCCTGCGTGAAGCGGTCGGCGAACTCCGGGTGCCCGGTGAGCTCGACGTACCGGACCTCGTCGGCCAGCCGCGCGGCCGCCGCGCGCCGCTCCGGGTCGGCCAGCAGGAGGCACGCGCCGGCGCCTGCGGCGTTGCCGACCTGCCGCACGTCGGGGCCCGGGGGCACGAGCCCGACGGCCCGGGCGCTGCCCGGGTCGAGGTACGTGCCGAACGCGCCCGCGAGGACGATCTCGTCGATCGCGTCCTCGCCGACGCCGGCCGCCTCCGTGAGCAGCCGCAGCCCGGCCCGGATGGCCGCCTTGGCGAGCTGGACCTGCCCGACGTCGCGGCGCGTCAGCCGCACGGGCCGCACCGACCCGTCCGTGGGCGGGGCGAGGACGACGCCGTCGGGCGTGACGAGCGGGTGGTCCCCCCGGAGCGCGCCGACCTCGGTGACGACCCCGTGCGCGCGGAGCACCGCGACGGCGTCGAGCAGGCCGGAGCCGCAGATCCCGACGGCGGGCGCGTCGCCGACGGTGCGCACGACCGGCCGGCCGTCCGCCCAGGTCACCGCGTCGATCGCGCCCGGCGCCGCGCGCATGCCCGCCTCGACGTGCGCCCCCTCGAACGCAGGGCCCGGCGCCGCCGAGCACGCGAGGTGGCGCCCGCGCCCGACGAGGCTGATCTCGGTGTTCGTGCCGACGTCGCAGAACGCGACGAGCCGGTCCGCCGGCACGTCCGGCGCGCCCGCCGCGAGCAGCATGGCGACGTGGTCGGCGCCGACGAACCCCGCGACGACGGGCGGGCTCGTCACGGTGGCGCCGCGCGCGAGGCGGAGGCCGACGTCGTCGGCGGGGACGGTGCGCTCGCCCCGCTCGGCGGGCACGTACGGCGCCCAGGCGAGCCGGGCCACGGGCAGCCCGAAGAACAGGTGGTGCATCGCGGTGTTCCCGACGACGACGGCCTCGCCCACCGCGCGCCGCGCGACCCCTGCCCGCCGGCACAGCACGCCCACGAGGCGGTCGACCTCGGCCGCGAGCACGGTGCGCATCGACGCCGCCCGGGCCGGGTCGGTGAGCGCGACCGTGAGCCGCGCCATGACGTCCTCCCCGAAGGTGACCTGCGGGTTCGGCGCACCGACCGAGGCCAGCACGCGCCCGGCGGGGTCGACGAGGTAGGCGGCGAGGCCCGTCGTGCCGAGGTCGACGGCGAGGCCGAGCGGCGCACGCCGGCGGGGCGACGTCCGCGGGGCCGGGAGCGCGACGGCCGGCCCCTCCGTCTGGCTCAACGGCGCGCCGACGCCGTTGACGGGCTCCACGACGACCTCGCCCGGGGCGGTGACGCGGGCCGCGCAGGCGAGCCGGTAGCCCGCGGCGGCCGCGCTCGGGCCGAGGCGCGCGGCCTCGTCCGGGTCGGGCGGCGCGAGGGCCCCCCGGCTCACCTGGACGACGCACGCGCCGCACGCGCCGACGCCCCCGCACACGGCCGTGATCCCGACGCCGGCCGCCTGCAGGGCCGCGAGCACCGTCCCCCCGACCTCCGTGGGGCACCTGCGTCCGGCCGGCTGGACGACGACGACCAGCCGTGGCTCAGCGCGCGGCACCGGCGGCCGCCAGGCCGTACTCGTCGAGCCGCACGACGGCGGGGTCGACCTCGACCCGGGCGAGCAGGGCGTCCCCGTCCTCGGGCAGCTCGTCCAGGCCGCGCGACAGCCGGTCGAGCCAGCGCGCCTCGGGCCGCGCCAGCGTCAGCTCGCCCGCGGCCACGGCGCCGCGCAGCACCTCGAGCGCGGCGCGCCCCACGCGCACGGTCCGCCGGTAGGCCCCCTCCTCCGCGACGACCTCCGCAGCGAGGCGCACGACGACGTCGGGCCGCAGCAGGACCGCCTGGGGGGCCGTCCCGGCGTCGGACGCGACGTACAGGTCGCGCAGCGTGCGGGCCGTGTCCGGCCCGGCGGCGGTCGCGACGTTGAGCACCCGGCACGCGTAGACGAGCTGCTCGGTGCTCACGGTGGGCGCCATCCCCCCGAGGAGCTCGACGTTCGCGACGGACTCGTTGCTCCACAGGTCGGCGGTGGCGCGCGCGACGTTGCCGATCGGGCTGAGGTGCGCGCACGCCGCCTCGGACCCCTCGAGCGCGGCCAGCACGCGCGGGATGTGCCGCTGGTCGGCGAGCGCCATCGCCGTGTTCGCGAAGCCGCACGCCGAGTCGCCCGACGGCAGCGCCGGCGTCCCCGCGCAGGTCGCGACCACGGCGTCCCAGAGGAACGCCATGTCGCGGGGCGCGAGCACGCCCAGCGCGAGCACGATGCCGGGCAGGTCGGCCCCGAGCAGCGCGCGGTCGTGCAGCTCCATGCCGCCGGTGGACTCGACGGCCAGCAGGTCGGCGCCCGCGCGGGCGCTGCCGGCGAGGCTCGCGAGCATCGCCTCGAGCAGCGGCCCAGTGCGCAGCAGCGGCGGCCGGGCGAACTCGCGGACGTCGTTGGGCGTCACGCGCAGGCCCGTGGGCATCGGCGCCGCGTCGCGCAGCCGCCGGCCCGCGTGGTGGGCGCCGTCGGCGCGACGCGCCGGGCCAGCTCCTCGCCCGACCCGGTGGCGACGGTCGCCGTCGTCCGCTGCACGCCCACGTGGACGCCGACGAGCAGCTCGGAGCGCCCGTCGTACCGCAGCAGCACGGGCGGGCGGCCGCCGCGGGCCGACGTCGCCCCCACCCCGGCCTCGACGAGCAGGCCGGCGGCCACGAGCTCGTCGACGATCACCGAGACGGTGGCCTTCGCGAGCCCGGTCGCCCGGACGAGGTCGGCGCGCGAGATCGGCCCGTCGGCCTTCACGCGGGAGAGCACGAGGGCCCGGTTCATGGCCCGCGCGCGCGTGGCGTCGACGCCGGACTGCCCGCGGCGCGGCTCGAGGTCTACCGCGCCATTGTGGCGCGGCGGACCCCCACCGCGGCCTAGGACCCGGCGACGACCTCCGGCACCGGCACGCCCGTGACGTGGTGCGGGTGCCGGCGCTCGAGCGCGGCGCCCTCGACGTCGACGTTCGGCAGCGCCCGGTCGAGCGGGCGCGGCAGCCACCACGTCCCGCGCCCCGCGAGGTGCAGCAGGGCCGGCACCACGACCATCCGGACCACGAACGCGTCCACCAGCACGCCGAACGCGAGCGCGAAGCCGATGGGCCGGATCATCGCGCTGTCCGCGAAGACGAACCCGCCGAACACCGAGGCCATGATGAGCGCCGCGGCCGTGACCACCGCGCGCCCGGCCCGCAGGCCCTGCACGACGGCGACGCGCGGCGGCGCCCCGTGCGCGTACGCCTCGCGCACGCCGGACCCGATGAACAGCATGTAGTCCATCGCGAGCCCGAACAGCACGCCCACCAGCACGGTCGGCAGGAAGTTCAGCACCGGGCCGGGGCTGTGCACGTCGAACACCGGGGCGAGCCAGCCCCACTGGTAGATCGCCACGACCGCGCCCGTCGTCGCGAAGTACGACAGCACGAACCCGAGCGTCGCCACCAGCGGCACCACGAGGGAGCGGAACACGAGGGTGAGGATGACGAGCGACAGCCCGACCACCACGCCGAGGTAGACCGGCAGGGCGTCGGCGAGCTTGGCCGAGATGTCGATCGCGCCGCTCGTCTGCCCCGCCACGGCGATCGGGACGCCGTCGATCTCGCCGATCTCGCGCAGCTGCTCGACGAGCGCCTCCGTCGACTCCGCCGAGGGCCCCTCCGCCGGGACGACCTGGAACGCGGCGACCGTGCCGTCCTCGGAGGTACCCGCGGGGGCGACCGCGGCCACGTCGTCGAGGGCGAAGAGCCGCTGCGCGACGGCGAGCTCCGCGGCCAGGCCGGCCGCGTCGTCGGCGGGGGCGGGCAGGTCGGCGACGACCGCGAGCGTGGCGTTGCGGCCCGGCCCGAAGCGCTCCGCGATGGTGGCGTAGGCCTGGTACTGGGTGGACTCGGGCGCCTCGGACGAGCCGTCCGGCAGGCCGAGCCGCAGGTCCGCGGCCGGGAGCGCGATGATCCCGAGCCCGACGACGCCGAGCAGCGCCCGGCCGAGCGCGCCCGCCGTGGACATCTGCCGCGCGGGCGGCGGCGCGGTCGTCTCCTGCGCCGCGACCGCGGCCCGCTCGCGCCGCCGCAGCACCCGGTGGCCGAGCAGCGCGAGCAGCGCGGGGGTGAGCGTCACGGCGATGAGCACGGCGACGGCCACGCTGAACGCCGCGACGTTGCCCATGAGCCCGAGGAACGGGATGCCCGTGACGTTGAGCGCGAGCAGGGCGACGAGCACCGTGGAGCCGGCGAAGACGACGGCGTTGCCCGAGGTGCCGTTCGCGAGCGCGATCGACTCGACGAGGTCCTCCCCCGCCCGGAGCTGCCGCCGGTGCCGGTGGAGGATGAACAGCGAGTAGTCGATGCCGACCGCGAGCCCGAGCATGACGCCGAGCACCGGCGTCACCGAGAGCATCTCGACGGTGCCCGACAGCGCCAGGCAGCCCAGCGCGCCGATCCCCACGCCGACGAGCGCGGTGAGGATGGGCAGCCCGGCGGCCACCAGGGTGCCGAGCATGACGAGCAGCACGACGGCGGCGACGAGCACGCCGACGACCTCGCCCACGCCGAGGATGTCGGGGATCTCGGTGGCGATGCTCGCGGAGAAGTCGACCTCCACGCCGTCGACCGGCGCGGACCGGAAGGCGTCGATGACGGCCTCCTTGGTCTCGGTCGTCACCTCGAACCCGAACTCCGTGAAGAGCACGGTGGCGACGGCGGCGCCGCCGTCGGCGGAGACGGTGCGGATCTCGCGGGCCATCTCCAGCAGCGCCGCGCCGGCCTCGAGCTGGGCGGCCCGCTCCTCGAGCTCCGCGGCGCCGGCGTCGAGCCGGGCCTGCTGGGCGTCGAGCTCGGCGGCGCCCGCCTCCAGCTGCGCCTCCTGCGCCGCGAGCTGCGGCTCGGCCTGGGCGGCGAGCCCGGCGGCCTCGGCCTGACGGCGCGCCTCGGCGAGGGCGGCGCGGCCGGCCTCGAGCTCCGCGCGCGCCTGGTCGAGCCGGGCCCGGCCGGCCTCGAGCTCGGCGCGGGCCGCCTCGACCTGCGCCGCGCCGTCGGCGGCCTGCTGCTCCGCGGCCGCGCGCTCCGCCTCCGTGGCGAACGGGTCGACGACGTCCGCGACGCCCTCGATCGCGCGCACCGCGGCGAACCGCTCGGCCAGGGCCGCGCGCTGCTCGTCGGTGAACGGGGCGCCGTCGGCGGTGCGCAGCACGACGCTGCCGTTGCCGCCGGCGACCTCGGGGATCTCGCCCTCGAGGCGCTCGGTGACCTGCGCCGTCGGCGTGCCCGGGATCGTCAGGCTCGTGGCGAGGGTGCCCGCGCCGAGCGCGTAGGCGACGCCCGCGAGGGCGAGGACGGCCGCCCAGGCGACGACGACCGTCCGGGGACGGCGCGCCGCGAGGCGTCCGAGTCGGTAGAGGAGCTCAGCCATTGGTTCGTCTCCGTCCGCGGCGGTGGCCGCGATGGTGGGTGGCGCGGCGCGTCAGCGGGCCGCGGGGGTCTGTCGCGCGCCGAACCCGGTGCGCACGTCGTCGACCAGGCGGTCGACGAGCTCCGACCACCGGCGGCGCGCGGCGGGGGTGTCCTCGGCGCCCTCGGCCGACCAGTGCCGGTTGAGGACGAGGAGGCCGCCCATGAAGACGTGGACGAGGAGGTCGACGTCGAGCGGGTCCGCGTCGGGGTGCCGGGTGGCCATCGCGCCGGCGAGGCGCACGGTCACGTCGGCGAACGCGAGCTGGAGCACGCGCGCCGTCAGCGGCGAGTCGGGGGCGGCGCCGCCGACCACCCGGGTGAGGTACGCCATCGGGCCGACGAGGTCGGCCGCGCGCAGGGCGTGGACGAGGTCGTCGAGCATCGCCGCGAGGCTGTCGTCGCCGGACGGGACGGTCCCCGCGGCGGTCATGAAGGTGTCGACGAGCCCGCCGAGCACCTCGCTGCACACGGTGACGACGACGTCGTCGAGCGAGGCGAAGTGGTTGAACACCGTGCGGCGCGAGACGTCGGCGCGCTCCGCGAGCTCGTCGACGGAGAAGGCGACGCCCCCGGCCTCCTGCATGAGCGCGGCGGCCGCCTCGAGGATGGCGGCGCGGTGCCGCTCCTTGAGGGCGGCGCGACGGTCGGGCCGGGTCTCGCGCACACGGATACACTAGGTGCAACGATGCACTCGGTGCAACTACATGATCGCCGGGAGCGACGGGTTCGGCGCGAGGACCCCGCGGAACGGGTCGCCGCGCGTCGCGAGCCGCTCGCCCACCGTGCGCACGGTGACGGCGTCGGGCCGCAGCCAGGGCTCGTCGAGCTCCTCCCACGTGATGGGCGCCGACACCGGCAGGCCCGGGGCCGGGCGCGGGCTGTACGGGGCGACGAGGGTCTTGTGCGCGGCGTTCTGCGTGTAGTCGAGGCGCGCGAGGCCGCCCCGCTCGCGCACGCCCCAGCGCCAGCTCACGAGCTCGGGCACCACCTGGCCGACCGTCCTCGACAGCCGCTCCACCCAGGCGCGCGTCTCGTCGAAGGACGGCCCGACGGCGACCGGCACCCAGACCTGGATGCCCCGACGGCCCGTGAGCTCGGGGTAGGCGCGCACGCCGAGGTGCGCGAACGCGTCGCGGTGCAGGCGGGCGAGCAGCAGCACGTCCTCCCACGAGGTGCGCTCGCCGGGGTCGATGTCGACGAGGGCGTACGTCGGCCTGTCCGGCGCATCCGTGCGCGCGGTGGCCGCGTGCCACTCGAGCGCCCCGGCGTTCGCGGCCCACACGAGCGCGGCCGGCTCGTCCACCACGAGGGCCGTGCCGCCCTCCGAGCGACCCTCGGTGCTGCCCTCGGCGCCGCCCTCGGCGCGCCACCGCGGCAGCCAGGCCGGCGCGCCCGAGGGCAGCTGGCGCTGCCAGAAGCCCTCGCCGTCCGCGCCCTGGGGGAACCGGTGCAGGGTGAGCGCCCGGCCGGCGAGGTAGGGCAGCACGACCGGCGCGATCACGGCGGCGTACGCGAGGACCTCGCGCTTGGTGACAGGCGGCTCCCCCGGGCGCCCTGGGGCGAGCACCTTGTCGAGGTTCGTGACCCGCAGCCGCCGGCCGAACGCCTCCCACGTCCCGCCCGCGCCGAGGTCGGCGAGCGCGGCGATCTCGTCGTCGCTCGGGCCGGCGGCCGGTGCGGGCGCGCGCAGGTCGACGGCCGCCTCCGCCGCGGGCAGGTCCGAGCGCCACAGCCGGTCGGGGTCCCGCGCGACCTCCTCGTTCGTGCGCCCGGACAGCACCGAGCGCGGGTGGTCCTCGGCGTCCCAGCCGGGCACGGCGTGCTCGTCGTGCTCGTGCAGGAGCAGCCACTGCTCCTTGCCGTCGTCGTCGCCGGTGCGCACGAAGAGGAACTGCCCGCGCAGCTTCTCGCCGTGCAGGCGGGCGTGCAGCTCGCCCTTCACGACCTCGGCCGCCGGGTCGTCGCCGCCCTCCCACGTGCCGCGGTCCCACACGACGACGTCCCCGCCGCCGTACTGCCGGGCCGGGATGACGCCCTCGAAGTCGGCGTACTCGAGCGGGTGGTCCTCGACGTGCACGGCGAGGCGGCGGACGTCGGGGTCCAGCGTCGGGCCGCGCGGGACCGCCCAGCTGACGAGCACACCGTCCAGCTCGAGCCGCACGTCGTAGTGGAGGCGCCGCGCGCGGTGCCGCTGGACGACGAACCGCCGCGCGCCGTCGGGCGGGGACGGGGCGCCCGACCCGCCCGCGGGCTCGGGCGTGCGCGCGAAGTCCCGCATCGCGCGATAGCGCGCGAGCGGGTCCGGGGAGCCCTTCGGCATGGTGCCCAGCGTGGCCGACGACGGCGTCCCCCGCCCACCCGTGGGCGCGCCGGCTACACGTCGAGCATCGCCCGCACCGCCTCGAGCTGCTCGAGGACCCGCGCGGGCGTGGTCGCGAGCGGCTGGACGGTGACGGTCGTGACGCCCGCATCCGCGAGCGCCCGCAGCCGCGCGCGGACGTGGGCCTCGTCGCCGATGAGCGACGCCCCCACAACGAGCTCGGCCGGCACCGCCGCCGCGGCCCCCGCCCGGTCGCCCGCGAGGTAGCGGTCCTGCACGACGGCGACCGCGTCGCCGAAGCCGTAGCGCGCCGCCAGGTCCGCGTAGAAGTTGGCGCCGCGCGCCCCCATCCCGCCGAGGTAGAGGGCCGCGCGCGCGGTGGCCGCCTCCAGCGCGGCGTCGACCGCGTCGCCGACGAGCAGCGGGACGGTGACGTGCACGTCGAGCGGGCCGAGCGCGGGGTCGCGGCGGGCGCGGCCCTCGGCGAGCGCTGCCCCCCACGCGGCGTCGGCGCGCTCGGGCAGGAAGAACAGGGGCAGCCAGCCCTCGGCGATCTCGGCGGCCTGCGCGACCGCGCGCGGCGCGAGCGCGGCGATCGCGACGGGGATCCGCTCGCGGCGGGGCCGGTTGACCAGCCGCAGCGGCGTGCCCAGCCCGGTCCCGGCGTCGGGCGGCAGGGGCACGCGCACCGCGCGGCCGTCGAGCACCGCGGGCTCCCGGCGCCACACCGCGCGGCACAGCTCGACGGTCTCGCGCACCCGGGCCAGCGGCAGGGCGAACGGCACGCCGTGGAACCCCTCGACGACCTGCGGCCCGGAGGCGCCGAGCCCGAGCTCGAACCGCCCGCCGGCCAGGTCGTCGAGCCCGGCGGCCGTCATCGCGAGCAGCGCGGGCGTGCGCGAGAACACGTTGAGGACCGCAGAGGCCAGCCCCACGCGCTCCGTGACGGCCGCGAGGTAGCCGAGGCGGCTCACCGCGTCGAACGAGTACGCCTCCGCGACGGTGACGACGTCGACGCCCACCCGCTCGGCCTCGCGCACCAGCGGCACGGCCGACGCGACGTCGTCGGCGTAGTCGAGCACGAGGCCGAGGCGCATGGCGCCGACCCTAGGCCCCGTCGAGCCCGAGCACCTCACGGACGTCCGGGGCGACGAGGGCGGTGGCGGCCGCCCGGGCGCGGCCGGCGTCGGGGGCCGACGTCGCCGCGCGGGCGATCTCCTCCGTCGCCGCGCGCGTGTGCCGCCGCAGCGCGAACCGGACGGCGGGGACCGCCGACGGCGCCATGGACAGGCTCGTCACGCCCAGCCCGGCGAGCACCAGCGCCATCACCGGGTCGGCCGCGGACTCGCCGCACACCCCGACCGGCCGCCCGACCGCGGCGCCGGCCGCGGCGGTCCGCGCCACGAGCGCGAGCACCGCGGGCTGCCACGGGTCGAGCAGGTCGTCGAGCGAGCCCCGCAGGCGGTCGGTCGCCATCGTGTACTGGGCCAGGTCGTTCGTGCCGAGCGAGACGAAGTCGACCTCGGCGAGCACCTCGGCGGCCTGCAGCGCCGCGGACGGCACCTCGACCATGACGCCCGCCACGGCGAGCCCGGCGGCCCGGGCCCGCTCGCGGAAGTCTGCGGCCTCGGCGGGGGTGGCGATCATCGGCGCCATCACCCACGGCTCGGCACCGGTGCGGCTCGCGGCCTCGGCGAGCGCCGCGAGCTGGGTGTCGAGGAGCTCCGGGGCGGTGCGCACGAGCCGATAGCCGCGCACGCCGAGGGCCGGGTTCTCCTCCGCCTCGTGCGGCACGAACGCGAGGGGCTTGTCGGCGCCCGCGTCGAGCGTGCGGACCACGACCTTGCGGCCGCCGAACGCGCGCAGCACCTCGGCGTACGCGGCGGCCTGCTCCTCGAGCGTCGGCGCGGACCGGCGGTCGAGGAAGAGCACCTCGGTGCGCAGCAGCCCGACCCCCTCGACGGCGGTGGCGGCCGCCGCGACCCCGCTCGCGACGTCGCCCACGTTGGCGAGCAGCGCCACCGGGTGCCCGTCGGCGGTGGCCCCGGGTGCGGTGTCCTCGGCCAGGGCCGCGAGCGCCGCCTGCCGGGCGACGAGCCGCTCGACGAGGTCGTCGGGCGGGTCGACGACGAGCTCGCCGGCCGCCGCGTCGACGGCGACCCGCGTGCCCGGCTCGAGCGCCGCCGCGCCCGGCACGCGCACGAGGCAGGGCACCCCGAGCTGCCGCGCGACGATCGCCGTGTGGCTCGTGGGCCCGCCGCGCTCGGTGACGAGCGCGAGGAGCTCGTCGGGCGAGAGCCCGGCCGTGTCGGCGGGCGAGAGGTCCTCGGCCACCACCACGGACGGCACGTCGAGCGCGGGCACGCCCGGCTCCGGCTGCCCGAGCAGCCGCGCCACCACGCGGTCGCCGACGCTGCGCAGGTCCGTGGTCCGCTCGGCGAACAGCCCGCCGGCGGCCTCGAGCATCGCGCACACCGCCTCGACGGCGTCGCGCACCGCGTGCGCGGGGCCGGCCCCGCCGCGGATGCGCTGCTCGACGTCGGACGCGAGGGCCCGGTCCCGGGCCATGGTCGCGGTGGCGGCGAGCACCTCCGCGCGGGCCCCCTCCGCGCGGGCCGCGTGCTGGTCGAGCGCGTCCGCGACGGCCTCGATCGCGGCGAGCGCGTCGGCGACGACGGCGTCCGCGACCTCCGGGTCCGTGCGCTCCTCCGCGGGGAGCGCGGGTGCGGGGCGGGCGACCGCCACCGGGCCGACCGCCGCCCCGCGGCCGACCCCGATCCCGCGCAGGACGCTCACGCGGACCACCCCTCGAAGGGTGCGTTGTAGCGCAGCAGGCCGGTGGTTCCGTCGGGTCGCATGACCACCTCCGTGAGCGTGGCGGGGTCGAGCCGCGGCAGGGCGCGGCGGTACTCGGGCAGAGGAACGCCGAGGAGCCGGCACAGCACGAGGCGCAGGAGGGTGCTGTGCGCGACGACGAGCGGGGCGCCGTCGGCGTCCCGGGCGGCCACGTCGCGCAGGGCGGCGACGCCGCGGTCCGCGACGTCCGCGGGCGGCTCCGCGCCCGGCCACGCGGCCGCCACCGGGTCGGCCTCGAACCGGGCCACGAGCTCGGGCTCTGCCGCGCGGAGCTCCGCCAGCGTGCGCCCCTCGGCCAGGCCGAAGTGCGGCTCGCGCAGGCGCGGGTCGACGGCGGGCGTCAGCCCCGTCGCGGCCGCGACGGCGCCCGCGGTGTCGATCGCCCGGCGCAGGTCCGAGCACGCGAGCGACGTGAACCCGCGCCCGGCCGCCCACGCCGCCAGCGCCGCGGCCTGGGCGACGCCGACCTCGTCGAGCGGCACGTCCGAGTCGCCCGCGTACCGGGTCGGGTCGTGCCACGGGGTCCGTCCGTGGCGCACGAGCGTGAGGACGGTCATGCGCGCCCCAGGCAGGCCAGCGCCGCCTCGACGACCGCGTCGCGGTGGATCCCGCGCGCGGCCAGCACCGCGTCCCCGGCCCCGGACAGGCCGAAGTCGGTGACGCCGACGACGCGCCCGTCGAGCCCGACGTACCGGTACCACCCCTGGTCGACGCCGGCCTCGACCGCGACCCGCGCGCGCAGGCCGGGCGGCAGCACGGCGTCGCGGTACGCCGCGTCCTGCTCGGCGAACCACTCGAGGCACGGCGCCGAGACCACGCGCGCGGCCACGCCGCGCCCCGCGAGCTCCGCCCGGGCGGCGAGCGCGAGCGCGACCTCCGAGCCCGTGGCGAGGAGCACGACGTCGGGCGCCGGGTCGTCCGCGACCACCCAGGCGCCGCGCCGCACCCCGGCGAGCACGGCGTCGTCGGGCACGTCGAGCACGGGCAGGCCCTGCCGGCTCAGCACGAGGGCGGCCGGCCGGCCGCGCTCCAGCAGCACGCGCCAGGCGGCGACCGTCTCGCGGGCGTCCGCGGGCCGCACGACGTCGAGCCCCGGCACCGCCCGCAGCGACCACAGGTGCTCCACGGGCTGGTGGGTCGGGCCGTCCTCGCCGACGGCGAGCGAGTCGTGCGTGAGCACGAGGGTCACCGGGAGCCGCATGAGCGCGGCGAGGCGCAGCGCCGGGCGCAGGTAGTCGGAGAACACGAAGTACGTCGAGCCGACGGCGCGCGTCAGGCCGAACAGCGCGGCACCGGTGAGCACCGCGGCCATCCCGTGCTCGCGGATGCCGAAGTGCACCTGGCGGCCCTCGGGGTTCTCGGGCAGCGCGTCCGACCAGCCGGGCACGGCGAGCCCCGTCGACTCGGCGAGGTCGGCCGAGCCGCCCCACAGCTCGGGCAGCACGCCCGCGAGCGCGGCGACCACCGTCGCCGAGGCGACGCGCGTCGCCACGCTCGCGCCGGCCTCGAACGCGGGCAGCGCCCGCTCCCAGCCGTCGGGCAGCGCGCCGGCCTCGAGCCGGTCGAGCAGCGCGGCGCGGTCGGGGTGCGCGGTCCGCCACGCCGCGAGGCGCTCGGTCCAGGCCGCGCGGGCGGCCGCCCCCCGCTCGCCAACGCGGCGGGCGTGCGCGAGCAGGTCGTCCGGCATCGTGAACGGCTCGTCGGGGACGCCGAGCAGGGCCTTCGTCGCGGCGACCTCTTCGGCCCCGGGCGCGCCGGCGTGCGCGGCGGCCGTGCCGCCGACGTGCGGCATCGGGTGGCCGATCCGCGTGCGCAGGCGCACGAAGGTCGGGGCCCCGGCCGGGCGGGTCGCCTCGGCGAGCACGGCGCGGACCTCGGCGGCGTCCTCCGCGTCCGCGATCTCGAGCACCCGCCAGCCGTAGGCGGCGAACCGGGCCGCGGTGTCCTCGGCGGTCGCGAGGTCGGTGCCGCCCTCGATCGAGATCCGGTTGTCGTCCCACAGCACGACGAGCCGGTCGAGCCGCTGCCGCCCGGCCAGCGCGGCGACCTCGTGCGAGACGCCCTCCTGCAGGTCGCCGTCGGACGCGAGGCACCAGACCCGCACGTCGAACGGGCTCTGGTCCGGCGCCGCGTCGGGGTCGAGGAGCGCGCGGACCCGCCGGGCCGCCATCGCCATCCCGACGGCGTGGCCCAGCCCCTGCCCGAGCGGCCCCGTCGAGGTCTCCACCCCGGGCGTGACGCCGTGCTCGGGGTGGCCCGGCGTGCGCGAGCCGAACGTGCGGGTGCGGCGCAGGTCGTCCATCTCGAGGCCGTAGCCGGACAGGTAGAGCTGCACGTACAGCGCGAGGCTCGCGTGGCCCGCGGACAGCACGAACCTGTCGCGCCCGGGCCAGGCGGGGTCGGCCGGGTCGTGGCGGAGGAACTCCTGGAACAGCACGTACAGGGCCGGGGTGAGCGAGACCGCCGTGCCCGCGTGGCCGGAGCCCTTGGCCTGCACGACGTCGAGCGGCAGCACCCGGGCGTGGGCCACCACGCGCTCGTCCTCCGCCGTCCGCCACCCGCGTCCCGTCACGCCCGCCTCCGTCGTCGTCATCACCCGTCCCGTCGTCGTCGCGCCGTCCGCGCCCCTGGGGGCGTCACCGCTTCCGTCACTGCATCCGTCACTGCGTCCGTCACTGCATCCGTCACTGCGTCCGTCACTGGACCCACCGCACGCCCGCCGCCACGGCGGCGTCCACCTCGTCGGGCGCGAGGAACCTGTCGAGCGCGAGCTCGGCGGCCCCCCACAGGCCCGCCGTGCCGCCGAGCACCGACGGCTCGATCCGCAGGTTCCCCGTGGCCAGCGGGTGCGACGTCCGGTACACGACCTCGCGGACGCTCGCGAGCAGGTCGTCGTTCTCCCCCACGAGGCCACCGCCGAGCACGACGCGCGACGGGTTGAGCAGGCTCACCGTCTCGGCGACCACCTCGCCCACCCGGCGGCCGGTCTCGCGGACCAGCCGCACGGCGTCGGCCTGGCCGCTGTGCACGAGGGCGTCGATCTCGGCGCTCGTGCGCACGTCGATGCCCACCTCGGCGAGCTGCTGGGCGATGTACCGCCCGCCCGCGGTGGCCTCGACGCAGCCGATCTGCCCGCAGCGGCAGGTCACCCCGGTGCCGCGCGGCATGTGCCCGATGTCGCCGGCCGCCCCCTGGTCGCCGACGAGCAGCCGCCCGTGGGCGACGATGCCCATCCCGATGCCCATGCCGATCTTCACGAGGACCATGACCGCGTCCCGACGCCGGGCGGCCCGGTACTCGCCGAGGGCCATCGCGTTCGCGTCCTTGTCGACGGCGATCGTCCCGGGGTAGCGGCCGGCGAAGAGCTCGGGCACGACGACGCCGTCCCACCCGGGCAGGCCGCGCGGCTTGACGACGCGGCCGGTGCGGACCTCCACGGGCGCGGGCACGCCGATGCCGAGGCCGCGCACGCGCTCGAGGGGCACGCCGGCCTCGGCGAGCACCTCGTCGAACATCGTGCTGACGTACGCGACGACGGGCTCGGGGCCCTGCGCCGGGTCGACGTCGTCCTCGCGCGCGGCCAGGAGCGTGCCGCCGAGGTCGGAGAGCGCGACGCGCGTGTGGCTGCCGCCGATGTCGGCGAGCAGCAGGTAGCCCGCGGCCGGGTTGACGCGGAACACCTCGGCGGGCCGGCCGCCCGTGCGCTGCAGCGTGGACGTCGAGACGACGTAGCCGGCCTCGAGCAGCGCGTCGAGGCGGTGGTTCACCGTGGCGCGGGAGAGCCCGGTGCGCGCGATGAGCTGAGCGCGCGTCGCCCCCTGCGGCTGACGGACCACCTGGAGGAGGTCGCCGTACCCCGCGACCGTCGCGTGGCTCGCTGGGGCGTGTGCCACGGGACCTCCTCACGGGTGCGTGGGGTTCTGCGCAACTCTATACATTAGACCTCTCGACACTGCACACAAGTAGTGCCATGCTTCACTCGGACTTGGACAGGGTGACGAAGGAGCAGCCGGTGTCAGGAACGGGGTCGCTATCACGGCTCCTCCCGGCCACCGCCATCGCGGTCGGCGTCCACGCCACCGACTGGCGCGAGGCCGTCCGGGCGGCGGGCGACCGGCTCGTCGCCGCCGGCGCCACCCGGCCCGGGTACACGGACGCGATGATCGCCGTGGTCGAGGACCTCGGCCCGTACATCGTGGTCGCGCCCGGGTTCGCGCTGGCGCACGCCCGGCCGTCGGACGACGTCCTGCAGACGGGGCTGTCGCTCGTCACCCTCGCCGAGCCCGTCGCGTTCGGTCACGCGAGCAACGACCCCGTGCGGCTCGTCGTCGGGCTGGCCGCGCGGGACCACTCGGCGCACAGCGACGCCCTTGCGACGGTCGCTGCCATGGCGTCCGATGCCGAGGTGATGGGGGCGCTGGCGACAGCGGCCTCGGTCGACGAGGTGCTGAACACCATCCACCAGTTCGAGGGGATCAATCCATGAAGATCGTCGCCGTCTGCGGCATGGGGATCGGGACGTCGATCATCCTGAAGATGAACACCGAGAAGGCCGCCCAGCGCCTCGGCATGGACGCGGAGGTCGAGGTCGCCGACATCGGCACCGCGATGGGTGCCGCCGCCACCGCGGACCTCGTGCTCACCTCGGCCGAGCTCGCCCCCGAGCTGAGCGGTGTCTCGGCCCCCGTGGTCGTCGTCTCGAACTTCACGAGCATCGACGAGATCGCCGAGAAGCTCTCCGCCCACGCCTGACCCCCCACTGACCGGCGCGCCTCGGCGGCGCGTCGCCTGGTGCTGTCCCCGACCAGGCACTCCCCTACCAGGAAGAAGGAGCACACGTGGACATCGTCGTCGACGTCGCTCAGTTCATCGTCAACGAGATACTCGACGTGCCGGCGTTCCTCGTCGGCATCGTCACCGCGATCGGCCTCATCGCCCTCCGCCGCAGCAGCGGCAAGGTCGTCGGCGGGGCGCTCAAGGCGACGCTGGGATTCCTCATCCTCGGCGCCGGCGCGAACGTCGTCGTCGCCGCCCTCGACCCGCTGGGCACGATGATCCTCGGCGCCACGGGCGCGCAGGGCGTCGTCCCGACGAACGAGGCCATCGTCTCCATCGCACAGGCCGACTTCGGCGCCCAGGTCGCCTGGGTCATGATCCTCGGCTTCGCGCTGAGCATCGTGCTGGCCCGGTTCACGCCGCTGCGGTACGTGTTCCTCACCGGTCACCACGTCTTCTTCATGGCGACGATGCTGACCGTGGTGCTCGCCGCGGCGGACATGGAGTCCTTCACCCTCGTCATCGCGGGTGCCGTCCTCCTCGCGGTGATCATGGTCGTCATGCCGGCGTTCGCCCAGCCGTGGACCCGCAAGGTCACCGGCGGCGACACGATCGCCATGGGCCACTTCGGCAGCCTCGGCTACATCGCCGCGGGCGCCACCGGCCAGGCCGTGGGCCGCACCAGCAAGAGCACCGAGGACATGAAGCTCCCCGAGTCGCTCCGCTTCCTGCGTGACTCGATGGTCGCGACCGCGCTGTCGATGGTGCTCTTCTACATCATCTTCTCGATCGCGTACCTGGCCCGTGTGGGCGCCGACGAGGCGTACGCCCTGTTCGGCTCCGCCGACGGCGGCAACTACTTCGTGACCTCGATCATGCAGGGCCTCATGTTCGGCGTCGGTGTCGCGATCATCCTCTTCGGTGTCCGCACGATCCTCGGCGAGCTGGTCCCCGCGTTCCAGGGCATCGCCGAGCGCGTGGTGCCGGGTGCCAAGCCGGCGCTCGACTGCCCGATCGTCTTCCCGTACGCCCCGAACGCCGTCCTCATCGGCTTCATCGCCTCGTTCGTGGGCGGCCTGGTGTCGCTCGGCCTGCTGGCCTGGATCTTCGGCCCCGCCTTCGGGCTCGCGCTGATCCTGCCCGGCATGGTCCCGCACTTCTTCACCGGCGGTGCGGCGGGCGTCTACGGCAACGCGACGGGTGGTCGCCGCGGCGCGATGCTCGGTGCGTTCGTCAACGGCGTGCTCATCACGTTCCTGCCGGCCGTGCTCCTCACGGTGCTCGGCTCGCTCGGCTTCGCGAACACCACGTTCGGTGACGCCGACTTCGGCTGGTACGGCATCGTCGTCGGCAACGCCGTCAAGGCGGGCACGGTCGGCGGCATCATCATCCTGGTCATCCTCGCGGCCGCCCTCGTGGTGCTCGCGAGCATGTTCCAGCGGCGCGTCGTGGACCGCGGCTGGACGCCGGGCGTCCGCCGTGACGCGTACCTCGCCGAGGTCGCCACGGCCGAGGCCGGTGCCGGCGACGGCACCGCCGCGACCACGAGCGAGTCCGCGCCCGCGGAGGGCTCGGACACCGCCAAGGCCGACGGCTGACCATCGGCTGATCCATCGGGTGGGGGCCCGGCCCGCGACGCCGGGCCGGGCCCCCTCGCCGTCCGCCCCACCTCACCGCTTGCTGGAGGACCCCATGCCGAGCCGGACCGCCGTCGTCGGATCAGCGGTCGGTCTGCACGCGCGCCCCGCGACGATCATCGCCGAGGCCGCGGCCCGCTACCCCGAGACCATCACGCTGCGGACCCGCGACAAGGGCCCGGTCGACGCGGCGTCGGCCCTGCTCATCATGACGCTCGGGGCGGACCAGGGCGCGACCGTGACGGTCGAGTCCGAGAACGCCGAGGCCGTCGAGGCCATCGCGGCGCTCATCGAGTCGGACCTCGACGCCCCGGAGGGCGCTGCCTGACCCACACGGGCACCTCGCGCGCCTGTCGGGCCCGGGGCGCAGGATGTCCCCGTGCTGCTCGCCGACCTCGCCGCCACGTCCGAGCGCGTCGCCGCGACGCGCTCGCGCCTGGCCAAGCGCGCGGCCCTCGCCGGGCTGCTGCGCCGCGCGACGCCGGACGAGCTGCCCGTCGTCGCCCGCTACCTCGCCGGCGAGCTGCGCCAGCGGCGCACGGGGCTCGGCCGGCGCTCGCTCGCCGCGATGCCGCCGCCCGCGGCCGAGGCCACCCTCGACGTGCTCGCGGTCGACGCCGCGTTCGAGCGCATGGCCGCGCTCGCGGGGCCGGGGTCCGCGACCGCCCGCGCCGCGCTCGCGCGGGACCTCTTCGCCGCCGCGACCGAGCCCGAGCAGCGGCTGCTCGCCGGGCTCGTCACGGGCGAGCTGCGCCAGGGCGCGCTCGACGCGCTCCTGCTCGACGCCGTCGCCGAGGCCGCGGGCGTGCCCGCCGAGGAGGTCCGCCGCGCGGCGATGCTCGCCGGGGCGACCGAGCCGGTCGCCGTCGCCGCGCTCGGCGCCGCGGACCCCGCGGGCGCGCGGGCGGCCCTCGCCGCGTTCGGCCTGACCGTGGGGCGCCCCGTGCGCCCGATGCTCGCGGCGTCGGCGCCCGATGTCGCGACGGCGGTCGCCGGCTTCGGCGGGCGGCCCGTGGTGGTCGATGCGAAGCTCGACGGCATCCGGATCCAGGTGCACCGCGCCCGCGACGACGTGCGCGTGTTCACGCGCAGCCTCGACGACGTGACCGCCCGCGTGCCCGAGGTGGCCGCCGTGGTCCGCGCGCTGCCGGCGTCGTCGCTCGTGCTCGACGGCGAGGCGCTCGCCGTCGGGCCGGACGGCCGCCCCCGGCCGTTCCAGGAGACCGCGTCGCGCAGCGCGACCCGCGACGCGGAGCTCGCCGCGGCCCGCCTGGCGCCCTTCTTCTTCGACGTGCTGCACGTGGACGGCCGCGACCTGCTGGACGCCCCGCTCGCCGCGCGGCTCGCCGAGCTCGAGCGCGTCGTCCCGCCCGCCCACCAGGTCGCGCGCGTCGTCACCGACGACCCCGCGGTCGCCGCCGACGCCTTCGCGCGGTGGGTGGCCGAGGGCCAGGAGGGCGTCGTCGTGAAGGACGCGGCCGCGCCCTACGAGGCGGGCCGCCGCGGCGCCGCGTGGGTCAAGGTGAAGCCGCGGCACACGCTCGACCTCGTGGTCCTCGCGGTCGAGCGCGGCTCGGGCCGGCGCCGCGGGTACCTGTCGAACATCCACCTCGGCGCGCGCGACCCCGCGGGCGGGTTCGTCATGCTCGGCAAGACGTTCAAGGGCATGACCGACGAGATGCTCGCGTGGCAGACCCGGCGCTTCCGCGAGCTCGAGGTGGCCGACGACGGCTGGACCGTCACGCTGCGCCCCGAGCAGGTCGTCGAGGTCGCGTTCGACGGCCTGCAGCGCTCGAGCCGCTACCCCGGCGGCGTCGCCCTGCGGTTCGCGCGCGTGCTGCGCTACCGCGACGACAAGACGGCCGCCGAGGCCGACACCATCGACGCGGTCCGCGCGCTCGCGCCGCCGGTCAGTTGAGGCTCGGGTCCTCGGGGAACGTCGAGACGATCGCGAGCGCGCCGCCCTGGCGCCGCAGCACGCGCCGCCACAGCGTGCCGGGCTCGGGGTCGACGAGGTCGCCCGGCTCCGCCGGCAGCACGTACCAGCCGCCGACGGCGATCTCGCCCTCGAGCTGGCCGGCCTCCCACCCGGAGTGGCCCACGAAGACGCGCACGCCCGTGATGCCGGGCAGGCCGTCGTCGGGGTCGGCGTCGAGGTCGACGAGCCCGAACGGCCCGACGAGCCGGTCGACGATCGGCCCGTCGGCGGACGGCGTCAGCGTCACGACGCCGAGCGCGCCGTCGAGCCCCACGGGGCCGCCCTGGAACAGCGCATCGGGCGGGCTCACCGCCGACTCCCACGCCGGCAGCACCTCGCCCGTGCTCACCGCGAGCGGGCGGTTGAGGACGACGCCGAGCGCGCCGTCGTCGTCGTGGCGCAGCACGAGCACGACGGTCCGCCGGAAGTTCGGGTCCTCGAGGCCGGGCGTCGCGACGAGCAGCCGGCCCGCCAGGGACGTCGTCGCGACCATGCGCCCATCATCGGTCGCCCGGCGGCCCCTCGGCCAGCGGGTCGGGGGCGCCGGCGAGGACCTCGAACACCTCGATCCGCACCGAGGCGCCGTCGGGCGCCGGGTACAGCGCCCCGACGAACGCGCCGGTCCGGAGCGCGACGGGCCCGCCGTCGCCCACGTCGAACCGCGGCGACGTGAGGATCGGCGGCGCCGCGGCGGCGTCGTGCACGGCCGTGTTCGTCACCGAGACGACCGCGCCGTCGTCGAGCCGGATCTCGTAGCGGGCCCACAGCTCGTGCGACCCGTCCGCCCGCTCGAGGTTCCAGTCGGCCCCGCCGGGCAGCACGACGCCGGTCAGCCGGCCGCGCACCGTCCCGCCCACGATCGGGATGACGCGCCGGTGCCCCGTCGGCGTCCGGCCGACGTCGACGACCGGGCCCAGGCGCGCCTCGATCGTGAACCGGTGGGCGGTGGCGAGGCGCACCCCGCCACCGCCGTCCCCGGGCACGTCGCGCCTCAGAAGCCCTGCGCGAGGTGGAACCACACCTGGTTCCACCGCAGCTCGTCGGCGAAGCGCCGCGCGGTGGTGCTCTCGTCGATGACGAGCAGCTCCGTGCGGGCCATGCGGGCGAAGTCGGTGAACACGTCGACACCCACCTGCGTGGTGAGCACCGTGTGGTGCGCGGCGCCCGCCATGAGCCAGGCCTCCGCCGACGTGGCGAGGTCCGGCGCGGGGCGCCACACCGCGCGGGCCACGGGCAGGTGCGGCAGCGGCGGGTGCTCGACGAGGTCGACGACGTTCGCGGTGAGCCGGAACCTGTCGCGCATGTCGCTCATCGCGACGACGAGGCCGGGGCCGGGGTCCGTGTTGAAGACCAGCCGGACCGGGTCCTCCTTGCCGCCGATGCCCAGCGGGTGGATCTCGAGGCTCGGCCGGCTCGTCGTCAGGCTCGGGCAGATCTCGAGCATGTGCGCGCCGAGGATCTTCTCCTCGCCGGGCGTCAGGTGGTACGTGTAGTCCTCCATCAGCGAGGCGCCGCCCGGCAGCCCCTGGCCCATCACCTTCGCGACCCGCACGAGGACGGCCGTCTTCCAGTCGCCCTCCGCGCCGAAGCCGAAGCCCTTGCTCATGAGCCGCTGCACGGCCAGGCCGGGCAGCTGGCGCAGCGCGCCGAGGTCCTCGAACGTCGTCGTGAACGCGGTCGCGCCCAGCGAGCCGAGCAGCGCCTCGAGCGCGAGCTCCTGCCGCGCGCCGTAGCGGAGCGAGTCGTGCCGCTCGCCGCCCTTGCGCAGCTCGGGCACGACGTCGTACGCCTCCTCGTACTCGGCGACGAGCCGGTCGACGTCGGCGTCGGCGACCTCCTCCACCGCGGCCACCAGGTCGTTCACGCCCCAGGTGTTGACGGCGACGCCGAACCGCACCTCGGCCTCGGTCTTGTCGCCCTCGGTCACCGCGACGTTGCGCATGTTGTCGCCGAAGCGGGCGAGGCGCAGGTGGTGCGCGGCGTCCCAGCCGGCGGCCGCGCGGACCCAGGTGCCGACCTTGCGCTGCACGTCGGGCGAGGACGCGTGCCCGACGACGATCTTCCGCGGCACCCCGAGCCGCGCCGCGATGTAGCCGAACTCGCGGTCGCCGTGCGCGGCCTGGTTGAGGTTCATGAAGTCGAAGTCGATGGTGTCCCAGGGCAGCTCGACGTTCGCCTGCGTGTGCAGGTGGAGCAGGGGCTTGCCCAGGGCCTCGAGGCCGGCGATCCACATCTTCGCCGGCGAGAACGTGTGCATCCACGCGATGACGCCGATGCAGGCGTCGTCGGAGGTCGCGTCGAGGGCGAGCCGCCGGATCGCGTCGGAGTCGGTGAGCACCGGCTTCCACACGATGCGCGCGGGCACGGCGTCGGCCTCGTCGAGCAGCCGGGCGATGCCCTGCGACTGCTCCGCGACCTGGGCCAGGGTCTCGGGCCCGTACAGGTGCTGGCTGCCGGTGGCGAACCAGATCTCCTTGTCGGCGTACACCTTCATGCCTGCTCCTCGTTCGTCGTGCGAACCGCCGGACCGCGCCGGGCGGGGGGTCAGGGGTTGACCGGGGCGGAGTCGCCCTGGCCGTAGACGTTCTGGTAGCGCGCGTACAGCGCGTCGACGTCGGACTGCGCGATCGGCAGCGGCTCGCCGAGCTGCCGGGCGATGTGCACGGTCCGCGCGACCTCCTCGACCATGACGGCCGCCTTCACGGCGTCCTTCGCGTCGCGGCCGATGGTGAACGGGCCGTGGTTGCGCATGAGCACGGCGCGGCTGCGCGAGCCGCGCAGGGTCTCGACGATGCCGCGCCCGATCGAGTCGTCGCCGATGAGCGCGAACGGCCCGACGGGGACCGGCCCGCCGAACTCGTCGGCCATCATCGTCAGCACGCAGGGGATCTCCTCCCCGCGCGCCGCCCACGCCGTCGCGTACGTGGAGTGCGTGTGCACGACGCCGCCGACGTTCGGCATGTGCGCGTAGACGTACGCGTGCGCGGCCGTGTCGCTCGACGGCGACCGGTCGCCGTCGACGAGGTCGCCCGCCAGGTCGCAGACGACCATGGACTCCGGGGTGAGCTCGTCGTAGGTGACGCCGCTCGGCTTGATGACGAGGAGGTCCTCGCCGCCCGGCACCCGGACGCGCTGGGACACGTTGCCCGCCGTCCACACGACGAGCCCCCACCGCGGCAGCTCGGCGTGCAGCCGCGCGACCACCTCGCGGACGCGCGCGATCTCCTGCTGCACCTCGGCCGGCAGCCCGGACAGCCCGCTCATCGCTCCCCCACCGACGCCACCGCGGCCCGCTCGATCTCGAGCCCGGCCTCGTACCGCTCCAGGAACCTCGCGTAGCCGGCCAGGTCCGCCGGGTCGGGCTCGACGACGTCGACCTCCGCCCCCGCGAAGACCCGCCGGGCGAGGTAGGTGCCCAGGTCCTCGCCCTGCCCGTGGACGAGGTAGGTCGCCAGCACGGCCATGCCCCACGGGCCGCCCTCGCTCGCCGTCCGCGCGACGGAGACCGGCGCGCCCGTCGCCGCCGCCAGCATCCGCTGGGCGACGCCGGCGGTGCGGAAGATGCCGCCGTGCCCGGCGAGCACGTCGATCCGCACCCCCTCGGCGGCGAGCACGCGCATGCCGAGGCTGAGGGTGCCGAACACGCCGTAGACCTGCGCGCGCATGAGGTTGGCCAGCGTGAACCGGCTGCCCGGCGTGCGCACGACGGCGGGGCGCCCCTCGGGCAGCCCGGTGATGGGCTCCCCGGCGAGGTAGTTGTACGCGAGGATCCCGCCGCCGTCGGGCTCGCCCTCGAGGGCCTCCCGCAGGAGGGCGCCGAACACGGCGTCGGGCTCGGCCGGGTGGCCGAGCGCCGCGGCGAACCGGCCGAAGACCTCGGCCCAGGCGCCGAGCTCGCTCGCGCCGTTGTTGCAGTGCACCATCGCGACCGGGTCGCCCGACGGCGTGGTGACGACGTCGAGCTCGTGGTGCACGCGGGCGAGCGGCCGCTCGAGGACCACCATCGCGAACACCGAGGTGCCGACGGAGACGTTGCCGGTGCGCGGCGCGACGGCGTTCGTGGCGACCATCCCGGTGCCGGCGTCACCCTCCGGCGGGCAGAGCGGGGCGCCCGGGCGCAGCCGGCCCGACGGGTCGAGCAGCGCCGCGCCCTCCTCGGTGAGGCGTCCCGCCTCCTGGCCGGCGACGAGCACCTCGGGCAGGAGGTCGACGAGGTGCGTGCCGGGCCGCCGGGCCGCGACGAGCTCGTCGAACGCGGCGAGCATCCCGGCGTCGTAGCCGCGCGTCGCCGGGTCGATGGGGAACATGCCCGACGCGTCGCCGACGCCGAGGACGCGCCGCCCGGTCAGCCTCCAGTGCACGTACCCGGCGAGCGTGGTGAGGAACGCGACCCGGGGCACGTGCGGCTCGTCGTCGAGGATCGCCTGGTAGTAGTGCGCGACCGACCAGCGCAGCGGGATGTTGAAGCCGAAGAGCTCGCTCAGCTCGGCGGCGGCCGGCCCGGTGGTCGTGTTGCGCCACGTGCGGAAGGGCACGAGCAGCTCGCCGTCGGCGTCGAACGCCAGGTACCCGTGCATCATCGCCGAGACGCCGAGCGCGGCGACCTCGGTGAGGGTCACGCCGTGCCGCCGCTCGACGTCGGCGTGCAGGTCGGCGACGCACGCCGCGATCCCGGACCACACGGCCTCGAGCGGGTAGGTCCACATCCGGTCGACGAGCTCGTTCTCCCAGGCGTGGCTGCCCTCGGCGAGGGTCGTGCCGTCGGGCGCGACGAGGCTCGCCTTGATGCGCGTCGAGCCGAACTCGATGCCGAGGCAGGCGCTGCCGCCGGCGACGACGTCGGCCGGCCGCGGTGCTCCGCCCGCCGAGGTGGACTGGTGCTCGCCGTGGGTCGACTCCGTCATCACTTCCCCGCCTCCTCGTCCCGGGTCCCGACCATGTTAGCGCTCACACGCGCCCCGGGAACCGCCGCCACGAGCCGACTTGCCAGAACCCGGCTCGTAACGATTCGATAGGCCCTGCGACGCGTCGTCGCGCCCCTCTTCCCCAACCCTCGTGGAGCACGCCCGCCCATGTCCACGGCCCTGACCGTCGGCCGCCCCTGGCGCGTCATCGCGGTCTTCGCCGCGCCCCTGCTCGTCGGCAACGTCGTCCAGCAGGCCTACCAGCTCACCGACGCGGCCGTCGTCGGCCGCACGCTCGGCGTCGAGGCGCTCGCCGCGGTCGGCGCCACCGGCAGCTTCCTCTTCCTGCTGCTCGGCTTCGCGTGGGGCATGACCACGGGCTTCGCCATCCCGACGGCGCAGGCGTTCGGCGCCGGGGACGCGCGGGCGGTCCGGCGCTCCGTCGCCGCGGGCACGCTGCTCACCGCCGCGGCCTCCGTGCTCGTCTCGGTGGCTGCCCCGCCGCTCGCCGCACCCGCGCTGCGCGCCCTGCGCACGCCCGAGGAGCTGCTGCCGCAGGCGACCACGTTCGCCGTCGTCAGCTTCCTCGGCGCGGCCACGATGATGTTCCTCAACTACCTGGCCGCGATCCTGCGGGCGATCGGCGACTCCCGCACGCCGCTGCTCTACCTCGTCGCGAGCTGCGTGCTCAACATCCTCCTCGTGCTCCTCGCCGTGCCGGTGCTCCGCCTGGGCGTGGGCGGCGCCGCGGGGGCCACCGTCGTGGCCCAGGGCGTCGCCGCGGGGCTGACCGCCGACCACCTGCGCCGGCGCGTGCCCGAGCTGCGCGTGCGGCGCGACGACTGGCGCGTCACCCGCGCCGAGCTCGCGCGCCAGCTCCGGCTCGGCCTGCCCATGGGCTTCCAGGCGTCGATCATCGCCATCGGGATCCTCGCGGTGCAGGTGCGGCTCAACGAGCTCGGCCCCGAGGCCGTCGCCGCGTACACCGCGGGCACCCGCGTCGACAACGTCACGATGGCGTTCCTCGGCTCCATCGGCCTCGCGGTCTCGATGTACTCCGCGCAGAACCTCGGCGCCCGCCGGGCCGACCGGATCCGCGCCGGGGTCCGCCAGGCGCTCGTGGCGACGGCGGTGGGCTGCGTCGTCGCCGGGCTCGTCGTCGTCCTCGCCGGGCGGACGCTGGTCACGCTGTTCGTCGGGCCGGACGAGGCGCACGTCGTCGGCATGGCGGCGTACTTCCTGCGGGTCAACGGGACGCTCTACGTCGTGCTCGGCGCGCTGTTCGTGCTGCGCGGCGCCCTCCAGGGGCTCGGGCACGCCGCGGTGCCGACGGTCACCGGCGTGCTCGAGCTGTGCTGCCGGGTCGGGGCCGCGACGGTGCTCGGCGCGACGTGGGGGTTCGAGGGCGTCGTCTGGGGCAACCCCCTCGCCTGGGTGGCCGCGATGGCCGTGCTCGTGCCCGCCTGGGTGCGCGCGCACCGCGCCCTCGCCGACCTGCCCGCCGGGGGCGCCGACCTGCCCGACGCCGGTACCGTCCCTCCTGCCGACGTGCCCGACGGCGTCGCCGCGCCGCAGGGCCCGCCGACCCGCCTGCCCGCCTGAGCCACCCGCCCGCCGACCCGCCGGAGGACCCGTGCCGGACCCCGCGCCGACGCACCTGCCCGCCGACGCCGTCCTGCTCGACAACGACGGCGTCCTCGTCGACTCGAAGGCGGCCGGCGAGGCCGCATGGCGGGTCTGGGCGGCGCGCCGCGGGATCGACCCGGAGGCGGTGCTCGCCGGCGTGCACGGCGTCCGGTCGCGGGAGACCGTCGCGCGCTTCGTCGCGCCGGAGCTCGTCGAGGCGGCCGCCGCCGAGATCGACGGCCTCGAACTCGAGCGCGCCTCCGGCACGGCCGCCGTGCCCGGGGCGCCCGCGCTCGTCACGTCCCTCCCGCCGGACGCGCACGCCGTCGTCACGTCGGCCGGACGGGCGCTCGCCGTCGCCCGCCTGCGCGCGGCCGGCATCCGCGTGCCGGCCGTGGTCGTCGCCGGGGAGGACGTCGCCCGCGGCAAGCCCGCGCCCGACCCCTACCTCGCCGCGGCCGCCCGGCTCGGCGTCGACCCCGCCCGTTGCGTCGTGCTCGAGGACAGCGCGAGCGGGATCGCCGCGGCCCGCGCGGCCGGGGTGGGGGCCGTCGTCGGCGTCGGCGCGTCCGCCGAGGGGCCCTGCGACGTCGTCGTGCCCGACCTCACCCACCTGCGCTGGACCGGCGCGGGGCTCGCCGTCGCTTCACCCGCCTGAGCCCTCATCCCCCGGGCCGCGGGGCCGATCCCTCGGGAAAGAGGCGAGGACGGCACCGCATGACACGCGTCGGCGAGCCAGGGGGCCGGGGGTGGTGGTGAGCACGACCCTCGCCCTGGCGTGCCTGCTGGCCGCCCGCCTGGCGCTCGGCGCCGCCGGCGGCGTCGCGGCGCAGCTCGGGCTCGCCCTCGACGCGGCGCTCGCGGTCGCCGCGTTCCTCCGCGCCCGGGCGGCGGGCCGGGGCGTCGCCGACCACCGCAGCCGGCGCGCCTGGTGGTTCCAGATCGCGTTCCCGCTCGCGTGGCTCGTCGCCCCGGCGGCCTGGCTGGCCGGGCTGCCGCCGCTCGTCGCCGACGCCGGCCGGCTCGCCGCCGTCGGCCTCGTCGCCTGCTCGTGGTGGTTCGCCGCGCGGGCCGGGGGGACGTGGTCGCGGGTGCGCCTCGTCATCGACGGCGGGATCGGCGTCGCGTGCGCGGTCGTCGTCGGGTGGCACTGGCTGCTCGCGCCCGCCGTCGCCCGGGCGGGCGACGGTCCGGAGGGGGTCGCCGCGGTCGCCGTGCCGGTCGCCACCGTCGGCGTCATCGTCCTGGGCGCGGGCATGGTGCTCACCGAGATGCGCGGCCGGCACCGGGGCCGGCCCCTGGCGTACCTCGCGGGCCTCACGGTGCTCATGGCGTCGGACGTGGCGTTCGCCCTCGGCCTGCCGACCGCGTGGGGGGTCGGCTGGGCCCTCTACTGGTGGGCCAACCGGCACTACGTCGGCCCGTCGCCGCGCGTCCGCCTCGTCACGACGCGCGGCCGCCTCGTCTACCTGCCCTACACGCTCATCCTGCCCGCGACGGCGGTGTTCGCCGTCGACGCCCGCGCCGGGGACCTCGCCCCGCCGGAGGTCGTGGGCGCGGCCGCCGTCGTCCTGCTCCTCGTCGCCCGCCAGCACGTGACGCTCATCGAGAACGACGAGCTCGTCGCCCGCCTCGAGGCCACCGAGCGGATCCTGCGGCACCAGGCCACCCACGACCCGCTCACCGGCCTGCCGGGCCGGGTGCTGCTGCTCGAGCGTCTCGCCACGCTCGCGGCCGAGCGCACGCGCGGCGGCGGCGGCCCGCCCGTCGCGCTCGCGTTCCTCGACCTCGACTCGTTCAAGGGCGTCAACGACGAGCACGGGCACGCCGCGGGCGACGCCGTCCTCGTCGAGGTCGGCCGCCGCCTCGCCGCCACCCTGCCCGGGCTCCGCGAGCAGGCCATCGCGGCGCGGCTGTCCGGCGACGAGTTCGCGGTCCTCGCGGTCGGCGACGCCGCCCTCGACCCGGCGGCCGTGCGCCGCACCGTCATCGACGCGGTCGAGCGGCCCGTCGTCGTCGAGGGCGCGCCGCTGCCGGTCGCCGCGAGCGTGGGCGTCGCGACGTCGTGGGACGGCGTGCTCGACCCCTCGCGCCTCCTGCGCGCCGCCGACCTCGCGATGTACGAGGTCAAGCGCGCCGCCGCGAACGCCGGCTGAGCGCCGTCAGCCGTCGTCGAGCACCCGCTCGGCCGCGAGCCGGCCGGAGACCATCGCCGTCGGCACGCCCGTGCCGGGGTGCGTGCTCGCCCCCGCGAAGTACAGGTTCCGGTACCGGGCGTGCCGGTTGTGCGGCCGCAGGTACGCGAGCTGGGTGAGCGTGTGCGCGAGGCCGTGCGTCGCCCCGCGCACGAGGTTGTGCTGGGCCCGCCACGTCGGCGGGGTCGCCGTCGCCTCGACGACGACGTGCTCCGCCAGGTCCGTCACGCCCACCTGCGCGAGCCGGTCCAGCGCCGCGGCCCGCGCCCGCTCGCGCTCGGCCGCCCACGCCTCCTCCTCGCGCGCCAGCAGCGCCGGGTCGTCGCCGTCGTAGCGCATGTGCCCCGTCGGCACGACGACGACGAGCGTGTCCCGCCCCTCCGGCGCCGCCGCCGGGTCCAGCCGGGTGGCCGCGTGCACGTACACGCTCGGCCGGTCCGGCAGCGGCTCGTTGCGCTCGATCCGGTCGAAGTTCTCGCGGTAGGCGTCGGACAGGAAGAGCGTGTGCGGCGCCAGCTCGGGGTACCGCCGGTCGGTCCCCCAGAAGAAGCTGATCGCCGAGCCCGAGAACGTCCGGCGCTCGATCCGCGCCGCGGCCCGCGCGTCGGGCAGCAGGTGGCGGTACACGTAGGCGAGGTCCGCGTTGGCGACGACGACGTCCGCGGCCAGCTCCGCGCCGTCGTCCAGCACGACGCCGGTCGCCCGGCCGCCCGCGACCTCGATCCGGCGCACGGAGGTCGCGTAGCGGAACCGCACCCCCGCGTCCTCGGCGGCCTCGGCGAGCGCCTCGGCGATCCGGTACATGCCGCCCGTCGGGTACCAGACGCCGTGCGCGAGCTCGCTGTACGGGGTGAGCGAGAACGTCGACGGCGCGCTGAACGGGCTCAGCCCCATGTAGACGTCCTGGTAGGTGAACGCCGCCTTGAGCCGCGGCGTCGCGAAGAACCGGCCCATGTGCCGGTAGTGCGGCAGGAGCGCCCGGATCTGCAGCGCGAGCAGGGCGTTCGCCGGCGTCAGGAAGTCCGTCCAGCGGCGGAAGTCGCGGTCCACGAGCCGGGGCATCGCCCGGTGGTAGTGGTCGCGGCCCTCGTCGACGTAGCGCAGGAAGCCCCCGAACGCGCCCGGCTCGAGCGCCTCGAGCTGGTCGCGCATCGCGACGAGGTCCGAGGTCATGGCGAGGCGGGCGCCGTCGTCGAACACGACGTCGTACGTGGGGTCCACGCGCCGCGGCGCCAGCGCGGTCTCGACGTCCAGGCCCAGGCGCGCCATCTCCGTGCGGTAGAGCAGCGGCATGATCAGCAGCGTCGGGCCCGTGGAGAACACGTGGCCCTCCCGGGTGAACCGCCCGAGCCGCCCGCCCGGGCCCCGGTGCCGCTCCACCACCGTCACGCGCAGGCCGCGCCGCGCGAGGTGGGCCGCCGCCGACAGCCCACCGACGCCCGCGCCGACGACGATCGCCTCCCTGGCCATGCGTCCTCCGTTCAGCCGACCGCGACCGGGTCGTCCGCCCGGCGCGGGCTCGTCAGCCACGACCGCGCGCCCCCGACGGCGATCGCCAGCCCGCCGCGCGCCGTCGCCCGCTCCGGGTACGCGGGCCGCAGGCGGAAGCCGTCGGCCTCGATCGCGTCGAGCACCCAGGCGAACCGCGCCACGTACGCGTGGCCCGCCAGCCGGCACCGCGCGCTGTCCACGCCCGCGACGTACCACCGGCCCGCCGCCAGGCACGAGCGCGCGAGCGCGACCCGGTCGCGGACCCACGCCCGCAGCGCGGGCTCGGCGAGGTCGGCGAACGCGGGCGGCGCGCCGTCGAGCAGCTCCGCGGGCACGTTGCAGTACCCCGCGGCGAGGTCCTCCGCCATGTCGCGCAGCATGTGCGCGACGTGCGCGCCCGTCACCGCGACGTACCGGCCCTCGTGCGGCGTCCGGCAGCCGTGACCGATGCAGTGGTGCAGCGCCTCCGTGACCGCGACCGCGAGGTCCTGCGTGCACGCGTCCAGCTCGGCCGCGGTCACCAGGCGGCCGCGGCGGGCGGCGTCGAACGCCATGACGTCGCACATCGCGTCGAGCGCGCGGCCCAGGCCCGCGCCGCCCGGGCGCGCCGCCGCGTCGGCCAGCGCGGCGCCCATCCGCTCCTCCGGGGCGAGGTCCGCCGGCCGCCCGGCCGCCGGGCCCAGGACGCGGCGCTGGCGGTCGACGAGCGCGCGGCGGGCGGCGGCGTCGGGCAGGTGCTCGTCGACCATGTCGTCGAGCCAGCGGAAGTACGCGTAGAACGCGAACGCGTCGGCGCGCCGGGCCGGGTCCGTCAGCCAGCGGATCGTCAGGTACGACTGCGTGCTGGCGCGCCGCGTCATCGCGGCCGCGAGCGCAGCCGGACGGACGCCGTCGCCCCCGCTCCGTCCGCCCACGTCGCCCTCTTCCTCGGTGGGCCGTCAGCCCTCTGCGAGGCTAGGGGCCGCCGGGCGGGCCGGACCGGGCCTTGCGACCTACGTCACGTCCACGGGCGGGAGCGAGCTCCGGAACCCGTCACCGCCCGCCTCCTTGACCCGGTACATCGCGCGGTCGGCGGCGCGCAGCAGGGTGACCGGGTCGGCGTCGGGGTCGGTCGTCACGACGATCCCGACGCTCGCGCACGACTCGACGACCAGGCCGTCGAGCGGGTAGGGCTCGCGCAGCGCGGCGACCACCCGTTCCGCGACGGCGCGCGCCCCCTGGTCCGGGTCGACGTCCTCGCAGAGCAGGACGAACTCGTCGCCGCCGAGCCGGGCGACGGTGTCGTGCGCGCGGGCCGCGTGCACGAGCCGCTCGGCGACGATGCGCAGCAGCCGGTCGCCCTGGTCGTGGCCGTGGGCGTCGTTGACCTGCTTGAAGCGGTCGAGGTCGACGAAGAGCAGCGCGACCGTGCCCGGCCGCCGGCGCAGCCCGAGGAGCGCGTGGCGCAGGCGGTCCATGAGGAGGCGCCGGTTGGGCAGGCCGGTGACCTCGTCGTGCATGGCGCGGTGCGCGAGCTCCTCCTCCGCGCGCTTGGTCTCGGTGACGTCGCGCAGCGAGGCGAGCACGCCGATCGGGGTCCCGTCCGGGCCGGGCTCGGCGGTCAGCGCCGCGTGCACCCAGCGCCCCTCGACCGGGCCGGCGTCGACGGCGAGGTGGAGGTCCTCGTCGAGGCCCTCCGCGAGCACGCGCAGCAGCGCCTCCTCCCACGGCCCGACGAAGCGCGCGCCCGGGAAGACCTCGTGGTCCGTGCGGCCGATGAGCTCCACGGCCCGGCGGTCCCACAGGCGCTCGCACGCGGGGTTGACGTAGCGGTAGCGCAGGTCCGGGCCGTAGCGGGCGATGGCGTCCGGCGAGGCCGCGAGGACGGCGGCGAGCTCGGCGGACACGCGCGCCAGCTCGGCGTTCGCCTCCTCGCGCTCGCGCACGACGCGCTCGAGCGCACGCTCCGCGTGGATCCGGTCGGTGATGTCCCGGGTCACGCCGAACGTGCCGATGATCGTGCCGTCCGCGTCGCGCAGGGGGTACTTGCTGCTCGACGCCCAGGAGTCGGGCCGGTGGTCCCGCGTCTCGCGCTCGATCTTGCCGACGACGGGCCGGCCCGTGGCGATGATGCGCTGCTCGTCCTCGTAGGCCGCGCGGGCGTGCTCCTGCCCGAACAGGTCGAAGTCCGTGAGCCCGACGAGCTCGTCGGGCGACGACCGGCCGTGCACGCGCGCGCACCCGGCGCTCACGCGGATGAAGCGGCTGTGCAGGTCCTTGAAGTAGATGACCTCGTCCGCGGCGTCGAGGAGGTTGTGGACGAGGACCTCGTCGGGCAGGTGGATCGGGGGTTCGTCGGGTGCAGGGGGGTGCGCGTCGACCATGACGAGCCCCTTCCGACGACGCACCCCGGACGCGCCCCCAGGGACCCATCGGCCGGGACGCGCGCTTCCTGAGGAGTCGCGCGGGGTGAACCTCCCCACGCGGCCCGCCCGCGTGCGGCGTCCTCAGTGCCCCGGGGTCGCCCCGCCGCGGCGGCGGAGCCGGCCCACGAGGTGCCACGCGCCCACGACGACGGCGCCCACGAGCAGCCCGGCGAGCGCCGAGGCGAGCGTGTCCACGAGCCAGGCGAGGAACCCGCCGACGCCGGGCACGCCGTGCACGAGCTCCCCGAGCCGGTGCACCAGGTCGTACGGCGCGTGCCAGCCCAGGTCGTCCACGCCCTGCAGCAGGATGTGGCCGCCCACCCAGAGCATCGCTGCGATCCCCAGCGTCGAGAGCGCCGCGAGCACCCGCGGCATCGCGCGCACGAGCAGCCGCCCGGCCCCCGCCACCACGCCGGAGCGCCGCTCCGCGAGGCGCAGCCCGACGTCGTCGGCCTTGACGATGAGCGCGACGACGCCGTAGACGAGCGCGGTGATCGCGAGGGCGACGACGCCGAGGCTCGCTGCGCGGTAGCCGAGCGGCTCCTCGGCGACCTCGTCGAGCGCGATGACCATGATCTCGGCCGAGAGGATGAGGTCCGTCCGGATGGCGCCGCGCACCATGGTCCGCTCGGTGTCGGGGCCGACGGCGGCCGCGGGCACCTCGCGGGCCTCCTGGTGGTGCCCGGTCAGCGCCTCCCAGAGCTTCTCCGCGCCCTCGAACGCCAGGTACGTCCCGCCGAGCATGAGCACCGGCGTGAGCAGCCACGGCAGGAACTGGCTGAGCAGCAGGGCGCCCGGGAGGATGACGAGGAGCTTGTTGCGCAGCGAGCCCAGCGCGATCCGCCAGATCACCGGCAGCTCGCGGTCGGGCGTGAAGCCGTGCACGTAGCGCGGCGTCACCGCGGTGTCGTCCACGACGACGCCCGCCGCCTTCACGCTCGCGCGGCCCGCCGCGGCGCCGACGTCGTCGATCGACGCGGCCGCGAGCTTCGCGAACGCCGCGATGTCGTCCAGGAGCGCCGCGAGGCCGCCCGCCATCCGTCCTCCCTCCGGCACGGCCCCGCCGTGCAGGAGGCAAGGGTAGGACGCGAGGGCGCGCGGGACGCGCGCGGAACCCCGGTACCCTCTCGCGCGTTTGCACCTGCGGCCCCCGATCGTGGGCGCCTCTCGCACCTGACCCTGGAGATGACGCGTGTCCGCGCTCGCCCGCCTGTCCCTCCGCTTCCGCGCGGTCACCGCCCTCATCACGATCGCCGTGATCCTCACCGGCGTCGTGAGCCTGACGTCGCTCGAGCAGGAGCTCATCCCGCCGCTCGAGCTGCCCGCCGCGGTCGTCGTCGCGATCGCGCCGGGCATGTCCCCCGAGGTGGTCGAGGACCAGGTCACGGCCCCGATCGAGGAGGCCGTCGCGGGCGTGCGCGGGATCGACGAGATCACCTCGCGCTCGGCCGCCAACGTGTCCACCACCACGGTGCTCTTCGACTACGGCACCGACATGACCTGGGCCGCGCAGCAGGTGCAGGTCTCGGTCGGCCGCATCGCGCAGGTCCTGCCCGACGACGTCGAGACCCAGGTGGTCACCGGCTCCCTCGACGACCTGCCGATCGTGCAGCTCGCGGTGGCCGGGGCCGACCCGGTCGCGCTCGGCGCCTTCGTCGACGACGTCCTCGTGCCCGAGCTCGGGGACGTGCGCGGCGTCCGGTCGGTCGCGGTCACGGGCGCGGCCGAGCGGCGGGTCGTCGTCGCGCCCGACCTCATGGCGCTCGCCCGGGGCACCGTCGACGTCGACCGGCTGCGCACCGTGCTCGAGCGCAACGGCGTCGTCGTGCCCGCCGGGCAGCTCACCGAGGACGCGACCACGTGGACCGTGCAGGTCGGCACCGCCCTGACCAGCGTCGCCGACCTGGAGGCGCTGCCCCTCGGCGAGGGCGACCTGCGGCTCGGCGACGTCGCGACCGTGCGCGAGGGCGAGGCGGCACCGGACTCCTACTCGCGCCTGGACGGCGAGCCCGCGCTCGCGATCTCCGTGACGAAGACGCCCGAGGGCAACACCGTCGACGTCTCGCACGGGGTCGGCGAGGTGGTGGCCGACCTGGCCGAGCTCGCCGAGGCCGAGGGCCTCGAGGTCGCCGTCGTCTTCGACCAGGCGCCGTTCATCGAGGAGTCGATCCACGGCCTGACGGAGAAGGGCCTGCTCGGCCTGGGCTTCGCCGTCCTCGTCATCCTCGTCTTCCTGCTGTCGGTGAGCACCACCCTCGTCTCGGCGGTGTCGATCCCGCTGTCGCTGCTGGCCGCGTTCACCGCCATGTACGCGACGGGCTACACGCTCAACCTCCTCACGCTGTCCGCGCTGACCATCGCGATCGGCCGGGTGGTCGACGACGCGATCGTCGTCATCGAGAACATCAAGCGGCACCTGTCCTACGGCGAGGCGAAGCTGCCGGCCATCGCCGGTGCGGTGCGCGAGGTCGCCGCCGCGATCACCGCGTCCACCGTCGCGACCGTGGCGGTGTTCCTGCCGATCGGACTCGTGGGCGGTCTGGCCGGCGAGCTGTTCCGCCCGTTCGCGATCACCGTCGGCCTGGCCATGGGCGCCTCGCTGCTCGTCGCGATCACGATCGTGCCGGTGCTCGCCTACTGGTTCGTGCGGGCGCCGCAGGCCGTCGACGAGGAGGAGGCGGCGCGCGTCCGGGCCGCGGCCGAGGCGAAGGAGCGCCGCACCCGCTGGCAGCGCGCGTACGTGCCCACGCTCGACCTGGTGCTCCGCCGCCCGGCGGTCAGCCTGCTCGTCGCCGTGGCGATCCTCGGCGGGACCGCCGCCCTGGTGCCGAGGCTCGAGACGAACCTGCTCGGCGACAGCGGCTCCGACGCGCTCACCGTCACGCAGACGTTCCGGGCCGGTTCGGCGCTCGACGCGCAGGACGACGCCGCCCGGGTCACCGAGGAGACGCTCATGGGCGTCGACGGCGTCGCGACGGTCCAGACGACCGTCGGCAGCGACCCCGCGATGGCCGCGTTCTTCGGCGGCGGCGGGGCGAGCGCGACCTTCGCGATCACCGTCGCGGACGACGCCGACGCCGCCGAGGTCCGCGCGCAGCTCGAGGACCTGCTGGCCGAGCCGCCCGCCGACGGCGTCACGACCGACCTCGCGGTGTCCTCCGGGGACATGGGCCTGGTGAGCAGCGACGTCGAGCTCGTCGTGACCGCCGCCGACCCCGAGGCGCTGGCCGCCGCGACCGAGCAGGTCGCCGAGCGGGCGCGCGAGGTGGACGGCGTCGCGAAGGTCCGCGACAACCTCGCCGCGGACACCGAGGTGGTCCAGGTGACCGTGGACCGGGACCTCGTGGCCTCCCTCGGCCTGTCCGAGACCGCCGTGGCCGGCATGGTCGCGGGCGCGATGAACGCGCTCGACATGGGCGAGGTGGTCCTCGACGGCCGGCCCGTGCCCGTGCAGCTCGACCTCGGCACGGCGCCGCGGTCGCTCGACGCGCTGCGCGCGGTGCAGCTCGCGCCCGGCCTGGCGCTCGGGGACGTCGCGACCGTCGACGTCGTGACGACGCCGTCGTCGATCACGCGCGTGGACGGCCGCCGCACGGCGAGCGTGACCGTCACCCCGGCGGGCCAGGACCTCGGCACGCTGGCCGCGCGGCTCACCTCCGCGATGTCCGACCTCGACCTGCCGCCGGGCGCGGACGTCGAGGTCGGCGGCGCCGCTGCCGAGCAGGAGGCCGCGTTCGACGACCTTCTGCTCGCGCTGGTCATCGCGATCGCGATCACCTACATCGTCATGGTCGCGACCTTCAACTCGCTGGCGCAGCCGTTCATCCTCCTCGTCTCGATCCCGTTCGCGGCGACCGGCGCGATCGGCGCGCTGCTGCTCACGGGCACGCCGCTCGGGGTGCCCGCGCTCATCGGCATGCTCATGCTCGTGGGCATCGTCGTGTCCAACGCGATCGTGCTCATCGACCTGGTCAACCAGTACCGACGGCGCGGCATGACGCTCGACGTCGCAGTGCGCGAGGGCGCCCGCAAGCGTCTGCGGCCCATCGTCATGACCGCCGCCGCGACGGTCTTCGCGCTGCTGCCGATGGCGCTCGGGATCGCCGACGCCGGCGGGTTCATCTCGCAGCCGCTGGCGCTCGTCGTCATCGGCGGCCTGGTCACCTCGACGCTGCTGACGCTGCTCGTGGTGCCGGTGCTCTACGTGCTGTGGGAGCGGGGCGTCGAGCGGCGGGCCGCGCGCCGGGCGCCCGGCAGGGCCCGTGGCGCGCACGCGGCGACGCCGCACGCCGCCGAGGGCGCGCCCGCCTGACGCGAGCACGTGGGCCGAGGGACGCCCCTCGGCCCACGGGGGACCGGCACCGGCGCGGGAACCGTTGCGTCGACGAGGCGCGCCGGTGCCGGGTCCGGGCGCTCAGGCCGTGGTGGCCCGGTCGCGCTCGTGGGCGGCGACGAGCCGCTCGTCGTCGGCGCCGAGGAGCCGGCGGTCGTCGAGGCCCTCGTACCGGGTGTCGGTCACCGGCGTCAGCTCGACGAACGTCACCTCGTGGCGCGCGAGCGCGAGCCGCAGGTCGACGCGCCCGCCCGCGACGGGCAGCCGGCCGTGCTCGACGGCGGGCCGCTCGGCCGTGCGCAGCACGTCGAGCTGGCGCTCGGTCGGCGACGCCGGCCGGCCCAGCTCGCGCCAGGCCGCGAACGCGTTGCCGGACTCCTCGTTCACGCGCTCGCGCAGCACGAACACGCCGTCGGGCGCGGTGCCCGCCCCGGTCGCCACCGGCAGCGACAGGCGCACCTCGTGGCGGTCGGGCACGTCGTCGGCGGCGGTCCCGCCCACCGGCTGCCAGGCGAGCACGGTGACGCGGCCGTCGTCGTCGGCGCACACGAGGTGGTCCGCGCCGCGGGCGAGGACCCGGCGGCCCATCCGGGCCATGAACGCGTAGAGGTGGTAGGTCGGCTTGGCGACCTGGCGGTGGGTGAGCAGGCCGAACCCGCCGTGGAAGAACGTCGTCGGGACGTCGAGCTCCTCGAACACGTCGCAGAACGTCCAGTAGGAGAACGAGTCGACGTGGTCGCCGCCCGCCGCGAGCACCGGGGCCAGGTAGGCCGCGTGGTACGCGGTGTCGTGGACCGGGTTGTCGGGCCGGTAGGAGGAGTTGAACTCGGTGATGTGCACCGGCAGCCCGGCCAGCCGCGTGCCCGCGAGCGAGCGGGCGGGCTCGGCGAACTGGTCGAGCAGGTCCGACGGCGGCCGCAGGGCCTGGTAGCAGCCGAACGGCACCTCCTGCGGCTCGTGCGAGGCGTATGCGTGCCGGCTGACGAAGTCGACGGGCACGTCGTGCCGCGTGACGTACTCGGCGAACGGGCCCCACCAGTCGGCGACGGTCGGCCCGGGCGACAGCGCGGGGCCGCCCACCTGGATCTCGGCGTCGACCTCCTTGATCGCGCGGGCCGTGGCCGCGTACAGCGCGAAGTAGGCCGCCTGGTCGGCGTCCTTCCAGAAGATCGTGAGGTTGGGCTCGTTCCACACCTCGACCGGCCAGCGGCGCACCTCGTCGATCCCGTACCTGTCGACGAGGTGGCGCATCAGGTCCGTGACGAGCGCGGTCCACTCGGCCATGTCCCGCGGGGGCGTGATGTTGCCCCGCCACCAGAAGATCGTGTCGTCGCCGGACGCGAGCGCCCCCGGCATGAACCCGAGCTCGAGGAACGGGCGGATGCCGAGCTCGAGCAGCGCGTCGTGCACCTGGTCGACGTAGCCGAACGCGTGCCTCCGGTGCCGCCGCCCGTCGACGACGGACTCGCGCACGACGCCCATGTCGTCGCTGAGCAGCCCGTGCCCGCGCAGGTGCGTGAACCCGATCTCCCGCTGCACCCGCGCGAGCGAGGCCCGGTAGTCGGCGCGCAGCGCGAGGTTCATCCGGCCGGTGCCGACGCATCGGCGCCACGCGGGCGACAGGTCGCCGACCGGCTCGGCGGGCACGACGACGGGCTCGCTCATCTCGTCCTCCTCCGCTCAGCGGGGGTCGGGCAGGTCGTGCAGGTCCACGCGCACGACGGCGAACGCGTGCGGCGGGAGCGTGACGCGCACCGTGCCCGGGGTCACCTCGAGCTCGTCGACCGGGCGGGGCGCGACGTCGTCGGGGTGGTCCGGCGCGTTGAACGCGCCGACGGACTCGGGGGCGAGGATGAGCCCGCCGACCGCGCCCACGCGCGCGCCGCGGATCTCGACGACGGCGTCGACGGACCGTTCGGGGTCGACGTTCGTCAGCGAGACGTGGCAGACGCCGTCCCGCACGGACGCCGACGCCGACACGGTCGGCAGCGCCTCCCCCGCGACCTCGTGGGTGGCGCCGGGGGCGCGCACGTGCACCGGCACGGCGACCGCGTCGTGGTGCACCGTGCTCATCTCGAAGACGTGGAAGGTGGGCGTGCGGACCAGGGTGCCCGTCTCGGCGTCGGCCAGCAGCACCGCCTGCAGCACGTTGACGGTCTGCGCGAGGTTCGCCATGACCACGCGGTCCGCGAGCCGGTGGAACACGTCGAAGTGCAGGGCCGCCACGATCGCGTCGCGCATCGTGTTCTGCTGGTGCAGGAACCCGGGGTTGGTGCCGGGCTCGACGTCCCACCAGGTGCCCCACTCGTCGACGACCAGGCCGATCTCGCCCTCGGGGTCGTAGCGGTCCATGACGGCGATGTGCCGGCGCAGGATCGGCTCGACCGCCTGGGCGCGGCGGATGGTGCGCCAGTACGCGGCGGCGTCGAAGCCCGTCGCCGGGCCCTTGTCCGTCCACGTGCCGCCGATCGTGTAGTAGTGCACGGACACGGCCTCGAACGGCCGGCCGGGGAACTGCGCGGCACGCATGTCCGCGACGGCGCGCATGAGCGCCTCGGTCCACGCGTAGTCGTCCTCGGACGCGCCGGCGGCGATCCGGTAGAGGACGTTGTCGCCGTGGTTCTTGCAGAAGGTGGCGTACTGGCGGGCCAGGTCCGCGTAGACCTCGGCCCGCATGTTGCCCCCGCCGCCCCACGGCTCGTTGCCGAGGCCCCAGAACGGGACCCGCCACGGCTCCTCGCGCCCGTTGGCGCGGCGCAGGTCGACCATCGGCGACGAGCCGGAGCGCGTGAGGTACTCGACCCACTCGCTCATCTCGCGGACGGTGCCCGAGCCGACGTTGCCCACGACGTACGGGTCGGCGCCGAGCAGCTCGCACAGCGCCATGAACTCGTGCGTGCCGAAGTGGTTGTTCTCCTCGACGTTGCCCCAGTGGGTGTTGACCATGCGGGGCCGCTCGTGGCGCGGCCCGACGCCGTCGCGCCAGTGGTACTCGTCGGCGAAGCAGCCGCCGGGCCAGCGCAGGTTCGGCACGGCGATCTCGCGCAGGGCCTCGACGACGTCGGCCCGGATGCCGCCGATGTTGGGCAGGGGCGAGTCCTCGCCCACCCAGATGCCCCCGTAGATGCACGTGCCGAGGTGCTCCGCGAAGTGCCCGTACACGTGACGGCTGATCGTCGGGCCCGGGAGGTCGGCGTTGACGATGACGGTGGCGTCGGTCACGGCAGGCCTTTCACGAGTGCAGCGGTGCGCCCGCGCGGGCGGGGGCGCGGGTTCGGTGTGGAGCGGCGGCCCGCCCCGGCCGGGGCGGGCCGCCGGGTCGGTCAGCCCTTGACGGCCCCGGTCAGGCCGCCGACGATGCGGCGCTCGAACAGGGAGAAGAACGCCAGGGCGGGAAGCATCGCCAACGAGGTGAACGCCAGCACCCGCGCCGTGTCCACGGAGTAGCGCGAGGCGAACGCCTGCACGCCGAGGGGCAGCGTGTAGGCGGCGTCGTCGTTGAGGATGAACAGCGGCAGGAGGTAGCTGTTCCAGCTGCCGATGAACGCGAGGATGCCGACGGTGATGACGCCGGGCAGCGACAGCGGCAGGACCATCCGCCAGAAGAAGCCGAGGCGGCTGCAGCCGTCGATGGCGGCCGCCTCCTGCAGCTCCGTGGGGATGGCCCGCAGGAACGGCACGAGGATGATCACGGTCACCGGCAGCGCGAACGCGATCTGGGGCAGGATCACGCCCCCGAGCTTGTTCATCAGGCCGATGCTGCGAACCATGATGTACAGCGGCGTGATCGCCACGGTCATGGGGAACATCAGGCCCGCCGCGTAGAGCGCGTAGAGCGCACCCCGGCCCCGGAAGTTGTACCGGGCGATGGCGAAGCTGACCATGAGGCCCAGCGCGACGACCGCGACGGTGGTGGTCACCGCGGCGATGGTCGAGTTGAGCACCTGCTGCCAGAAGACCCCGCCCGTGAGCACGTCGACGTAGTTGCCGACCTGCCACACCCGCGGGAACCCGGACGGGTCGGTGGTGATCTCCGCGTTCGTGCGGAAGCCGCCGATGATGATGTACGCGACCGGCGCGAGCATCACGATGATGAGCAGCACCGCGACCGCGTAGACGGCGGCGTTGGCCCTCCTCTGCGCCCCGTGCTGCCGCGGCGGACGTCGCTTGCGCGCCAGCGGCGGGGCGACGGACGTGGCGGCCATCAGCGGGCACCTCCCGTGACTGCTCCCTCGGTGTCACGACGGAGCACGAAGCGCTGGTAGGTCAGCGCGCAGACGAGCGAGATGAGGAAGAGCACGACGGCGACGGCGTTGCCGTACCCGAACGAGCCGGCGTTGCGGCCGTAGGAGACCATGTAGGTCGCCATGGTCGAGGTGCCCGCCGTCGAGGCGATGTACTGACCCCAGATGATGTAGACGAGGTCGAAGAGCTGGAGCGACCCGATCATGGACAGGAACGCCCAGATCCGGATCGTCGGGCCGAGCAGCGGCAGCGTGATGCGCCGCTGGATCTGCCAGTAGGACGCGCCGTCGATCTGCGCGGCCTCGTAGATCTCCTGGGGGATGCCCTGCAGGCCCGCGAGGAAGATGATCACGGCGAAGCCGATGTACTTCCACGTGATGATGAGCATGAGGGTCCAGATGGCGATGTCCGGGTCGGACAGCCACTCGTTCGCCAGGAACCCCAGGCCGATCTTCTCGAGGGCGTCGTTGACGGCGCCGGCGCTCTGGAGCATGAGGCTCCAGCCGGTCCCGACGACGACCTCGGAGATCACGTACGGGACGAAGATCAGGACGCGGATCACCGACTGACCGCGCATCTTCCGGTTCATGAGCAGCGCGAGCAGGAGCGCCGCGGGGCCCTGCAGCACGAGCGACATCACCACGATGAACGCGTTGTGCTTCAGGGCGTCGTGGAAGATCGGGTCCTTGATGATCGTGATGTAGTTCTGGAACCCGATGAAGTCGGTGGGGACGCCGTAGCCCTCCCACCGGAAGAACCCGTAGTAGGCGGCCATCGCGACCGGGAACATCACGAAGGCCAGGAAGACGATGGTGGCCGGACCGGTCAGCGCCACGATCTCCAGGCGTTCGGCCCATCCGAGGCCGCGGCGCCGCCGGCGCGGCGGGGACGACACCGAGGTGTCGCCCCCGCCGGCCGGGAGATCCACGCGCGAGCCGTTCGCGGGACGCGAGCTCTCGCTGATGGATGTCATGGACGTACTTTCTCAGCCGCGAGCCGCAGCATCCTTCACGGCCTCGACGATGCCGGCCGCGTCACGCTTGCCCGCGAGCATGTCGACGACCGCGACGTTGAGCGCGTTGCCCACGTTCTGGCCGTAGACCGTGTCGAGCCACTGCGAGACGTACGGCGCGGCGTTGTACGCCTCGAGCACGCTCTGCAGGTAGGGCTCCTCGATGATCTTCTGCGACTCGACGTTCACCGTCGGGGCGCTGAAGGCGCGGTAGTAGTTCTCCTGGACCTCGGTGCGGGCGATGAAGTTGAGGAACGCGCCGCACTCCTCGCGCGGAGCCTGGGCCGAGCAGGAGTAGCCGTCGACGCCACCGAGGATGGAGCCGGGCTCACCCTCGCCACCGGGGACCTCGGGGAACGGGAACCAGTCGAGGTCGGGCAGCGGCTGCTCGTCGGGCGTGAGGGAGGCGATGACGCCGGGGTTCCACGCGCCCATGAGCTCCATGGCGGCCTGGTGGTTGGCCAGCAGACCGGCCGACGAGCCGGCGCCCTGCTGGGCCGACGTCGTCAGGAAGCCCTCGTTGAACGGCTCGGTGTCCGCGAACGCCTTGAGGTTCTCCGCGGCCTCGACCCAGCACGGGTCGTCGAAGTTCATCTCCTGGCCGGCGGCCTCGAGCGTCTCCGGGCTGCAGGCGCGCAGCGCGAAGAAGTAGTACCAGTGCGCAGCGGGCCACGCGTCCTTGGCGCCGAGGGCGATCGGCTGGATGCCGGCGTCCTTCAGCTTGGCGACGGCGTCGTTGAGCTCGTCGATCGTCGTCGGCGTCTCGTCGATGCCGGCCTGCGCGAACAGGTCCTTGCTGTACCAGATGCCACCGGGGAGCACGGCGACGGGCATCGCGTAGACCTTGCCACCGAGCGAGTTGGCCGCGAACGAGCCCTCGGGGATGAGCTCCTTGGTCTCGTCCGAGATCAGGTCGGTGATGTCCATGAGCTGGCCGGCCCGGACCATCGCCGCCATCTTGCCGCCGCCGCGCTGCATGAAGATGTCGGGCGCGTCACCGGCGTTGAGGGCCGTCTGGAGCTTGCCGTCGAGCTCCTCGTTCTGGATCGACTGGATGTCGATCGTGACGTGGGGGTACTCCTCCTGGAACGCGGCGACGGTGTCCTCCCAGAACGCCTTGCCCGGGCCCGTGGTGGCGTTGTGCCAGAACGTCATGGTGACGGGCTCCTTCTCCTCGCCCTCACCGCCGCCGTTCCCACCGGTCGAGCCGCCATTGCCGTCGTCGCCACCACAGGCCGCGAGGCCCGCGGTGAGCAGGAGCGCGGCGGACGCGGCCGCCAGCGCCTTCCTGATCCTCATGAGCTGTCCCTTCTTCTCCTCGTTGAGTAGCGCGGCCTCACGGCCGCTCGAACCGAGCTCGCCAGGTGACCCACCGGCCCTCGCCGTCCCCGTCCGGGTCGTTCCGGGCGGTGAAGGTGTCCGAGCCTCCGATGACCGGCGGCGAGGGCGAGCGGGTTCTGCAACGTTGTACACGGTGCGACAACGCCTACGCTGGCAGCCGCGCAGGTGCGATGTCAAACGTTGTAGATAACGATTTCGACAACGTCGGGGAACGGCCTGGTCGCGCCGCCGTGGCCGGCCGACCCGAGGGGCCGACCGGCCACGGCGTCCTGCTACGGCGACCGCTCGGACGTCGCCGTCACCCGGCCCGGAACAGGCGCGGGAGCAGGTCGACGAGGTTCGCGGACCACACGTCGAAGCCGTGCGGACCGACGGACTCGCCGGCGAACTCGTAGGCCACCCCGGCGGCGTCGAGCGTCGCCATCGTCCCGTAGACCCAGTCGCGGGCGAAGTCGCTGACGTCGCCCACGTAGATGCGGGCGAGCGTCGTCGTCGCGTTCACCGCCTCGGCGTCGAACGGCGGCGTGAAGAACAGGCCGCCGGAGAAGGCGCCGACGTAGGCGAACTGACCCGGGTTGGTGAGCCACGTGACGAGCGAGTTCATGCCGCCCATCGACAGCCCGGCGATCGCCCGCTGCTGCGGGTCGTCGGTCACGTGGTACTCGGCCGCCAGCGCCGGGATGACGTTCTCGAGCAGCTCGGCCTGGTAGTTCGGCACGTTGCCGTCCGGCATGACGACGACCATCGGCTCGATCTCGCCCTGCCGGTACAGGTTGTCGAGGATCTGCGGGGCCCGGCCGACCTCGACCCAGTCGCCCCAGTTCTGGCCGCCGCCGTGGTTGAGGACGAACAGCGGGTACGGCTCGGCGCGGGCCGGGTCGTAGTCCACCGGGGTCCACACGTAGGCGCTGCGCTCGGCGCCGGTGACGGCGCTGTGGTACGTCAGCACCGACACCTCGCCGCGCTCCCCCTCGGGGGCGTCCGCGAGCAGCCAATCCGTCTCGCCCGGCACGAACAGCGGGCTCACGCCGGTGAGCCAGGTGACCGTGTCCGCCGGATCCTTGACGTCCACGCCGTCGACGACGTAGCGGTAGTAGTAGAACCCGTCGAGCGGGCCGAGGGACAGCCGCCAGCGGTCGCCGACCTTCGTCATCGGGATCCGGAACCAGGCCCCGTTCGGCGCCCAGTTCGCCCACACGGTGACGTCCTTGGCGTCGGCCCACTGCGTGCCGGTCTCGAAGGTGACGATGCCGTTCTCGTCGACGTGCGGGGTCGTGATCGAGCCCGTCGGCGGGGCGACGTACGGCGCGGTGAGCGGCCCGTGCCCCTCGCGGGGGCCGCCGTCGGCGTGGCCGTCGAACACCCGGGAGGCGAAGTCGCGCACGGCCTCGCGCCAGGTGTCCCAGGTGCCGCCCTGGTCGGGGTCGACGCCGTCGAACTGGTGCCGCACGCCGGCGGCCTCGAACGTGCGCAGCAGCGCCTCGGTGCCGTTGTAGGCGGGGTCGAGCACGTTGCCCACGTAGAGCCGGAGCAGGTCGAGCTGCGCGTTCATCCTGTTGGCGTCCGGCTTCTTCAGCTGCAGGCCCTCGAGCGCGCCGGAGAACGAGCCGACCGACGCGAAGCGGTTCGGCTCGCGGACCGCGATCTCGAGCGCCGTCGTGGCGCCGGTGCCGATGCCGGCCACGGCCCGCCGCTTGTGGTCCGGGCCGACGCGGTACGCCTTCTGCACCGCCGGCACGAGCGAGTCGAGCAGCTCGGCGCGCGGGTCCGGGCCGTTGACGTCGGCCATGACGACGACCATCGGCTCGAGCTCACCGGCGACCGCGAGGTTGTCCAGCACCTGCGGCACGCGCCCCAGCTCGGCCCACTCGCGGGCGCTCTGCCCCTCGTCGGCGAGCAGGTAGAGCGTCGGGGCCGGCTTGCCGCGCTCGGCGTCGTAGTCGGGGTGCGTCCAGACGAGGACCGTCCGGTCCTCGTGCGTCACCGTGCTGCGGTAGGTCAGCTCGGCGACCTCACCGCCTCCGGACGCGACGTCGGCCATCCACTCGACCTCCGGCCCGGGCACGAAGTACGTGTTCCACGTCGGCCGGGACGTGACCGCGACCGGGGTGTCCGGGTTGCGGAAGGAGACCTTCGTCCGGTCCGGCATCGTCGCCGTGTACGTGTAGTAGTAGAGCCCGGGCGGCACCGGCCCCCACATGCCCTGGTAGTCGGCCCCGCTGGGGTCCAGCGCGAGGTCGGACCACGTGCCCGCGGGCCCGATGTTGCCCTGCAGCTCGACGACCGCGGGGCGTGCGCCCACGATCTCCTCGACCTGCGCCTGGGAGATCGTGAAGCGGTAGTAGCCACCCTCCGCCGTCGTGACCCAGGGGTCGGGCGCCGGCGGGTCGTCCGCCGCGACGGCGGGCGTGGCGACCACCGCCGCCCCCAGTGCCACCGCCGCGCCGGCGAGGAGCGCCGTCGCGCGTCGAAGAGTCCTCGGGCCACGCGGCCCGGGTCGGGTCATCACCATCGATGTTCCTCCTGCGACTCCGACCGGCGGGTCGGCACGTGACCGCGCCGGCCTCCGCCGCGCCGAGCCGGGGGAATCCCGTCGAGGCGGTATCCGGACCCGTCGGCTCCTGCAACGTTGTAGAAGCACTCCGATCTACAACGTCGTAGAAGACGGGTTGCCAGCATCGTCGGCCGCGCCCCCGGGCCGCGTCAAGACCCCCGCCGGCACTCGCGCGCCCGGCCGCCGGGCCCTGCCGGGGCGGCGCGCTCAGGCCTTGCGCGGCGTCGTCTCGCGCTCCACGATGCGCATCCGCGCCAGGTGGAGCACCGGCGGCTCGGGCTCCGCGGGACGCTCGGTGCGCTCCCGCACCCGCCGGCAGAGGAGCTCCACCGCACGCTCGGCGATCTCCTTGCGGCCGGGGTCGACGCTCGTCAGGGCGGGCGTGGTGTAGCGCGCGTCCTCGGTGTCGTCGAAGCCGACGACGGCGACCTCCTCCGGCACGCCCACCCCGCGCACCTTGAGCTCGTACAGCGCGCCGATGGCGAGGGCGTCGTTGAAGGCGACGACGCCGTCCACCGGCGCTCCCGAGTCGAGGACCGCCGCCATGGCGCGCGCGCCGTTGGTGCGGTGCCAGGCGTCGTCCGCCCAGCCGAGGAGCCGCTCGTCGACCTCGAGCCCGCGCGCGGCGAGCGCCTCGCGGTAGCCCTGGAAGCGCAGGGTCGCGGCGCCCGCGGTCTCGGCGTGCAGCATGCCGATGACGGCGATGTGCCGCCGCCCGCGCTCGAGCAGGAGCTCGGTGGCGGCGCGGGCCCCCTCGACGTTGCGCATCGTCACGTGGTCGACCGCGGGCGAGAAGATCTGCTCCCCGAGCAGCACGATCGGGTACTCGACCTCCTCGAGCAGGTGCGCGTCCCGCTGGTCGAGCGCCGCAGCGCTGAACAGCAGCCCGTCGACCAGCCCGCGGCGCGGCTCGCGCAGGGCCGCGAGCTCGCCCTCCCGCGTGTAGCCCGTGGGCTCGATGAGGACCTGCACCTCGTGGCGCCGCGCGGCGGCGAGGATGTCGTCGGCCAGCTCGCCGAAGTACGGCTGCCCCAGCTCGGGGACGGCCAGCCCGATCATGCCGGTGCGCCCGGAGCGCAGGCTGCGGGCGGTCATGTTGACCTGGTAGCCGAGCTCCTCGATCGCGGCGAGCACCCGCTGGCGCGTCGTCTCACGGATGTACGGGTAGCCGTTGAGGACGTTGGAGACGGTCTTGACGGACACGCCCGCCAGCCGTGCGACGTCGACCATCGTCGCCACAGACGTCTCCTCCGATCACCGCGCCACGGCCCGTGCCCCTTCCCGTCGGGCCGCCGGCGCGCCGTCAATCTACCCGATCATGCCCGCCCGGCGGCCGGGTACGGCCGGGCGGCCCGCAGGGGCTCATCGCAGGGGCCGCGCGCGCTCGGCGGCGGACGGCTCCATCGCCCGCGACCCGACGGCGCGCGTCGAGTCGCGCACGACGAGCCGCGTCGCGAGCGGCGTCTCCGTCATCTCGTCCTGGCCCTCCTCGAGCGAGACGAGCAGCTTCTGCACCATGAGCTCGCCGAGCGTGGCGAAGTCCTGGCGCACCGTCGTCAGCGGCGGGTAGAGGTACGCCGCCTCCGGGATGTCGTCGAACCCGACGATGGAGATGTCCTCCGGCACCGCGAGCGAGCGCTCGCGCAGTGCGGAGAGCAGCCCGATCGCGGTGAGGTCGTTGGAGCAGAACACCGCCATCCCGGGCTCCAGGTCCATCTCCCGCCCGAGCCGGTAGCCGCCCTCGGCCTGCCAGTTGCCGTAGACGAGGTCGACCACGGGCAGCCCCCGCTCCGCGAGCTCGTCCCGCCAGCCGCGGACCCGCTCGACCGCGTCGGCCGCCCGCGCGGGACCGGCGATGTGCGCGATCCGGGTGTGCCCGAGCTCGGCGAGGTGGCGCACCGCGGCCCGCGCCCCCCGGTACTGGTCGATCTGCACGAGCAGCGGGCTGCGCCGGGCCGACGACGCCGCCGCCACGACCGGGACGGACAGGTCGAGCTCGCGGACCATCTCGAGCACCCCGATGTCCATGACGATGAGCGCGATGGCGTCCACCCGCCGTCGGAGCAGGCCCTCGATCGCCGCGCGGACGGCGCCCGGGTCGTCGTCGACGGTCGTCACCGTGTCCACGCTGTACCGGGCCGCGCGCGCCGCGATGGAGAAGTGCATCCCGATGCGCACGGGGCCGTGGTCGGACACCGCGGGCGCGATGAGGCCGAGGGTGCGCGTGCGCCGCGAGACGAGCGACCGCGCGGCGGGCGACGGGCTGTAGTTGAGCTGCGCGATGGCCTGCTCGACGCGCGCGCGGGTCGCCGGCCGGACGTTCGGCAGCCCGTTGAGGACGCGGGAGACGGTCTGGTGCGACACGCCCGCGAGCCGGGCGACGTCGAAGATGTTCGCGGCCCGCGTCGGCTTCTCGTCGGCCATCGTCACCCCTCCTGCTCGTCGTCGGGGCTGGCCACGAGCGCCAGGAGCGAGTCGACGGTGACGTCGTGCGAGGGCAGGGTCTCCACGACGCGGCCGTCGCGCAGGATGGCCACGCGGTCGCCGACGCGCAGCACCTCCTCGAGCTCGGCGGAGATGAAGACGACGGACAGCCCGTTGTCCGCGAGCTCGCCGACGAGGTTCTGGATCTCGACCTTCGCGCCGACGTCGATCCCGCGCGTCGGCTCGTCCAGCACGAGCACGCGGGGGGCGAGGGCGAGCAGGCGCGCGAGCAGCACCTTCTGCTGGTTGCCGCCGGAGAGGGTGCCGGCCGGGCGGTCGAGGTCGGGCGGCCGGATGCCGAGCGCCTCGACCCAGCTCTGCGCGAGCTCGCGCTGCCGGGCCGGCCGCATCCGGCGCCAGAACCCGCGCTGGGCCTGCACGGCGAGCGTGATGTTCTCGAGGACGCTGAGCTCGCCGAGGATCCCCTCGACCCGGCGGTTCTCGGAGGAGTAGACGACGCCGAGGGAGATCGCCTTCCGGGGCGAGTCGAGGTGGACGGGCCGGCCCTCGATCCGGATGATCCCGGCGTCGAGACCGGCGACGCCGGTGATGGCCCGGGCGAGCGACGTCCGGCCGGAGCCGAGCAGGCCGGCCACCCCGACGACCTCGCCCTCGCCGACGTCGAGGTCGGCGGCCGCGATCCCGGGCCCGGCCCCCACGCCGCGCGCGCTGAGGAACACCGGCTGGTCCGCGTCCTCGCCGAACGTCCGCTCGCGCGCCTTGAACTCCCCCGCCTCGCGCCCGAGCATCTTGTTCACGAGGTCGATGCGCAGCAGCTCGCGCGTGAGGTACTCCCCCACGAGCTTGCCGTCGCGGAGCACCGTCACCCGGTCGCAGATCTCGTAGACCTGGTCGAGGAAGTGCGAGACGAAGAGGATCGCGACGCCGCGCGCGCGCAGCTCGCGGATGATCCGGAACAGCTCGGCGACCTCGTCGAGGTCGAGGCTGGAGGTCGGCTCGTCGAGCACGAGCACCCGCACGTCGGTGGAGATGGCCCGCGCGATCGCGACGAGCTGCTGCACCGCGACGGAGTGCATGCCGAGCGGCGACGCGGGGTCGACGTCGAGCCCGAGGTCGGCCAGGATCTCGCCGGCCCGACGGCGCATCAGCCGCTGGTTGACGACGCCCCGCGAGCGCGGCTCCCGGCCGAGCAGGATGTTCTCCGCGACCGAGAGGTTCGGCAGCAGCTCGATCTCCTGGTACACGGTGCCGATGCCCGCACGCTGCGCGTCGTGCGGCCGCGCGAAGCGGACCTCCCGCCCGTCGAGCACCAGCCGCCCGGCGTCGAGCGGCAGCGCCCCCGTGATGGCCTTGATGAGCGTGGACTTGCCCGCGCCGTTCTCGCCCATGAGCGAGTGCACCTCGCCCGGGAACATCCGGAACGAGACGTCGTCGAGGGCCGCGTCCGCGCCGAACCGCACAGTGGCGCCGGTGAGCTCGAGCAACGGCTGCGCCACGTCGGCACCGGTCATCGCGCCATTATCGCGACGCGGGGCCGGGACGGCGGGGCGCCGTGCTGGACTCGTCGCGACGTCGCTCAGCGCCGATGCTCCGATCGGGCGACGATGCCCCGCTGGACCACGATGAACAGCAGGAGCAGCGCGCCGACGATGATCTGCATCCACGACTGCTCCGCGCCCATGAACGAGATGATCGTCTTGATCGTGCCGAAGACCATGACGCCGATGAGCGAGCCCGCCACGTAGCCGCGCCCGCCGGTGAGCAGCGTCCCGCCGATGACGACGGCCGCGATGGCGTCGAGCTCCGTGCCGATGCCGTTGCGCGGGTAGCCGGCGCCGGAGTACGCGGTGAGCATGAGCCCCGCGAGGCCGCCGCAGAAGCCGCTGATCACGTAGACCGCGACCTTCGTGCGCCCGACGTCGAGGCCCATGAGCCGCGCGGACTGCTCGCTGCCGCCGATGGCGTACACGGTGCGCCCGAACCGGGTCAGGTGCAGCACGAACGCGGCCAGGGCCACGACGACGAGCGCGATGATCCCCGTCGGCGTGACGTACCAGTCGCCGAGCCGGATCCGGTTCGACTGCAGCCAGAGGATCCCGGCGTCCTCGACCTTGATCGAGGACAGGCTCACGACGAACGCGAGCCCGCGCGCGAGGAACAGACCCGCGAGCGACGCGATGAACGGCTGGACGTCGAAGTACTGCACGAGCACGCCGATGAGCAGGCCGACCGCGGCGCCGCCCGCGAGCATGACCGGCACCGCGACGGCGACCGGCACGCCGGACGAGATGAGCTGCGCGCCGAGGATGCCGGTGAAGGCCATCACGGAGCCGACGGACAGGTCGATGCCGCCCGTGAGGATGACGAACGTCATGCCGACGGCGAGGACCAGCAGGTAGGCGTTGTCGAGCAGCAGCGCCGACAGGTTGCGGGCGGTGATGAAGTCGCCGCGCAGGAACGCCTCCGCGCCCACGAGGAGGATCAGGAGGATGACGACGGCCGCGATCGTGGGTGCCCACGGCGCACGCCGCCCGAGGAACGACTGCAGGGCGGCGGTGCGGCTCTCGGCGCGCACCGGCCGGCGCTCGGTGGTCGTGACGCTCATGCCGCCACCTCCGTCCGCTTCGGCTCGAGGTCGGGGTCGACGTCGGGCGGGGGACCGCCGTCGGGCGCGCGCCGCTGGCGCAGGCGGGCGAGCCGCGCGAAGCCGCGCCGGACGCGCGACGACTGCAGCATGACGACGATGACGACGACGATCGCGAAGAACACGGGGCTCTGCGCGGACGGGACGCCGAGGAAGAGGATCGTGGACTCGAGCGTCTGGATGATGAGGACGCCGACGACGGTGCCCGCGATCGAGAACTTCCCGCCCATGAGCGAGGTGCCGCCGAGGACGACGGCGAGGATCGCGTAGAGCTCGATGAACAGGCCGGCGGCGTTGGCGTCGGCGGCCCGGATGTTCGAGGCGTAGATGACGCCCGCGACGCCGGCGAGGACGCCGGACACGATGTAGGCGCCCCAGATGATGCCGCGGGCGCGCACGCCGGCGAGCCGGCTGGCCTCGGGGTTGATGCCGACCGCCTCGGTGAGCACGCCGAGGGCCGTGCGCCGCTCGACGAGCGCGATGAGCGTGATCGCCGCGACCGAGATGAAGAACGCGAACGGCAGCACCGTGAGGTACCCGCTGGCGATGTAGGAGAACGGGGCCGAGTTCACCGTCGTGATGAACCCGCCGGTGATGAGCAGCGCGACGCCGCGGCCGGCGAGCATGAGCACGAGGGTGGCGATGATCGGCTGGATCCCGAGCACCGCCACGAGGAACCCGTTCCACGCGCCGAGCGCGAGCGAGACGAGCACGGCGAGCCCGACGGCGCCCAGCACGGTGCCGAGGTTGTCGGGGTCGGCCGCGTTGTCGATGACCGTGAGCGCCACGGCGCCCGACACCGCCATGACGGCGCCGACCGAGAGGTCGATGCCGCGCGTCGCGATGACGATGGTCATGCCGAGCGCGACCAGCATGAGCGGCGCGCTGTTGCGCAGGATGTTGATGAGCGCCCCGTACAGCTCGCCGTCGCGCATCGTGATCGACAGGAACTGCGGCCGGGCGACCGAGTTGATGACGATCAGCCCCAGGAGGGAGGCGATGGGCCAGAACAGTCGGTGCTTCCAGATGCGCGTCACGCCGCATCCCCCTTGCCCTCGTTGGCCAGGTAGTCGATGAGGCCGTCGAGGTCGATCTCCGAGGAGTCGACCTCGCCGATCTTCCTGCGGTCCCGCAGCACGGCGATCCGCTGCGCCAATCGAAGCACCTCCTCCAGCTCGGAGGAGATGAAGACGACGGCGAGCCCGCGGGCCGAGAGCTCGGAGACCTTCCGCTGGATGTCCGCCTTCGCGCCGACGTCGATGCCGCGCGTGGGCTCGTCGAGCACGAGGAGCTCGGGCGCGGTGGCGAGCCAGCGCGCGAGGAGCACCTTCTGCTGGTTGCCGCCGGAGAGGTTGGCGACGACGGCGTCCGGCGCGGCCGGGCGCACGTCCAGGGCCCGGATGTACTCGTTGACGAGTGCGTCCTGCTCGGACTTGCGGATCTTGCGGGTCCAGCCGCGGCGGGCCTGGATGCCCAGGACGATGTTCTCGGCGACCGTGAGGTCCGCGACGATCCCCTCCGCCCGGCGGTCCTCGGACGAGAACGAGATGCGGTGGTCGATGGCGTGCCGCGGCGAGGTGATCCTGGCGTGCTCGCCGTGCACGCTGACGTGGCCGGCGTCGGGCCGGTCCGCGCCGTAGAGGAGCCGGACGAGCTCGGTGCGGCCGGAGCCGAGCAGGCCGGCCAGGCCGACCACCTCGCCCGGGTAGACCTCGAGGTCGGCGGGCTCGAGCATGCCGCGCCGGCCGATGCCCTCCGCCCGCAGGACGGGCACGCCCGACCGGTCGATCTGCCGGTGCGCGGTCCGGGACAGGGCCTCGAGGTCGTCGAGCTCGCGGCCGATCATCTTCGTCACGAGTGCGTCGCGCGGCAGGTCCTCCACGCGGTACTCGCCGACGAGCGCGCCGTTGCGCAGCACGGTGATCCGGTCCGAGATCTCGTAGACCTGCTCGATGAAGTGGGAGACGAAGAGGATCGCCACGCCGGCCGCCCGCAGGTCGCGCACGACGGCGAACAGCCGGTCGACCTCGTCGCGGTCGAGGCTGGACGTCGGCTCGTCGAGGATGAGGACCTTCGACTCGAGCACCATCGCGCGGCTGATCGCGACGACCTGCTGGATGGCGATCGGGTGCGCGGACAGGAGCGAGCGCGGGTCGATCTCGAGGCTGAGGGCGCGCAGGTGCTTCTGGGCCTCGGCATGGGTCGCGCGCCAGTCGATCACGCCACCGCGCCGGACCTCGCGGCCCAGCATGATGTTCTCCCCGACCGAGAGGTTCGGGCAGAGGTTGACCTCCTGGTACACCGTCGAGATGCCGGCGGCCTGCGCGTCGGCGGTGGAGGAGAACACGCGCTCCTCGCCGGCGATGGTGATGGTGCCGGCATCGATCGAGTACACGCCGGTCAGGGCCTTGATGAGCGTCGACTTGCCGGCGCCGTTCTCCCCCATGAGCGCGTGGACCTCGCCGGGGCGGAGGAAGAAGTCCACTCCGTCGAGCGCGAGCACGCCCGGGAACCGGACGGTGATGCCGCGCATCTCGACGATCGGCGGGAGCTCGTCGCGGGCCGGGGCGAGCGGCGGCGTGGTGGCTGGCATGGCTCTGCACTTCCTCGTCGGGTGCGGCGGTGGCGGCGCGGGGAGGATCCCCGCGCCGCCACCGCCCTAGGGCGTTCTGCGGTCAGGCTGTGCGATCAGTACTTGCGGTCCGGCAGCGCCTCGCGCGCGGCCTCCTGGTCGAACGCCTGGTCCTCGACGATGGTGCGCTTCGGGACGTCCTCGCCCGCGAGCACCTTCTTCACCACGTCGGCGACCTTCTCGCCCAGCAGCGGGTTGCACTCGACGATGTAGTTGATCTTGCCGTCGACGAGGGCCTGCATGCCGTCGTGCACCGCGTCGATGGTGATGATCTTGATGTCCTCGCCGGGCTTGCCACCCACGGCCTCGATCGCCTCGATGGCGCCCAGGCCCATGTCGTCGTTGTGCGCGAAGACGAGGTCGATGCCGTCGAGGCCGTACTTCTGGAGGAAGCCCTCCATGACGGTCTTGCCGCCGTCGCGGGTGAAGTCACCCGACTGGGAGTCGATCTTCTCGATCGGCGTGCCCTCGATGGCGGCGTCGAAGCCCTCGGCCCGGTCGTTCGCCGGGGCCGAGCCCGTCGTGCCCTCGAGCACGACCATCTTCGTGGGCTCGGTGAAGTTCTCCGCGGCCCACTCGCCGGCGAGTTGGCCCTCGAGCTTGAAGTCGAGGCCGACCCACGTGGCGTAGAGGTCCTCGGACGCGGTGACCGTGCGGTCCTCGAGGATCACGGGGATCCCGGCGTCCTTGGCCTCCTGGAGGACGTCGTCCCAGCCGTCCTCCACGATCGGCGCGATGACGATCGCGTCGACGCCCTGGTTGATGAACGAGCGGACGGCCGCGATCTGCGCGGCGGGGTCGTTGTCCGCGGCGTTGAAGATGAGCTCGAAGCCGTTGTCCTCCGAGAACGCCGCCTTCATGGACTCGGTGTTCGCGCTGCGCCAGCCGCTCTCGGAGCCGGTCTGGGCGAAGCCGACGGTGATGAGGTCACCGCCGCCACCGCCGCCGCCACCGGCGTTGGTGTCGTCGTCGTTGCCGCCGCCGCCGGACTGGCAGCCGGTCGCCGCGAGGGCGACCACGCTGAGCACAGCGAGCCCCGACATGATCCGCTTCCGCATTCCACAACCTCCTCGTCATGGTCCGGCGACCTCGCCGGTAAGGGTGCCGCCCACGGACGTCCGCGGCTGCCGTGTGACGGATGATAGCGCTAACATTCGTGCCGCCGTCCACGTGACCCAGGTCACGTTTTCGTAACACTGCGCGCACGGATTGACCGGGAGTGTCCGGTATCACACGGCCTCATGTGACACATGGGATGGCATCACATGGGGCCTGCCGTGGACGTCACCGTGTGCGGCCGGGGCGGTACCGAGCGGCCCGGCGACGGCAACTGGCCTGGCCGGACGACGGCAACTGGCCTGGCCGCGCGCCCGGACCGCGGCGCGCGCGCGACCGGGCCCCCGCTCCCCGAAGCGCGGGGGCCCGGCGGCCTCGGTGGCCCGGCGGGCGGGTCAGGCGGTGCGCGCGGCCGGCCCGGCGGCGTCGTCGGCGACGACGAAACAGGCGCGCAGGAGCGCCTCGGGACGCGAGGACGGGCCGACCCGCAGCTCGAACTCGCCGGGCTCGACCACCCGCCGGCCGTCGGCGTCGACGATCGAGCACGCGGCCGCGGGGACCTCGAGGTCGACGTCCACGGCCTGCCCGGGCGGCACGGGCACCTGGCGGTAGGCCTTGAGCTCCTGCTCGGCCCACGTCACGGACGTCACGACGTCGGCGACGTACGCCTGCACCGTCTCGAGCGCGGGCCGCCGCCCGGTGTTGCGCACCGTCACGGTCGCGCGGACGACGTCGGCGCGGCCCACGACCGGGGTGTGCACGCGCAGGTCGGCGTACTCGACGGTCGTGTACGACAGGCCCTCGCCGAACGCGAAGACCGGGCGCTGGGTCAGGTCCGCGTAGCGGGTGCCGTGCTGGCCGCGGACCTGGTTGTAGTAGACCGGCTGCTGGCCGGCGTGCGCCGCGAACGAGATCGGCAGCCGCCCGCTCGGCTCGACCAGCCCGAGCAGCAGCTCCGCCACCGCGCGGCCGCCGCGCATGCCGGGGTTGCCCGCCCACACGACGGCCGCGGCGCCGAGCGCCGACGGCGGCAGCACGAGCGGCTTCGACGCGACGACCACGACGACCATCGGCGTGCCCGTGGCCGCCAGCGCGTCGAGGAGCGCGGTCTGCGCGCCGACGAGCTCGAGCGTCGCCGTCGAGCGGCCCTCCCCCACGAGCTCGATGCGGTCCCCGACGACGGCGACCACCCAGTCCGCGGCGCGCGCCGCCGCGACCGCCTCGTCGAGGAGCACCGGGTCGGGCTCGGCGGGCACGGCCACCCGCGGGCGCGGCTGGCCGTCGGGCAGCAGGTCGTCGGCGTCGTCGTCGGCGTCGTCGTCGAGCTCCGTGCCCGCGAGGATGTCCGCGCCGCGCGCGTGCACGACCTCCCAGCCGGCCGGGGCCACGGCGCGCAGGCCGTCGAGGACGGTCTCGACGAGGTGGCGCGGGTGCCCGTCCGGCACGAGCCAGCGCACCTGCCCCGACGCGCCCGCCCAGTCGCCGAGCGTCGCGTGCGGGTCGTCCGCGTTCGGCCCGACGACGGCGATCCGCCGCGGGGACGGGTCCGGCGCGGCCGCGCGGCCGTCGTCGGACCGCGCGCAGCCGCCCGCGAGCGGCAGCGTCCCGTCGTTGGCGAGCAGCACGAGGGACCGCCGGGCGACCTCGAGGTTGAGCGCGGCGTGCTCCGGCGCGCCCACGACGACCCGCTGCCGCGCGGCGTCGGGCCGGCGCGGGTCCTCGAACAGGCCCATCCGGACCTTCAGCGCGAGGACCCTCGCCACGGCGGCGTCGATCGCCCGCTCGTCCACGAGCCCCGCGGCGACCGCGCGCTGGGCGCCCTCGAAGAACTCCGGCGTCGTCATGACGACGTCGTTCCCCGCCCGGATCGCGGCGGCCGCGGCGGCCGTGTGGTCGGTGAAGACGCGCTGCTCCCAGACCATGCGCCCGACGTTGTCCCAGTCGGTGACGAGGGCCCCGGGGTAGCCCCACTCGCCGCGCAGCACCTCGTCGAGCAGCCAGCCGTTCACCGTGATGGGCACGCCGTCCATCGACTGGTAGCCGAGCATGAAGGTCCCGCAGCCCTCGGCGGCGGCGCGCTCGAACGGCGGCAGGAACCAGGACCGCAGCTTGCGCCGCGAGATGTCGGCCTCGCTCGCGTCCCGCCCGCCCTGCGTCTCGGAGTAGCCGGCGAAGTGCTTCGCGGTGGCGAGGACCGCCGTCGGGTCGGCGAGGCCGTCGCCCTGGTAGCCGCGCACCATCGCCGCGCCGAGCTCGCCGACGAGGTACGGGTCCTCGCCGAACGTCTCGTCGACACGTCCCCAGCGCAGGTCGCGCGCCACGCAGAGCACGGGCGAGAACGTCCAGTGCACGCCGGTCGCGGCGGCCTCGACGGCGGTCACGCGCGCCACGCGCTCGACCAGGCCGGGGTCCCACGTCGCGGCCATGGCGAGCTGGGTCGGGAAGACCGTCGCGCCCGGCCAGAACGCGTGCCCGTGGATGCAGTCCTCGGCGACGAGGACGGGGATGCGCAGGCGGGAACGCTCGACGAGCGCGTGCACGAGCGCGACGTCGTCGGGCGACGTGTGCACGAGCGAGCCCGCGTGCAGGTCCTCGATCGCGTACCGGACGCCCTCCTGCGCGTCGAGCTGGAGCATCTGGCCCACCTTCTCGGCCAGGGTCATCCGGCCGAGCAGGTCGGCCACGCGCTCGTCGACAGTCCGGTGGGTGTCGAGGTACGCCGGGGCGGCCGTGGTGCCGGTCATGCCGCCACCCGGACCGCGCGCAGGGTCAGCGGGGCCGCGCCCGCGGCGACGCGCAGGCCGACGCGCCCGCCCTCGGACCGGGTCAGCTCGCCGCGCCAGACGGCGTCGGGCCCCTCGGCGCCGGCCGCCGCCAGCGGCACGGCCCGGCCGGCCACGGTCAGCCGCGGGGGCTCCGTCGACGAGCCGAGCACCTCGACCCGCCAGTCGCCCGGGCCCACCTCGGCCTCGAACGCGAGCCAGTCGCCCGGGGCGAGGTCGGCGACGACGTCGCCCTCGGCGCCGCCCGGGCGGGGGTGCGAGAAGTCCGGGACGGGCCCGCCGTCGCGCCGGCGCAGCGCCACGGGCTCGTCGCCGCGCACGCCCGGCAGGGGCGCGTCCGCCGTCGTGCCGAACGAGGTCCCGGCCCCGCGGAACGTGTAGCCGTACGCGGGCAGGGTCACGGGGGCGCGGCGGAAGACGGCCGCGACCACCTCGGGCCGCCGCGTGCAGCGGTCCGCGGGCATGTTCGCCAGGAGGTCGTCGAGGATGCGGCGGGCCCGCTCGCGCGGCGGGCGCGGACCGGTGCCGTTCGCGAAGGCGACGACGTCGGCCCAGCCCTCGGGCGCGTCGACCGACAGCGGCGAGGTCGCGGTCTCGACCTTCTTCCAGGTCCACAGGTTCCAGCCGATGCCGTGGTCCTCGTAGAGCTGGTGCGCGGCGGCCAGCCACTCGGGCACGTTCTCCCCGCCCTCGCCCATGTAGACCGGCAGACCGAGGCGCGCGCCCGTCTCGAGGAACCGGCGGATGCTCGGCAGGTCCGCGGGCGACCAGTACTTGTGGAACTGGAGCACGGAGTTCGGGTCCCAGACCTCGGTGAAGACGTCCCAGCCGGTGGCCCAGTGCGTGCCCTCGTACATGATCAGATGGTCCGGGTCGACGGCGCGGATCGCCGCGGTGAGGCGCCGGTACAGGGCCACGAGGTCGTCCGCGTAGACGTGCTGCCACTCGTTCGGCAGCGGCTCGTTGAGCAGGTCGTAGCCGAGGACCGTGGGGTCGCCGGCGTGCCGCCGCGCGAGCTCCGTCCACAGCGCGACGGTGAGGTCCTGGTTGCGGGCGTCCATGAACAGCTCGGGCCGCCCGCTCGAGTCGTCGATGTTGGTGCCCGTCTGCCCGCCGGGCGCGCCGTGCAGGTCGAGCAGCACGCGCAGGCCGGCGTCGCGGCACCAGCCGACCAGGCGGTCGACGAGCGCGAACCCGTCCTCCCGCCACGCGCCGTCGGGCCGCGCGAGCACGCGCCAGTTGATCGGCAGGCGGACGTGGTCGAACCCCCACGCCGCGATGGCGGCGACGTCGTCGGCCGTGACGAACACGTCCCGGAACCGGCGCCAGAACGCGGCCGCGTCCTCCTCGCCGACGAGCGCCGCGACGACCGCCTCGATCTGCCGGGGCGACGCCGCGCGCTCCCCGAAGCCCCACATGTAGCCCTCGGGCAGCAGCCAGTTGCCCAGGCCCACGCCGCGCAGGAGCAGGGGCTCGCCGTCGGGCCCGACGATCCGGCCGCGCTCGGCGTGGACGAACCCGGGCGCCGGCGACGGGCCGGTGGTGACGGGCGAGGGGGCGGGGTGGTGCACGAGGGTCTCCGGCGGGGTCGGTCGGGTGGGGCGGATGGTCGGACGGGTGGGCTACTTGAGGCCGGACATCGTGAAGCCCTGCACGATGTACCGCTGGAAGCAGACGAAGACGACGATGATCGGGACGACCATGAGGGACGACCCGGCCATCTGCAGGGTCGGGTTCACGGTGATCTGCTGGTTGAGCAGGGACAGCCCGACGGCGAGGGTGTACTTGTCCTGGTCCGTCGCGATGATCAGCGGCCACAGGAAGCTGTTCCAGCCGGCGATGAACGTCAGCACCGCCTGCACCGCGAGGATCGGCTTGGACAGCGGCAGCACGATCCGCCAGAACGTGCGCAGCTCCCCGGCGCCGTCGAGGCGGGCGGCCTCGAGCAGCTCGTCGGGGATCGTCGCCATGAACTGCCGGAACAGGAAGATCCCGAAGGCGCTCACCAGCGTCGGCGCCGCGACCCCGACGAGCGTGTTCGTCAGGTGCAGCTCGTTGAGGATGAGGTAGGTCGGGATCATCGTGACCTGGACGGGGATCATCAGCGTCATGAGGACGAGCAGGAAGAGGACCCCGCGGCCGCGGAAGCGGTACTTGGCGAACCCGTAGCCCGCCATCGCCATCGCGAGGAGCCCGACGCCCCCGATGAGCACGACGACGATCGTGTTGACCAGGTAGCGACCGAAGTCGAGCTCGGTGAACAGCCGGGCGTACGCGTCGAGCGACGGCGAGCGCGGCAGCAGCGTGGGCGGCACGGCGAGCGCCTCGCTCGGCGGCTTGAGCGAGCTCGTGACCATCCACACGAACGGGAACGAGGTCGCGAGCGCGCCCACCGTGAGGAGGGCGCCGACGGCGACGACGATCGGGCGGCGGCGGCGGTCAGTCATCGGTGCTCCGCATGCGCAGCTGGATCGCCGTGACGACGGCGATGATCGCGAACAGGACGAGCGAGCCGGCGCTCGCGTAGCCGAACTGGTTGAGGCTGAAGCCCTTCTGGAAGATGAACAGCGACATCGACGTCGTCGCGCCCACCGGGCCGCCGCGCGTGAGCACGTAGGGCTCGTCGAAGAACTGCAGCCAGCCGATGAGCGTCGTCACCGTGACGAAGAACAGCGCGAAGCGCAGCAGCGGGAACGTGACGCGCCAGAACGTCGTCCACCGCCCGGCGCCGTCGAGCGCCGCGGCCTCGTGGTACTCCTTCGGCACCGACTGCAGCGCGGCGAGGAAGATGATCGTGTTGAGCCCGGTGGCCCGCCAGACGGCGACGAGCGCCACGGACAGCCGCGCCGTCGTCGGGTCGGAGAGCCAGCCGACCGGCCCCAGGCCGACCTGGGCGAGCAGCTGGTTGAGCAGCCCGAACTGGCTGTTGTACAGGTAGCCCCAGATGAGCGCGACCGCGACGATCGCCGTGATCGCGGGCAGGAAGTAGAAGGCGCGCAGCGCGCGGAAGAACCGCGACTGCGAGGTGTTGAGCGCCACCGCGATCGCCAGCGACACGGCGATGATCACCGGCACGCCGACGACGACGAAGAAGCCGGTCGTGCGCAGCGCCTGCCAGAACTCGGGGTCGGCGAACAGCCGCTCGTAGTTGGCCAGGCCGATGAACCGGATCGTCTCGGGGTTGCCCAGGCCGCCGATGTCCAGGTCGGTCAGGCTCACCCCGGCCGCGACGAGGATCGGCAGGAGGCCGAACATCGTCAGCAGGATCAGCGCGGGCGCGATGAAGGCGTACGGAACGACGGAGGCCCGCCGCCGCCCCGGCCCCCGGGCCGGGGCCGACCCGGGGGCGCGGCGGCGGGCGCTCCGCCTCGAACGGTCGCTCATCGGGGCATCGTCCCGCGCCCCGACGAGCACGGCGGTGCCGCCGAGCCGCGACCCGCCGGCACCGCCGTCGTGCGTCATCGTGCGTTGATCTCCTCGATCGTGGCGAACAGGCCGGCCAGGGTCTGCTCCTTGTCGGCGCCGGTCAGCGCGATGGCGTTGAGCGCCTGGAGGAGGGCCTGGTTCGCCTCGTCCCACGCGGTGCTGACGGGCAGCGGCTTGGAGTCCTGCAGCTGCTCGGCGTAGACCGCGACGAGGGGGTCGTCGGCGAGGGCCGGGTCGTCGAACGCCGCCGTGACGGCCGGGAGCTCACCGGTGGCCTGGTACCAGGCGACCTGGGTGGCCGGGTCGGTGAGGAAGTCCAGGAGCTGCAGCGCGGCGTCGAGGTTCTCCGTGCCCGTCCAGACACCGAGGTTGGAGCCGGCGAAGAGCGAGGTGCCGGTCGTGTTCGTGGGGACGGTGGTCACGCCCCACGCGCCCTCGAGGTCGGGCGCCTGCTCGCGGATCGCCGCGGCGAGGTACGGGCCGGAGACGAGCATCGGCGCGGTCCCGGAGACGAAGCCCGCGGCCTGGTCGAAGTCGCCCGCGGTCGGCACCGAGCCGTCCTCGTAGAAGCCGAGGTAGTGGTCGACGGCCTCGCGGAAGCCCGGGGTGTCGAGCCGGATCGAGCCGTCGTCGGCGATGACGTCCGTGCCGGTCTGCCACGTGTAGGCGACGGGCAGCGGCGCGTCCCACTGCGGGATGTAGTAGCCGTACTGGCCGTCGCCGCGCGCGGCGAGGGTGCGCGCCGCCTCCCGCAGCTCCTCCCACGTGGCCGGCGGCTCGTCGATCCCCGCCTCGGCGAGGATGTCGGAGCGGTAGAAGAGCACGCGGGTGTCGCTGATCCACGGCACGGAGAACAGCCCGCCGTCGGGGTTGAGGTCGGCGACGGCGCTCGGGAAGTTCGCCGGGTCGAGGTTCGGGTGGTCGGCGAGGTGGCCGCTGAGGTCCTCGAGCACGCCGGCCTCGAGGAACGCGGCGAGGTGGGACAGGCCGATCTGCGTGACGTCCGGGCCCTCGCCGGAGGCGACGGCGGTGGTCAGCCGGTCGTTGACGTTGTCCCAGGGGATGGCCTGGACGTCCACCTCGATGCCGGTCTCGTCCGTGAACGGCGCGAGGGCCTCCTCGAGGCGGGCGCCGGAGTCACCCATGACCCAGACGGTCAGGGTGGTGGTCTCGGCCGGTGGGGTGTCGGGGGCGTCCGAGGCGTCGTCGCCGTCGGACGCGCCGCCGCAGCCGGCCAGGGCGAACAGCGCGACGACGGCGGAGGCGCCGATCGCTCGTCGGGTCCTGCTCATCGCATCTCCTTCGATGGGGCGGGTGTCGTTCGGTTCGAGGGCGCAGTCGACCTGGCGGGCGACCCGTCGCCTCGTGGGGTTGTTCTTCTGTTCGGGGCTTGTCGGGCGAGGTCGGGTCAGGGCGACCTCGCGGTGAGCGGGCGGTCGATCAGCCGCTCGAGCGGCAGGAGGGCTGCGCCGAGGGCGACGGCGTCGCCCTCGAAGTGGCACAGCTCCAGGGAGAACTGGCTCCCCGGACGGGTCAGCGACGCCGCGCGGATGCGCTCGGCGAGGTCGTCGCGCCGCGCCTGCACGAGGCACAGCCCGACCCATCCGCCGACGACGATCTTCTGGGGGTTGAGGAGGTTGACGAGGTTGGCGAGGGAGACGCCGAGCACGTCGAGCGCCCGGTCGAGCACCTCGCCCGCGGCCGGGTCGCCGGCGTCGGCGGCCGCGACGAGGCCGGTGATCGCGCGCCAGCCGGTGCCGACCGGGTCGCCGCCCCGCTCGCGCCACGCCGCGACGAGCGCGTCGGCGCCGACGTAGGCCTCGAGGCAGCCGGTGCCGCCGCAGCGGCAGCGGGGGCCGTCGACCGAGATCTTGGTGTGGCCCCACTCGCCGGCGGCGGCCGCGGAGCCGCGGAGCAGCTCGCCGGCGGAGACGACGCCGAGCCCGACGCCGCGGCCGAGGAGGGCGACGATGGCGTGCTCGACGTCGCGCGCCGCGCCGAACCAGCGCTCCGCCATGGCGAGCGTCTTGGCGCCGTTCTCGGCGAAGACCTCCAGGCCGTCGGGGCGGACGAGCTCGTCGACGGGCAGGGCCGGCCAGCCGAGGCTCTGGGCGTGCAGGACCTCGCCGTGCCCCTCGTGGGACCCGCTCGCGTCCTCGACGATGCCGGGCAGGCCGAGGCCGAGGCCGACGAGCCGCGGCTCGCGCTCCGGGTTGCGCGCGCGGATGGCGGCGACGGCGGCGCGCAGCGCCTCCCCGATCGGCGCGGGGTCGGTCGCGCGCGTGGGGGCGTCGTGGAACTCGCGGTCGAGGCGCGTGAGGGCGAGGTCGAACAGCTCGACGGCGACGCCCTTCTCCCCGACGTCGGCGCCGAGGAGGAACGCGCCGTCGGGCCGGACGCCGAGCCGGGCGATCGGGCGCCCGCCCTCGGATGGCACGAGGCCGCGCTCCTCGACGAGCCCCTCGCGGATCAGGTCCGCGACGACGTTGGTGATCGTCGCGGGTGAGAGGCCGCAGGCGGTGGCGAGGTCGGCGCGCGTCGTCTCCGACGCCGTCACGAGCGCCCGCAGCACGCGCGCACGGTTGCGCGTCCGCAGGTCCCGCGAGGTCGTGGCCGCCATGCCACCTCCTTCCTTCACGCCTTAAGTTAAGGGTCAGCACTGACGAACGGAAGGGCCCGACGGTCACGAAGACGTAACGCTTCCGGGCGACCTCAGGCGGCCGGGGGCGCCCCGTCCCGCGTCGGGCGCAGCACCGTGACGACGAGGTGGCGCACCATGGCGACGCCCACCACGGCCCACGCGCCGAGGGCGACCCACAGGAACGCGCCGCCGATGGCCCCCACGAGGGGCAGCCCGTCCGCCTGGCCGAGGTACGTCCCGGCGACGGAGTACATGCCGAGCGGGAAGACGATGCTCCACAGCGTCGCCTCGTACCGCAGCGGCACGCGGTGCACCCGGTGCCGCCACCACCCCGCCGCGACGAGCACCGGGATGAGCCACGTCGCGAAGGCCCAGAACACCACGGAGACGCCGGCCGCCAGCCCGCGCATGACGGTCACCATCGGGGTGTCGGCCATCTCGACGATGCGGGCGCCCGCGAGCACCGTGATCGCGGAGGCGCCCATCGCCACCCAGTACGGCGGCGTGAGGTCCGCGGCACGCAGCGGGTACAGCAGCATCCGGGCCGCGACGAAGATCCCCGCGGCCGAGTAGAGGAACATCCCGACCGACCACGCGACCACCGCCACGACGGCGAGCAGGTACCGGGACGAGGCGACGTCGCGCTCCAGCGTGGCGGTGCCCACCGCGACCGACTGGCTCGCCACCACCCAGATGAACCACGTGCCGTTCGCGGTGGCGACCACCGGCCGCTCGGCGCGGCTGAGGACCGCCGTCCACGGCACCACGTACCCGAGCACGAGCCACGTCAGCGCCCCGACGCCGACGAGCACCGCGGTCAGCGCGACGTACCCCTCCATGGCGAGGCGGGCCGCGAGCACGTTCGTCCCCGCGACGAACGTCAGGAAGCCGAACGCCCGACCGGGGTCGGTGAAGTCGTCGACGACGGCGTGCCGGTACGCCGCGAAGCGCCAAAGGCTGAGCGCGACCTGGACGACGTACGCGCACGCCGCGAGCACGAGCAGCACCGCGGACGCCGCGTCGAGGCCGCGCAGGCGCAGGCCGACCGAGAGGATGCCCGTCGCCATGACGAGCGCGAAGTAGCCCGGCGTGAAGCCCTCGACGGCGTGCGCGACGCGGCCGCGGAGCGTCCCGGGGTGCGCGGCGACGGCGGGCCGGGAGCTCGCGCGCCGTCGCACGGGCGCCACCCTAGCGGCGGCCCCGCGGTCGGCCGCCAGTCCGCGACGTACCCCGGCGCGCCGCGCGGACCCGACGCGAGCGGCGAAGGTCGTGTTCACTGAGGTCCTGACGGTGGCCGTCGTCGCCGTCGTGGCGATGGCCGCCGTCGGCGCGGCCCTGCCGGCCGCCACAGGAAGGAAGACGCCCCGATGACCGTCGCCCCCGACACCGCCGCGCAGCCCACGCGCCCGGCCGCCTCGTACGGCGTCCACTCGGAGGTCGGCCGCCTGCACGAGGTGCTCGTCTGCTCCCCCGGCCTGGCCCACCTGCGGCTCACCCCGTCGAACGCGGCCGACCTGCTCTTCGACGACGTCATGTGGGTCGACGCCGCCCGCCGCGACCACGAGCAGTTCGTCGCGACGATGCGCGAGGCCGGGGTCGACGTCGTCGAGCTGCACGACGTGCTCGCGCAGACCCTGGCGGTCCCGGGCGCCCGCGACTGGATCCTCGACCGCAAGCTCGTGCCCGGCGACGTCGGCCTCGGCCTCGTCGAACCCACCCGCCAGTTCCTCGAGGGCCTCGACGACCGGCGCCTCGCCGAGCACCTCATCGGCGGCCTCGCGACGGCCGACCTGCCGGACGGCGTCGGCGGCGGGCACCGCGCCCTGGCCGACCAGGACCCGGCGAGCCACGAGTTCCTCATCCCGCCGCTGCCGAACACCCTGTTCACCCGCGACACCACGTGCTGGCTCTACGGCGGCGTGACGCTCAACCCCCTGTACTGGCCGGCGCGGCACGACGAGACCCTGCTCATGAAGGCCGTGTACGAGTTCCACCCGGACTTCGTCGGGGCCACCGTCTGGTGGGGCGACCCCGAGGTCGACCACGGGCGGGCCACCTTCGAGGGCGGCGACGTCATGCCGGTGGGCAACCGCGTCGTGCTCATGGGCATGAGCGAGCGCACGTCGCACCAGGCGATCACGCAGGTCAGCCGGGCCCTGTTCGAGGGCGGGGCGGCCGACCAGGTCGTCGTGGCGGGGATGCCCCGGCTGCGCGCCGCCATGCACCTGGACACGGTGTTCACGTTCGTCGACCGGGACGTCGTGTGCGTCCACCCGGCGATGCTGGAGCGGATCCACGCGTTCACCATCCGGCCCGACGACGGACCCGCGGGCATCCACGTCACCGACGAGGGCGGCACGCCGTTCACCGACGTCGTGGCCCGCGCACTGGGCCTGCCCGCGCTCCGGGTGGTGGAGACCGGCGGCGACGTGTTCGAGTCCGAGCGCCAGCAGTGGGAGTCCGGCAACAACGCGTTCGCGCTCGAGCCCGGCGTGGTGTTCACCTACGACCGGAACACGACGACGAACGCGCGGCTGCGCGAGGCCGGCATCGAGGTGATCGAGATCGCCGGCGCCGAGCTGGGCCGCGGCCGCGGCGGCGCGCACTGCATGACCTGCCCGATCGTCCGGGACGCCGTCGACTACTGACGACGGGCGGCCTCCACCCTTCGGCCGGGGCGGCCTCCATCGCGGGATGGCCGGGCCGCTCCCGCGAGTCGTGCCGCGGTGGGACGAGATCGCGCGGCGGCGCCCCTACCGTCGGGCGCATGGCACCCGCGTCGAGGTCGGCCCCCGCCGCCGGTACCGCCCGCCGTCCGGCACCTGCCGGGCGGGCGGCGCAGGCCGGGCGGACGCCGCCGGGCGGGCGGACGGCCCCGGCCGGGCGGACGCCGCCCACCTACCGGCCGCAGCAGCCCGTCCCGCGTCCCGCGGGCGCGGGCGGCCCCACCACCGTCCGCCGGCCGACGAGCCTGGCGGCCCGCACCCGGCGCCGCCGCCGTGCGTACCCGCTCGCGCTGGCGCTGCTGGCCGTCGTCGTCGTGCTCGCGTGGGGGCCGCTGCGCGGCGGCGGCCGCGACGAGGACCCCACGGTGCCGGAGGGCGCCTCGCAGAACGGGTGGGAGGCCGTCGCGGACCGGCACGACCCCCGGCTCGTGCCCTTCCCGTGGGTCACGGGCAAGGTCCGCGACGGCGACGTGGCCACCGTCCTGGCGCACGTCGCCGAGCGGTTCCACGCGGAGGTCGAGCCGATCGACGTCGCGAGCTCGTGGGGCTGGAGCTACCGGCCCGTGCGCGGGGAGGAGGACGTGCTGTCGAACCACGCCTCCGGCACGGCGATCGACCTCAACGCCCCGGCGCACCCCCTCGGGGAGGCCGGCACGTTCACCGACGAGCAGGTCGCGCGGATCCGCGCGCTGCTCGACGACCTCGCCCCGGTCGTCGTCTGGGGCGGCGACTTCGACCGGCCCGACGAGATGCACTTCGAGGTCGTCGGCACGCCCGAGCAGGTCGCCGACGTCGCCGCGCGCCTCGCGGGCTGAGCGCGGGCGGTCCCGGCGCCGCCGGGCGCACACGACGAGGGCCCGGACGACGCTGTCCGGGCCCTCGGCATCGGCGGCCTCACTCGCGGAAGCGCCGGCCCCCGAACCTGGCCACGAAGTCGTCGTCGATGTCGTCGGCCGTCACGGCGACGGCCGCGACGACGCCGGTCAGCTCGTCCTCGTCGAGGGTGTTGCCGAGCAGCCGGTGCACGAACAGCACGCCGTAGGTGCCGGGCACGTCGTCGTCCGGCTCGAGCGAGAGGTGCCCGAACAGCCACGAGTCCGTGTTGAGGGCGACGTGCTCGAACAGCGCGGGCGAGCCCGGCGTCTCGAACGCGATGGGCGAGGTGACGTGGACGATGACGCGCGGGTCCTCGGGGCCGCGGCCCGAGACGGAGATGAAGCAGCGCGTCGAGCCGTGGTCCACGAAGAAGCCGCGGTCGCCCCACAGGCCGACCTCGAAGTTCCTCGACAGGATGTCCTGCACCCGGGCCTTGACGTCGGCGACCGTCATGGGGCTGCCCGCCTTCCTCGAGGGGATCCCTCCGGTGGGATCGGAGGGCACGGTACTCCGGGCGCGGGCCGCGGGTGGGGCGTTCGGCGCACCGATGATCATCGCCCCGGGCCCGCACCGGCCCGGTCGCGCGCGGGCGAGGTGCGCGCAACCGGGCCGTGCGGTGGCCTCAGCCCCGTCCGTCCTCGCGGAACGCCTCCGCCACGGGCGCGCCCTCGCGGACGAACACGGGGATGCTCGCGAGCGGCGCCGGGACGGTCGGTTCGGAGCCGCCGTCGTAGGCCTCCCCCGTCTCGGTGTGCACCCAGCGCGCCCCCGCGGGGAGGTAGACGCTGCGCTCCACCCGACCCGGCGCGAGGACCGGGGCGACGAGCACGTCGGGGCCGAACAGGAACGCGTCGTCGACGTCCCACGTCCGCGCGTCGTCGGGGAAGTCGACGAACAGGGACCGGACCGGCGGCACACCCGTCTTCGAGGCCGCGGACATCTGCTCCTGCAGGTACGGCCGCAGGCGCTCCCGCAGGCGCAGGTACCGGACGAGGACGGCGTAGGCCTCGTCGCCGTACGACCACACCTCGTTGGGGCCGCCCGTCATCGTCGGCCCGGTGGGCATCCGCGGGTCCCGGTCGCCGTGGAGGCGGAACAGCGGGCAGAAGGCGCCGAACTGGAACCACCGCACGAGCAGCTCGCGGTACGCCGGGTCGTCGGGGTCGCCGCCGTGGAAGCCGCCGATGTCCGTGGTCCACCAGGGCATCCCCGAGAGCGAGACGCTCAGGCCGGCGCGGACCTGGGCGTTGAACGACTCCCACGTCGCCTGGACGTCACCGGACCAGACGGCCGCCCCGTAGCGCTGCGAGCCCGCCCACGCCGAGCGGCAGAGCAGCACCGTGGGCTCGCGCCCGAGCGCGGCCATCCCCTCCGCGAAGAGGCGGGCGTTCTCGCAAGGAGGGCCGTCTTGCGCCAGTCGCCAACTCGTCCCTCGGTTCTCTGCGCAGCCGCGGGTCGCCGCGGCGCGGTGTCCGGTCGCCCGGCTCGTCGTCTACTGGCGCCAGACTACGACGACCGGCGTGCAGGCTCACCGAAGTCGGGCAGGGCGTCGTGCCCGATCAGGCGTCGTGCCGAACAGTCCGGCCTCCCCCCTACCCCACGACCGCCACCGGGACGGCCGCCCACGACACGGGTGGCAGCGTGAGCGTCGCGACGCCCGCGCTCGTGGTGACGTCCAGCGGCCGCAGGCGCACGCGCTCCGGCTCGGCGAGGGTGTTGCGCGCGTGCCGGTCCTCGTCGTGGAGCAGCACCGCGTCGCCCGCGCGCACGCCGTCACCGAGGCGACCGAGGTCCACGGTCACGGTCGTCGCCGCCTCCGGGTCGCGGTTGACGAGGAAGACGGCGCCCGAGGCCGCCGCCTCGTCCCAGGTCGCGGCGGCGTCGATCACCGGCACGTCGCCGTACCTCGCGGTCGCGCGCGTCGGCGCGTCCGCCACGACGCGCAGCGACGTCCCCCGCGCGAGGCGCGAGGTCGTCGCGAACGGGAAGAACGTCGTCTGGCGCCAGGCCGGCCCGCCGGGCTCGGTCATGATCGGCGCGATGACGTTGACCAGCTGGGCGAGGGACGCACTCGTCACCCGGTCCGCGTGGCGCAGGAGCGAGATCAGCAGGCCGCCGACGACGACGGCGTCCGTCACGGAGTACACGTCCTCCAGCAGCCGGGGGGCCACCGGCCAGTTGTCGATGCCGCGGATCTGCTCGAACGACTCGAACCGGCTCTGGTACCACACGTTCCACTCGTCGAACGAGATGTCGATCCGCTTGCGGGACCTGCGGACCGCGCCGACGTGGTCCGCGGTCGCGACGACCGTCTCGATGAAGTGGTCCATGTCGACGCCGGAGGCCAGGAAGCTCGCGACGTCGCCGTCCCGCTCCTCGTAGTACGCGTGGCACGAGATGTAGTCGACGACGTCGTACGTGTGGGTCAGGACGGTCCGCTCCCACTCCCCGAAGGTCGGCATGTGCGACCCCGACGAGCCGCAGACCACGAGGCGGATCGAGGGGTCGAGCATCCGCATCGCCCTGGCCGCCTGCGCGGCGACCTGCCCGTACGCGTCCGCCGAGCGGTGGCCCAGCTGCCACGGGCCGTCCATCTCGTTGCCGAGGCACCACATCTCCACCCCGAAGGGCTCGTCGCGGCCGTTGGCGCGCCGGCGCTCGGAGAGCGTGGTGCCCCCGGGGACGTTGGTGTACTCGAGGAGCTCGAGCGCCTCCTCGACACCCCGGGTCCCCAGGTTCACGGCCAGCATGAGGTCGCTGCCGACGGCGTCGAGCCAGCCGGCGAACTCGTGGAGCCCGACCTCGTTCGTCTCGGTGGAGTGCCACGCGAGGTCGAGGCGCCGCGGCCGCTGCTCGCGCGGGCCGACGCCGTCCTCCCAGCGGAAGCCCGACACGAAGTTCCCGCCGGGGTAGCGGATCGTGCTGACGCCGAGCTCGCGCACGAGCGCGATCACGTCGCGGCGGAAGCCGTCGGGGCCGGCCGTCGGGTGCGTCGGCTCGTAGATGCCGTCGTAGATGTGCCGACCGAGGTGCTCGACGAAGCCGCCGAACAACCGACGATGGACGGGACCGACCACTGCGTGACGGTCCAGGACGAGATGGGCCGTGTTCATGCCTGTCCTTCCGCCGGCGCCGCGCCGACATCGCGGTGGGCAGCTCGGCGCGCGCGTCGAGCGTGGTGCAGGAACCTCCCGACCAGGGGGGTCGGTACGCGGGCGAGGCCGTCGGCCCGCTCCTCGAGGGCGTACAGGCCCATGGTCAGCAGGTGGTCGGCACGAGGGCCGTCGCTGGTGCGCCACGTCCACTCGTACATGTCGAAGAGGGGCCACCAGGTGTACGCGACGACGTCGAGGCCCTCCGCGCGGAGGTCCGCCACCGCGGCGAAGGACGCGTCCATCCACGCGACGCGCTCGGCGACGGTCCCGGTGACGCACGTCTCGGTGAGGGCGACCGGCGCGCCGTACCGGGCCGCCGCCTGGCGGAGCAGCTCCACCAGCCCGGCCGTGCCGTCGTCGCGCGTCGGCCGCGGGTCGGCGAACCCGCCGACGTGGGACTCCCCCGCCCTGAGGATCTCCGTCGAGTGGCGCGGGTAGTAGTTCACCCCGACGACGTCGGGCCGGACGGCGCGCTCCCGGAACTCGGCGAGGTCGTCGTCGGACAGGCCGTGCTCGGTGAGGAAGCCGACCAGCGGGTGCCGGGCGTCCACGCGGCCGGTGGCGAGGTCCTCGACGAGCCAGACCGACTCGCGCAGACGGCGGATGGTGGCCGCGTGCTCCGGGTCGCCGTCGTAGCGCATGCCGGCGTCGACGTGCACGAACGTCGCGTCGGGCAATACCTCGGCGATCCCCGCCTGCGCCCGCTGGAACCCGCGCGTCAGCTGCGCGCAGAGCGTCACGAGCCCGTCGTGGCCCGCGAGGTACGGCGGCCAGTAGGCGTACTCCCCGCAGAAGAGCGCGTGGATCATCGGCTCGTTCACCGGCGTGTAGTCGGTCGCGCGGTCGCCGAAGCGCTCGGCGACGGCGACGGAGTAGTCCGCGACCCGCGCCGGGTAGTCGGGGTGCGCGAACTCCCCCTCGAGCCAGAGCGGCGTGCCGTAGTGCAGGAGGTCCACGACGGGCCGGAGGCCGAGCTCGGCGAAGCGGTCGAGCACGCGGTCCAGCCAGTCCCAGTCGAACCGGCCGGGCTCGGGCTCGACGCGGTACCAGGGCACGCCCCAGCGCACCAGCTCGGCCCCGACCTCGGCGGCGAGGCCGAGGTCCGCGTGCCACCGCTCGTAGTGCTCCGTGAGGGCGTACTCGTCGAGGGCGCGCTCCCCCGGCCGCGACTGCGGGACGAACGTGTCCTCGATGCCGACCCCGACGTGCAGGGTCCCGTCCTCGAACCACCGCAGCGGACCGCTGCCCCGGCTGGTCCCCGGGGTCCGACGCACGGGGCTCATCCCTTCAGCCCGGTGGTCGCGACGGACTCGATGAAGCGGCGCTGCACGAGGAGGAAGGCGACGACGAGGGGCAGGATCGCGATGAGCGAGCCCGCCATCATCACGCCGTACGGGATGATCCCGCCCGGCCCCGTGAGCAGCGTGAGGCCGGAGGTGATCGTCCCCATCTCCTTCCGCGTGGTGAAGACGAGCGGCCACAGCAGGTCGTTCCAGTTGTTGACGAACGTGAAGATGCCGAGCGTGAGCAGCGCCGGCACCACGTTCGGCAGGACGATGCTGCGGTAGATCCGGAACTCGCTGGCGCCGTCGATCCGGGCGGCGCTGTCGACGTCCCGCGGCAGCGCGAGGAAGAACTGCCGCAGGAAGAAGATGCCGAAGGCGTCCGCCGCCCGGGGCGCGATGAGGCCGGGGAACGTGTTCACCCAGCCGAGGTCGCTCACGAGCTGGTAGACGGGCACGAGCGTCGCCTGGAACGGGATCATCAGCGTCGCGACGATCCCGACGAGGAGCAGCCGGCGCCCGCGGAAGTCGATGCGCGCGAGCGCGTACGCCGCGAGCGAGTCGAAGACGAGGGCGCAGATCGTGACGCCGCCGGCGAAGACGAAGCTGTTGAGCACCAGGCGGGAGAACGGCAGCTCCGTGACGATCCGGCGCATGTTGTCGAGCGTCCACGCGTCCGGCATCAGCGTCGGCGGGTAGGCGTTGACCTCCGCGGTGGGCTTGAAGGCCGTGAAGACGATCACCACGATCGGCAGGAGCACGAACGCGGTCACCACGAGCATCGCGAGGAGCGACACGAACGTGCCGGTGCGCATCGGCCGCCGCGCGCGGGGCGCGTCGTCGACGGAGCGGCCCGGGGCCCGCCGGGCGAGGGTGAGTGCGGTCACGCCAGGTCCTCCTCACGCCGGCCGAAGAAGACGAACTGGACGACGCTCAGCAGGAGCGTCGCGATGAGCAGGACGTACGACAGCGCGGACGCGAACCCCAGCTCGAGCTTGCGGAACCCGGACTCGTAGATCTCCATGACGATCGTCTGCGTGTGCCCGTACGGGCCCCCGCCCGTCATCACGTAGATCTGGTCGAACGCCTGGAGGGCCGCGATCATCGCGAACACGAGGACGAACGCGAAGGTGTTCGACAGCAGGGGCAGCGTGACGTGGCGGAACCGGTGCAGGACGCCGGCACCGTCCACGCGCGCCGCCTCGTAGAGCGACGCCGGGATGTCCTGGAGGCCGGCGAGGAAGATCACGAAGTAGAACCCGAAGTTCTTCCAGACCGCCACCAGCGCGACCGCGGGCATGGCGAGCGAGGGGTCCTCCAGCACGTTGCCGAGGTGGAGGCCCATCCGGCCGAGCCAGTAGGAGAGCAGGCCGACCTGGGGGTCGATGAGGTAGCTCCAGGCGAACGCCGCGACCGCGAGCGAGACGACGAAGGGGAGGAACAGCGTCGTCCGGAAGAAGCTGCGCCACGGCAGCCGCGGGTTGTTGACCACGAGCGCGAGGAGCAGCGCCGCCAGCACCGCGGTCGGGGTGAACAGGACCGTGTACTGGAGCGTGTTGACGACGGCGTCCTGCACCTCGGGGTCGGTGAAGACCTTGACGTAGTTGTCGACGCCGACCCACTCCTCGACCCCGAAGCCGGCCGCGTTCGTGAAGGACAGCCGGAGCGCGGAGATCATGGGCCAGACGACGAAGGCCCCCAGGATGACGAGCGCCGGCAGGAGGAACGCGAGCGCCATCCCGCTCCTGCGGAGCTCCCGCCTGCGGCCGCGGGACGGCTGCCGTCCGGACCTGCCCCCGAGGGGTGCGGGGGCCCGGTAGGCGGGTCGCGCCCGGAGGCGCCGGGGGCCGGGGGTCTGCGTGGTGCTCATGCTCCGTCCAGGTCGTGGGCGTGCTCGTCGTCGGCCCTCCCAGTGTCCGGGAGGGGCCCGCGGTGCGGGGGCGGCAGGGGGAACCGCCCCCGCACCGTGGGCTGGTCGTCAGTCGGCGAGGGCCGCCTCGACCTTCTGCTGCGCCTCCGCGAGGAGCGCCTCGATGTCGCCGCCCGCGAGCGTGCGCTGCGTGAGCTCGTCCACCGCTGCGAGGACGTCCGTCGTGTTCACGACGCCGGGCAGCAGCGCCCGCCCGAACTCCGCCATGGGCGTGAGCGCGGCGACCGTCGCGTTCTCGGCGATCGCGTCGGCCGGGACGTCGGTCCGCAGGGGCGGCCAGCCGGAGCCGAGGGACCACGCCACGGAGTTCTCGTCGTTGAAGAAGTAGGCGAAGAACTGCTCGGCCGCCGCCTGGACGGCGGGGTCGTCCTGCGCCGTGATCGCCATCGAGATGCCGATGGCGGAGGCCGCCTGCGCCTTCGGCCCGGCGGGGATGGGGGCGATGCCGAGGTCGATGCCGGCGTCGGCGGCGATGAAGGTCATCCACGGACCGCCGATGTGCATCGCGGCCTTGCCCGCGCTGAACAGCTCGTCGGCCTCGATGCCGTCCACGCCGGTCGGGGAGATCGCGTCCTCGACCACGACGCGCTGCCAGAAGGCGAGCGTCTCGGCGTTCTCCGGCGAGTCGACGACCGCGACGCCGTCGGCCACGATGTCACCGCCGTTGCCGTAGAAGAGCGAGGGCCAGAGGCCGTTGGCGACGGTGGCGTGGTCCGGCAGCACGACCCCGTACTGCTCGGGGACGCCGTCGCCGTCCTCGTCGACGGTCAGCGTGCGGGCCACCTCGACCCACTCGTCCCAGTCGGCGGGCGGCTCGGTGATCCCGGCCGCGTCGAAGAGGGCCTTGTTGTAGTACAGGGCGAGCGGGACGAAGCCCGCCGGCACGCCGTAGATGGTCCCGTCGACCGTCACCATCTCGACGGCGTTCGGGTTGAGCGAGCCGACGTTGTTCGCGGCGTCGGCGTAGAAGTCGTCGAGCGGGGCGAAGGCGCCACGGGCCGCGTAGACCGGGAGCCGCTCGGCCGGCATCGCGACGATGTCCGGCCCGTCGCCCGCGGAGAGCGCCGGCAGGAGGGTGTCGTCGATGACCGCCCACGGGTTGACCTGGACGTCGATGTGGACGGCGTCCTGGCTGGCGTTGAACTCGTCCACGATCTGGTCGAGGACGTCACCGTCCGCCTCGGTGTAGCCGTGCCAGAAGACCAGCTCGACGACATCGTCACTGGGGGCGCTCGTGTCGGTGTCGTCCGTGCTGTCGGGCGTGCTGCCGTTGGAGCAGCCGGCGAGGGCCAAGCCGAGGATCGCGACGGCCGCACCGGCGGACAGCCTGGTTCGAGTCATGCTGGTTCCTTCCCTGCAGACATCGCTGTCTGCATGAGGATGGGGGTGCACAAGGATTAGAGCCCGTTACAACGTTGTAACGGCAGTCTGGGCGACCACCAGCGCTGAGGTCAAGTCTCAGTTGGGTAACGGCCGGCGGCCGCGTCAGACCAGGACCGGCGCGTCGGTCGACTCGCGCTGCACGATCCGGAAGGGCGAGCGGAGCTCCCGGCGCGGCTCCGTGTCCCGGCGCTCGATGCGCCCGAGCAGGACCTCGACCGCGATCCGCGCGATCTCCCGGCGCCCGGGATCGACGGTCGTCAGGCTCGGCAGCGAGTACCGCGCCTCGTCGATGTCGTCGAACCCGATGATCGCGACGTCGGCCGGGACCCGGTAGTCGTGCATCCGCAGGACGCGCAGCGCCCCGAGCGCGAGCTCGTCGTTGAGCCCGAACACGGCGTCGAACGGCACGCCCCGGCCGAGCAGCTGCTCCATCGCCTCGGCGCCGTTGACGCGGTGCCACGGGCCGGCGTCGACGACGAGCGCGTCGTCGTAGGGGATGCCGTGGGCCTCGAGCGCCTGCCGGTACCCGGCGACGCGCAGGCCCGCCGAGCCGATGCGCTCCCCCTCGTGCGCGCCGATGACCGCGATCCGACGGCGCCCGCCCGCGATCAGGTGCTCCGTCGCCGCGCGTGCCGCGTCGACGTTCTCCATCGTCACGTGGTCGACGGGGCCGTCGAAGATCCGCTCGCCGAGGAGGACGAGGGGGAAGTCGACCTGGAGGAGCCTGGCGTCGTCGTTGCCGAGGCCGAGCGGGCTGAAGAGCAGGCCGTCCGTCATCTGCCGGCGGTCCCCCGAGAGGACCTCGAGCTCGCGCTCGCGGTCGCCGCCGGTCTGCTCGATGAGCACGACGACGCCGTGGTCGTCGGCCACGGAGATGACCTCGGCGGCCAGCTCGGCGAAGTACGCGAGGCTCAGGTCGGGCACGGCGAGGCCGATGGCGCCGGTGCGCCCCGACCGCAGGCTGCGGGCCGAGCGGTTGGCGCGGTAGTCGAGCTGCTCGATCGCCGCGAGCACGCGGGCGCGCGTCTCCGGCGCCACGTGCGGGTGGTTGTGGATGACGTTCGAGACGGTCTTGAACGACACGCCGGCGACCTTCGCCACGTCGCGGAGTGTCGCTGCCATGACCCCTCACCGTAGCGCCGCGGGGCGAGCAACCCCGGCGACTCGCCTCCTGACGCACCGGGCGACACCTCGACCGAGCCCCCCCGGGCGACTCGCTCAGCCCATCGGCGGGTGCGTCGGACCCGTTCGGAGTGGTCCACGGGCGGCACGCTACGACGGCGACCGAGCTCGACGGCCGTTGGGGCTCATGCTCGGGCGAGTGGGGAACCGATGAGCGGGCCGCTTGCGGTCACCTCGAATCGGCGGAGGCGCATCTGGCGGCGGGTTCGACCCGCGTCCCACGAGTGGAACGCGATGATGTCGGCGCCGTCGGGTCCCACTACCACGCTGTCGTGCCCGGGTCCGACGAGACCGTCGCCGGTGCGCAGGAGCGGTGCATCGCCGTCGGGCGCGGGCGTCCATGGGCCCAGCGGGTGGTCCGCCACCGCCCACGAGACGGCGTAGCCGGGGCCGGTCCAGGCACCGCCCGAGAACGTCAGCCAGTATCGGCCGAGGCGGCGCACGACGAACGGTCCCTCGAGCGTGTACCAGTCGAAGCGGCGGCCGTACATGGCCCGGTCCCGCTCGTAGAGCTGCCAGTCGGCGAACGGGGCGAGCACCTCGACGGGTGGGCCGGCCACGGCGTCCGGCCGGGCGAGGGGGACGACGGCGAGGTGGGTCCCGGGCCGCGGGTGATCCAGGACGTCGCGGGCGTAGAAGAGGTACCAGCGACCGTCGTCGTCCCGGAACGGATGGGCGTCGATGGCGAACCGCTCGCCTGGTGTGAGGCGAACGCCGGTGTCGGTGAACGGACCGAACGGCGCATCCGCGCGTGCCACGCGCACCCCGTGACCGTCGATCCCGCGGCCGACGGAGTAGTACATCCAGTACGCGCCGCCGACGACGGCGACCTCGGGCGCCCAGTACTCGTCGCCTTCTTCCGGCGGCAACCTGTGAAGCACCCGGCCGCGCTCGTGCCATGTGCGCAGGTCCGGCGACCAGAGCGCCTGGAAGACCCGATCGTCGGACGGCTGCGACGCGGCCGGCGGCCCCGAACCGTAGGCGGCATAGCCGCCGTCCGGCAGCCGCAGCACGAACGGGTCGGCCAGGTAGCCGTCCCACGCCGGCCCGCTCACGGTGCCACCTCCTCCGGATCCGGGCTCAGGCCGGGCGCCCCCGCTCGCGCGATGTCGGCGTAGCGGCCCACGACAGGCGTCGGCGTGCGCACCAGGGGACGGCCCTGAGACACCTCGTCGAGGCGGACCAGGCCCATGCGCCGCAGGAACGGTGTGCGTCCGTCGGCGGGCCGGCCAAGCGGCGGGGCCGGCGCCACCGTCACCGACCCGTCGGCGAGCGGCGTCGCGACCGCGAACTCCTCGACGTTGCGGCCACCGGCCGCCCACGACCAGTCGACGAAGTCGAAGAGCGGCCACCAGGTGTAGGCACGCAGGTCGTAGCCGTCCGCTCGGAGCGCGGCCACCTCGTCGACCGATGCCGCCAACCACGCGGCCCGGCGCTCGTCGTCCCCCTCGACGCTGGTCTCGGTGATCGCCACCGGCAGGCCGTACCGGTGGACGAACCCCTCGACGGCGTCGCGGAGCCCGGCGGCACCACGGTCGTACGACACCTGCACGGGAGCGCCGTCGACCTGCACGAGCCGTCGCGGGGTGAGGTCCGGGTAGTAGTTCACGCCGACCACGTCGATCGTGGCCGGGTGGTCCACGAGCTCCGCGAGCCGGTCCGGGCGGGCGCCGTTCGCCACGAGCCAGCCATGCAGCGGGTGGCTCGCATCGACCTTGCCCAGCACCAGGTCGGTCGGCAGCCACCCCAGCCCGCGGAGAAGCTCTGCCTGCCCCTCGAGCGCGGGGTCGCCCGCGCGGATGTCGGTCGCGGCCTCCACGTGCACGACGACGGCGTCCGGTTGGGCCCGCCGGATCGCGGCCACGGAGCGCACCACCCCCAGCGCGATGCCCGTCACGACCTCCACCCACCCGGCCCAGCCGGTGCGGTACGGGGGCCACACCCCGCGCAGCCCGCAGAAGGACGCCGTCGTGACCGGCTCGTTGAGCGGCGTGAAGCAGCGCAGGCGGTCGCCGTACCGCTCGGCCACGGCTCCGGCGAAGGCTGCGACGCCGTCGGGGTAGCCCGGGTCGGCGAAGGCGTCCGGGAGCCAGCGGGGGGTGCCGTAGTGCACGAGGTCGGCGACGAGGGTGAGGCCCATCTCCTGCGCGAGATCGACGGCGCGATCGACGGCTGACCAGTCGAACACCCCGGGGGCTGGGTTGGTCACGGGCCAGCTCAGGCCGTACCGGAGCGCTGTGGCGCCCGTCCCCGCAGCCATGGCCAGGTCCTGCCCCATGCGCGCGGTGTGGTCGGTGAGCGCGTGCTCGTCGAGGGGTGGGCCGTCGTCGGGCGGGTAGACGCACGTGTCCTCGATGCCGAGCGCCCACGTGAACGTCCCGGGCGCGAACGGGGTCGGGTGGCTCACTTCAGCCCCGTCGTCGCGACGCCGGCGACGAAGTACTTCTGCGCGAGGGCGAACGCGAGCGCCAGCGGGAGCAGGGAGATCGTCGCGCCGGCGAGCAGGACCGCGTGGTCGGTGATGTGCTGGCCGCCGAAGAGCGTCAGCCCGGCGGGGAGCGTGCGCATGTCGGTCGAGCTCGTCATCACGAGCGGCCACAGGAGGTCGTTCCACAGGTTCATGAAGTGCAGGACGGCGAGCGTGGCGAGTGCGGGCTTGGCGAGCGGAAGGATGATCCGCGCGTAGATCCGCAGGTGCCCTGCGCCGTCGATCCGTGCCGCCTCGTCCAGCTCGCGCGGCACGGAGAGGAAGAACTGCCGCAGCAGGAAGATGCCGAAGGCGCTGGTGGCCCGGGGCACGATCAGGCCGTGGTAGGTGTTCAGCCAGCCCAGGTCGAAGAGCTCGATGAACACCGGGATGAGCGTGACCTGGAACGGGATCATCAGCGTCGCCAGCACGAGCCAGAAGCACAGGGTGGCACCTCGGAACGGGATGCGGGCGAGGGCGTAGGCGCACATGGAGTCGAAGACCAGGCACAGCACAGTCGTGACGCCGGCGAAGATGAACGAGTTGGCGATGAGGCGGAGGAAGGGAAGCTCCTCCCAGATCCCCTGATAGCCGTGGAGCGTCCACTCCGACGGCAGCAGGCTGGCCGGGTTGGCGAAGAGGTCGGCCTCGGTGCGGAACGACCCGGCGACCATCCAGACGAAGGGCACGACGGCGACCACGACGCCGACGCCGAGAAGCAGCCACTTGAGGGTGCCGCGCAGGGCGGGGGCCGCGGGCCGCCGGGGCGTGCGGAGCGGGCCGCGGAGCGGCGCTCCTCGGCGTGCGGCGGCGGGGAGGGTCTCAGTCGACATCGTTGTACCTGAAGAACCGCATCTGCAGGGCCGAGGCCAGCAGGATGATGATGAACAGCGCCCACGCGACGGCGGACGCGTAGCCGATGTCGAAGTACTCGAACCCTTCGCGGACCAGCATCGTCACCAGGGTGTCCGTGGTGTTCAACGGACCGCCCTTGGTCATGACGTAGACGAGGTCGAAGACCTGGAGCGAGCTCACCGTGAGCATCACGGCGGCGAGCAGCAGCGTGGGCCTGATGGAGGGCAGCGTCACGTGCCGGGTGACCTGCCAGCCCTGGGCGCCGTCGAGCGCCGCGGCCTCGTAGAGGTGGGCAGGTACGCCCTTGAGGCCGGCGAGCAGGATGATCATGGTGAAGCCGAGGTTCTTCCAGACGCTCACCGCGATCACGGTGGGCAGGGCGAGGTCCGGGTCCTGGAGCCATGCGACAGGCTCGCCACCGAGCCACTCCACCACGCCGCCGAGCAGGCCGATGTTCGGGTCGAGAAGGAAGCGCCAGACGAGGCCGATCGTCGCCAGAGCCACGACGGTCGGGAAGAAGAACACCGACCGCACCGCCTTGGTCAGCCAGCTGTCCCTCTGGAGGGCCGCCGCGGCCGCGTACCCGAGCACCATCTGCGCGACGACGCTCACCGCGGAGAAGACGAGGGTGACCCGGAGGGCGTTCCAGAACAGGCGCTCCTCGACGAGGGCGGCGTAGTTGCCGAGCCCCACCCACTCCTGCACCTTCGCGCCGATCCGCCAGTCGTAGAGGCTGTAGCGGAAGGACTGCACGATCGGCCACGCCACGAAGACGCCGAGGATGGTCAGGCTGGGGGCCGCGAAGAGCCACCCTGCCGCCGCCGCCGACGGCCGCCGCCGACCCCGGCGGCCGCCGGGAGCAGCGCTCCCGGCGGCCGCGGATGGGGCGGAGGAGAGCGACGTGGCGTGAGCCGACATCAGCCCTCGCACCCCGTGAGGCCGTTGAGGGTCGCGGAGGCCACCCCAGCGGCCTGGGCCACGTCGTCGCCGCGGGTGATCTGCGCGATCAGCGGGATGTACGCCTCCGCGTCCACGCGGCTCGCGTTCGGCACACCCTGGAGGTAGAGCCGGGCGCTCGGCAGCGCGGCGGCGAAGGCGGAGACGACCTCGTTGGCGTTCAGCTCGGCGTCGTCCGCGAGGTCCGTGCGCACCGGCGGGAAGCCCGACGCGAGCGCGAACTGGCGCTGAGCCTCGGGGCCGGTCCACCAGGCGAGGAACTGCTGAGCCTCGGCCGGGTGCTCGGTACCGGCCGAGATGGCCAGCGGCACCGTCGAGGCCAGCGTCACGTCCCCGTCCACCCCGGTGGGCACGGGCGCGACGCCGAGGTCGATGCCGGCCTCGAGGTAACCCGCGGCGGCCCAGGGGCCGTTGAGCTGCATGGCGGCCTGACCGGCTGCGAAGAGCGAGTCGGACTCGGCGCCGGTGAGACCGACGGGCATGACCTGCTCCTTCACGAGGCCCGCCCACGTGCTGAGGCTCTCGATGCTGGCCTCGGAGTCGAGGACGGAGCAGCCCGCGTCGTCGACGATGTCCGCGCCGTCGAGCCACTGGAGGATCGGCCACATCTGGATCGTCTCGCGCTCGCCGACGGACAGGCCGTAGACGCCGTCGCCGGTCAGCTGCTTCGCGTACTCACGGAACTCGTCGACGGTAGCCGGCGGCCCGTCGAGACCCGCGGCGTCGAAGAGGGCCTTGTTGTAGTAGAGCTGGAGGGTCGCCACGTTCGCCGGCACGGCATACAGCGTCCCGTCGACGGTGAAGGCGTCGATGGCCGCCGGGGCGAGCTTGTCGGCGTTGATCTGCTCCTCGCCGTCACCGATCGCGTCCAGCGCCAGGAGGGAGTCGGTCTCGAGATACTTCGCGATGATGTTGGGGTCGAAGCTCGGCGTCGCGAGGTCGGGCCCCTGTCCGGTCGCCCACGCCGCCGGGAGCGACTGCGCGATCGTGTCCCAGGGCTGGATCTCCATCGTCACGTGGATGGTGTCGTGGGTCTCGTTGAACGTGGCGACGAGGTCCTCGTAGGCGCCACGGTCGCCGCCGGTGAAGCCCGTCAGCATGGTGAGCTCGACCACCTCGGTGGGTTCGCTCGGGCCGCCCGGCTCGGCGGCGTCCGGCGGGTCGTCCGCACCGCCGCCGCATGCGGTCAGGGTCAGGGTCACCGCGGCCAGTGCGGCGGCCGCGGGCAGGGAACGAGCGATCCTCACGGTGTTCTCCTTCGAACAGCAACTGCGGGGTTGACGGCGCGAGCGGGCGCTCACGTGGCGGATGGGGTGCTGGGCCGGCAGCCACAGGACTGTCGGAGGACGAGGTGGACGGGCACGACGGCGTGCGCCTCGGCCGGCCGCTCCCCCGCGATGAGGGCAAGCAGCAGTCGCGTGGCCTGCGCCGCCATGTCGACCGTGGGCACGTGCACCGTGCTGATCGACGGTGTGGTGACGCGGCTCAGCCCGAAGTCGTCGAAGCCGATGACCGCGACGTCGCGCGGCACGTGGACTCCGCGCGCCGCGAGCGCCGTCATGGCCCCGAACGCCATCTCGTCGTTCGCGGCCACGAGGCCGTCGAGGGACGTCGGGTCCAGCGCCTCGCCCGCCCGGACACCCGACTCCTCGCTGTAGTCGCCCTCGAGCACGACCGGCTCGACGCCGTGCGCACGGCACGCGTCCACGAAGCCGTCGCGCCGGTCCATCGCGCTCCGGTGGTTGAGGGGGCCGCTCAGGTGCACCAGACGCCGACGACCGTGCACCGTGATCAAGTGCTCGGTGGCGTCATGCGACGCGGCGACGTCGTCGATCCCGACGCTCACGGCGTCGGGCAGGTCCGGGAACCGTCCCAGGAGGACGACGGGCATGCCGTTCGAGACCAGGTTTCTGATGCCCGGGTCGTCGACCGCGGCGCTCGTGACGATCGCGCCGTCGACCCAGCCGGCACGCATGACCCGGTCGTAGGCGACCTCCCCGTGCACCTCGTCCGGGTTGGTGGAGAGCAGGAGCTGGACGTCCGCCTGGTTCGCGGCCTCGTCCACGCCCGTGAGGACGTGCAGGAAGTAGGAGTGGCCGAAGACGTGCTGGCTGGTGTTCGGCACGATGAGTGCGATGGCCCCGACCCGGTTGACGCGGAGGGCCCGGCCGGCGGCGTTCGTGACGTAGCCCAGCTCGTCCGCCGCGCGGAGCACCCGGGACTTGGTCTCCGCGCCGATGCGTGGGTGGTCCGCGAGGGCCATCGAGACGGCAGAGACAGAGACGCCCACGCGCTCAGCGATGTCCCGCAACGTCGCGGACGATCTCCGCGCCATGGTGAGAACTCCCATCCTCGGGGTCTGCTGAAACGTTTGAGCAGTGACGTCTGACAAAGCCGTCGCGTTGTGACGTTTGAGCGGACGGTAGTCCATGCCAGAGCTCCGGGTCAAGTGCCGATCGCCAGACGCCCGGATGAACGCCAGAGGCCCTCCCGATCTCTCGATCGGAAGGGCCTCTGACCTGGTACTTCACTTGTAGCGGGGGCAGGATTTGAACCTGCGACCTCTGGGTTATGAGTGCAGCCCTACTTGTGCCCACACCCCTCCTGAGTAGGCTCGATGCATGCATCTGCGCACGTCAGAGGCTTTCGGGTGTACGCCTGCGTTTGCGCCTGTCCGCCAGTGCTCGGCACCGTCTGCCCACATTGAGCCCACATCAGGATCGCGGTGGTTGCGATGGCCTGGGTGACCCTGCGGCGCGCCGACGACGGCAAGAAGCGGTACCAGGGCCGCTACAGGGACGGGTCGGGAGCCAAGCGCACCGCCGGCACGTTCAGCACCGAGAAAGCCGCCATGCAGGCCGCCGTCCGCGCAGAGCTCGCCCTGGCGGAGGGCACCTGGATCGACCCACGCGCCGGGCGCCTGACCTTCAGGGAGTACGCCGAGAACATCTGGCTGCCATCACGGCACCTCGAGGTCAGCACCTACGCCGCCTACGCCTCGAACCTGCGCATCCACTTCATCCCGTTCTTCGGCGACTACCCGATGGCCCGGATCATGCCCGCGATGGTCCAGGCGTGGGTCAACCAAGCCGGCACGTCGAAGACCGCCGCTGGCAAGGAACGCAAGGGTCTGTCCGCACGCTCGATCGTCAAGTACCACGTGATGCTGCACTCGATCTTCGCCCGCGCGGTGGCCGACCGGATCATCCCCTTCAACCCCTGCGCGGCCACCGACCTACCCAAGGTCGTCACGACCAGGACCCGCACCCTGACGCCCGATGAGTACACCCGGCTCCTGGCGCAGATCCCACCCAGGTTCACCGTGATGGTCATGACAGCCATCGAAACCGGCCTGCGCTGGGGTGAGCTCGTCGCCCTCCGACCCCGGCACATCGACACCAGCGCCCGCACGATCACGGTGCAGGACACCATCGTCGAGGTCTCGGCCAAGGACTCTCCCACCGGCGAGCGCATGCTCGTCAAGCCCTACCCCAAGGACGACGAACACCGAACCCTCGTCGTCACCCAGGACCTGATCGACGCCCTCACCTCACGCATCCGCGAACTCGACCTCGGCCGCGACGACCTGCTGTTCCCCTCCCGAGAGACCGCCGGCGGCCAGCCATTGTCGCGAGCGACGTTCAACACCCGCTACTGGCGGCCCGCGGTCGAGCGTTCCGGCATCGACTTCCCCGTCCGCATGCACGACCTGCGCCACGCCCACGCCTCCTGGCTCCTCGCCGGCGGTGCCGACCTGCGATCCGTCATGGCGCGCATGGGCCACGCCCAGATCCAGACCACCCAGAAGTACCTGCACACCCTCGACGACGCCGACCACCGCACCCTCGCCGCCTTTGACGCGGTACGCAGGCGCGACTCACAGCAGCTTGCGGGCCTCAGGCCTGAACAGGTGTCGTCGAGCCTGCGGCAAGGCGTGACGAGGCGGCCGACGTACTGATGCGAGCTGCCTGAACCTTGAGGAGTCGCAATGTGCCGAAGACGCGTACGCCGCGTCGAGCCCAAGAAGGCACCCGCGTTCATGATGCCGCATGCTAGCCCCGGGGTTCAGTGCGTCCCGCATCAGGCTTCGTGGCTGAGCGCCCTTCTCGCGCGAAGTGACGCTCAGTGAGCCTGATCACCTTGTCCATGCCGCCGGTCTTCCCGGTCGAGAACGTCCGGGCGCCTGATCAGCGATGTCCGGTAGCGCCGGATAGCCGAGGTACTGGAATGGTGTCGCGTACTCTGGCGACCCGACGGGACGGCCTGCGCGACCCGAGGCGGGCGTCTCTGACCCGGGGGTTATCTGTCGACTCGTGCGGTGCCGCCGGCGGCGAGCTTGAGGATCTCGGTCTTGGTTGCCATGGAGGTGTCGCCTGGGGTCGTCATCGCGTGGGCACCGTGTGCGGCGCCGTACTCGACGGCGGTCGCCAGGGGCACGCCCTCGAGCAGCCCGTAGATCAGCCCGGAGGCGAAGGAGTCCCCACCGCCCACGCGGTCCAGGATCTCCAGCCGGTCGCGTTGGGTCGCCCGCACGACGCCGGTCGCCCGCGACCACGCGATGGCGCCCCAGTCGTTGACCGTGGCCGTGTGCACGGCGCGCAACGTCGTGGCGATGACCTGGAAGGTCGGGTAGGCGGCCGCGACCCGGTCCACCATCTGGGCGAACCTGTCGACGTCGAGGTCGACCAGCGCCTCGTCGACACCCTCGACCTGGAACCCCAGGGCCGCGGTGAAGTCCTCCTCGTTGCCGATCATCACGTCCACGTGCTCGGCGATGCGGCGGTTGACCTCCTGCGCCTTCTCGGGCCCGCCGATGCCCCGCCACAGGCTCGGACGGTAGTTCAGGTCGTAGGAGACGACCGTCCCGTGGCGTCGGGCCGCGGTCACGGCCGCAAGCACCGTGTCCGCGCTGGTCTGCGACAGCGCCGCGAAGATCCCCCCGGTGTGCAGCCAGCGCACGCCCACGTCACCGAACAGGTGATCCCAGTCCACGTCGGCGGGCCGCAGCTGGGCGGCCGCGGTATGGCCACGGTCGGACACCCCGACCGCGCCGCGCACCCCGAACCCACGCTCGGTGAAGTTCAAGCCGTTACGCACCTGACGCCCGATCCCGTCATAGGGCACCCACCGGATCAGGGACGTGTCCACGCCCCCCGCAAGAACCAAGTCCTCCACCAGCCGCCCGACCTCGTTGTCCGCCAGCGCCGTCACCACCGCCGCCCGCAGCCCGAACACCCGCCGCAGCCCGCGCGCCACGTTGTACTCCCCGCCGCCCTCCCACACCCGGAACTGCCTGGCCGTGCGGATCCGCCCCTCGCCGGGGTCCAGACGGAGCATCACCTCCCCAAGGGCCACGGCGTCATACCGGCACTGGTCCGCCGGCCGCACCACCAACGAACCCACACCCATCGGTGCCGCTCCCCCGGTCATCCCCGAACCTCCCGCACCAACGCGACCGCCTCAGCCGCGAGCCGACGCACCACCTCGAAGTCACCCGCACGGATCCGATCCCGCGGCACCATCCACGACCCACCAACAGCCACGACCGCCGGGACGCGCAGATAGTCGGCCACGTTCTCAGCAGTCACACCCCCCGTCGGCACGAACGTCACACCCCCAAACGGCGCCGCCAAAGCCGCGATCGCCGCCGGCCCACCCGACGTGCCCGCCGGGAAGAACTTCACCACGCGGACCCCCAACTCCACCGCCGCCTGCACCTCCGTCGCCGTCACCGCCCCCGGCAACGACAACACACCCAGCTCCCGACACCGCTCCACCACAGCCCGGCTCAGACCCGGCGACACCACAAACGACGCACCCGCCCCCACCGCCTGATCCACCTGCTCACACGTCAGCACCGTCCCCGCACCAACGAGGACATCACCACGATCAACGAGCCGACGAATCGCCTCAAGGCCCGCCGCCGTCCGCAACGTCACCTCAACAACCGGCAACCCACCCCCCACCAGAGCCTCACCCACACCACAGGCATCCCGCGCATCATCCAGCACCACCACCGGCACCAACCGCCCCGCCGCCAGCACATCCGCAACATCCACCGCAACCACAGCCCCTCTCATCCCTCACACCCGACGATGCGCGGCAAGCCGACCGTTGCTCGCACTGTGACTCGTCGTCGACACCCGCACCGGCAACGGCGCCAAGGAGAACTGCGCGCTCGGCACAAAGGACGCCACACGGTCTGCACACCGAACTTGGCCAGCACCGAGCTCGTCAAGCACCGCGAGCAGAGCACGCAGAGAGTCCGCACGCGCACGCAACTGATTGGCCCGTCCCTCAAGGGAAGCCACTTCACCCTCGATCGCCGTCAACTCCGCGACCGCCGTCACCGCCGCCTCTCCATACGGCCCAGCCCCGCCGCCACCGGCCGTCGCCGACCGACCAGAACCCGACGATTCACCAATCAAGGCCAGCCCATCCGCGTGCGCTTCGCCTCGCAGAGCCATCCCGACACCGCCGGATCACCCCGCGCGCTGTCACGACAACCCACTTGACCCTCGACAGGGGCCCACAGTCGACCCGGTGGCGAAGTCCACCGTCACACCCACTGTCCGCTGCGCGCCGGTCGCCAGGCCCGTGGCGGGAGCCTGATGCGTCATGCAAGCGGCCCCGACGTCTACTCATCACTGACACCGCCGACTGACGGCAGTCCCGCAGAGGCGCCGCGCAGGAACTCCGCACGAACTCGCCCACGAAACGCGGCGTCACCAGCCAGGGCAAGGGCCGTCAATGCCATCGCCATCGCCGCCACCTCGATGGCCACGTCCGCATCAGGGCCGACCGACGCCTCGTGGAACTCGCGTGAGTGCGGCGAGATGCCACGGCCCGTCATCCGCACCTGGGGCTGCAGCACGGGAACGACCCTGCTCAGGTAGCCAGCATCCGTCGACCAGGCGCCGGCCTGCACATCTATCGGCGCGGGAACCCGCCCCAGTGACCTGAGCGCCGACTCATAGACCCGTCCGAGTTCCCGGTTCTGTCTCACGCTGACCGCCCCGCGCGGCGCCGCCTCGACCTCGACGTGGGCACCCAGAGCGGCCCCGACGCCAGTGAAGGACGAGATGACCCGCGCCGCGAGTTCCTCCAGCTCGGGTGCAGACGCCGCCCGTACGACGACGCGGGCCTGAGCTCGGTCCGGGATCACCTGGGGGTACCGCCCCCCGTCGGAGATGATGGCGTGCACGCGTGCCTGCAGGGGGGCAGTGTGTCTGATGAGGGACATCGCAACGTACCCGGCCACGAGAGCGTCGAGGGCGCTGACACCAAGCTCGGGATGCGCAGCAGCATGCGACGCCCGTCCGGACACCGTCACCGTATATCCGCGTGCGAAGAGCGTGCGGGACAATGCGATGTCGTCCATCCCCGGATAGACGAGCAGGCACGCATCCACGTCGTCGAAGACGCCAGCGTCGGCGAGGTCCCGCTTTCCACCGAAGCCCTCCTCAGCTGGCGTGCCCACAATCCGGACCTGGAGGTCGGCCTGTTCCGCGAAGGGCAGGAGGAGGAGACCTGCCGCCACCGAGGCCGCGGTCACGACGTTGTGCCCACAACTCTGGCCGTACGGCGGCAGCCCGTCGTACTCGCAGAGAAAGGCCACGGTCGTCCGAGCCGGCGCCGGCGCACCGGCGCGGCCCACGAAGGCCGTAGCGAGCCCGGCGACAGGCGAGTCGACGTGCATCCCTGCGGCTCGAAGTGTCGCGACGATCCGCCGACTGCAGGCGACCTCCGCTCCGGCCGGCTCCACATTCTCGTGAATGAATCCGCTAAGGTCGACGACTTCGTGCCGAACCTCTTCCCAGCGCGCTTGGAGCATCGAGAGCATGTTGTGCCGAATGCTCGCCATCCGTCACTCCACCGGTGCGGGGTGGTGGGTCATCCAGTGGCGTGCGATCTCCACCCGACGGGCGAACCACACGTCTCCCTTGCCCTGTGCGTACTCGATGAACTCTCGGAGGGCATTGGCGCGTCCGGCCTGCCCCATCAGCCGTGGATGCAAGCCGACGGACATCATCTTCGGCTGCCCGGCGGCACCCTCATGCCACAACTCGTCCAACCCCCGCGTCGCGAAGTCCAGGAAGGCGCTAGGTGCCTTTGTGCCCTGCATGTCGTTGTATGTCAGCGAGTACGGGATCACGAGATGAGCGCGGCCATGCACGGTGGTCCAGTAGGGAAGATCATCGTTGTACGCATCCGAGTCGTAGAGGAAGCCCCCTTCCTCGACAACGAGCTCGCGCGTGTGCACCGACGGACCGTACCGGCAGTACCACCCGTCCGGGTGGGCGCCCCAGGTCCTCTCGAGGGAGGCGACGGCCTCATCGATCGCCCTGCGCTCCTCGTCACGTGAGTACCGCCAGACCTCGTTCCACCGGAGGCCATGCGCCAGGAGGTCATCGCCGCGCGCCCGACCGGCACGCGCCACCTCGGGGTTCAGTTCGAACGCCCTGGCACAGGCGTAGAACGTGCACGGGACCTGCAACTCGTCGAAGATCCGCAGAAGGCGCCAAATCCCGGCGCGGCTGCCGTACTCGTACATCGACTCCTGCGCCAGATCCCGCTTGTCCCGCGGGAAGTTGTAGGTGACCTCCACATGGTTGTCGTTCTCACCGTCCTCGTCGAACGAGTACTCGGAGCCCTCCTCATAGTTCACTACGAGGTTGACCGCCACTTTCGCGCCACCCGGCCACTCCACCGACGGCACTGAAGAGCCATAACCGCGGAAGTCGCGGGAAGGGCCAGCACTGCGTGACATCGAACCATACCCTTTCAGTCATCAAGCAATCGGTCACGCCCACCTTGTCGCGCGGTCCAGCCATCGCTTCATCAGGAAGAACGACGACACGGCCAGCACGACGACGACTAGGCCACTTGCGGCAACGATGTCCGTCGCCGCATACATCAGTGCGAAGTTCAGAACACGACCCAGCCCATACTCCTTGCCGATGATCTCGACCGCGATGACGGCACTCCAGGCGAAGGGCGCGGAAAGCAGCAGGCCCGCCTTGAGCTCCGGGAGCGTGGCCGGGATGACGACACTTCTGTAAATGCGGAATCGGGACGCTCCCAGCGATGCGGCGTAGTCCAGGTAGTAGCGTGAGACGCCCTCAACCGCATTGATTGTCACAACGAAGAGCAGCACCGCCACCGCGAACGCGACGAAGATGTACGAGCCCACCTCTCGCCGACCGAACCACAGTCCGAACAGCGGGAGCATCGCGAGCAGCGGCATCATCCTGGCGAAATTCGCTGGCACGAGGAACATGCTGCGTGCCGTCCCTGACCAGCTCACGATCAGGCCGAGCCCGATGCCGACGATGACACCCGCGGCGAAGCCGATCAGCACCCGGACGAGGGAGAAGCCACCGTTGTAGACGATGCCGAGGATCGCGCCCCAAGCAGTCTTCTCGCCACCGGTGCGCGTTTGCTCAGCGCCGAGACCACCCGGCCAGTAGCCTGCGAAAGCGAGGAAGCCCCTGAAGACGTCGTCGGGCCCCGGAATGTACTGCACACCGGCCTTCGACGCGCCGAGCAGACGGGAGAGCACCTCCCAGCCCAGCAGTGTTCCTACGATTGACGCGCTCACTCGCGCGACACGTCGACGGGCGGTCGCACGCCCTCGAGAGGCGACCGACCTTTGGCGAACGTCACTCACGATTGCTCCTTACAGGTCAGTCGTTCTGGGTGAAGGCCTCGAGGACGCGTCGGCGGATGTCATTCGCATGCGGGCCTGTGATCATTTCCGTGCTCCTTGGCCGCGGGAGATCGACCGGAACGTCCAAGGCAAGGCGCCCCTTCTTGATCAGCACGATGCGGTCGGCGAGCGTGAGTGCCTCGTCCACGTCGTGCGTGACCATGAAGACCGCCCGATTGCCGCTCTCCTGCCAAAGGTCCAGAAGCACGTCGTGCATCTGGGACAGGCGGAAGTAGTCGAGGCCAACAAACGGCTCGTCCATGAGGAGCACGTCCGGCTTGTTCGCAAAGACCGCCGCAATCGCAACTCGCCGGCGCATGCCACCTGAGAGCTGCTTCGGCCACGCCCTGGCGAAATCCTCCAGCCCGATGGTCTTCAGAAGTTCCTGAACGATCCGCTTGCGCTCGTCTGCGGGGACGCCACGGGCCTTCAGTCCGAACGCGATGTTCTCCTCCACCGTCTTCCAGAGGAAGAGCGTGTCGCGCTGGAAGACCACTCCCCGGTCCGGGCCCGGCCTCTCGACAGGTCGGCCGAAGACCTCAATAGTGCCCGCCGACGGCGGCAGGAAGCCCGCAATCATATTGAGCAGGGTCGACTTGCCGTGCCCGGAGGGACCGATGACACAGACGAACTCGCCGCTCTTGATCTGGAGGGACACGTCGCGGATACCGTGGACGACCGTGCCGCTCTCCAGCCTGAACTCCTTCGAGACATGCTTCACGTCGACCGCGAACGGGCCGCTTGCCGCTCCGCTCGGCGCACCGGGTCCCGGCAACGGAGTTGTCGAATTCGCTTCCATCACTCGTTCCACCTCACGGCCCAGCGACCAATCATTGCGATGATCGCGTCTGTAATGACTGCCACTACCCCGACGCACACGAGAACACCAATGACGCCCGCGGTGAGCGTCCCGTCGGCGAACGTACGCACGAGCCTTCCGGCCCCTACCCGCCCACCGAGGACCTCCGCGATGCACTGGAAGCCCCAACCGAGTGCTGTTGCCGCACGAAGCACGCCCAGCGTCGGTGGCACCGTCGCGGGCAGCACGACCGACCACGTCACGCGCGTGCTGGACATCCCGAGGGAAGCCGCGTAGTCGCCGTACCGCGCTTCCGCCGCCTCGGCCGCGAAACGCACAGCGCCGGCGACGGTCAGCGCCGTGTAGAAGATGACCAGGCCGTTCGTGGCCAACCGGGAGGTCCCGAACCACAGGCTGAGGAACGGCTGCAGCGCTAGAACTGGAACTGCGCCGAGGATCACCACAGGGGTGAGTGCGAATCGGCGGAACCGCGGCGCGCGGGCCATACCGAGCCCCAGCATGTATCCGGCGACGAGCCCCAGCGCGACACCTAGATAGACGTTCTGAATCGTGTACAGCAAGTTGGACCAGATGCCGCCGCTGCCAAACGAGTTGTAGGCCAGCACGGCCGAACTCTGGAAGTTGTCCGCAATTGCCTGGCCGATGCTCGCGAGAGTTGGGATCCGGGCCGGGATGCTTCGGCTGGCGAACCAGCTCCAGACGGACCCGATCAGTAGAAAACCGAGGGCCCCTCCGACAATCCTCGTTCTCAGTGCGTGCGCTGTTCTCACAGGAGTCCCCAATAATCGACCGGCGCCGGCCGGTCCGGGTCGTAGACGGCACCGGACCGGCCGGGACCAGCTGGATGTCAGGCCTTGTTGACGGCGGCGTCCAGGATCCTGAACGCGTCGAGGTAGTTACGGGCGTCGTACTGCCTGGCCGCGATCTCGGCGAGTGCGGCACCGTCACCCGTGAGTCCAGTTGCTTCGCCAAGGAGGGCGTCGTAGTCCTCCTTGTACTGCAGGAGCTCCCGGTAGACCTCGCCCGCCGAGAACAGGTCATCCGCGTCCGTGTCGGCGTCCCGAATAGTTCCCGCTTCCTTCGCGGCGTCGAGCTGGACGCCATACACGGTCTTGTAGTACCACGGAGACGACTCGTCCACCCACATGGCATACTGATCCTCGAAGGACCAGAACGGGCCGATGTCGCCGTACACGACTGCCATGTCCTCGGCGGAGGTGTCAATCGAGGCCGCTGCTTCGAGCACGGGAACGACCGACTCGATTCGGCTGTAGTCGCCGGTCTCGATGTCCTCGAGCACCGCATCGATGACGCGGAACATGACGCTTGCGACCCGGAGGATCGTGTCGTGGTTCTGCTCGTAGTAGTCGACCGTGCTGGAGAGGCCGACGTGTCCCAGGCCGGAAACCGCCCTCGGGTCGCCCGCCGGGAGGTTGTCGATGAGGTCGGTCAGCGAGAGGATGGGGTACCACCCGTTGCGGATCAACTCGGCGGTCTGCGCAGCGCCTTCTGGCTTGACGAAGTCGACCTGGCCACCGTTCGCAAGCAGCAGTGCCTGGTTGTCGTCGACGGCGTAGAACGCGCCGAGGTCGTCAGTGGTGATCCCTCCCAGTTCGAACGCAGTGTCGGTGAACCCGCGGTGCGCGCCGACGTCGTCGGTGGAGAACGACCGACCCACGAGCTGTGCCATGACTTCCTGGACGGCACTCTCGAAGTCGTCGGCCGACTCGAGCGCATCCTGAATGGTCAGATAGTCGGTCCCGGGCCCCGCGAGGATCGCGATGCCGCTCGTCGCGTCCACGACGCCGAACATCTTGATCGCCCCGTCGGCACCATCGTAGTTACGGATGACATTCGGTCCGTAGTCGGAGGTGATGTCGTAGTCACCGCTGAGAAGAAGGGCGACCTGCTGGTCCTGGGGAACGAACGAGTACTCCTCCTCCACGACCAGGCCGGCGTCGGCGAAGTACCCCTCGGCCATCCCGATGGACATGACCATGTTGTCACCGAACGGCTGCATGCCGACGCTGATCTCGGTGGACGGGATGTCCACCCCATACTTAGCCAGCAGTTCGGCATCGACGGACGACGTCGTGTCGCCGTTCGTGTCGTCCGGCGCGGTGGACTCGCCGGAGTCCCCGCTGCATCCTGAAGCCAGGGCGGCCAGAGCAACCACCGCGGCCACCGCGACGCTGCGGCGCACCTTGTGAGGCCTTGCATTGAAATGCATGATGCCTTCCCCAATCTTGGTGTGTTCTTCTGGGTGTTGCCTGCGGCATCCGCGCCGCTCAGTAGGCCATCCAGCCGCCGTCCACAAGGAGATTGATGCCGGAGACGTAGGTGCAATCGTCGGATGCCAGGAAGAGTGCGGGACCAGTCAGGTCAGACGGGCGACCCAACCGGTGAAACGGCGTGCGGGAACGGGAGTAGGCGATCGTGGGGTCCGCGGCGGCAGCCTCGTCCTCGTTGCGATGCCGTGTCAGGATCCGGCCCGGCGCTAGCCCGTTAACGTAGATGTGGCGCCTACCGAAGTCGACGGCGAGCTGGTGGGTCATGTTGACGGTGCCACCCTTAGCAACCGCGTAGGCGAAGAAATCCGGGGGCCCGATCATGCCGTGCTGGGATGACACGTTGATGAGACGGCCGCGGCACTCATTAACGATCTCCTGTTCGACCATGATTCCGAGCGCTTCCTTCGCGACGAGGTACTGGCCGCGGAGGTTCACGTCGATGAGCCGGTTCCACGCCTCTTCGGATGTCTCGAGGATGTTGTACGCGTCGAATCGCGCCGCGTTGTTGACGACGACGTCGATTCGAGGCCACAGCGATGCAGCCTTCTGGAAGAGTGCCCGGACGTCTTCGGACTTGGAGACGTCGGCGTGGACGTACGTCGCCGTGCCCCCGCGGGACTCGATGACATCCGCGGTCGGCCGCGGGTCCTCGGCGTCCCACTCAGGGGCCTCGACGATGTCGCTCACCAAGATCTCGGCACCCTCGTCCGCAAAGCGCAGCGCAATTGCGCGACCGATGCCGGTGGTGCCACCGGTGATGACCACCGTTTTACCTGCAAGCCTCTCTGCCATGGTGGCTCTCTCCTCTAGAGTTCGATGAAGCCGTGGGACATGTCGGCGTCGTGCGTCATCAGCCGTCCACCCTCGGCGGTGACCAGGGCGTTGTCCGTCAGGCCGAAGGCACCGAAGCGCGCGGCGGCGACGGGCGTCGGCTGGACGATCACCGGGTGCACATTCACGACCTCGTTCTCGACGAGCACCCGATCCTGGCCAGGCACCCACATGCCCTGGATGGCGTCGGAGCCGATGCCGTGGATGGTGTACTGGCGGTGCTGGTCGGCCGGGCCGTCGTAGTCGAGCGTGACGCCACCGTCCCGCAGCACGCGCTGCACCTCGTCGGCAAATGCGCTCGCCATGTTGCCTGGCCTGAGGACCGCGAGGCCGGCGGCAACCGCTTCCTTGATGAGAGACCAGTACTCGGCATACGGCTTGGTGATGGGTGAGAGGCTGTAGCACCGTCGATACTCGACCCAGTAGCCGTCCGGTCCGGCAGACTCGATCCAGACCGTGACGATGCTCTCCTTCGTGAGCTCGCGCTGTGTGCCGAAGCTCGTGGCATTCATGTACGGCGTTGACCATACGAGGACCATTGGATCGCGAAGACCGTGCTCACGGGCGATCCGGTGCGCCTGCCCGGCGACCTGGATCTCACGGACACCTGGGCGGATGAACTGCTCGAGCGCGTCGAACACCGAGTTCCAGGTGTCAGAGGCCGCCCGGAGCATCCGCAGTTCGTCGGGGCTGTTCGCCTGGCGCACCTCCTCGAACAGCGCGGTGGCGTCGGCGAAGACCGCATTCGGCAGAGCTTGGCGCAGTTCCATGACGTGCTGATAGGCGAATGACGCGTCGCTCATCCCCACGAGCCCGACTCGGGCCGCGTCGAGGCCACGCTTCGCCAGGACGTCGGCCACCTCGATACCCGGGGTGCCGCTGATGCGGTACTCGGTGATCCAGTCCGTCTGTCGCGCCTGGGAGAGCCCCCACACGAGGTTCCCGACATAGATGGGACCATCGTCCAGCGTGATGACGACGTGCGAGTCCGCAAGGAGCTGCCAGTAGTCGGTGACGTAGAACGCGCGCCCGCGATAGCGGACGTCATCACGCGCGCAGACGACAAGCGCCTGCATTCCCATCTTCTTCATGCCTGCGCGGAGCGCTGAGAGGCGCCTGGTCCTCTCTGCGTCACTCGTGAACCTGTGAACGACTGACGGTGCAGCCACGACTTCCTCCTGTTGTCCGGCATCTCCGAGCGTCTCCGAGCGTCATCGCGTCGAGGCATCGCCGGTCCATGCGCGCCCCCTGCGCCAGCCCGGCCGATGCCGGCTGCTCGGCAGGGCGACGGTCTCCGAGCAGCCAGCGGCGCGAGGCGTGGTGTGCACCTGTTGCACATCAGCGTGCATCTCACGCAAGAGCAGTATGGCACGGTGCCGCCCACTGGTGGAAGCAGCGCGCGTAACAGTTGAGTAACGGATGGTGTGTTAGCCGCTCCGGGCGCACATCGATGCGCGCCAGGCGCATCAACGGTGGCGCTGGCGGTCCGTTGACTGTACGGTCTGATCGCCGACAAGCAGCAGGGAGGGCCGCATGTCCAAGAGCGTGGAGCGCGTCATCAAGATCATCGATGTTCTGGCGGAGCGCCCCGCTACGCTCGCCACCCTTGCAGCCGACTTCCGCGTTGACCGCAGCACGATGTCGCGCATCATGCAGGTCCTGGAGCGAGAGGACTACGTCCGTCGCCGCGCCGATGGGACGTACGTCGTGGGATACCGCCTGCTCGGCCTCGCCCACGGCGGCTTCGACCAGGTGGAGCTCCGCAAGGCCGCATACGTGCCCTTGCGGCAGCTGCAGCAGATCACCGGGACGACGGTGCACCTCGCTGAACTGGTGGGGAACGGAGTCCTGTACATAGACAAGGCGGAGAGCCTTGATGGCGTGGGCCTCTACGCGCGCATCGGACAGCCACTCCCCCCCTACTGCACGGCAGTTGGCAAGGCGATCCTTGCCAACTTGCCGGCCAACGAGCAGGACGCCATCCTCTCCGCGCGGGACTGGGTGAGGTACACGAGTCGCACCCTCGGCGACCACGCGGCGCTCGACGAGCAGCTCGCTGACGTGCGGACGCGCGGCTGGGCTGTCGACGACCGCGAGTTCGACGACCTGGTCAATTGCGTCGCGGTCCCGATCCTCAGTGCCGGACGGCCGGTGGGCGCGATCTCCGTCACGAGCATCCAAAGCGTGTGCGACGTCGCTGCGCTGACGAAGCACGTCCCAATCATGATCAGGATGGCTGGCACAGTGTCAGCGGCGCTTCCCAGACAAGTCGGTTCGCGGCCCTAGCCAAGCCTGAGGAAGGGACACCGATGCAAGAGAGGCGGCACTCCGTCATCGCGGCCGTCCCGACGCCCTTCGACGCCGAGGGGCGACTGGACGTGGACGGCTGCTGGGCGCTCTTCGAGCACCTGAGCGCAACCGACCTAGATGGCTACTTCGTCAACGGAACCGCTGGCGAGTTCATGACGATGTCAGCGTCTGAACGACGTGAAGTCGCGAGGGTGGCCGTCGAAGCCATCGAGAGCGGCCGGCGCCTGATAGTCCACGTGGGCGCCCCAAGCAGCAGACAGGTCATCGCCCACCTCGACGACATGCGCGAGCTGGGCGTGCTAGAGGTCTCGGTGATGACACCTTTTCTCGTATCGACCTCCGATGACGCGATCCTGGAGTTCTACCGGCATGTCTCGGACGCCGCCGACGGGCTACTGCTCTACCCGTACCTCTACCGCCATCTCACCGGAACGTTTGTGAGCCCTCGCTTGCTGGCTCGGATCGCAGAGCTTCCGCACGTCGCTGGGGCCAAGATCACCGGAGAGCTTCCGGATCGACTCCTGGAGTACGCCTCTGCGACTCCGGACGGGTTCCGGCTCTACGCGGGGGCCGACCGAGACCTCGCGGACGCCCTGGCTCATGGCGCCGAGGGCGTCATCTCGGCGATGTCCGGAGGGCTCTCCGCGCCATTCACTCGCCTTGCCCGTGTTCTCGCGGCTGGCATCGACCCGGCAGAGGCCCAGTCCGAGGTGGACGATGTCTGCGCCGTGCTCGACGGCAACATCGCTCGGACGAAGGCGGCCCTGCGGCTCCAGGGTGTTCCCGTGGGCTGGCCGCGGCTCCCGCTCGTCGAACCGGATGCGGCAGCCACCGCTGAGATCGCACGGATCACGGCGGCCTATGGTGTGCCTCCTCCGGCCGCCAGCTAACGCTGGGGCGCGCGCCCGCCGCAGATCCCCCCTGCGGTGACGTCCCAGGGGGTGGTGTAGTTCTCGATCTTGTTCGTCGTGGTGACCGCGACGGAGAAGGCCATCGTGCGATGGTCAGTGAGACCGGACTAGGGAACTCACGGACGGACACGTCGCACGATGGCTATGGACCAGTCTGCCCTGCTCGACCTGCTTGCCGCGTTGAAGGACTGAACCGCCCCGGCTTTCGTGGAGCTCTCAACCCGCGGAGGATGAGAGTGATGGCAGCACCGAGGAAGTACCCGGACGAGCTGCGTGAGCGGGCGATCCGGATGGCGGTGGACCTGCGGCGTGACCCGGCCACTCGCAAGGGGGCGGTGGCCCGGGTCGCTGAGCAGCTGGGCATCAACCCCGAGACGCTGCGGAGCTGGGTCACCCAGGTCGAGGTCGACGCGGGCGTCAGGCCCGGGACGACGAGTGCGGAAGCGCAGCGGATCGCCGAGCTCGAGCGGGAGAACCGGGAGCTGCGCCGCTCGAACGCGATCTTGAAGGCGGCGTCGGCATTCTTCGCGGCGGAGCTCGACCGCCCACAACGCTGATCGTGGTTCATCGACGACCACAAGGCCCGGTTCGGGGTCGAGCCGATCTGCAGGGAGCTGCAGGTCGCCCCGAGCACCTACTACGCCGCCAAGTCCCGCCCGCCCTCAGCGCGGGAGGTCGCCGACGCGGAGCTGACCCAGGTCATCGCCGCCGAGCACGCGGCGAACTACGGGGTCTACGGGGCGCGGAAGATGTGGAAGCACCTGCACCGCCTCGGCCGGCCGGTCGGGCGCTGCCGGGTCGAGCGGCTGATGCGGGCCGCTGACCTGCACGGAGTGGTCCGCGGGCGGGCCAAGCGGACCACGATCCCGGGCAAGGACGGGTGCCGGGCCGGTGACCTGGTCAACAGGGCGTTCACCGCGACCGCCCCGAACCGGCTGTGGGTCGCGGACTTCACCTACGTGCGCACCTGGGCCGGATTCGCCTACGTCGCGTTCGTCATCGATGTGTTCTCCCGGATGATCGTGGGCTGGAAGGCCGACTGTCAACGACGGGCTGGAACTGACCCCCTGGCGACGGGTTGGAACTGACCCCTCTGGGGGTTGAGTCGGTCTACTTCTCGCGGTCCTTGGCGAGCAGTTCGCGCCGTGCCCGGGTGCGGTAGGACTCGCCCGCGAGGGTGAGGACTTCGGCGTGGTGGACGAGGCGGTCGATCATGGCGGCGGCGACGACTTCGTCGCCGAAGACCTCGCCCCACCTGCCGAAGGGCAGGTTGGACGTGACGAGGATCGAGCCCTGTTCGTAGCGGGAGGCGACGAGCTGGAAGAACAGGTTCGCGGCGTCGTGGTCGAAGGGGATGTAGCCGACCTCGTCGATGATGATCAGCTTGTAGCGGCGGATCTTCTTCAGCTCGGCCTCCAGGGCCCCGGCGTGGTGGGCGGCCGCGAGGCGGGCGATCCAGTTGGTCGCGGTGTCGAACAGCACGGAGTAGCCGGCCTGGGCGGTCTTGATGCCGAGCCCGATCGCGATGTGGGTCTTGCCGATCCCCGGTGGTCCGAGCAGCACGACGTTCTCGGCCTTGGGCACGAACGTGACCGTGGCCAGGTGCGCGAGCAGGTCGCGGCGCAGGGAGGGTAGATGCTCGAAGTTGAAGTCCTCCAAGGTCTTGACCTGCGGGAAGTGCGCGGTCCGGATCCGCATCGTGGCCCCGGCGGACTCGCGGTCGGCGACCTGACGTTCGAGGACCGCGGCCAGGTACTCCTCGTGCGACCAGTTCTGGTCCCTGGCCAGGTCGGCGAGCTGTTCCCAGGTCCGCCCGATCGTGGGGGTCTTCAGCACCCGGGTCAGGAACGCGAGCTTGGAGCCCAGCTGCTCGGCGCCGGCCGTCGTGGCCGGCTTGGTCTTGGTGGTGGTGGTCATCTACTTCCCTTCGGCGGTCGTGGGTGAGCCCAGCGCCCGGGAGGCGGGGCGGGGGTCGAAGTCGACTCCGAACAGGGCGTCGTAGTCCGGCAGCGCGCGGATCGCGACCACGTGCCCGTCGTCGTGGGTGCGGGTGGTCTGGGTGCGGCGGCGGGCGGCCAGGTCCGCGCGCAGGAGCCGGGCGGTCTCGCGGTGGAGGGGGTCGGTGATCGTGGCGGCGTGCGCCCAGGACCGGGCGTGGTCGGCCACGACCTGCCCGGCGCAGGTGGCCACCACTCGGACCGGGGTCGCCAGGACGTCGACGAACCGGCCGATCGCCCGCGGGTCCACCGAGTAGTCGCAGGAGCCGATCCGCACGTAGTAGTCCCGGCCCAGGCGAACCCGGTTGGTCAACCCCACCGCCGGCGCGACCGGTGGCAGCTCGACCATCGCGGCCCGGTCGGCGTCCCACCGGTCGACCGGTCGGGCGCCGATCGAGCGCAGGTGACGGGTGTTGGCCCGCTCGGTGAGCCAGGCGCTGATCTGGATGTTGAAGTCCAGCGGGGACGTGAACGACCTGCCCGGCAGGAACGAGGTCTCGAAGAACCCGTTGCGCCGCTCGACCAGGCCCTTGAACTCCGGGTCCCTGGCCGGAGCGAGCTTGATCCGCACTCCCAGCGTCCCGGCGAACCCGGCCGCCTCGGCGGTCAGCTTCCCGCTGCCGCCGATCGCGGACTCCCGGTCCCAGACCAACGTGCGCGGGCAGGCCCCCCACCCGGTGGTGATCTCCCACATCCCGGCCAGGATGTCCCCGGCCCTGCGCGAGGGGATCATCACCGCGTCGGTCACGTGAGAGAACCCGCAGGTCATCGCCAGCACCGGCAGGATCCGCTGCTGGCCGTCGCCGACCGGGATCTCCACCGGCGGGAACCACAAGTCGTTCTGCGCGACCTCGCCCGGGTCGTACTCGACCCGGTCGGTGGGGTCCACCGGCACGAACAACGGCCGCAGCTCCCGGACCCGGTCCTTCAACACGGTCAACGACCGCGTCCACCCGACCCGCTCGGCGATCACCGTCGCCGGCATCCGCGGGAACTCGGCCAGCAGCGACCGGATCGCCGGCTCAACCTCGTCCACCGCCGAACCGCGCGGACCGCGCTCGTGCGACGGAGGCCCCTCAGCCCGCAGCGCCGCCCGCACCGTGTTGCGCGCCAACCCCAGCCGACGCGCGATCTCCTTGATCGGGACCCCCTCGGCCCGATGCAACCGACGGATCTCCGCCCACTCGTCCAGTGCAATCACCCCTCCAGCGTCCCGGAGGGGGTCAGTCCCAATCCGTCGCTAGAGGGTCAGCCTCAACACGTCGTCGACACCGACACGAACATGCGCGCGGCGCTGGTCACCGACACCCTGGAGATGGCCGCCTGGACCCGCGGCCGGGCCGGGGTCACCGACCTCGCCGGGCTCATCCATCACAGCGATGCCGGGTCGCAACTCGTCTCACTCGCGCTGACCGAACGCCTCGCGGCCCTCGGCATGCGGGCCTCGATCGGCACGGTCGCCGACGCCTACGACAACGCCCTGGCCGAGTCGACCATCGGGCTGTTCAAGACCGAGCTGATCCGCCGGCGCGGCCCCTGGCGGACGTTGGACGACGTCGAGATCGCGACCTTGGAGTGGGTCGACTGGTTCAACAACCGCCGCCTGCACACCGAGCTCGGCGACATCCCACCCGCCGAGCACGAGACCAACCACTACCGTCAGATCAACGCGTCGACGACCCTGGAAACCAGAGAACCGAGCCTCCACTGAACCCGGGGCGGTTCAGCACATTCGGGGGCCGCGACGGCCAGATGGGCGCTCTCGCGCGACTCGGCTTAGTGCCTTGAACAGGCACCAAGGCGACTATCACCGCAGGTCACAGCCTCGCCATCGCGCGAAGCGCGCCGAGTGACCCAACTCAGACGGTCACCGACCGTACCTCCCTGTGCTGCAGGCCATGGTCACAAGGATCGCCACCGACCTCAGACGGTCAAGTCCCTGGAAGTGGTGTAGCGCTTCGGCGTGATCCGGTGCTGGTCAGGCGGTGAGGGCCAGGGGCTGGTCGACCTCCTCGGGGTCGGTGGTGGTGATCAGGTTGAGGCGGGCGCGGTGCAGGACGTCGAGGGCGAAGTAGCGGCGTCCTTCGGCCCATTCGTCGTGCTGCTCGGCCAGGACGGCGCCGACCAGGCGGATCACCGATTCGCGGTCGGGGAAGATCCCGACGACGTCGGTGCGGCGGCGGATCTCCTTGTTCAGTCGCTCGTTGGGGTTGTTGGACCAGATCTGACGCCAGATCTCCTTGGGGAACCCGGTGAAGGCGAGCAGGTCCGCGCGAGCGGCGTCCAGGTGGGCGGCGACGGCGGGCAGCGGGCCGGTGACGGAGTCCAGGAGCTTGTCGAACTGGGCGTGGACCGAGGCCGCGTCGGGCTGGTCGTAGACGGAGTGCAGCATCGCCTTGACCGCCGGCCAGGAGGACTTCGGGCAGACCGACATCAGGTTCGCGGCGTAGTGGGTGCGGCACCGCTGCCAGGTCGCCCCGGGCAGGTTCGCCGCGATCGCCTCGACCAGCCCGGCGTGGGCGTCGGACGTCACGAGCCGGACGCCGGCAAGGCCCCGGGCGACCAGGTCGGCGAAGAACGCGTTCCACGCCTCCTTGGTCTCGGCGGTGGTGACCTTGCAGCCCAGGACCTCACGGTGCCCGTCGGCGTTGACCCCGGTGGCGACCAGCACGACGGCGTTGATCACGCGCCCGGCCTCGCGGACCTTCATCGTCAGCGCGTCAGCGGCCACGAACGTGAACGGCCCCGCCTCGGACAGTGAGCGGGTGCCGAACGCCTCGACCTGGGCGTCCAGGTCCTCAGCCATGCGGGAGACCTGCGACTTGCTCAACGAGGTGATCCCCAGGGACTGGACCAGCTTGTCCATCCGCCGGGTCGAGACCCCGAGCAGGTAGCAGGTCGCCACTACGGAGATCAGGGCGGCCTCGGCGCGCTTGCGCCGCTCGAGCAGCCACTCCGGGAAGTAGCTGCCGGTGCGCAGCTTGGGGATGGCGACGTCGATCGTCCCAACCCGGGTGTCCAGGTCCCGGTGGCGGTAGCCGTTGCGCCGGTTGACCCGCTCGGGGCTGGGCTGGCCCCACTCGGCGCCGCAGACCGCGTCGGCCTCCGCCGACAACAGGGCGTTGATCACCGTGCCGAGCAGGTGACGCATCAGGTCCGGGGAGGCGCCGGCCAGCGCCTGGCCCAGGACGGCGGCAGGGTCGACAATGCGAGGTGCGGTCATCGTGATGACTCCGTTCGAGGGTGCTGTGAGAGGTGAACTCGAAGGATCACGCGGTGACCGCGTCGCCGTCTACGACGACCACGGCCCCAGCGCTACACCACTATCCGGGACGCAACTCCTCAGACCGTCAGCGCGGCCGGCCGCTCCCTGACCGCGGCGTCAAGGCGCTGCCTTGGCTACTCGGTTGGCAGGTGGCCAGGGATGCGGTGCCGACTCGCGACCGAGCACCCCGTGTGCTCGGGGCGCCCGCACGGGGCGTCAGCCGCCGGTGACCTGATCGACAAGGTTGGCGACAACGGCCGGGCCGATCTGCGGCGGGGCATCAGGCCGGGTCAAGTCGCGTGGCTCAGCAAGCGATCGAGCCATGACTAGCGCTGTCTTGGTGTCGCCCCGGATGAACTCGCACACGAGCATGTGAGCGACCCTGGCGGCGGGGTCGGTCGGCTCCGCCTGCCCGTAGTACGCAAACGCCACGCCGGCCCGCTTCAGCGCTTCGGCCTTCTGCTGCGAAAGTGCGACGGCGAGCTGGAGCACGTTCCGTGGTGTCCACGCCACCGCGTCCAGTGCAGCCTGCCGGTGTGCGGGAGACCGGCGTGCGGCGCTGAGTAGCCCGTGATGAGTAACGCGGACCTCATCCGGGTTCAAGTCATGAGGGCACACAGGTAGTGGCTGGAGGGCCCGTGTCTGCGTCTTCCTGCGTCCAAACATCCGCTCGCCTCTCGTTCGACGCCACACGAGCGTACCGAGGTGTCGATCTTGAGGTCCGCAACTCCGTGCAGGTCGAACTCGGTCGCGGGCGCAACGCAGAACCTCTGGCTCATGAGGTCGGTGTACCCACGGTCAGGTGGGCCTAGGAGCCAAGAGGCGTGCGATGCGGGCGGACGCGACGGGAGCCGGCTCCGAGGGCGCTCCCCAAGAGGGCCGACGCCGGTGGTTCGTCGGCGATGGCTTGCCCAGCGTCGTTAAGGTCCCGATCATGGGTCCGCGAACGCACACCTCCCGTAACTCCGAGGACCCCCTGAGGTTGGTCAACAGCCTTAGTGCCTTGCGGGTTCGTCCGGGCATCGCGTTGGCGCAGGTCACCACGCTGCCGGTGGACGCGCCGGGCGGGCGGGGGCGCCCCAAGCCCGACTCCGCCCGGCTCCAGGGAGTTCCTGCCGCTGCCGAGGGACCCGCGGGTCGCGAAGTCGACGCCGACGCGCCGCTCGAGCTCGCCGACGACGGCCTTGACGCAGGCGCTGAGGGGCCACGGCGAGCCTCAGCGGCACATTCGGGGGCCGCGACGGCCAGATGGGCGCTCTCGCGCGACTCGGCTTAGTGCCTTGAACAGGCACCAAGGGCGACTATCACCGCAGGTCACAGCCTCGCCACCGCGCGAAGCGCGCCGACATGACCCAACTCAGGAGGTCGGCGATCCGGACATCCTGCGGCGCCCGATGTTGACCATCGGTGTCAACGACGGCTGAAAACGGACCCCTTGGCGTCGGGTGAAAGTGGACCCCCTCTCGGTGGTGTGGTCAGTCGGTCGGGGCCGCTGGTGGGCGGCCGAGGTCTCGGTTCTTGAGCCGGTAGGAGTCCCCCTTGAGGGCGATGACATCGGCATGGTGGACCAGGCGGTCGATCATCGCGGCGGCGACGGTGTCGTCGCCGAAGACCTCGCCCCACCGGCCGAAGGGCTTGTTCGAGGTCACGATCAGGGAGGCGCGTTCGTAGCGGGCCGAGACGAGCTGGAAGAACAGGTTCGCGGCTTCGGGTTCGAAGGGGATGTAGCCGACCTCGTCGATGACCAGCAGGGGGTAGCGGCCCAGGCGGCGCAGTTCGTCCTGCAGGCGCCCGTCGTGGTGGGCGGTCGCGAGCCGGTCGACCCACTCGGCGGCGGTGGCGAACAGGACGCGGTGGCCGGCTTGGCAGGCGCGGATCGCGATCCCGGTGGCCAGGTGAGTCTTTCCGGTCCCGGGCGGGCCGATCAGGACGACGTTCTCCCGGCCGGCGATGAAGTCCAGGGTGCCCAGGTGGGCGATCTGCTCGCGGCGCAGGCCGCGGGCGTGGTCGTAGTCGAACTCCTCCAACGACTTGCGGGCGGGGAACCGGGCGGCGCGGATGCGTCCTTCGCCGCCGTGGGACTCGCGGGCGGCGACCTCGCGTTGCAGGCAGGCGGCGAGGAACTCTTCGTGGGTCCAGGACTCGGTGCGGGCGCGGTCGGCGAGCCGGTCGACGGCTTCGCGCATCGTGGGAGCCTTCAATGCCCGGGTCAGGAACGCGATCTCGGCGCTGAGGTCGCGGGCCTTGGTCGCGGCGGGCATCAGGCCACCTCCGTCAGGCCGAACGCGGCGTCGTAAGCAGCGAGGTCGCGCTGCTCGACCTCGTCCGCCGGAGGCGTTGCAGGCAGGTGCGCGGCGGCGTGGGACAGCGCCAGGGCGGCGGCCTTGTGGGCGGGGTCGG